>Ga0179593_1425748_pt1 | contig 12199 bp, 20 predicted proteins | sample CZODoug2_1_08_16_FD_185931 | JGI IMG/M metagenome (GOLD analysis project Ga0179593, IMG submission 185931) | Vadose zone soil fungal communities from Angelo Coast Range Reserve, California, USA - CZODoug2_1_08_16fungal (PacBio error correction) | ecosystem: Environmental > Terrestrial > Soil >... | reverse complement strand
TTTTTCGGGGGCGCCTGGAACTCCCTTGCCCAACCTGTAGTTCTATTTTTGTTCATTTCCTTTGTTTTTCGTCCTTGCCTCTTTTGTGTTCACGGCAAGCCTTCTTGGAATTTACTCCCTCGTTCTCAGATCGTTCCTGTTTTCAGAGCAGGTGGTTGGGTCTTTCGGTTTTCTTTTTTTCTTTTGACCTTGTGCGCCATTTGTCTGGAGGGTCCCCGAGTTTTCTATGACCTGTTCCGGCGCAGTTGCCAATCCCGCGCCAGTTAGTTTTCGCCCAGTCCCCTTTCTTTTTTTTTCCTTTCTTGCGCGTGGTTCCATTTCTCGTCCTTAAAAAGGAATTCCCAAGTCGGCTGCGGCCGCCCGCGGAATCCTTTTGATGCTTTTTTTTCGTTCTGCCATCCCTAACCTTCCTTCTTCTCGCAATCTGCCCTAGAACTCCTCGGTCTTGGCGCTTTTTCGACTCCGCCTCCCCCCCCCTTTCTGCCCCCCCTTTTTCGTTCTCGAAAAAAATGGTTTCCCCCTCAGTCTCTTTGCTCAGTTCTCTTTTTTTCCCCTCGTTAAAGACCCATTTTGACCCCCCTCCTCCCCCCCCGCACTTGCGTGTTCCGACTCGTTTTAACGTACAGTTTTTTTCCCCTGGTTTTTTCTGATTTCTGATTATAGACCAATACTTTCGTTTGGGAAGGTCCCTGCGTCACCCGTCTTTGGAACTTTTTTTATTTTTTTGTGACCCGCCCCCCTTGAAAGTCCCCCCCCCCATCTCGAAGATCCCAGTTTCGTGTTTATCCTCGGGTTTTGTTGGTTGTTTGGGCTGACTTTCAACGATTTGCACCAACCCCTGTGGGCCCTCACTGCGGTGTTTGTGTTGGACTTTCCCTCCCCGCCATCTTTACCAGTTGATCTTTAAACATCTTGGCCATTTCGCGCTTTTGTGTCCGACTCCTGCCCTGCTTTTTTCTATCGACAGGCCCTTCTGACCCTTTTATAAGCCTTGGAAAGCATGTGGAGTCTCTCTCCGCCCTTCATTTTTCCGGCACTCACCCTCATCGTTTTTTCTTTGAGGTCAGACGGTATTCTTTTCAGGGGTTTCCTCCGTTCCCCCCATACCGAAATGCTTGGTTATCTGCCCCACTCTTCTCGCTCAACAAACAATTTCCTTTCGGGGGGTTTGTTTTCCCCCCTTTTCGCGTAATCCCTTCCTTGCTTTCTTTCGGTTGGCTGCAGTATCCTCTGATGTGGTTCCCCTTCCCCCCCCCTCCTTCCTTTCTCCCCCTTTTTCCCTTTTTGACAATCACTGCAATACAGTCGTTTACGCTCCTCGCCTCCCCGCCCCTTTATGCCGGACTTTTCAAACCTCTTCCCTTTTTTTCTCTTTTTGGTCCCCCGTGTAACAGCTTCCTTCGAATGGAAATAATCGTGGGACCGGGTCCGCCACTTTTCCGCTAGTTCCGGACGACACCAGTTTCCCCCCTCTTTGTGACTTTGTCAAACAAGTGTTTTTGTTTCGGGACCCGACGGTTTTCCTTTTTCTGAATTCTTCGCAGGAAATTCGGCCTTCATTCATTCTATCTTTTTTTTTGCCCTTGGCAGGGGTGGAGTCCGTCGTCGTTATGGGGCGGCGTAAATGGTTTGATGTCCCTGTCCACTTTTTTTTTTTCTTTTGCCCTTCTGAGCGGGGTCCTTTCTATGCTTCCACGAGGGGAATCCAATCTCTTTTGCCCCAACCTTTTCGTTGGACTTGAAGGTTGTCCCGTTCTTTGCCTAAGTGTTTTTTTTCATTGCGCGTTTATTTTTTTCTGGGGCTCTTCCGGTTTTTTCTTACGTTGCAGAACGTCCCGGTCCAGTCCACTTTTTTAGGTTTTTTTCCCCCCTCCTTGTCCTTGAATTTTTTTGTTTTCTTTTTTTTTCCAGAACTCGCCCCCTATTGTTTCTTGCATCCCTCTTCCTGCACACTTCCCTGAGTTTTTTGAGTTTTATCGAACTATTGGAGTGAGGTTCCGGCATCTCGCGGCTTTCCTCTTGTTTTTGCCCCTACTTTTTCTTGCGACAAGTCTTCGGGCCGTGTTCCCCTTTTGTTTTTTAGGTTGTTGGGATCTTCTTGTTGGCTAGATTTTTTTTCCTGACGCCTCTTCCCCCTTTCCTTTCCCCCTTTCCTTTGATCTAGGGTCTTGCGGGACCCCAGGTTCCACATTTCCCGCAAGAATAGTTCTGCATGTATTTTTTTCGGCTGGAATTGTGCTCAAAAATGCAACACATTTTTTAATTCTCCCACCCCTTTTTCTCTTTCTCCCTCAACCTTTTCCCCTCTACATAGTGTCGTTCTTGACCGTAAGCTTTTTCTTTCGTGCCCCTCTTTTGGCGGCCGAAAAAACCCCCCCATGTTTCCAGCCAACCGTGATTGTTTTCGGGGACCCGGTGTATTTTCTTTTCCCTCATTCTCTTTCCTTAAATTTCACCCATAACTACTGTCCGGTGCATTTTTTCCCACGTGTCTTCCGGCGCGCCCTGCACCCTTCTTGCTTTGATCTCCCCGTATCCCTCGCGTGCCGAGTTTCTATCATTCCGTCTACGGTCCCCCATCCTTTTTCAACTGCGGGCGACCCATGTTCCAGTAAACGACCCCCTTGTTTCTAAAGTGTAACGTAATCCGCGCCGTAGGCTTCTTTCCCCTCCTCTTTCCCTTTGCTTACCCACTTTTAAATTTCTCTAATAAAAAACTGGTTTTAAACCTGCCACGCCATTTCACCGAGTCTTCCCCTGCATCCCCTCTTCCCACTGCAATTATTTTTCCTTGTGGCCCTCTAATACTTATGTGCCTCGCTCGTTTCTTGAAAAAAGGTTTGAATGCGACGCACCCCTTTCCGCTCCCTTCTCTTCCATCCTATGCCCCCCCCCTTTTCCCCCTTTCCTTTCTCTTTCCCCCTTTTTTCCCCCTTCATACCAGTGGCCCTTCCTCGATCCGGCCCGCCCTGTTTTCTTCCTTACCAGTCCGCATGGTCCCTCCACCCCAACCCACTTTTCGTACCGTCTCTTTTGCGGTTTGGTATTCATTGGCCTACCCAAAGGCCCACCCGTTTTTCGAAACTTGTCCATTGGCTGTGATTTCTTTCTTTCCCTTTCTTCCGACTCCTTCCCTTGCCCTTCTTTGTGCGGGCTTGAGTTTTCCATGGGCCGGGATTTTTAGTTTCAACACCGATCAGTCTACGCCTCTCCCCCCTGTGTATTCCCTGGCTCTTCCCCCTTTCCCTGATGGACCCATGATTTCAAGAGGCAATCCCATTTACACGCCAGCTCGTTTTTTTTCTTTTTTCCCCCTGCTTCCTCCGGCTACTGTGGATACTTTTTCCCCTCCCTGCTCCTTTTTCCCCCCCTTGCTGCCTTCCGGACGACCGCTTGGGTTTTTCGGTCGGCACGCCATGTGACGGTTGGGCCCGCCTTTTTCCTCTTTTTTTGTCTCTTTCCGTTTTCCTTATTGTCTTTTCCCCGTGAGGTCCAGTGTACGCAATACCATTTTTTTCAAATCGCGAATGATTTGACGATAGGTAACAGCTGGCTTGTCCTGTCGGTGAGAGACAGGTTCTGGCTCCTCCTTATTTGGTTGCTCCTTCTTTTCTCCTCATGGTTGAGTGGGTCTCTTCCTAGAGACTGCTTTCCCCGCCTTTTTTTCCCTTCCTTTCAGGTTTTGGTGTGAGGATACCACGTTCTTGACCACGTACTACTCCTTCCGTCACCCGACGGCTTCCCCTTCCCTTCTTTTCTCACCTTTTGGTGTGCCGAACTAAACGCTCCGTTCACATTTTGCATCACACACTTTTTTGGTTCTTAATGGATTGATTCTACTGATCCCCAGGACCGCCGTCCTCGCCGCGGCCCACACCCCCCCCCCCCACCGTCTCCCTCCCCTTCTCTTTTGTTTCGCGCCTCCCTGTCGATCCTTCCTAGGGGACTTCTCTTTTGCTCCTTTTGACCCGAAACAGCTCGTGTTTTATTCCCTTCTCTGTCGCCTTTTCCCATTCGGGTCTCCCTTCTGCGCAGGGGACCCTTTTTTCTCCCAGACGTTATGTTGCCCCGTTTCTTGGGATTTTGTAACGGCTTTGGGTCTTTTGCCTTTGGCAATTCCCCATATCGTTTTTCCCTTTTCTTTCCCCCTTGGTCCTCCTCCTCCCGCACCCTTCTTTGACGTCCGGTTTTCTTTTCTGATCCTTCCTTGTTGCAGTCGAGGATCGGTGTTTTCGTAGCTGCAACTGCGTTGTTGACCTTCTCTTATTCTTCGCCCCACTTCTTTTCTTGTAATTCTTGCCCTTCCCTCTTCTGTCCTTTCTTCCTTATGCGTACCTCCGCGTGAATCGCATGACGTGGTGGGTCACTGATCGTGGGTTGTTTCTTATTCAACACCGCCTCTTTCGGAACCTCTCTCTCTTCCTCTGCTTTCCTTCTTTCGGTACTTCCCCATCGTGGTATTTTTTGCGTTCCCCCAGCCTGTTCTGGAACCTACCCGCATTTGCGCCGGTCGTCTTCCTTCCTCCACCATGCTTTGTCTTCTTTTTTTTCGTCTTTCTGTTTTGCACTGGGCCTCCGACTCAACTCAGATGTTCGTTCTGACACCGTTCGTACACCGCATTGGTCGTTCTCTTCTTGTTTGAGTTCTTGTCCCCCTCTTTTTTCATTCTGGTCTGTTCCCTTGGGATTTTCACTGCTGTGAGGGGCGGGTTGCGGGTCCCGACCGACTCATCAACGTCCCTCATCAATGTTGCGCTTTTGAGCATTTCGCCGACCCCAGGTAATTCCTTTAGAGCCGATTTCCCCTTCTTCTTTTTGCTCTTCCTTCTTTTTGTACTATCCCCCTCCCTTCAGAATGTTCCCTTTTCCCCATTTTTTGTCTGTCGTCGCTTGATTTTTAGTTTGCACGCTGCGGTGGTCACCGTCAACCCCCTTTGAAAACCGGAAGTTCGCCCTTTCTCCCCCTCATACCGGTCTTCCCTTCTTCGGGTTTTTCGGGCCGATATTCTCCCTGTTGGTTACGTCACCCGCAAGATCATGAAACGGTAGTTTTCCAGCTTTTTGTTTCTTTTTGCGTTGCCCCTTCTCCCTTCTTCCTTTTTTGTGCACCCCCCTCATGCCCCGACCACCCTTCATATTCTGTTGGTACAACCTGCCCAACCTTCCTTGCAACCCGTAGGACATTTCTTGGGATCTGCTTTCTCTGCATTTTATGGTCCCTTCCCACCCTGCCAATCCCCCCCCCCCTTTTTCGTTTTTCGGGGCTTTGCCCCATCTTTTTTATCCCCTGTCTTGGATAGTCTTCCTCCCCCCTCAGCCTTGGGAGCTAGCCATTCTCTCTGCCCAACCAATTCTTTTTTTCGATGTATTCCCCTGTGCGTTCCTTTTTATGCGGCCCCCTACGTAGTGACTGTGTAGATTCTTTCCCCCTGTTCTGAACGTACGGTACTGTCTTAGACCACCGTGGTCCCCTTTGTTTCCCCCCCCCGACTTTTTTCAATCCATCACCGGTTCCCCTTTTTTCCGTTTGTCTATCTTACTTTGTTCTGTGCGGTTCACTACATTACGAAGTTTTTTCCTTTCGGGTTTCAATTTTCCTTTTTTCTCAACGCGATTTTCAACTTCCGGCATTCTCGGTCTGGCGGTATCCCCCCCTGTCCAGTTTTTTTTCAGTTAGCCTTTCCGTTCGAGGTGTTTCTGAACCCATATTTGACCGATTGCCAGTTACGGAAGCCCCCTCCACCCGCCTTGATTTTTTCTCCCTTTGGCCCTTTTTCACTTGTTTTGCTGCCTGTTCTTGACACTTGGACCTTGACTTTTTTTCTGATGGTGTTTTTGAGGCGATCCATGTTTTTCTCAATTCTGCTTACGCTGATGATTTATGCCTCTGCCGGGGTTTCCCGCCACGCCCCTCTTCCCTTTTTAGACGCCCACCTTTCCTGCTTTCCTCTCTTCAGACCCCACCTCTCTCTTTTTCCCCATAAGCGCTCCCCCCCTCCTCATGTTAGATCGGTCTACTTCTTGTGTACTCATACATCTTTGCCGTTCGTTTGGAACTCTTTACCCCGACACCCCTTTTCCAACTCCCTTTCGATTTTTTCCCCCTGTTGATTGTCCCCTGCTTTGATGCGTTTGTGTTTACAATGATTTGTTTTCTCTTCGTACCTCGTTTCGCCCCCGGTTTTCGTGTTCCTTTCCCACATGTAAAACCCTTTTTTTAGACATATCAAGGGGGCCTCCATTTTCTTTTCACACCGCTCTTGAAGGCCGGTTCGACCTGTTTTCCTCTCCCCCCTCTGCCTTTTGGTGTGCGATCTTTTCTAGGCTGAATGCTCTCTGCTTTGCTGGTTCTCTGTTTCTTCCCCAAACATGTGTCTTTAGTTTCCCCTTTTTTGAGGGTTTTCCCTTCTCCACGCAGCGGCCGTCTCCTCTCTTATGATGAGTTCACCTCTTGACAGACGTTTGCCACTCACAAACGTCTCGCGCAAGCTTTCACACGGTTTCTTTCTTCCTGTCTGAGTGATTGGGGCACACACTTGCGTCCATCCGTAAACCGGATGTTTTTCCTTTCGCGTGTCTGCCCTGTTTACATTTTTTCGCGTTCCGATTCAGTTTATTTTTCGCTTATGGTCTCCAACTTTTGTTTGTTGCGCCACTCCCGCGCTGTTGTCCGCGCCGCCTCTTCCTTTTCCCATTGCATACAAGTATTTCGGACTTTTGGTTGGAGCGCTCTCCGTAGTCCCCCCTCGACGACGGCGCGTTTTCTCTGTTGAACTTCCATATCTCTTTTTTCCTTTTTACCTTCTGTGTGTCCCCCCCCCCTTTCTCTGACGCACCCCCGCTTTGTTGCGTTCGTACAGTTTTCAAGCTTTTTCGGGCTGGCTTTTTTCACGGCCCGTTGCCGACCACCTTCGACCGCACTTCCCTTCATTTGCAGTTGACCTCCTAGTCCGGTCTGCTCTGCAGTCCCAGCATTGCCCTTTCTCTTCCTGGACGTCAACTCCTTTTCTTCTCCGCTATTCTGTGCGAACACTCTTCCTTCCCGCGTCTGGGGGCCATTTTGTGGGCCCACGCCCTTTTTGACCGATAAAGCGGGACCCGCATTTTTCCTCTCTCGGTGCTTCTTCCTTTTATGGTTTCTTCAAGCTGGCACCTTTCCGGGATTCTGCTCCTTCTTTCTCTGTGACAGAGTTGTCCTTCCCTCATAGTGTCCCCTTTCCAGCTTCCGGCCTTCGTTACCTCTTCCCATACCCCTTTCCCAATCGGCGCTTTCTTTTTCTGCACTTTGCCGACACCGCTGTGAATTGTGGTACGTACCCCCCCCTCTGATTTTGGACTTTCACTTTCCGCGCTCCATTCTTGATTGAAGTTAACGAACACAGCCCGCCATCCCCAAAGACACTGGGCAGTGGTCCAGTTTTGTTTGGCCCTTTTTCCCTTGTTGTTTTTTCATTCAGCTCTTTTCCCGACACCCGTCCTGCGTCGTCAGTTTTTGTTTGTACCTTCCCTTTGCCAATTTTTTTGGCCCCCCCTATTTCCCCTCCAATTATCCCCTCTTTCTCCCCCTTTCTTTTATCCTATTCCTTTTTCCCCTTTTTCTCTCCTCCCTTTTTTTCCTCCCCCCTTCCCCTACCTTCTTGCCCGTATTCAGTTTCCTTTGGTACTTTGTTCTTCTCGTTTCAGGCCGCGTCCCTTTCACTGTCAACCACCCCATCGATGTTTTTTTTTCATCCCTTTTTCCTTTGGGCTTTCATCCCAGTCTTTTTCGGAATTGTCTCGTTTGATTTATCCATGTCTCTTTCTCTATTTCCCCCAACCAGTGGTTCCTTCATACAATTCCCTTTGTCCGATCCTACCTCTCTCGGAAACTCGGCGTCTGTTTTCCATTACTCGACCAACTCTTTTTGCACTTCCCGTTTTGTTTTCTTTCCGATCCGTGTTGGTCTGAGTCTTCGGACACGGACCCCCTTTTTCCACCCTGGTCAGGTCTGTTCCTTTCGTTTAACAGCAATTGGCGGGCCGCCTTTTCAAGCGCATTTTCCCCATGTTCCTATTGACCTGGCTCTTACCGAGGCGTTTTTCCTCCCTCCCTTCGTGACAGCCCCTGCCGCCTTTTTTTGTGACCCCACTTTTTACTTTGGAAACTAGGGCCTCCTATTTACAAAAAAAACAGTCCATTTTCCCTAGGATTATTCCCGTTTTTTTGTTCTTCCTGTTTTTTTTTTTGTTTGCCCGATCCTTGTGACATTGTCAGTTCAATCCCCTCTTTCCCTTTTTGAGCGCCACTGGGCCATCCCCCTTGACCCCATCCCCTCGTGACTTTCGCTCCCTGCCTCCCCCCATCTGATGTTCACGTGGTGACCCTTTTCGGGTCTTGTCCTTGTTGCTGCAAACCTGACTCGTTTTTGACTAACTAGTTGTCCCCCCCCTCTTTTTTGGTTGCCCCCTTTTCTTCAATTTGCATTTAGTTTGCGTGGTTCCACCAACGCTTGCACCTTTGTCTTCCCCCACATCGCGTTTTGTTCCTCTCCACGCACTCGCCTCTCTCCAGGTGACCCAGACTTTGCTCAAATTAGCTGACCCCCTTTCAGGATTCTCGATCCGTCCCGTTTTTTCTTTTGTTGACCTGGCGCCGCTTTTTGTCTTCGCGTTCCCCTTGGGCTTTTTCTTTGTACGCTTTTTTTTTGTTATTGTCAACGGATCTTTCTGGGTCCCCCCACGCTTGCTGACTCTACTATCCTGTTTTTCCTGGTCTTCCCCTCTTTATGTCCCTCCGAAAGTCCCTGGTTTTTGATTTCTCCCTTCGCGACTCCTGAGGCTCGTTCGTTTTTTTGATTTCGTCCCGTGTGATTTGAAGTTTCGTTGAGTTTTCAGTTCTTTTGTTTCCTTTCTTTACGCCTTATGAAGTCTTTTTAGGTTTTCCCTCAGGTTCCCCCACAAGTAAATTACTGTCGCACGGTGTCCTTTCTCTCCACATTTGTACTATTTCCTCCACACTGATCTTTTCTGGCGGGCAGTTTATAGTCCCCACTTTTTTTGCCTACTTTTGGTTTCTGCCTTTGTCCCCGCGACCTTCTTCCATTTCCGTCATGACCTCTCCCCGTAAGTGCGGAAACTGACCGTTGCGTCCACCTTCCGTTTAGGTCTATTTTTTGGCGAGAAGGGTTTTTCCCCTTTCGCTTTCCCCTTGTTTGTGGCTTCTACTTTTTTTTTTTTTCTTATCCGCGTTACTTACCATGTTTCCCTCCTTTTTTCCAAGCCGTTAGTTACTATGGCCCTCCCCGATCAATTTTTTCACCCGACCTCCCGTCTGTCTGCCCTTGTTTTTCTTCCTTTGGAGCGCTGGGACAATGGCTCCCCATCCATACAACATGTTTCCTTGCGTAGTTTTTTTTGTTCGCCTTTTTTAACTTGACGTTACATTCCACGCATGGCTTTTCGACTTGGTGGCGCTGATCCTTCCGGGCGTCCGCCTGTGCTGTTTTTTAACGCGGCATTTTGTACATCACGTTTGACACTACACGGTCCCCCAGAAACTCCATCCCATTGTTTTCCTCCTCTCGTCCCGACCCGGCATTTCCCCCCCATCACCACTGTGCCGCTCCCTTTTCGTTTTCCCGCGTTTGCCCCTTGATCCTCCGCTCCCCTTCAACTTGCTCCCGTCCTTTGGTCACGTTTTTTTTTCTACTTCCTGAGACGACCCAGGTCACCATACGTTCTGGAATTACCTCTTTCTTCGAGAATTGCCCCCCGTCTTCCCCAGTATGAACAGCGTCTTTCACCCCCTTCTCCTTTTTCCTTTTCCCTGTTTCGGTTTTTTTTATCTTCAGACCCCCGTCCCTTCCCCTTCCGGCCAACCATGCCCCCTCTTTTTGTCCCGTCATCTTTTTCCTCTGTCTGGTGGTTGTTCTTGAGCTTCTTCGCTGTTTCCCTTTCCCCCCCAGGCTATTCTGTGCGGGAAGCACCGTTTTGTTCCTATGACACCTCCCACGTACACCGTGAATTGTTTTCTTCTGTCGACTGAATCTACGCTTTCTCTATTGCTCTTTGTACTCCAACAAACCCCCCAAACTCGGACGTTTTTGTCTTCGTTATCCATCCTCTCTCCCTTCCTTCCCCCTCCCCGGGCTTGGTTTCCGCCCCTTCCTGGCGCCGAGTTTGGCCTGCTTTCCTTCCCTTTTCCCACCCAGTTCGTGCCCCCCCCTCATGTTGGTCATCCATGGCTTATCCATATGTTGGGTTTGTGGTGTTTCTCGAACCCCCCCCCTTTTCAGTCACAGCATTTTTTACCTGTCCCTTCTTGGGTCTCTTCTTCAACCACCAGTCATAGTTTCCCTCAGTCCACGCATTTGTTATTTTCCCGTTGGTTTTCTGCCCAGTTTTCTCCAGAGGCCCAATTACCTCGCAGGCTTTTTTCTGACCCCCCTCCCCTTCCTTTTTCTTCCTGGCTCGACTTTCCTCTTTTCCCCTTTTTTGGCGTTTCCCTACTTTCCCCGAGGGCCTTACGGTTGTTTTTTTTTCGATGCCGGTTGCGTGTGTGTTTTTTTTTTTTTGGCTTGCTTTTGATCCCTTTTCCTTGCTCCGAATCGGGACGGCCCATAGCCCCCAGACCCCCCCCCCCCTTGACCAAAGATGTACTTTTCTGTGTGACCCTTTGCGGGTCTGGTCCTGCGGGTGAGAAGTCCGGTCCCGGTTTATGCGGTTTGGGCAAACCCTTGTTGTGTTCTTTCTCTCTTTACTCGTCCTTTTCGTTTGCTTGTCTCCTTTGTTTTTTCGTCCTTCTTTTTCCTCCTGTTTTACCCTTTTTGAGAGGGATACTCCGTCTTTCTCAGTTTCCCCCGTCCCAACCTCTTTTTCCCCTTTTCCGCTACGGTCCCCCGTACCTTTCTTCTCCACCCTTTCCTGGCACACACAGCACCTGCACCTGTCCTACCCTCCTTCATTTTTTTCTTGGGATTGTCTTAGTCTTCGCATCACTTTCGTCTCGACATTTCTCACACCCCCGTTCTTTTTCCCCCGCTCCTTCTCCTGTCGGCGCTCCGTCCGCCGACGGAACTTTCCTCTGCTTCCCTCCAGTCTATCCTCTGGATGAGGAACCGTAAAACCTTTGACGTACTGTTCTCCTTGACCTGTCGTTGCTCCTAATTCGATCCCGTTTCGAGGTATGCGATCTTATTTGATGAGCTGCACATTACAACTTCTCTTCTTTTTCAAAACGGTGCCGAGGTTTTGAAGCTCATTTAATAATCCGTTACTTGCACCGATTTGTACAGGTCTCTTCCACCCCCGAGTTACGTTGTCCGTACGTTTTTTCTTTCTGTACTTCCATTTTCATCTCCTCTTTCTCCGTCTCCTCTTCCCTTGGGGTCTTTTTCGATGCAATTCTGGTTGCGCCCGTCGGTGTAATTACGTTTCGCACCAGCTTGTTGGTTCCCCCGAGGCCACCCCGCCGTACTCTGCTCTCTGTGCCCCTGGTCACCTCTCGCCGCTCTGATTTGCACCAACTTGACAGGGTTTGCTTGTCCTCCAGTGTTTTTTTATACAACACGCGTCTGGCCCTGCCAACTTTTCGCCAGACGATCATTTTTTCTCACGTCGGAACAACTTGTCTCTCTGGCAGAGAATTCTACGTATGTCGTCACCTCCCGTGTTTACCACAGTTAAAACACCTCTTGTTGCCGGCCGTTTCTGTCCTTGTCGTAACTCCTTCGCTGTCGTTCCCTTTTTTTTGATCGGTGTTTTGTACTACGCCCTCCTCTTTTTTTTTTTTTTTTTCACACGACAATGTTGCCGCCGACTTCGACCAGCAGAGTCGAATATCCTTGCTTCCTTTGCGATCCCCCACATTGCCCTGCTGCTTTTTCATAATAATCCCATTCCGTTGGTAGCGTTTCCTCACGCATCTTTGCTAACTCCGTTTTTTCTGCTCTCATAGTTGCAGACTTGGAGCATACCAGCCTGACCCCCCCCCTTTCCTCTGTTCGTGCTAAGACACGTCTTCACTGCTTATTGCACGGCCCGATTTATTTTTTTTTGGTCCAGTTCCTTTTTACCCGCCCCCGGACTTGGTTTCAGTCCCCTGGATCTTGGACGTCCAACTCTGCTTCCAAGTTAGTAGTCGATACCCCCTTTTTTTTCCCCATGCCAACCTTCTTGTCCAGCCACACTTGACCACTTTGACCTGACGGACGAACTCTCG
>Ga0179593_1354576_pt1 | contig 12199 bp, 12 predicted proteins | sample CZODoug2_1_08_16_FD_185931 | JGI IMG/M metagenome (GOLD analysis project Ga0179593, IMG submission 185931) | Vadose zone soil fungal communities from Angelo Coast Range Reserve, California, USA - CZODoug2_1_08_16fungal (PacBio error correction) | ecosystem: Environmental > Terrestrial > Soil >... | reverse complement strand
CCATTGTCCCATAGCCATCCTGTTTTTGACTCGCTTCTTTCCATACAAGTAATCTTGTCCACTCTCTCCTTTTCTCCTTCCCCTTCTGAATTCACACACGAGTCTTTGTCCTGCCTTTTTCCCCCCGCTTTCCTTGATTCGTGTAGAGTTCCTTTTTCCCCCTTCTGCAAGAGTAGATGTACTTATATCGCCTTGACGTCCATTCCGTGGTGCGGCCCGCGGTGAAGTTCTTTCACGATCAGATCCCCCCCCCCCCCATCTCGTTCTCTGCTATACTGGCTCGACGCTATTAATTTCAATTTCGAGGTAGACGACTCCCTCCCTTTCCAAAGATGATGACATACTGAGTGTTTCGACAAGCTCCAGTGATCAGTAAGCGCACCCCGCGCAACCTACCGTTGCACGCTTTAGGTCTCCCCCGCTTTTCTCCCTCAACCTTGACAGGATAGAATCTTTCTTCACAAGATCTGCTCGTCAGTTTCCTATTTTTTTTCTTTTCATAGGGAACACTGCCCCTGGTTTTTTGGTGCCTGACAGTGTACGAGGAACCTCTTGAATACTCCGGTGCCCCTGCCTCCCTCCCCCTTTTTCCTTTAAGTTGGTTACCCCACCGATTGAGCAGATTTGAACGAAGTTCGTCAATTTTTCTCCTCCGTGCCCCTTCGCAACATCGTCCCCTTCCTCAGTCCCGACCCCCTGAGCCCCGGGACTGGCCCGCAAGCTTGACGTGTTTGTCCTTTTTGCCCCAACATCTCTCTTTGAGCCATGCTGATTTTCTCGCGTTTGGATAGGACCCTCTAGTCTAACACCTCTTTTTTTCGCCGATGATCGAAGAAGATCAGCCATGCTTCCCCGAGAACTGCAGTGTCCCCCCGATCCGACGGATTTTGTATAGGTCGCAACTCGACCCTTTCCTTCTCCTTTATGACGCGCATACGCCTAGTTCCCGGAATCCTACTTTCCTTTCCTTTTAGTAATGCAACTTTTTATCCCCCCCTTTTTTCTCCTTGCAACGGCCCCTCTGAGCCCCGAGACTCCAGCACCTGAGTTTTGCGCTCTTTCCTGCCGCCATTTGATTTCTTTGTGAGATTTCTTTTCGTTTCCCTTATGATCACGTTGATCCCTTTTCTCCCCCCTTCCGCCTCCTGCTCATAATGGAATCGCCTCTGTTCATCGTGAAAAATTTCCCACCCATTTCATGTTTTTTTTTTTTTATTACTTTTTTTTTTTTTTGTATGCGTTTGCTTTTTCTCGGCCTCCGTTTTTTTGCATTCTCCCCCCCTTCCTTCCCCGTTCCTGAAGGATGCTGCATTACTTACGGATTGCCCACGATAAGTCCTCCTCGTTTCTGGGGTTCGCCCTAACACCGCGAAGGAGATCGTCCAGGTTGCCCCTTCTGTACTTCCCTCCCCATTCGTGACCATTCGGATCATGTGACCCCTTTTGCTATTCCTGGCCTTTCTGGGCCAATAATACTCCTACTCCTCTCTATTTTCGATCGACACCGTTCCATTGTACAACGTTTTTTTCGCCCAGTCTCCCACCTTTTTCCTTTCGACGTCTTCCCTTGATCTGTACTCCTGCGTCTTGCCGCCACGCGGCGGGTCGCTCCTCTTTTTTCTCTGTTCGCCCATTCTCCTTTCCTGACTAATGATCTCTCCTATTCCATCACCTCGTTGCCGAGCCGCTTTTTATCGGCTGCCGCACCCGCACGCATTTTACCTTTTTTTGCTCTTCTGGATAGATGAACCTCTACTCGGTAGATATTAAGGACCATTTCCCTTTTTCCTTCAACGACCCCTTAGTCTTTACTGGATTACCTGAAACGGGGTAGCCGGTGAACGACCCAGCTCACGTCACCGTCTTTTTACTACATGAGGGCACGCTGCTTTCCCCTTTTTGCCTTCTTTAGAGTTATCCGATACCAAGCCGTCTTTAACACTCGGTAGGAGAGGTCTTGTCCCCCTTCGCGGTCGAAATTGGGACGTCTTGGGCCGTTCAATGATTCCAGCTCGCTTTTTTTTTCTTCATCGAGAGGTCGCTTCCATTGAATTTTTCGACCTTTGATCTTTGATTTCCTACTTTTAGTCTCTTCCCTGCTTCAGTCATCCCCAAGCGTTCTAAGTCGAGCTTTTCTAGGCGATCTTCACCCTCTTCTCGTCAAGACACACGTGTTTCTTCCTTTGAATGTCGGTTTACGACCTTTTCTCTTCCTCTCGAAGAGTTCTGTTTATTAACCGATTGGTTCAGCTCCACCAGGTGAGTTGGGTGTCGTCCCTTTCCGCATGAATTCGTTCCTTTTTTAAAAAGTCCCTCCTGTATAGTTTCCCCTATGCCTGTCGAACGTTTTTTTTCCTATGTAAGAGATTAGGCCTTTTCGCCTTCCCCAGCCCGACCCCGGCCTTCCCCCCTTCCTACATTGCCCCTTGCCCTTTCAGTTCGGCGAGGCCCCTTAATAGATAAGTTGGTTCGGATAGTCGTCTCCTTGAGCCGGATCTGCTTCCCCGTTTCGCGACGAGGTGTCCGCCGGACCCACCTTTCTTCGTACTCATTTTCAAGTTACTCGGTTTCTCCATGTGGTGGTAACCCGTCCTACTTTTCCGGTTACTTATTGCGTTCACCCAGAACGGCCCCCTCTTTATCCTTCGAACGTACGAGTCCCCTTATTCATGTTTGCCGAATCAATTTCCGGGGCCGAAGCACCCGGTCGTGCTTTCGTAGTGGTTCCCTCCATCCTCGTGCCGTGTTTTCCCCTACCTGTTTATTAATAGTCGAACCGATGCCCACTCTTTGAATGACTCTTTTTTTGCTCCTAGATCTGTGTTACGGTGCTTCGGTCCGCTTCTTTGGTGAGTATCCGGTCGGTTCCACTCTACTGTGTTTCCCCCTTCGTAAAGGACCCTTTCTCTTTTCTGTAGAAATGAGGTTGGCCGAAGATTCTTTTTTCAGTAGCTCGGGTCTTCGCCTGTATACATCTCTCTTTCCTTGTTTGTCTTTTTCGAGAGACTTTTATCCTTTACCCCTTTTTCCCCCAGACATCTCTGCTTTTCCACGCCTTTTTTTACAGCCCGTGGTTTCTGATCTTTGTGTGATACTTTCTCCTTTTCAGTACCCAACGTTTTTCTCTTTGACTTTTGCCGGACTACCTTTCACCCCTGCTCTTACTCCCACGTCCCTTTACAGACCCAAGCAGTCTCCCTCTCCCTCTTTAGAATATGGCACGAAATCCGTTTCCTTGCGAAACCACGTGCCGCGGCTTGGATGATTCCCCCACCGTTTTCAATCCCTCCCAGTGAGGGCGTCGGCTTCTCAATTGATGAGCTTCCCAATCCTCGGTATTCAACTCCCGTTAGGCTGCGTTCTGCTATGACCGTGCTTTTTTTACAGAGCCTTTTAGATTCACACTCCGCTTTTTGCCCTCCCCACAACTGTCAGTCCCTATTACTTATGCGTAAGCCCATAGAAGTGTTGTGCTTCCCCCCTTTTAGTACGTCCTCCTGGTGCACTCTTCCCTTCCTCCCTGGTATAACCTAGACTTTACACACGAGAGGACGATGATTGTCTCTCCTTGGGACATTTCCCTTTGTCTTACCTTTGTCAAGTCAGCCCTGGGGTTCTCTTCCCCCTGCCTTTCTAGCATAGTCTTTTTCTTAAGGCCTACGTTTTACCCCTCTCTGCTTACCTCAGGTTCCCTCCGTTCCATTCCGGAATCGGCCACTCAACATCTTCCGATGGCCCCGGCCTTTTTCTCCTACTATCGACCTCCTTTTTCCCCCCCACAATTGGGATATTCCATTTGTTAACAAGCTCACACTGCGTCTATTTCTGATAGGATCATCTCACCCTCCTTCACATGACATTACCTTCCGTAGGGTCGTCCTCTTCCCTTTTTTCCCTTTTGAATCTAGGAAATTCCCTCCCTTATTCTTCCCCGTTCTGTTCATGTATGACTCCTGGGCCTCTACCTTTTTTTTCCCTCCTTCCAGATGGTTCTTCCTTCTCTTTCAAGGTGTGAAGACTCTTTTTCCCCGATCCCCTGCCGCGAGTGACTTTGACTGGAACCCCCCTCTTATAAAGGTCTAGCCAGGTTTCGGCATAACATTCGCGCTATTTGACCTCTTCCCTTTGTCCCCCTTTTCCAGATCTCCTCATACTAATCTTGCCCTGAGTTTGCCAGTCAAGGGAGAAACGCTACTTGCCTGGTTTGGAGCTTTGTCCTTCCACTTCTTCAAATTTCCCTTGGAGACTTTCCTCGGGTAGTTTTAAGGACTCTTTCTACGTTACGATCGAACGTTTCGCTTTGTGACTTTGAGGATTACACCTAATCGTCCACACCCCCACCAGGTATCGTTCTGATTTGGTCTTCCTCTCCCCTCTTCTCTCCTCATCTGCTCGGCTTGACCTTTCGTCGCTTTCCCTTTGATGATTCTGCAGAGGCTTAATTTTTCTCCCGCGACCTGATCTTGACCCTCCTCGAGGGATCCATAGATTTTCCCGTTTACAAAGAGAGATCCTTTCCAGATCGCTCCTCTTCCACCCCGGTTGCTCTCTTTCTTTCCCTTGTAAAATGGAAAGTTCGATTACCTTTCTGCTTCCTGGCGGTCTATGGAGGCCATCGTTCCTGACGGTCGCCCCATGGGTCACGTTGCTCCGCTTGTGGAACCGGTTCCACCTTGATCGAAGAGGCTAATGGACGATATCCTGCGTTCTTTCTTCCCCCCCCTCGTCAAGAGGAGATACTTATTTTTCTGGGAATCTTTGCTAAGCCTCCTCCTTCTGCCTGGGGATGATCGTTTTCGTTTCCCAACCCCCCGCGGGCCTCTCTCAGCGATTGGAGCGCGCTTTTTTTCCCTCTACCAAGACTTTTCCGTATTTTCATTTCACGCTGAACGGGAGGACTACTTTTTATAAAAGGAACCTTTCTTGCTCCCTTTTCACGCACGCCAGTATCCCAAAATCCAGCTCTGTCCTCTGCTTAAGAGTGTCTTTGATTCTCGGTTTTCCCGTTCTCTATCCCTCCTTTGAAGTGAGACTCTTTTTGATCCCCTGTCTTGGAATCCCTTCGACCATATTCCTTCACTCCTTCTTCATCCATGCCGCGTTCTGCCTCCCCCTCCTAACAAGTAAGTCTTCTGACTTCGAATTTCTGGAATTTTTTCTCCTCGCAGGATTGTTGGCCTGCATTTTAGAATTCTTCCGTCGCTTCTTAGTGCTCCCACATCTCTGGTTTGATACGAGGTGATCCTCTTTCGCATCGCGTTTTCCGATCTGACCCCTTCCATCTTATTGGATAAAAGAGCTCTTTGTTTCCATCCATCTCGACTTTAGTAAAGCAACTTGTCTCTCTTCGAGGACTTGGTTTTTCCGATGGCCGGCCAGTCTCTACCCTTAAGTGACGCTTTCCTCTCCCTGTTTCGGCACTGCCCGGAACGCGGGTTGCAATCCTACCCTTTCTTTCCCTATCAGAAAAGGAGGTTTCCTCTTCCGAACGGCGCCCAAACGTCTCCCTTGCCTGACATATATGCTCCCAACCCCCCTCCCTCCCTCCCTTTAGCAGCGGACTGTGGGACGGCTCATATCTTCCCAAGTCCTTTCAGTTCTCTGCGGAGACCCTTTTTAGTTCCTTCTTTTTTTCCCTGGGCGTTCGAGCCCTGCTCTGTCTCCACCTTAGCATAAAGCGGTTTTTCGTTCATGTATTTTTTTTTTTCGCTTCCCCGGAATTGTAAAGGAATGCCCTCGTCCCCAGAGCGATCAATTGAGTTCTCTCTCTCTCTGATTTACTTTTCAAGCTATTGGAACTCTCTGCCCCCCGTCCTAGATTCGTTTTCGCAGTACGAGATTCAACCGACATGGCTTACCTTTTCCTCTTCTAGAGATTCTCCCAAGACTTTTTCACCCCCTCCAAATGATCTCTTCCCCTCCCCCCCATGCCTTTTTTTTTCACTGCGAACCTTTCCTCCTCAGTATTCTCATTTGCCAGTCTAATTGTATTTTTGCCCTTCTATTTCTTCTTATACACCGACACAGGACTTCCTTTTTTTTTTTCCCCCCTTTGTGACTTCCTTTTTCTTTTGTTTTTTTATGATCATGTCAATTGGTCCCTGCCATCCTGTTTCTCCTTGCGTTCATCAGCTGCGAATTTGTTCTTTTCTACAGTAACTTGTTCCTAGCTCAATCACGTAGAAGGTGACCTTGGTCTTCCCCAGTCCCTTTTGATTGAGATCTCCTTCCCGTGGTCTGTCAAATTCTTTTCTTTGGTAGAGAATTCGCTTTCCCTTATTTTGCTCTCTATAGTACCGCGCAGTCCCTCCGTCTCATTTCCTTGTTTGCCCTCTGTAAGCTTCCCAGAAGCCACCTGATTCTCCTTCGTCTTTCATGTCTCTCGCCTCTCCTCGTCGTGAGGTCTCAGCTCCCCTCCCATCATCACACGAACAAACCTTCTGCTGTCTCGTTTTTTCGTCACTAGCAAAGTCTGCTCGCGAGACCGGGCCCGGGCACTATTGAGGTTTCCTTCCGCCTGAAGGATTCTTAGAGATACATCTGATCCCTTTCCCCTTCTTAGGTAGTTCTTTATGATTGTTGCTCTCTTTTCTCTGTCATCGGTCCGCTCGGTTGGGTGTCTCCATTTCTTAGTTAAAATACGTTGTCTCTTTTGTCACTCCTCCTTTTTTCGTAGTCACCTTTTGTCCGTGGTTGGCCTCGACCCTGTTGTTGCTTGACCCTAAGTCGTAACCACTGTGTCTCTTTTTTCCACTCCGTCCCCCCTCAGGCCGCTTCCTGCCCGAGCCCCGGGACTGCCTCCCGTTTTTTTTTTCTTTTTTTCAGCAACATTCTGTTGAGCCACTTTCGATGTGCTCGACATTGACATCTCTTCCACCTCTGCTTCGGATGCCTCTGATCCCAACCCCTCGATCGTGTTTTTCTCCCTCGATCTAACGTAAGAATTGCTCCACGTTGAATATGGTTCTTTCATACTCCTTCTTTCTTTTCGTCAGAGACCCTGTTTCGTCTTGGATGTCCGCCGAGGCATTGATTTAAGTTTCTTCCTCCGTTGTTAGTACCGTCATGTACGTTCTCCCTCCCCAGTTGCACCGGCGGGTAGGACTACAGGAACACCTTTCTCTTCTTCCCCGGATCTTGACCGATGTGATTTTTGTGCCGTGCTGTTGTCCCAGGCTTATCCGTCCCTTTCTTTTCTACGTTCCTCTTGCCCATTTTGCTCATCCTTGTCCTAGAACGCTGGTTAAATCACCCATAATGTAGAAGACATATGCTTCTTTTCTTCCAGCGGTGTTTTTGGGCCCCCCCTCGCCCCTTTTATTTTCTCCCCTGCCGACTGATGTTTCTCCTCCCCCGGTTCACCTCGATAGGATCGCTTTTTTTTTTCCTCCCCTACCCGTCTGATCATCCCTTTTATGACAATTAGGACCTTTTATCCTTTAGGTCATGTTACCGCTGTCAAACGTGTGACCTGTTCTGATTTTCCCGTACCTGTGATGGCCCTCCTTTAATCCGTACCTCCTCGCTTCGATTTCTCTCGAAACTTTACCTTTCACTGGAAGTCAATCTTCCCCGTTTTAATAGACTTTCGCTAGGCAGTATCATTTCTGTAAGCCCATAGTTGGCGACGTCATAGCTTCGCGGTCGGTTTTCTCTTTCCTAGGTCCTGCGCCTTCTGCGACATCCCGACGCCTCTTCCAGTAACCCCCCCGGACGAGCTCTTCTAGTCTCCCCTTCTGAGCAAATAAGAAAGTCCGATTGGTGTTTTCTAAGTAGGAAGACCGTTCCACGCCACCCATCTCATCTTTTCGCTCAAAGTCTAATCTTTCCTTCCCCTCCAAGTCCTTTTCTCCAAGGGGTATCCCGTTGAATACCACCCCGTCTCCCCCCTGGAAAAAGTGTGCTCTCCCTTCGTGGAACTCCGATACATTATGGCTTTGGTCTTTTAGTTCTAAGGGAAAGAAGAACTCATCCTTTCCGGAGTCAAATCGACGGTATTTCCTCCCACCTTAGCGTGTTTTACTCCCTGACTTTACTTTGGCATCCACCTATCTCGTCCGTTCTCGCCGCCTTGCCATTCTCACACCTTTTTACTTCTCCACAGGTTCTCTTCCTTCTCGAATTCTAGGAGCGTCCTTGTCAGCCCCCTCACACCATCGGTCTAAGTCTTTGAGCTTCCTTCGGTCGTGATCTTTCATACACCGATGTCGATGGACTACCCTGTGGTCCTTTCCGTAGGTTTTTTTCTCCCGCTCCCCTCGCTCTTATCTCCTTTGAGAGTTGGTACAAGATTTTTTTTCATCTCCCAATGTCTGGTGGACTTCTCTATGCAGTCGTCCCTCTTTCCCCAACCCCTCTCCTTATTCTGTGGCCCCGCTTTTTCCGTCGAACTTTCCCGTGGTCGGCAGCGATTCTTCTCCATTCCCGACCCAGCTCCTTCGAGCCTCGCTCCTTCCTTCCTTCCGAACGGGACGTTCCCCCGATCGCCCTCCTCTATCGGCCCAATAATTTACACACGACGTCGCCACACCTTTTGTGAAGGCTCTACGCGCCATGTGCGCTCGAGTCACCGACCCCGCCGTTGCAGCGTTTTTTTTTCCACGACACAATGTCCCCCCACTTTTTTTGTTTCTGTTCTGTTCGCCTTCAAGTACTTTCCACGCCCCTCCTCCCCGGGGGCCGTTTGAGCCCCTCCTCCATTACTGTAGGAATGCGCAGCGTTACCAACCCCTCCTTCACACGGTACACCCGTGCTCATAATGCTATCCAGAGTCGATTTCATTTGAAGAGGTATTGTGGCCCTACCCTGTCATACGGGTGCCCTACGCCCTCTGTTCACTTCTTTTTTCCTCCCGCAACTCATGTTTTGCATTTTTTTTTTTTTTTTGTGTAGACAGCCATTCATCTTTCCACCCGCTGCTCCCTCCAGTGTCGTCCGAGGGCACTTAGTTGTGCTTCCTCTCTTCCCCACGGCCCTCGGTTATCGTAAGTCTCTCGGTCTTACTTTCGTGCTGTTACCATAGAGTGCTAATTTCCCTTGAACTTTCCCCCGCTCTCGGCCCGTTTTGTATGACTTCTTTTTGTGACCTATAATGTTTTCTACTGCCTTCTGGTTTGGGCGGGATAACTTTCTCTTGTAATCCTAACCGTTGTTTTTGGTTTATAGATACCTCGAGTGCAAGAAGGCTTCCGCACCCTCCCCCTTCCCACCTGGTATACCTCCCATCTCTGAGATCCTTGGTGTCTTTAGCGTGTCTCCGGGTTACCCCTTCAGAGTGTACCGGCCTTCCCCCCGACGCGGAACTCTCACAGTCCCTTATTCTCAGGTATGGCCCCAATCTGCGTCCCTCGGTTGGTCGTTTTCGCAAGATGTCCTTGTTTCTGCGGACCACCACTTTTTCCCCGCCCCGGTCCGGATGCTTCATCCTCACTCCCGAGGGTCTGCCCCCCATGAGGCATGTGAGTACCTATCTTAGAGGACTCTTCCGTGACTCTTTTTTATCTTGGTACAGTTGTTTTCATCGTATAAGCCAATCTTACTCTGCGTTCCCACCCCATGTAGTACCCTATAATGTGATGCTCCATCAACGTGTAGGATTACCCACTAGTTCTTGTCTTCTTCATGATCGATACAGTGATTACTACTATTCCTCAAACAGAGCCTTACTATGAGTGGAAGAGATTTTCTTTCACTTCTTACCTTTTTCAATTCTCAGGGGCTTCTCATTTCGAATTAGGGTCTGGGTCGTTTTTCTTTAATGCCCTTTCACTCCTCTCTTGAACTTTTACCTAAAGAGCTCCGCCGATTCTAGGTTCCCCCCCGTAATACCGTACTGAAGGGGCGACACATCTTAAGCTGTCGGAATGAGTGATTGCCACACCCCCTCACCTTGGTCTTGTCACCTTGGTAACACACGAGAAATTCTTGATTTATCGCCCTTTTCCTCTTTTGACACCCAGAATAACATGATAATACTCTTTTTGCTATTGTATTCCCTCGGAGGGTACTTGAAGCTCGCAGTCCGGCCATGCTCGCACTCTCCTGATGTTCTGAGTGGCTTCAGAAGTTCCGTACGTCGTCGCCTTCAATCTCACCCCCTTTTTATGACTTAATTTTTTCATCCCCCTATCCTTAGGCCGAGCGGTTCCTCTTCCTCTTTGACCTGGGGCTCCACTAAGAGTACCGTCTCACGTTAGGTTTCGGCTACATCGTAAGCCATTTGACCCTTCCCTGCGATTTTGGCCCCTCTTCGACACCTAATCCACTTCTTTTATTTCTTCTTTCCCCTCCCTTGAGTCAACGATCCCACGTTGCCGTTCTGCTGTATATGGTAGTACCCCCATTTTACCCCGCTACTCCTTCGCCACCTTCCCTACTCTTTTTTTCAACCTTGTCGTTTCTACTTTTCCTTTGAACGTCCTTATCTGTTTTTCTCTTGGCGGATATAGCCGCTTCACAACCCGTTTTTTTTCTTTTTTTTTTTGTCGGCAGCGATTCCGTAGCATCGAAGCGTTCCTAATTTGATGAAGAGTCGTCGAGCCGTGTCTTCCTCCCGTAGAGGCGATCCGTGAAGATTAGCTTTCTCGAGGGCGTCACTTGCTTCTCACTCGCTTCTACCAAGAATCTCTTGCCTAGGATTCAGAAGTCTCGTTAACCCTGTTGAGACTTTCTTTTTTTTCACCATGGAAACTTCCCCCCTGTACATCGCGCTTTTCTTATCCTTATGATGCTTGACCCGTTCTACGGTTTCAGAAAAGGGTGTCACGTTTCCCTTTGTTGGCTGAAATAAGTGATAGATTCAAGCATGTGATACCCTTCCGATTACCAATCTCGTTGTCAGATGCTTTCCCCCCCGCAGGAAATCTTCTCTTTCTTCTTCCGATGGGCAATCGGAGGAATGAATCATACTTCCGGACGGGATTGAGATCGTTGTATCTTGGCTATAAACAACACCCGAGGGACGAGACCGTAGCGCTTTCCTCACATTCTTTTGAACTATTGGTACTTTCTCGCCATTTCTGTGTTCGCAGGTCCCGCGGAAACGGGAGGCCTCCCCAATCAAAGAACGGTCGTGATCCTCCTTCCCCCCCTCATCCCGTCTCCCCAACTCCCCCTGTTGACTATCTCTCGGGACGATGGCGTATAGGTGGACCCGTTTTGGCTTTTTTTTAGTGGTTCCCGTTTTTTCGACCCGTTATTTACCCCCCCAACTTAGGACCTTTCACTCTGCTCATCGCCGCTCTGCCGTTAGGACGAACCCGTAGTAGCTTTGACTGCTCCTCCTTTCCACTAAAACCTATAAGTCTGGTGGGCACGACCGCTGTATTTTCGACCGCCCGGTCTTCTCCCCCTCATCGAGGGTTGATCATTCAGGCTGCCTAAGCCGCGTTTAGAGATGTACTGATCGCTTTCATCGCCTTGTGATAGAAGTCTTTTTTCCCGCGCCCCTTCCGACTTTCGTCAAGTTTTTTTGCCCGCCGTCTGCGGCTGTCTTAGGTTATGACGAGGGCGCAAGGCACGGATCTTCTTGATACTTCTTTCCTCCTCCCAAGGTTTGACGGCCCACCCTGTTCACGAAATGGTGTTGTAAATCCTACACCCGGCGGCGCTTGCCACCGAGGATCCCCGGAGGTTCCTCTCCTGAACTGCGCCCCCCCATCATGAGGACCCTGATGACATCTATATCTTCCCACCATTGATCGTGTCCGTCTCTCCTTCACGAGGTCTCGTCTTCTCTTCTTCCCCCTAATCTGTTAATGGTCCTTTTTGTGCTACCTCAATAGTGCCCGGCGGTTTGCGTTTTCGCTTTCTTACATATGTTCTGACACAGGACCGCACCTTTTTTTCTGTGAGGAGTGTTGTCGTTGCTCCCTCTTCCTTCAATTATCCACCCCTCGCCGCGTTCGTATTCCTTCACTCTATATCTGCTCTTCCTCTCTGGGTGCCTGCTTCCGCCCGGAATTTCGCGCGTTCTGCTTAGCATGTAGATATCCGCTTTTTTCAAGGTTCGATATTCTATTCTGTCTCTACCCACGTAAGCTTTCCCTTTCGATCGTCCCCTCGCTCCATCCCCATGCCTTGTGCACGATAACGTCCCGTTTCTACATTCTTTCTTCTTCTTGCAACTAATGTTCAACATATCAATTAGAGTTATGCATGAACGCCCTGCAGAAACAGTCTCTTGCCTTTTCCAATTGA
>Ga0179593_1755223_pt1 | contig 12200 bp, 16 predicted proteins | sample CZODoug2_1_08_16_FD_185931 | JGI IMG/M metagenome (GOLD analysis project Ga0179593, IMG submission 185931) | Vadose zone soil fungal communities from Angelo Coast Range Reserve, California, USA - CZODoug2_1_08_16fungal (PacBio error correction) | ecosystem: Environmental > Terrestrial > Soil >... | reverse complement strand
TTTTTTCGTCCGAGAGCTTCCTTTTTCTCCGGCAAAATATCGGTGGGCTCCCCCCTTTTCGTCTCTGCGATTTCTGATCTTTCCCCGTATGCGCTGATATTAGCCTCGCGCCCCGAGCGCCTTTTTTCTTCGATTCGGCCGCTTCGTTGATGTCGAGAGCCCTTTTTTATCTCCATGGAAGTGCCTGGGGGAAAACGTGCTTTCCGCCTCTGCCCCCCCCGCCAGGATTGGCCACTCTCGGCATGGCGCTCTACCGCACTGATTTTGGTTCGTTCCCTTTCGGAGACGCCCCTTTTCCGGGCGCTTGTACCCCCTCTTCTACGTACGCCGACGTGCGAGCGGGCTCTATTCCCCCCGCGAATCAAGTGTCTACCAATGCCGTCTCCCCTCTCCTCCCCCTGCCACCGCGCTTCTCTTTCCCCCAGTGCGCGTCTCGAGCCGTCAAAAATGAACCCTTTTTCACGCCGCGTGCAGCTCTTTTTTATCTTCCTTCTTGAATGGTTCTCCTCCCATACGCGTGCATCATCGGGTCTCCTCATTTCCGCAAAGGTTCGTGTTTTTGTCCTACGGCCGCCGAATACCCTTTTTTTTTTATACAGGTCATTACAACATTCATCGCCATGCTTGTCCCCCTTAGGGAACGGCCCTCTCCTCGAACCTGCTCTTCCGGAAAGAATCACAAGTTTCGCTCCCTAGGTTGGTTCCCCTTCCCCCCCCCCTATCCCTACTTTAACGGCGTTAAATCCCTCCCCTTTGTCTTGAGACTTTCCTTCTTTAAAATAGTTCGAGGTTGATGCCAGACTCTTACCCACCTCTCCGCGGTTCTCTCCCCTCACCCTTATATTCGAAGTGTTACATCTTTTTTTTACCTTGAGTTTCTCCGCGCTGTCCCTGTTCATGGAGTTTGATAGTTCCCGTGTCAAGATGGACGGGCAGGATTTACCCCCACTTTTCTCTTTTCTTCAGTTTCCTTTCTCCCCGGGTCCGCCCGAGAGTCACGCTCGCGATGTCCAAACTGCAAGTGCCCTCTTCCTTTCCGGAAAGGAAGGCCCAAGCCGTTTTTTGCTGATTCTCCTAGTGTCCCCTCCCCTACTTGGCCTTGCAGATCCCCCTGACTGTGCAAAAAATCGCGGTTCTTAGCGAACAGAGAAAGCTTTTTTCTTCCCCGGCCTGGAAAGCCCCCTCCTCCCTCCTCGCTGTCTGCGTGGGACTTTCTCCATTTTCCCCCCCCCCCCTCGGCGGGATTTTCTTTTTTAGGGTATAAAGAGTAATTTTCGCACTTCGCGGGCATATTTTCTTTTTCTGGACACTTTTTGCCGGTTTCAACCCTGCCGTCCAACCGCGAATTTGAGATTTTCTCAACGCGACCTCCCCTTGACTCTCCCGATAATCCAGCTGCCGTCTTCTTTCACTGCAAAGCTCATCTCCTTTGTCCGAGAGTAAGTAATCTTCCTTGCTTTACCGTCCCTTCCTGTCGCTCTTTTCCACTCGGCATTTGCTCGCTCTTCCTACCTCGCAAGAAGCAGCTCGATTCTTTCCTCGTGCCTTGCCTAGCGCCACGGCGACCGTCCCCCCGCCACGAGAACTTTCTTGCCGTTCGATGCGTCAGCGACATTACCTCGGGCCCGCACTTTTCTTCCTCAAGGATTTTTCGGTCCAAGTAAGTCCCCTCTATTTTCGGACGCTGGAAGTTCCCTGCGCCCTTTTCTCTCGCACTTCAGCATTTCGCTCATCCATCACTCTTCCTTTCCCGTCTTCCCAGATGCGATCACGTTACCTTGACACCCTTCTAAAGATCCTTCCAACAAACCCGGCGCTGATTTCGTGTCGCACTTTTGGTTTTTCCCCCCCTCCATCCAGGAACGGCGTACTTCCCCCAGTAGCGTTTACTACTCGTGGTAGGTGTAACGTCCCCCGCCCTCCCTCCCCAGAGGTCGTTGTCTCTTTATGCTGACGCAGAGCCCCCTTCGTTTTTTTGAAGCGTCATCTTTAACCTCCCCGTTCGCGATCGACCCCCCCGTGGGGGGGGGGAACTCCCCATTTTCCTCTAGAGATATTGGTGAATTCCTTCTCCTTTATCGAATCGAAGAATTCCTTTTTTTGCCAAGTCAGTTAGTTCCTTCCTAAGTAAGGATTAAGTCGGGCAACGAGAGTTCTTTTCCTAGGTAGATCCCCCCTCAGCAGCTCCGAGTTGGTACCCCTTTTTACCGGCACCTGCTTCCTTTATATTCGCCGTCTCTTTCCCTGCGTGTTCGGGCTAGTTGACTTAATTGGGGGGATAGTACCCCCTCGGTATGCCAACCAACCCTAATTCCGAACACCTCTTTGTCTATTTCGTACTTTTCCAGAAATGAGGGAATCTCGTCGTTGATCTCATCTCTGCTTCCTTTCGGAAATATTTCCTCCCATTTGAGTAGGCGACCACCTCCGACCTTGAGTTAGTTCCTTCTTTCTATAATCTTTCTTCTTTCCCTTCGCCTTTCCTTCCCCCCTCCCCTTACGAAATCCGCCCGATGATTTTCAACGTGCTGATAGAGATTTCCCCTTGCGTGCGGTCAAGTACGAAATCGTCAGTGTCTTGTTCGTGTTCGTAACGTTTTTGCATACGACCTTTCCCTAAGACCCCCCCTTTCCCCCTCCTCTCGATCTTGCGATTTTCTCCCTCTATCGAAGGTGCCGGGCCCCTGGCGCAGTAATTAGATTCCTCCTTCTTGAGCGTGAGATGGGCTCCCCCCCCTCATAGCCCGGAGACTTTATCATCCCACTTTGAGCTTACTCCTTCCTTCCTTCGGTGAAACGCAAGCCTGCCGCCTATCCTAAGATCATACTCGTGAAGTTTATCCCCCATTCCCCTCTCGATAGGCAAATTTCAATACCTCAAAGCCTCTTTACGTTCTCCCCTTCAATCGAGAGGTCCACGAAAAGTAAGGGCGCGCTCCTCCTGAACAAAATCCTTTTGTTTTTTCTTTCGTCTTCCGGTTCCACCTCTTCAATAGCGGGCGACTTTCCTTCTCTATGTTGATTTTCTTCGCCGGCTGGATGCTCTGTTTTACCATTGAGAGCTTTTCTTCCTCGCCGTCCCGTGTAATCTCTCTCTCTTTAAATCCTGGGTCTCTCGTTTCACTTTTCGGGACCGCCATCGTGTCGAGGAGCCACTGTTGCGATCAAACTATCTATTTTCCAGCTTCAGCATAGCTTGTTTTCCTTCCCTCAAATCCTTGAGTCCTAACGTTCGCATCGTTTTGTTCAGCGTCCCCTTCTTTCGTTGCCTTGACGGTTTTTCTTGCGCCGACGGTCGCCTTCTCATGCGAGGCAGCGCTCGTGCTTTTCTAAGGTAGGATCCTTTCCTCTCTTTATCCCCCAAATGCCGATTTCATACCACTTGTTTCTTCCCGGTGCGAAACCTGTCTCTCTCTCCCTTCTCTTTTCTTTTTTTTTCCCTTCCGGCAGGATGCTGTGTTTGCGGCATAGTCAAGTACGCTTTTTTTTCGCACACGGATAACTCTTTCTTTCCCCCCCCCCCATCCCTGCGCGTTCAGGTGGTTTTATCCAGTGGTCCCTCCCCCCATATGAGAAGAGAATATTTCTTTCCATTAATCTTTCAGAAAGGAGAGAGTCACACTCGAGTAGTTGGAAATTCCTTCTACCCCCTGTTTGCAGGGGTCCCCCCTACAGCTTTTCAGGCGTTCTCTCAACCGCCTTTTGTCGAGATAGGATCTTACTTCTTTTGTGGTTCCTTAGTTGGCTCGACAAGGCCCCCCCCCCACCCCCCCCTCGTCTGTGCGCACGATGACGCTACCGGCGTTTTCCATTTCCTTCGCCTCCAAAAAATGTTTCCCAAATTTTCGTTTCATCAGAGCTTGAGCTCGGTTTGCGTCGCCGTACCTTTCTCCACTCCACCGACGTCAGAGGCTGTTTGTTTTTGATCAGTCCTTTCCCGTTTACGATCACCGCCCCTTCCCCTGTTCCCGCGCGCCGACACTCCCTCTTGCCACGATAGTCACAGCGTCTGTCGACGGTCCGCACATGAAGTCCCCTTTAGTTGAATAGCGGCGGCATCCCCCGGACCTCTGCCGATCCTCTTCCTTCTGGTCACGCCGGTACTTTTGATCTGTCCTTCGGACCAATTCTTCTTGACCTTGAATTAGTTTTTTATATGTTGGATCTCAAGATTCGTCCCGTCAATTCTGCGGCGAGTTCCACCGTGTCTTTCTACGAATCGCCTCTTCCTTTGCACTGTAGCAGATTTTTGGGATATGCGCGGCGTCGGCTCTCCCTACCGACCTTGGAATCCCCCGATTCTTCCTCTTTTCCACAGTTTCACAGCTCTGCTTGATAAGCTCCCCCAATCAAGCGATTTACGCGTTTCCAGGAGAGTCTTTTTTGTGTCGCTAGGTCATTGTTCTACTTCTCCCTTTTAGTGTCTTTTTCCCCCCTGAGGGAATTTCCCGAAAATCGGTGGTCGAGAGAAAATTTCCGTTCCTCGTTCCGATGCTTTCGACGTCTCCTCTACACGCCGCCGGCCAACCCCGTCCTCCCCCGAGCGTCTCGCGAAACGTGTTTTTTCGCCACAGTCGAATCTTCGATGGTATTTTTTCTTTGCTGCCTCTATGACCCCACCCGCCCGCGCGCCTTCCGCAGTTAGCCTCGGTCTTTTTCCAGGAAGCTGACGCGTTCTAGACCTGCAAAGCCTCTTCCAATCGATCGCTCGAACTTTCTTGAAAGCGCGCATCTGGATCTGTTTTTCCCCTCGTCCATCTAGACGAAGACGAGAGTCTTTCTCCGGCCACCCAGAGTCCCTTCCTTGATTCCCCAATGGGTACCCCGCGTCCTCTATTTTTCCTCCTTTTCCATTTTGTGCTCTAGCTTTTTCCGAGGCGGACACAAGTGTCGTTCCGGCAATATATGGTGTCTGCTCGAAGCCTCCGCGATTCGTCCTTCGGGACTTTGGATTTTCTCACTATCCGTTGCTGAATTTCCGTTTTCCCAGACGAGAATCGCGCCGGCTGATTCGAAGATTTTTTCCCTCTTCGGTCGAAGGAACGGAGCTCATGTCCTTCGACCCGGAGTCCTTTTTTTCCGCAGAGAGTTCCCCGCGCCGGATGGTTCCTCCTCGGCATTTTTCCACATCGCCCTTCTTTCGTTTTTTAAACGGTTGTCTTTTTATCCTGAATCGGTTTTCAGTTCCGTGTTAAAACCCCCCTTCTACGTTCGGAAGATTCTTTTTTAGCCGTTTTTGCGCCTTTTGACGAACCTTTTTCTTCACCCCCCCTTTTCTGACCGTTTCACTCTTAAGGACCGCACTCGGCGTTCTTATCGTCCGTCGGCGGCCAGCCGCCTCCCCTGACGACCCCCTTCCTTGTTTTCGACGGAACACACTCTCGTGCCTTGTGGTGCGTATCGAGTTCAAGCGCTCTTTTTCCGACCTTACGAGTGGACATTTTCCCCCAAGGTCGTTGCGCTTCCCGGCGACCAGACCGCGAAACTTCCTTGTAGGAGGTTTTCTTCCCCACCGGCCTCGGCGACATCTTTTCAATCTCTTTTCACTCGCGCGCTTTCTCCCTTTGCGAAGCTTCCGCGAAAGCTATGAGCCCACGAAGAACTTTCCTCCTTCCCGGTTTTTCGCGCTAGATAAGACTTCCCTTTTGCCCAGTCGACTTTCGCTCTCTGCTACGATAGTTCCGAGGTTCCCTCCCCTCATATTAAACCTCGTTTTTTTCTCCGCTTCAGGTTTTTCGGACCGTCCTCCATTGTTCTTCCTTTCTTTCTTTCGGTCCAATGTCCCGGTGGGTGATAGTTTTTTGTTCCCTAGACGGAGCAGTCGGTTTGGTTCACCCCCCCCTCGCGCTGACGTATTGGCAGGGTCAATGTACCTTCTCCCCCGGACGCAAGGAGCGTCCCCTCCCAAATTTGCCTTGCACATTTTTTGAATCCGTGAACTTTCCGCCCAATATCTTGCCCCGACATCTCCTGATAAGTAGCCTTGGCAGATCCGTCCCCCACCTCGCGGTAAGACCTTATTTACCCGCTAAAATCTTGTGATATTTCCCTCCCTTCCCTTCAACCCTTCTAAAATACGCGCCCGGCGGTTGCACTACTTTTTTTTCCTCCCCAAAACGCGCGCGGTATTTTGCTCTCGGCCTTTTTCAAGATTAATTTTCTCCATGGCGCTTAGAAGATTTCGTTCCTTTGGCAGTGGTTCACCCTGCGACCCTTGATTTTGCTTTTCCCCCCTTTTCTCCCTGTGCCTTAGACCTGTCCTTTTATGCAGCGCACCCGCTCTGCTTTTTTTTCCCCCCCTTTCCCCTGCTCAGGAGACTAGATGACGTGACCCGACTCGGCTTCATCGTCGCCGTTTTCCCATCGGCATTTGCTCGCGAGCTTCTTCGCCAGAAAGAGACTGCCTTCGTCTATGCGATGTCTCCTTTTCCGGCAAGGCTCCCGTCGCTCCATATTCCAAATTCTGGTCGGTTTGACCCCTTTACGAAGCCCCTCCTCTGTCCGCTCTCTTTTCCCCAGGTAAGGAACTCAGGATTTTTCCAAGTACCGAGGAACCTCAGCGTTCCTTCCCTCGGAAAGTTTTTTTTTCCTCGGTGATTTATTTACTCCAGCATCTTCTTTCTCCTTTACCCTTGCGATCCCGCCTTTTAAAGTGACCCGCTCTACTAGACAAACAAGATCCAGTCGTTTTCCCCTTGCTACATGCGAAACTTACTCCGCGCATCAGCCGGCAAGTTCGGTTCCCGCCCCTTTATTTGGGTATGTTTCCTAATGCCGCCGACGCAACATCTGCGGTTGAGGGTTCTGCTGCCTCCTTACTTTTAGTGTCCTCTTTTTCATTTTGATCAATTCCCCGCGGTTTAGCTCCATCCCCCGTGACTTTAACCCATTTTGGCCTTAATTATTGTTCCTTCTGAAGTGCTACGATTTTTTTCCCTCCTGCATGATAGGGGCAAGTCAGTGTAGTCTGATTCGTCTCTTCTGTTTCGACCCACTTCGATCTTCTCTCGTCTTCCTTCTAGCCATCAGCAGCTGTCTATACCTGCGGCATACTATTACGGCGCCGTTTTCTGCCCCCCCGCGAGAGCGCATCACGCGCACGGATTTCGTCGTATTCCCCCCCTCTGGTTTCTTCGCGGTATGCAAAAAACTCTCCACAGAGCCACCGACACTTTTTTTCTTTACTTGAACGGCACGCCGCCATGGGTTTCTCTCGATCGCAGTTGAGTCTCCTTTCTTTTCCTGGTCTGAATCTTTTTAATTCAGTCTCGAGTTTTATCGATTCTTTTCCTCCTTCTTTGCGTCGGAGATAATCTTGGTTTTCTTTTCTATGGAAGTTACCAAGTCTTTGGCGCCAATCCGCCCTCTTCAACGTGCTGATCCTCTCTCCCCATGAGGGGCTGCCGTTTCAAGTACGACTTTCGCCAACAATTTACCTTTTTTTTTCATACCGCTCTTCCCGCCAATTACTTTCTCCAAAGCTTTCGAAGACGGCGACTTGCGACGTGATGGCGCTCTGCCCTCCTTTCTGCACGGAGCCCCCCCTTCTTCCTTTCGTGAGCCTCGCTGATGGCCTAAACCCCGCGCTTTCTTTGTCGACTCTCTTAATCCCCATTCGACGGAATCCTTTACTCAATGAATTGACGCCTAATGGTTCTCTCATTCTACGAATTTCCCTCTTTTCTTTCCACAAAGATCTAAGCTTTCTGAAATCACGGGTTTTTTCCCCTCCGAAGCCGAGGGTGTGTTGTAATCCCTTCCCCTCGTAAGGTTTCCCTTTCCCCTCGTTTCGCGGTCAAGCAGGGACACTACGCTTTTTGTTTCCCTTCCCCCCGGCATTTTTCCTTTTTCCCCCTCCGTGAAATAGGAGGGTTCAAGTAGGAAATTAACTGTTGCACAGACATTATTTTTCTTAGCTTCGAGTTAACTGCGCTCCCTTTTCACTGACTCTTGTGTCGACTTCGAGAGGGTAACTTTACCCCCGGATAGATCAGAGAAATTCTGTTTTCCTCTTTGGATGTCGAGGAGGCCCCTTCCCCCTCTCTCCACATCTTCCCTCGTTTCTTTCTCTTTGCATCGTTTCTGCAAACTCTTTTCTTAGGCCTCGAGCTTATCTTTTTCGTACGCATCGTAAAACCGGCCGAACTCTGCCGGGGTTAGATTCATGTGTTTCCGACGGTCGATTGCGCTGCTTTTTCCCTCCTCTATCGCGCTGCTTCGAGGTCTGAGCGCCTGTCCGAGAACTTTTTACCCGAGAGACCCTCTCCTCTTTTTTTTTTTTTTTTTTTTTTTTTTTTTTTTTTTGTTTTTTTTTTTTTTTTTTTTTTTTCCGTGACAAGATGCTTTCCTTTCCCTGAGCTTTCTGTGAAAAGACAGTATTACTTTTCTTTTCTTTTGCCTATTTTTTCCCTTCATTCCCCGTTTCTTCCCATTTTTTAATAGGGACGGGAATCACCCCCCTGCGCGGGGGTCCGGTTGGTGACCCCTGAAACCTCCCTCAAATATGGCTCCAGAGCATATTTTTTTTGCCCCCACCTTACCTCAAATACCTCCTCTGGTTTGAAATGGAATCTCAAATGAGTGGGGTTCAACCCTTTCTTATTTTCGAAGGGTTAAGCTGTTCAGGCGTTTTGAGTCCCCCATGCTCGAAGGTAGGATTTTCCCTCCCGCGGAGGTGGTCCTTCGTAATTTGCCTTCCTTTCCTAGCTAGACGCTATTCCTTGCAGGATTGGCGCAGTTCGTTAGGCCCCCTAGGAAAAAATGTTCAGGGCAATGTTCGTTAATTGCGCTGAGCTCGGGATTTTTTCCTTATACACTGGAACCTGCCACCTCCCACCCACTTCAGTTGTCCCCTCCTGCTTTGTCCTCTTGAACCCCCGGCACAAGATCACCGCACTGCCAGCCGCGCGGCAGACACTCCCCGATGTTCCCCCCTTTTACGGTCTCCCTTTGCGTCGAACCTTGTCGGTTGACTAGAGGCTCCCCCCTCGGAAATATGTTCAGCCTTCAGCCGAGAGCTTTTTTCTGGTTCCCTCCGGTACGGCTTGTCTTCTCTCCGGCGCGAGACCTTCCCCGTTCCGGATCCTTTCGAGTGCTCGACTTTTCGTGCCCATGACTTCAGCCGCTCGTCCTTTGACCCTCTGCCGGTGTTCCTGTTCCCAGACCGGACTGTGGATATTCTGCGTCGCCGAGGATGAACGTCCCCTTTTTCCGGCAAGGACCCTCTCCCCCCCCGATGATCACGCGGTTCGAACCATTTCTTCCATCCACCTCACCCTCCAGTACACGTCGGTCCAGGAGAGGTTCGTCTTCTATAGGCTTCAGCGGCGGTGCCGATAGGCGCGCTTGAGTGAGGTCCTTTTTCCTCTGCCAAAAAAATCTTTTGTGTCGATAGCACTTGACCGCGCCCTCTCCGCTCTGGCGACTTATACGAGTGGTTGTACACGCCCTCCAAACCGATTCCGAGCGTCTCCTTCCCGGAAAGGTTTTTCCTTTATGTAGGATTTGCGCATCTAACCTGTTTTTCTTTCGAGCGGCCCCCCTCTCTTGACTGGTCGAAGTCCCCATTCCTCCGTGCTCTTACCCCTCCCGCAAAGCTCCTCCTTCCCCGATCCTGCTCGCCCCCCCCCCCCCCCCCCCCCTACAGTTCTTGCGACATCAGTGCGTTTCTCGGGGATCCCCTTTTTTTTTCTCCCCCCCATTTTCCGATACGAAGCTGATGGTTGTCTTTATATGCCTTCCTCCCCCCCTTCAGAGCTAGACGAGCTATTTCCTACCCTCCGTTTTGTGAGAGAGATTGGTCTTGAGCGCGGCCTCTCCGTCAATCTCTGTTGTTTTGAGTTCTTGTCTTCTTTTTTAGAGGGGATGCTAAGTCATGGATGAGCTGATTATTTCCTTCACATCCGAGCCTGCGTCTTTACTCTCTTTTGTGCAGATGACTTGTTGCGTCGAAGCACGTAGTCTTCTTCGAAATTGCAGAACGGATTTTTCCGCGAGCGTCTGCATTTCATCCTTTTTGAGGACTGCTTTTTCCTCCTACATCGCAGGATGTCCCCTTTGCGCGTCCACGTTGCCGACATCCTTTCGTCCGTTGGAAAACCCCCCCCCCTTCTACGCGCCGGGACGAGTGGCTCTTTACGCTTCCTGTTAACGTTGTTTTCCCGATTTTGTGGCCTTTTGACTTCCCGCACTCGTGCCATCGGCAAAGTTTTCCCTTCCTCCGAGCGTCACCCCCCGGACTTTTCGCCCTTTCCCTGAGCTCGTGGATGCGTATCGAGTCTTTTGAAATGGTTCTCGACCTTCTTTCCTTCATGGGGTAGCAGTTCCGTTTCCAAAGTAGTGTTCATCCTCCTTGATGCGCTTTTCGTTCGTCTTCCAGGGCATGAACACCGGACCTCCTCTCCGTTTTCCCCCTCGTAACCTCGCCGCTTCCTTTTCAAGAGAACAGCCTCCCCTCCTCGACAGTTTAGCCGGAACGAAGCCTTTCAGCGCGTCTTTTTCCGCTCCTTTCCCTCCCTTTACTCCTGAAACACGTACTTTTAGATAGACCTCCTCTTCGGATGAAACATAGTTTCTTTTTTCCTTCCGCTCTTCCCCCTCGACGCGTTTTTTGAAGTTTTACCTTCCCTCTTGTGGTGACCCGTGGCACCAGTACATTCCGCGAGCTTCACTGTTCCTTGCTTTGATCGTTTTTCCCTTGGTCCCCTGGCAGGGCTCAAACTTCAAGCCGCTTAACTTTGGATTGGCTCCATGTATACGCACGAAACTTCTCCCAAGGCGCTCGCGGTTTTTGCCCTTTTGCTATTTTTCCTCCCCTCTGAGCCACGCGTCCTGCCTCTTCTTTCGATATAGTGCGCACACGAAAGCTCTATGACTTGCAGATCCCGAAGGAAACCCTCCCCCCCTTTTCCAAGATTTCTCAAGCTTTTGTCTAGGCCGCATGACCCTTACCCCTGAATTTTTGGCTGAAAACCCGCTTTTGCTATTCCATTCAACATCGCGCGGCGTTTTGCTTCGGCCTGTATGAAAGATTCTTCGACAATATGCGCCTGCAGAATTCTTTTTCTGGTAACTTTTTTTTTTTCCCTGCGCCCCCCACGCTTTTACCGTCTATTTTCCCCTTATCAACGCGAACTGCTTACTTTTTTATGCGCGCTCCAAGCCGAATCTTTTTTTCTTTTCCCCTGCTTAAATTTCAGGAGTCCTCTCTCCCTCTTTTCTGCGATTCTTCCCAGCGCTCTTTTATCACTCGGCATTTGCTCGCCCCCTTTATTCTCAGACCGTCGCCCTGAAGCAGTCCGCTGCCGCGCATTCCCTTCCCTTTCCTTCGGTCTGCCAACATGTTCTACCTTGAGACCACTCCATTCTTTCCTGTTCGAGCGAAGATGGATCCCTCCGGACCGACAAGTTAAGGAAATCAAGTTTCGGACAAAAAGTACCTCTCACCCCGCGATGCGCCTTTCCCTCCCCCCTCGAAGAGTGATCGCTTTCAGCGGTTTTTTTTTCGTTGCGTCCCCTCCTTTTTTTTTCGATACAAGGAGTTCTTCCCTATTATGCAGATAGACCACAAGATCAAGGCGCTCCCCCCCTTTTCCCGCTGCAAGGTCCCACTCGAACCGTTTCTCTTTTTTCCCAGTTCTTTTGCCCTGCATTAACTGGTCGGTGTCCTGGCAAACTGCAGCCTCCACAAGCGGTCGTTTGTTGGTTTGCTTTTTTTTTTATGACCCTCTCCCTCTATGAATCCCCCCCGAGGATGTAGCGAATTTCGCCCTTTTTCACCCATTTGCCCCTTCTCGAGATTACTCCTTTTCTCTGATCTCTCCCCTCTTCTTTTGCAAGTCAGTGTATTTCTTTGTTTTTTTTTTTTTTTTGAAGTAAGATTTAGATCGTCGCCCGGCACCTTTCTCTTCTCGTCGATTACGTTCATCCTTTCCTCTCGACCTTTTCCTTGAATTACTGCGCCGGTTCGGACATGCTATCTTCTCCACGTCGCAATGATTCCGTCTTCGGTCAAGGGGTCGGTTTTCCCCCCTTCCTTTTCGGTGATAGTACATGGGTATGCACCCAAAGCTTCGTGCCCCGTCCCTTTTCTGCGTCCGTCCCTGAACGCAGACATGGGGGGGCCTCCCCTAGCAAGTTGATCTCCCCCTTTCGGATTGCGGCCGGGCGGAATCTTTTGAACGTCCATGTCCGAGGAGCGA
>Ga0179593_1699641_pt1 | contig 12200 bp, 12 predicted proteins | sample CZODoug2_1_08_16_FD_185931 | JGI IMG/M metagenome (GOLD analysis project Ga0179593, IMG submission 185931) | Vadose zone soil fungal communities from Angelo Coast Range Reserve, California, USA - CZODoug2_1_08_16fungal (PacBio error correction) | ecosystem: Environmental > Terrestrial > Soil >... | reverse complement strand
CGATCAGGACTAGAACACTTTTTGAACCTCTCTCCACGCCCTTTGATACTCCACAATCTCCCCCTTCGCAGTGTAGTTTGTGCCTTTGTGATCCACCCCCAGGGTGGTTAGGTTTTACCGGCCTCTTTTTCACCACCATAGAGCCCCTTTTCCTTCAATAAAGAGATGATAGGGTGGGAATTCGGAACCCTTGCCGGATTTCCCTCCCTTGGTTTTTTTCTTCCCCCCAGCGCCCCCTCCCCTGGCAGGCCCCCTCCCCCACCATGATGGCTCCGCGGTCGGTAACCCGGCCACAACTTTAACTTCCCCCCTTTTTTTGAAAATTACCCCAAACTCCTTTCATTAATTCCGCTCAACCGCCGGCACACACATAAGCTGCGACTGAACCCCTCCCCCTCCCCGTCTCCCGTTTATCCACCCCATGTGTGTCGTGCCGATCCAAGATTTTCAGAACTCTCTTGTTAATTCGCTCCCTTCCCCGGTGTCCCATGGGCCCTCCGTCTCCGCAACCGACCAACCGCCAACCCAACCGGTCTTTTCCTTTGGCCGCCCCTTTAAACGTTTTCCCTTCACCGCTTTCGTTTTCCCCCCCCGGGTTCGAGTTTCAGGTTTTATGCCATTCCAACTCGTCTTTAGTCATGGGGTGAATTTTTTTGTTGCCCCAAGTCTTAACATCTAGATAGTTTCCTGTTTATTTTTCTCTCTCCCCCCCAATGGTCTTAGTTTCAGGTAGGACTGTAGGACTCCCGAACACGAAAAATCCGACCTCCCTGTGAATTTTCCCTCCCACTCTTTGTCCATTGTACAACATACAACCAATTGCCCCTTTACTTGGGGGGGGGGGGGGCCCAAAGCTATTGAGTCCCGATTTCCTTGACACCCCTATTTTTTTCCGATTCCTCTCATACGAGATACGATAGATCCTTAAAGCTCCGCAGAAAACTCTGTTTCTATTCTTCCCCTTCCGTACTGCGACCCGACGTACCTAGTCATCCCTCGCCACATCACCCCTACTTCCCTTTTCTTCTGCGCCTTTCCCTTCCCAAGACCCTCCCCCCCGCCCGCGTCCCCGATTGCTCTCGGGAAGCAATTCCACGCTGAGGTCATACATTATTTTTACATTTTTCCCCGTTGAATTTCCCCACATCCTTTTCCCTGTCCGCCTTCTCCTTGCTCTGATTCTTTCTTCCTCTTTTTGATGGTGCGCAAAAACAGTCGCCCCGCAATTTTTTCACAAAAGCTCCTTTTTTTCTTTTGCCTTTTTCTTTCTCGGACCCCGCTCAGTGGCTCTTTGTTTAAAACAGGGACTGCCCCCCTTTTTCTTTTTCCCCGGCTCCCTTTTTTTGCGATTTCCGACCTCATCTGCCTCCCCCAGTTGATGGAGACCAGTGTCTTTGAAAATGCGAACTCTCTCCACAGATTTTTTTTTCCGCCCTGTTCTACCCACGGGTTCGTCCCCTCTGCTACAGACCCGGGGATACCTTTAAGTTGCGCCTTCCCTACCCCCCCCCTTTTCTTCAACCCTTTATCCCCGTCTGGATTGTCATCACTAACACGCGCTTTCCCCTTTTCTCCCCCCACTGGCTGCTCGACATCCTCCCAATTGCGGTTGCCCGCTGGTACTTTTGGTCCATTTTTTCAACCTGTCCTTATGCTCCCCCAATCTCCCCGTCAGCTCGCATTGCGATTCCTTGCCGATGCTTCTCCAGGACCCTTTTTTTGAAGAATTTTCATTAGTCCCCCCCAAAGGACTGGCCGGGAATAGTTGTTAAGAACTATCGATTCGTTACCCCCGCCCGACCCTTCCCCTCCTTTTACTCCTTCCTCCGTACGGAAAAGTCGTTCCGGTGGAGTTTTTTTCGCCTACCCCCTTTCCTAAATGACCTCCTTTTCTCATGCCGCGCGGGTAGGAATTCATACCATTTAGATAGCCCACCCTGAATTTCAAAGCTGCTTTTCTTCTGGTTTATTCCTCCTGATTGAAGTAGTTCCTTATAAAACGTCTTTCCTCGCCCCCCTCCACTGGGGGACCCCTCCGAACATTATTGACCATAGGTTTGGGTCTCATCGTAGACCACCAATACCCACTTCCTCCCACCTTTAAACCTCTTGATTAACTTGTCACTATGGGTTTCAAGCATCTCGGAAGATTACTCCTGTTTGCATTGTTTGCACTTTTTTTTTTCTCGAGGCACCCTGGACAGGTCGGCGCATCCCTTTTGTCGATGTCCTTTCATCTTTTTCCTACGCCGTGTGACGTCCGCGGCAGGTGGTTGAACCCTCTGCCCCCCCCTTTTTCCTAAGCACTTCTTTTTCAAAAAGTTTCCCCGAAAGGATGCCTTAACCATCCGCCGCACCCGTCCGTTTTTTTTCAATCCCCCCGTCAGAATCTCTTTTTTCCAGGTGGCTCACCGTTCAACGACAGACCAAAGAATTTTCACATCTCTATGGTTTGTGTGTACGTGTACGACTAGAATTGAGAAGAAGACCCTGGGAGTTTTTCTCCTTTTTTCCACCCCCTTCTCCTTAATTCTCCCTCTGAATGGAGGCAATTACCATACAACTCGGGTGACCCAGTCCCCTCCTTTTCCCCTCCTTTTGGCTTTGTGACCCTTAATAAGGCAGCCCGGCGTGCCTCCTCCTGCTTCTTCTCCCGTTTTAGATTACCCCTTTGCATTCCTTATTTTCAACGGCCTCCTTATTCTTCCGGATGACACTCATGTTGTACTCCAATTCCTTCTGCCGAATTTTTCTGTTCTTGCTTCCCTCAATCTGGTATTTACAACCTCCCCCCTTGGCCACGATTAATGTGGTGCGGGCGTTGAACGGGAGAAGCCCCAACCCCCTTTTGGTAAACTCATCTTTTTCTTGGACCTCCCGCTAATTTTGATTCTCTCGGAGTTCCCTCGCCAAAACAAGAGGAGAAGAAGGGGCAGCGTGATTCCCCCCGGAGTCCAGCCCCGTCACCCCCACTGGCAGCCTTCTTACCCAGCGGCCTTAACAACAGCTTTCTTATTCCAGTTCCCCCCCCCCGTCTCGACTCGGTAAGTTGGTTCCTCCTACTTGCAAACGATGCTCCACAAAATGTTTCCTAAACCACTAGAACGGTGATCCAGAGTTATTTGTCCCTCTGGTTTTTTCTCGACCTTTTCGACCTCCCGATGTCCCCCACTTTCGGCGGGCACTTTAAAGCATAGTCTACACGCCGACGCCAATTCTCACTACGTTCTTTCAAATCAGAGCCTGATGCTTGAGAATTCCGTTGGCATGGCTGATTGGCCGCGTCACCGCGCTGACATGGCAATACTTTTCAGGTCTGCCTGGCTTTAAACTCTCAATCTCCCCAGATCTTTTCCGTCTTTTTCCGGGGGCCCCTCGTGAGCCCTCTTGCCTTTGGAGTACGGCTTCGTAAGGGTCTTTTCCCCACTCTTATCCTGCACTTAATTTGGTCCCGTTTTTTCCCCCCCCCCCCCTGTTGAATTGCCCCCTCCCCCTATTTCACGGCCCGAAGCGCCAATGCGATCGCTCCGATTCTTTTTCCCTTCCCTTTTTTTCCCTTTGCGGGCCTTGTCTCTCACCATTTTGCGTCCCCCCACGCAATTTTCTTTTATGTTCCTCGCATTTTCGTCATCTTGATGCCGATTCTTGTGCTTGGATGAACCTAAAGAGGGGGCTTGCCCGTCCTCCCGCCCCCCCCCCTTGAGTCTCCCTCCCCTTTTTTTTTCAAACCTTAATAATTCCGTGACCTAGGCAAGTCTCTGGGCCTTACCCGGCTGTTTTTTCTGATTATCCCCGCAAATTCCTTCCCCCCATTAAATTCTTTTTTTTGGAAGATGTTCGGAAAAGGCCGGCCCCCCCAATCTCTGGAAATTTTTTTTCCCTTGAGATTTACCCACCAAAATGACATATCAAGTCTTCCCACAGCTTGGCCCTTTCTCCCGATAGGCGACCTCCCCCCGTGAACCCTTTTTTTTTCCATGACTGGTGCTCCAGTAGAGGCAAAAGCTGCCTTGTTCATTAAGGTTGTGCCTTCTTCTTACCGCTTTTTACTTTCTGTTTGGAATTCTGTCGCGGCGCCAGATCCGCGCGGGCGGTATCCCGAGAGACCGAGTCCTCTCTCCTAAGGAGAAAGCCAAAATGATAGCGAGGGGGGAGGCTCTGTGAAGGGGACATTCCGTAACTCCCCTCCAAGGTAAAGCACAGAAATTTCCAGACAGGCTAAAGATTACGATCTTCGGTTAGAGAGGCTGGCGGAGGTTGAACAGCTCGAGTTGCTGTTCAGGATCCGGAGAAAGAGAAGGTATTAATTTTCCTGTCTTCAATTGCATTTTCCAACTCCCCCCGCAGTGGAGGCTGTCACAGCTTCTCATTGGTTTTCTAGCACAACACTTTTCTTCCCCGCCCCCCGACTTGGTTGGCATCCGCACACACCCATTCGCTAGATTCAAAACTTGTCCCCCACCATTTCTCTTTTTCCTCCCCCTCCCAATCTAAGAGTTTATTTTCCTGCCAGAACTCCCCTTAGACCCTGAGTAACCGCAAATCAGGGTGAGGCTTGCTCCAAACCTACCTCTACCCGTGGCCCTCCCCCACCTCCCCTTCTTGCTTTTTTTCGCGCGGTTTCCCTTTGCCAGTTTGTCGACACAGCATTCCAACGTCGCCCTTCCCCCCCGCGTCCCCTTCCTAGCTTCCCTTCGCGGCCCCCCTGAATTATATTCCAAAGACGTTTTTCTGATGGATTCCTGCGGCTTTTTTGATTTGTCTCGGCTTTAATCCTTTTGGTACCTTTTCACCTTTTTCTGGTGCGGTTCGAAACTCTCCGGGCAATCCTTTTTTAGTATTCCTAATTCTTTTTTTGTCCCGAATTTCCCCCTGACCCTGGCCGACAAATTCCCCCCCGGAGTCGCGGGCTGGCATTCCCCGATACTATGTAACCTTCTCCTTCCCCGTTTGACTTTTTTTTTTTATTGTTTACCGACCAAATCCCCTTTTCGCGGTCTTTTTCATCAACGTGTCCGGTGGTCTTTCTCCCGTTTTGGACTTCTTTTCTCTGTTGTGTTTCGGAGACTTTCGATCACGATAAACGGCGTTCTTCCTTTCTTTTTTTCAAATCCCAGAGACAGTTGTGTTTCGGTGATACCACCAACATTTGTCCCCTTGCCTTTTTTCCCCCTTGTCGCGCGAAGGCCAGCCCGCGATCTCGTTGGATTGCCCTTTCAGTCCCCCCCGCCCAGCCTTTGATAAAAAACAATGATTGCTCCGAGGCGGTGAGAAACCCTAAAACCCTGATCTGACACATCAAAAGTCCTTGTGGTACCCCCCCTCCCAGGCCGAGAAAGCCGCAAACCCCATTTCCCATGATCTAGCCCCCTTTGAGTCCTTGATTCAGTTCACCCATGTGTGGTCTTTCCCTGCCCTCCGTCATCAGTGCCTCTCTTGTTACGTGGACTGGCTTTTTTTTCCGCCCTTCCACCTTCCGAGCTAACGAAACTACCCCCTCCCATTTCTTGTCCCGTCCCCCCCGGTTTACCTCGGTGGAGCTGTCCCCTTCGTTGGGCTTTTTTTCTGGTTCCAACACTTTTTTTCCCCGTCTCTTTGCGTTCCCGGCTCCAGGGCCCCTCCGGCCGTATAAGCTCTCTGTTTTCCTTGTGGCTGCATTCAACCACAAAAGGTGTTGGGGCTTGTCTTTGTTGCGCGGTTTTTCCTACCTAACTAACTCCCAAGAGAAAGCCCCTTTCCTCCCTGTGCCCATCTGGTTCTTCTCGACAAATGTCAGCATAATTTACCTTCCGACTGCCCCCCGGCAACTTTAATACGACAGATATAGCCACCATCTATCCCCCCGTTTCCTGTTCCCATCTAAAGAATCCTTAGTCGGATGTCTTTCAGATCCCTTCTGCATTTTCGACCTCTATAAATGCTCCCCGAAACACCATTCAAGGCCCCTCATTTTTTTTTTTGCAGGACCTCTGCGCCCCCCTGGTCCGCAAGAAACCAGAAAACCCTACAGTCTCCCGTTCGCCGGCGTGCCCCCTTCCCAACAGCTGTTAAGGGATACAGCTGACGAGTTCTCCTATTTGCCCGGTCATGATTCCATTTCAATATTTTCTTCTCCCCCAACCGGGCTAACAAAGCGCTTAACGTCCAAGTCCCAAAGCTTTGCCTCTGCCCGCGCAACCTCTATTTCAGTCTTACGTCTTTGTACAATGCAGTGAAGGGTTTCTCGTCATTCGGCTTTTTGCGTTCCCGCCCGCCCCATTCATCTGCCCTGCCCCCAGACGATGTTCCTGACCAGTGGATGTAACTTTTCCCCCCCCCTGTTGACCTTGTTTTACTATCTCGGGGCAAGTCCCATGTGAAGACCGGGTTGTCACTTTGTGTCGTTTGCGCACGGACCCGCTTCCACCCTTTCCCCCCTTGGTTTTCATCGACCAACCACCCTCGTCTTTCCCCCCAAGTCTGGACATTCCCGTCACTGCGTTGGACGCCTCCTGGTTTCGCCCCTTTTCCCGCCCTTTTCCCCTTTATACTTTTACCCTTCCCTCTTTCCTATCGCATTTCCTTTCGGGGCATGAGATCGCGCCCCTTAAGTCCCTTCTGATTTTTCCCTTTTTACCACCCCACCAAGAATGCGCCCGCGACTGGTGAAGCCTCCCGATCCCCCCTACTTGGCAACTTATCGCACTCAATCCAGGAAAGTCGGTTTACGGTTTTGCGGTTGGTTTCCCCCTTCCCCCCCCTCCTTCTCACATCTTTTCGCTCTTCTCCATGTTCCTTAGGCGTCTCTTTGCATATCCCATGAAGATTTATTCCACCTACTCAACCGCGCTTTTTGCTGTTGACTACCCGTAGTCATTAAAAGTCTTGCTTGGAATAACGCTCCCCTTTCTGGGACCGCAGTTACAGCTGTTCAATGGTCTAAAATTTCCAACATCACTGACCTGGAAAACCGCATATTGATACCTTGCCGCCATTTCTTGCATCTTTTGAAGCTTTGCGCGGTCCGTTAGGTCCCCCCCCCCCAGAGTAATAATTCATTTTTTTGGTCATTCTTGAGGCAAGTTGTGGCCCTATAATTCGCTCCCGTCCCTTGACGATTGTGCTGGCCCAGTTTAATTGCCCCGTCTAAAAGTTGCGCCGCTTCGCCACCACTGTAGAAGGCGGGAAAAGAACAGAGCTCAGGGAAAGGTTTTGCTCGAAATAACTCTCCCCAATTATCTTTTTCCAAGACTTTTTAGACTGCCGGCCGACAGAGATTGAGGGTCCTCTGTCCGTCCCCCGATCTCGATTTTTTATACCATAACACTGACCCATTTCCTTTACGACTTCGCGAGGCTGAGCGGTCTATCTCCTCGTTTTGTTGCTAGATCTCAGGCAACCCGGGCATGCCCCTTCAAAGGCCTCGCGGAACGTAGGACTTTCCGCATGCCTTCCATCCCCCTTGCCGAGACCGGACCTCAATTCCTTCTCGGCCCTTCCAAACCGGCCCCTCCATGTGTTTTGAATGGGAGATTACCCCCATGTTTTTTTGAAAAAGATTCTGAGCTTGCCGCACCTCCTTGGTTTTAGCGCGTTTAAGTCATCCCCAATCCCCCCTTTTTCACTTTTTCAGACGTGATACATGAACCGAGGCACCTAAAAACCTTTCCCGTTTTTTAGTCTGCCAGATCAGTATGCCCCCCAACTTCCCACCCGAATTTCCTCGCACGATTTTTTACCTCGGGGGACCTATAAGCCCCTCTTTCTCCCCCTGGGCCCGTGTTGCTTCCAAAACCTAGACCCGGTTCCAAGAGTTCTGTTTCCCGGAATCAGTTTTTTATGAGTTGCCTACCCCCCCCTGGGCACATTGCGGTCATAAACCGGGATCGGTCCTCGTTTCACCCTTTTAACCGCAATCCTACTACTTTTATTAACATTCAATCGAGCGCTTGCGTTTTCTTCCTCTGGTGACGTCTCAGGGTATATTGCCGACCGCGCCGTATGGCTTTCCTTTCCTCCTTAAGGAAGATGGAAGTTTCCGAAAAGTTACCCACCGGCGGGTTCATTATCTCCCCCCATGGGTTCTGCGCTTTCGTCTTACGATACCGGTCACCCTTTTTCTCGGGCCTCTGTGTGGTGCATCTTTCTATTTGATTTTTTCGGTGAACTGTTCCCGATATCATAGGGCGAATTCCATTTCGATCTGCCAGTGCCCTTCTTTTTTTTTTCCGTTGTAGTGATCCCCTGGAGGCTCACCGTGATTGTTTTGATGTTTTTTACTCGGTGTTGCCTATCTGATTCCTAGTTTTCCCCCCGGGCCCCGCAGCTTTCTGTAAATTGGACGCACCCCGGTTTGTAATGCAGTTGCGCCACTCTCCCCCCCTCCCCATTTCCGTAGCTCATCGCGTTGGACTTCAAACGATTTCGGGGGCGAGCCTAAGTTTCCCCCTGTTCTCCCCCAGAGGTTCTTACCCGGTAGGCAAAAATATAACAACCTCCGCTGGCACCTACGTTACAGCTCATGGCAAGAGTACTCCCCGAATAACTATCGGGTTGAGATCTTCCCAAACAATGGGGTTTTTCCAGAGGGGAAGGGTTGGGAGATGTCCATCAACCCAGAAGGTCGCGAAAGTAGGAATCTCCGGAGGCAGTGACGACACGTGGCGGCTTTCGAGCATTCCTCCTCTTTTTTTTGAATGATTCTCGAACGTATAAGAGCCGGGTGTATTTATTGCGCTAAGGTACATTGCCGGCCTCTCCCAACCTAGTGTGGTGAGCATGACCGGGAACTACGTCTCAGCGCATCCCAAGTTCCCCAGCCGAATAAGGATGTATGCCTTAAGGTATGCTACCTTCTGTGCTAGGGCTTTCTTACTTTCCTATCTTTCTAAGGAGAAGGTCTGCCATTTGAAGTTGGATGCCTTGTTTCTCCTCCACCACCGCCGACAGTCACATCGGCGAGTTGCTTTCTTTGAGTCCTAACAGTCTACTCGCCCCCGATTTCCTATTGGGACCCCTTGCTAGTGATTCAAACGGAACAAACAAACCAGGCGATGGAACTTTCGCCCTCTTCATCCCTTTATTTTGCCCCCCTGGACAATCAGGACGAGGTCAAGAACCCCGTTTATTTTTAGCCACATGCCAGTTTCAAAGCCTGGTGGATTCGGTCTGCTTGCGTTAGGGCGGGACTTTTTTTTTAACCCCCTCTTGCCAATCGACATGAGGGCCGAGAGAGCAAAACCATTATTCCCTGTGCTTGCGTCTAACCCTCGTGGTCGCCGATCAGCGGATGGTGTTCGTTCGTGATCGGCCGTCAAGTTTTACGTTTTTTCTTTTTTTCTGTTGTGGTTAGCACCCACGCCTCTTGTTTAGCAATCATTGTGTTTCAATGAAAGGTATTTTTCCATATTTTTTTTTTTTACTCCCTGGCTCATCCAGATAATGGACGAACCCCTTCCCCACCCAGCGACCTGGGATGTGCCGCAGTTTTTCTCTTTTGCAAGTCTAGTTCATAAGTCGGCAGACCAGGTTGCTGTTGGAAATCCCCCCCCCCCCAATCCTATCCATCCCCCCCCCCCCACACCGTGCCTTGTGTTATCTCGTTCTGGTTATTGGACCCTATGCTTTTTCCTGTTGTGGAAGAATCATGCAGAAGCTAAACCAGGCAACGCGGAAAGGTCATTCCCCTTTACGTGATGTTTCCCACCCCTTTGGTGTAGTGTAGGGTGTGCGATGGATACCAACCCTCCCAGGCCTTCAAGTCGGAACCTTGAATGGACGACCTAGAGGAGTGTTTGAAGGAAAGCCCTAGTGTCCGGTGTTCTCTTCTCTGGGTTCCACCCCAAGCCCAGCCTGCAGGATACGAAAACCAATGCTTGATCTTTTGCTCGTAACCCCTTTTTCCCGAGCCCCTTAACCCACTGACCCCCACTTACTGAAAACCCTTAACGGACGCTTTACGCCGGCACACCATCCGCAGATCGGGCCGCCCCGAAGTGGAGTGAGCACAATATATGGTCGGCTAGCTCAAAGTCTTCAATATTTTCCTTTCCCCCTTTTTTTTTCCTCTTTTGTTTTTCGATAACTCCATGAAAGAGAGTCCCCCACTACCGAAACCCTTTCAGAAACCCCTTTGATTTTCCCTCCCCGGTACGAGGGATGCGGTTGATCTGAATCACCGTCTGGGCGGGTACTGTTTAACATAGGCCGGGATTCTGCAAGAATACCCCACTCGAACTTTTTTCTTTCTTTACTGGGATTCTTCAGGGTGAAATCTCTTTTTGTGCCAAGTTGACCCTCTAGAGTATGTTTCTGCCTTTTTATGCCCCCAACAAAGCTTTGCGTGTCCTCCATTTTCTGGTGATTATTGGAGGACCTTGACACCCTCGTGTTTTCCCTCAGACCACTTTCATCGGTAGTCGAGACATGTCCCCTCATCAACCCCTCCCCTTCCGGACTTTCAGATAAAGGAACAATATTACTCGCCCCCGCGAGGAGGGATGCTCAAGCCTTAGTTTTTTTACGCAATAGCGTTCGGCGGTTCAGCGAATTTCTGTGCGGAAGGATTCTTGGTCGACCATACTTTAACCCCTGTTAACACCCCCCCCGACGGATGTTTGAGTTGACCGACTGGCGGGTACGCCCGTCGTTACCCTACCAGACCCCCTCAACCCTGCTCCCCCTGGAGATGCAGGAAAGCAGGTCAAACAGCGTTCGTCCTTTCGTCCCCTCTTTGTTAACGAATTTTCCACCACGTGGGTCGGACGCTCATGCTTCCTCCTACTACTTTAGCCGGGGGGGCAAAAACAGGCGGAACTCAATTTTGCCTTCAACCTCTTTCCACCTGGTTGAGGTCTATATCTGGCGAAACGCGGCCCTTTCCCCCTCAGTTAGACTCTGAAAATTGAACGGCGAACGTTCTTTCGTCTAAAGTCGGGGGACGACTGAGTCTTGCCTCCCCGGTCTTCCGCACCCCTGGACCCCTCGTGGCTCCTTTGCTGGAAATTTCGTCCCTTTTCTCTCTCGGTTTGATTCCCCGCGCCTTGCTCCCCGGCACGTTTGTACAATGCATTTATCGCTGCCTCAAGCTGTTCTGACAAAAAACCTGGTTGGAGGACCCCACCAAGTTTTCTCCCCCCCTCTGTTTTACTCCTAAAAAAGAACGCCGCAGCATTTTTTTCCCCTTTTTAACCACTGCCTGGCTTCGACATCAAAGCACCCCTGCTGTTAGCCTTTGCCCCCTGCCCCAGTCAAGATACTTTAAAAGGGATGAAAAGACACTATTCGCAGCGTTCAATGAGTTTGGACGATTATATTGGATGATAGTTGGAGACAAAGCACCGCATTCCCCCCATTCCCTTAGCGTCCCCCCCAACACAAGGAATGTGCCGCGAATAGTTCCGCCTTCTTTCTCGTGAGAGAATTAGAGAGAGAAACAGCGGTATACCCGTACCTTCCTTGCGGTCCAGTATTCTTAGTTGTTGGGTTTCAAAATTCGCCAGTGTTTAACTTTCCCTCTTAAGACCCATCCCCCCAACTGTAGGACAAGAGCTAAGCGCTAGAGCGGAGCGGACACTCCCCTCCCCCAGAGCTCAATCAAGGCCAGATGGTCCCCCATACTGGATAACACAGAAGAGAGATTTGGTGTTCCGAGGAGGCTTTTTTCTCCAGAAAAACCTGAGGATGTTTTCCCCAGATCACATAGGGGGGCCCGGGAAACGTGGTAGGGTAGAAAGAGGTCGAACCAAATAACCGAAACCCCTTATGGACCTCTTCGGGTTGTCTTTCATTGGTTTGCAGACCCCATTTGAGGCGATCCAGCTTTTTATTTTCAAGTTAGCTTTCCCACCGGACAGTTTTTGCGGTCATATCAAGGTTGTACCGTTCCGACCTATCCCTACTGAATCTGGCGCCCTTTCCGCGGCCCGTTGGGTGGGTTTATTTACTATTGGTGTTCATACTTCCCTTTGATTGTTGAAAACTCTGAGACAGGATGGTTTTCAGACAAATACGCCCCCCCTTATTCTGGACCCAAAAGATCAGTCCCGCTTCTTCCATTTTTTTTGATAGCCATTCACCGGACACCTCCCCTACTCTCCCGTGTTTGTAAGAACGTCAGGTTCGCCTTGTGATTTAGCCCGCTCCGGCCGTAATCACTTAGTCGGACAGAGGGATGGGCATTAAATACCTTGTCCCCCTTCCGTTTCACGTGCGTTTTGCCG
>Ga0179593_1572150_pt1 | contig 12200 bp, 13 predicted proteins | sample CZODoug2_1_08_16_FD_185931 | JGI IMG/M metagenome (GOLD analysis project Ga0179593, IMG submission 185931) | Vadose zone soil fungal communities from Angelo Coast Range Reserve, California, USA - CZODoug2_1_08_16fungal (PacBio error correction) | ecosystem: Environmental > Terrestrial > Soil >... | reverse complement strand
CCGCTATATGCAGAGAAGAAAATACTTCCCCTTTTTTTTTTCCGTCGAGGTCGAACCAAAATTCCCCTCTTTCTTTGAAAAGTTTTTCGTCCTTCCCCCCCCTCATTTCCCCCTTCCCTTCCTTTTCTTCGATTTGGCGAATTTCGTGGCCTTTTTTTTTTCCTCAATAGAGGGATGCAGTTTTTTCCCAACAATAATAAAGGAGAACCCTCACCTGAGCGCCCTTTTTAGTCTCCCCTCCCGTTTTTCCATTCTTTTCCTTCTTTGAACGCTGTGACATCTTTTCTCCTTTCGGACGAAGCAGGGACCCCCCCTTTTCTGTATTGATCGCGGGTACACAAAGCTCGCTTTTTAGAACGATAAGTTACTCGACCGCGTTTCCTTTCCCTCTCTTCCCAGTAAAGCTACTAACCTTTAACAGGATCTCAAGAAAAGAGAAAACCCCTCCTCCCATAAAGCGAAGCAGTGTCCAACAGTTTCTCCCACTACCGACCTTTGCTTCTTCTGAGGCGGAAGGCGTTCTTTTCGGAAGAAGCTTAAAACTTTTTTTTTCCAAGCCGAGCGCTTGGCGTTCCGTTCCCCCCAATGAGCCGATACCTCCTGCGTGAGCGCTGTCGTTTCCTCCCTCCAGAGTGATGTGGATATCTTCCGTGTGGAAGAGATCCACACTTTCATTTCACCTGTCGTCCCCCTCCTCTTTTCCGATTCCTCTTATAGGCGCATTGGGGGTAAAACCTTTTTGATTGGCGATTCCTTTTTTTCGTCGCTCAGGCGCTTTTCCTTCACGTGGAAGCAATATCATTTGTCCTCCCCTCTTTATTCCCTTCAACTTCCTCCACCTTTTTTTATTTTCTTTAGGATGACCTTTTCTATTTTTGCTTTTGGGGTGGCGATGGTGTGAGAGACTTTTGGGAACTAGGAGAGATTTCCCTTTCTCGAGTACAACTTTCATAGTTCTTCTGCCTCCCTCTCCCTCCGAACAAGCGCGATTTGTGACCCTCTCAGAGCAGGCCGAAATCGAGTGGTTCTTTCCCGCGCTTGTCTGCCACGATATTGTTCCCCCCTCGTCCCCCGTCATCAGGACGGCCCTCTGCTTTTTTTAGCAATCTATTTTGTCGGCAGTATACGGTCGATTTTTCCTCCGGGATAGTGCCCGCTTCCCGCGACGCAGGCAAGCCCTAGTCTTCCGGTCGCCAACTCCTTCGTCAATTGTCTCTCCTTGGGCCTCTGCCGTGGAAGATTCGTATTTTTTTTTTCGGAAGGATCGAGTCGGAATTCCTTTGCCAAAGGGTTCCCTGGGTTTCCCCTCTTCCGCTGCATTTTATTAGCTTTTTCCTGCGGGTTCGAGCACGCATATTGCCCCAGGCTCGCTCGAAGCGAGGAACGAGCGCGTCTTTCCCCGAAGTCGCCGACATGCTGCCATATTTCGTGATTTTCTCGTGTATCCTGGGCGTCGTCCTTTTCTTTTCGATAGAAGTGGAGAGATTTTCTTCTCGGATCATCCCCAACCTCTTCTAGTCTCTCTGTTCTTTTTCCCCTCATCAGCTCCCCCCAGCGTACTCTCTCCCTTCTAATCGGACGAGGTCCTTTCCCTTCTCGTCTGATGCCTGATTTTGGCTTTTTCTCGGTTCTTCTTTTTCTTTCGTTAGTTTGCTTTTCTCTTCGGCTTTGATCATACGGTTTACGAGTGGGATCCCCCCCTCCTTTTCTCATATTCCCCGCTCCCTGCTCCCCCCCCTTTTTTTCCTCGGATTCGGATTATGACCCCTTGTTTAAACGACTACTATGCAAAAAGATTCTGGTTTCCACAGTATTCTTTTTCGCAAAGAGATCTTTTTTCAGAGTTCTACTCTTGTCTCAGAATATCGCATAGTCGAGGCGATCTCCCTCTCTAGAAAGAGGCGAGATTCTCCCCAGGGTGCTTCCTCCCACCAAATACAACCTTCTCCTTATCCTGGAGAAAGATTCGTTTTATTCTCTCCGAAGATGGACGACTTCGAATCAGTCAAGTGGCTTTTTTTTTCGTTTTGGTCTTGGCCGCCTTTCCTCTTCTTGTTTTTCTTTCTCCCCTCCTTATTCGACTGATGCCTCCCCACAATTTCCCCTATTAAGGAGACAAAGGAAACTCTCCTTCTCGTTTGTAGATACAGCCGGGACACCTCGCTCGTCATCCCTCTTTTTCTTCAATTGCCGCGGCTTCCTTTCTATTCTTTTTTCTCGACGAACCAGACTATAGGACTTTCGTGTATCTATATTTTTCCTCCCTCTTTCCCAAGACGAGCTTCGATGGTTTTCGAGTCGATGAGTCGGTTATTCGTATACCCCCCCTCTCTTCTTATGGGGCATAGCCGCGTCAATCTGCGCCCGAGCGAGAGGTGCAGACCCTTTTTTCTCTGATCAATCCACCACGCTTCTCCCCTCCTCGGGACCCTTCAGCGTACTCGTCCTCCCCCGTCGCCCTCCCCTGCCTTGCACGTACAACGTATTTTTCTTTTAAAAAGCAGATACGCGACCTTTTTTCGCGCACGGAGAAAGCCCGTCCCTTTCTACAGTATCGAGATAATTATAGTGGTGTTCCCCCCGCGACGGTGGTCCTATTTCTGCACGTTACGAGCAGTCCTTGAGCGCCTAGACGCTTACATTCCCCTACCTTTCGCGGCTTCGTTCGGGAAACGCGCTCGGACCTTTTACCCTCGGAACCATCCCTTTCCCGGGGACCGATCGGGTGCTTCCTTTCGCGGACCATTGGTTTCAGGGTGTCTCTCATGATCCAAGAAAGTCTCTTCGCCACGGGGCAGCAATCCCTTTCTCAACGCCGCACGCTGTTTCCTCCCCGGCTTCTCCCCCTTTTCCGATCACAATCACCCTCCCGCCGCGAAACTTACCCCCTTTGTTTCCCGCCCAGGACATGCCGATTCTCTCTATCGAAAACGAAACTCGCTACTTCCTTTCCCGATCGCGTTTTACTCTACCTCTCCTTTTCCTCCCCTCTTCTTACTCTTGTTAATTCCGCCGACTCTTTCGCCAAGGGGGCTTCTCGCGCGAATCTGATCGGCTATTCTTCTTCCTCTCGCTTTTGGTTCCCCCCGCGATCCGGAGCCTATCTTCCTTCTTTGCTTTTCCGAAAACCCCTTTTTGTTTTTCCCAGCGACGAAAATAAGTAAAGACTTCTGGTAGAACAAACTCCGACTGCTCCTTTCCCCTGCGATTACAACGTCCTCTTCCCTCTTTCTTCTCCCTGCTGTCTGAGATTTTTTAGCCCCCCTCTTTTTTTGGACGCCGAAGATAATCTGGAATAGTAAGATGAAAAAACTACCTCCCTAGACCGGTCTGCCTTCCAAACCGTAAATGTGCTCTCTTTCCTCCTTATGAGGATTGAACGCGGTGTCCTGCCCCCTTATTAGCTGCTATACCCCATTCCTCCCCTCCGGTTAAAAACCCTTGGGGAAGGCTTTCGAGGAGTAACAATTTTTTGTTGCGCGGCTTAGAACGCTCCCTTTTCCTCCACGAGTCTAGCTTCCAGAGATAATAAGTACAGCTTCAGGATAAAAAAGGTCTAATTCCTTCCGCTCCCCCCCCTCCCTGTTCATCGCAGAAGTTACTTATTCTCAGTTGTAAAGTGAAGGTGCCCCAGTTGCGACATTTCTCTTAGGTCTTCCCCCCTCATGTTCTTTAGGCTTTTCCATCTTTTTCTTCCTCCTCCAACTGCGATTGCGATCGCAAAAGAGAGAGCCTCCCCACAATGAGCCTATCTCGCGAGGCGCCAGATCCAGATTTTTCTTTTTCCCTCTCTTTTCCTCCTCATGAAGTTGTTTTTTTTTCCAAAGCAATCTGTCCAGGCGAATCGCTACTCCCCGGCGTCGCATTTTTGTCCCCCCCCCCTTGTCTCCCCTGGCGCTAGGATTTGCTCTTTTTTTTCTTTTTTGTAGAAATATTCTCCAGTCTCGCCTCCCCTTCAGTTCAGACTCTAGTACCGTTGTTTATTTTCGGTCGTCGCAAACTGTTATCTCTTCCCTTACAACCTTCTCTTCTTTTGGTAGGATTTCATTTCTTGCCTTCCGCAGCTTGGGGTTGTCCCTTTTTCGATGATCCTGTTTATACTGCGAGTGATTTTTGGGACTCTGTTTCTTCTATCGAATCGGTCTGATTTTTGCTCCCTTTTTTAAGACGCTTGTTCAAGAACCCAGAGAGATTTTTTCCATTAGAAAATGATGAATCCTCTTTTAACGGCGGCAGTCCGCTCTTTCTTCTCCCCCGATATTCAACGCTGTTCAATTCCCTGCCGCTGCCGGATTAGCAACTTTTCCTGATCGCGTCCGACCCCACCATGGTTTTGCGGATAGTTCTGTCCTCCTTGTGCCTCTTTTAGCGGCCCCCTCGCCGAGTCCTTTAGTGCGGGGTCTCGCCACGAAATTCGCCAATCTTTTTCCCCTTCAGGGAGATCTTCGGTGCCTCGACGTGGCCTTTGTTGCCACTTTTCCTCGGCGCAGCTGCTGCTCTTTTTTTTTAATTGGTTCGACCTCGCCGTGTTTCACCCTTCGGTTTTAATGATTTAGTCCCCCCCCTCTTCCTTCAACCCGCACATTTCTTTTTGTTGAGCACGCAAATACTGGAAAAAGACTGAGTTCCGCTCCCCCTCCGGCTTCTTTTCCTCTCTCCCTGCGCTCCTACCCACTCCCCTCCGATGGCGCGCGCACGATTAGGATTGGTTTATCGGCGGTTTTTTTCTTTCCTTTGGAGTAATGCCCCAGACTCGCCCCCCTTTTCCTTTGCTACGCGATTTTTTTTGCTCCAGGCAGAAGGATTTTTAGTAGCGTTTCTCTCTTTCATTTTTGATCTCTCAGGCCGGGGTTTTCCCCTCTATTGTCCTGGCGAATCGTCGAGCAAAGAAAGGGGTCTCCGATGGTTTTTTTATTTTCTCTTATGAAGACGTCGCTTTTTACTCGCTGCTCTCTCTTTTTTTTAATCTTTGATGGGAGGAGATCGAAGCTCCGGTGATCGAGTCCCTTAGAACTCTACACCCTTTCGCTCTTTCCGGATGGGAAACTGTTTACCCCGCTTTTCCGGTCTAATAATATGAAAAAACTCCCCAATAGTATTCGAGTCTTTTTGGGGGCTTTTAAGGTTCTTTTTTTTCACCAACTTTTTCTCATTTCTCCCGCTCTAGGAGATAATTTGTAACCCCCTTCCCAAGAGAGAGAGATGATAGTATTGACGAAAGGAGATTCCCCCTACTTTAAAAAATTCTCCTTAATTTATCCGTTTTCCTCCTTCCTAACTTTTAAGGGTACGCGTCTCCTTGGCAGGCGGATCGTGTATTCGGCAAGCTCCCTCCTTTTTTCCTTGCCGGTCGCAGACTTCCCTCACCTCTTCTAAAAGTTCCGTAAGGGATTCCCTTTTTTTCTTTGATGCATCTCGAGCGTTGACTCGATTTTTGCAGTTTTGCTTCTACATCAGGCGGCGATGCTCCATCACTCCTCCGATTATGTTTATCGACGAACGACTATCGTTTTCCCTTCCATAGAAGCTAGCGTATATCATCTCAGAGAGGATCAAGAGAGATTCGATTTCTTCCCCTCGAAACCTCCTTCTCGATTGCATCCCTCCTCCCCCCTGGCCCCTTTTTTTCTTTTTTTCCATGAGCGTATTCTTTTTCTTCGAGCAAAAACGCTAGAGATTGCATTTCCCTTCGCCGGTAATCAGCGTGGGCTCCAGTCTACCTTCTCCCTTTGATTCTCTCCTCTTGGCCGTAATTCTCTCTCCCACCGTGCGGATTCTCCCCTCTCTGAAAGCCACTTAGCATAGGCCCGATCCTCTGAGAATTTTTATAGTGGTGGATTTCCTTCCCTATTACTCCTCTCCTCGTTTCACGTTTCCCTCTCGACACCTTTTCGTCCCCTCGAAGATGAGATAGCGGCTGTTCCCTTCAACGCTGCACCACGCGCCTTTCTTTCCGAATTGGCAGATCCTCTTCTGGAGGAGCACTGGGTCTATCTACAAGTTTCCCCTTTCGCCTTTCCTCCCGTCAAAAAGGTGGTGGACTCTCTGCGAATCGACTCGATCCTTCGACACGAGGGGCCCCCTCACCGTCCACTCCGAAGCGTTCCCACCCGCCGACTGCGTTCCGCCCTCAGAAAATCAAAATGTATTCCTCCCCCGTTGCTTGCGCGAAGATATCTCCTCTTCGAGCTTATGATCACAAACGAAACTCCTTTTTAAGTTTTGCTGCCCCCTCCCCTCACGCCGAAATCGAGCGAATGTCTATCCCCCACATCGTGTTCATTTCGCCGAAGACCTCTCTTCTCACCACAATCCGACCGAGCGCACTATGACCTTCTTTATTTCTCCTTGTCTTGCAGAGCATTATTTTCCTTTTTAGGGCATCGAGTAGAGCCGTCCCTCTCTGCGTGCTCTTTCCACGCCCGAAAATGGCTGGTTTTTCCCTTCCTCTGACGAAAAATCCTTTTTACCTCCGTCTTGAAGGAGTAGAGTAGCCACCCCCTCTCTCGAAGCGCCGTCGGAAACTACTTCCACGTCCATTGCCCCACATTTGAATCTTCTTTTTTTTCTTTCTAATTTCGTGGCGACTCTTCGCTCCCCATATAGGGCTGGCCTCTTTTCTGACCACACTAATCCCCCCTCCGACCTGTCCTGCCCCTCCCCTTCACTTTCCTTTTTTTCCTGTCCGGCTCTTTCGAGGTGACATATCGGGCGACCCTCATCCCCCTAGACCCAACCTCTTCTTTGCTGGCTCTAAGTTAGTATTCTCTCGGGGTCGGAGGTGGACCCCCCCCTCGTTTCGCCTCTTCTAGCGACCTTTTCTCCCTCCTCCAGCTGACGAATCCGAGCCTTGTCCCACCAGGATAATCACTTCCTGCGCGGTCATCGAGAAGTAATCTTTACTGTACCTTTAATCCTCACTAAAATTTTCTCTTTAGACGAACTTGGTAGTTGCTCCACTTGGCGGAAGAGGGACCTCCGAGAAGCCGACCCTATTGCGTCCGCCCTCCGCTGAGAAATTGGAGGGCGCTGAATTTTACAAAAATGCTCTCCGATGCTGAGAGAGGATCCCCCCCCAGATTTTATTTAGATCTATTTTCATCATCCTCCTTTTTTCGGTAGAATCCACCTCCTGGAAAAGGAGCCTCCCTTATTCGGTATATTGCTTTTTGGGTCCAACCGGAAGGTCGCCGCCACTTGATTGGACTTTCTGAATTTTAAGAGGCACTCCACATATGACCGCGCCCCACCCGAATCAAGTACAGTGGCTTCTGTATTATAGAAGTACTCCCCACTGTTATCTTTTCTTCCTACAAATGCGCAGATTGATGTTCCGTGGCGATGACCTCTTTGATGACCCCTTTCGCTTTATTCTTTTCTTTATGCGAGGTCCCCGAAGAGGGGCTCTCTACTTCCGAAGAGACCTCGAGTTTCACAACATCAACTCCCCTCTTCCCCTTTCTCCGCCGTTCCCTTAACTCTTTTTGGTCCCGGAGGTGCTTGTCTCGCCCAGAGTCTTCAAGACCGCATCCCTCTGACCCTCGCTGGCTCCCCCCCTGTACGTATTTGCGCTTTATAAGGTTTCTCTTTTTCCATAGAGAGGATTAGTGTGGTCAGAGTTTTTTTTCTCCCGCCGATTCTTATAGTCGGCGGTCCTTCCTCCCCTTCTTCCCCAAATCCAGAACCGTTGCCGGGCTTTCCGGGCAGCGGAATGGAAGATCTTTTTTTCCCCCCCCCGGCAGGAGCTCTCTATTCGGAAGTTGGTGCGAGTCTTTTCCTCCCCCGGTTAAAGGATTTTAGTCTTTTACCCAAGACATTTTTTAGGGTTTTCGAGCAACGCCCCCAAACTGGAAAAGGGTCCCCTTTTTAGTGAAAAAGCCCTTTTCCTTCGACGCGATGACCGAAGCGCGCTTTTTTTCCCCGATCAGATGCGCGCGATTTGAGACCTGGTCCCGGCGTTCAGGCGTGACATAAAACGATGTTACGCCGCTTTTGGCTCGACGGCGCGCGAGGTTTTTTTAGGAATTCAGCACTCTCGCGACTTTTATAGAGTTTTTTCCTTTCCTACTTCGGCGAGGTCCTGGGCTTAATCGTAGCGCATCCCCTGATGAATGTTGAGTATGTTTTTCCTTTTAGTCTGTTTTTTGGAAAGGCCGCAGTTGATTTCGATGGGAGGAGGAGGACCTTTTTCTCCGGAGATACTTAGTTTTTTCTCGCTCCCCGTTCCTCCCTTCTCCACAAATGTTTGGACTTCCTTTTCCGCAGTCGGATAGGTTACCATGTTTCCCTCTTGCCAAGATTCTGGTTAAGATCCCACTTTTTTTTTCTTTTGACGCGCGCCCTGCTTTTTTTCCCCCCCCTCCTCCTTGCTGTCAAGGTTTTCCCTCTCAGCTATAGAATCGTTAGGGAATTAACCTTTTAGCTGTTCTTCCTTGGACCCGAACGCGCGGGAAAACCCCCCCTCTCCCTGGAGCTTCCTGGAGTTACTCTTGCTCTCTCTCCTCCTTCACGTTGCGCTTGGCTGGTATTACGGCAAAGCGAATAAGCTCTCGGATTAGAATTGCTGCGGACATCTTCTGGCTGACCTCCCGCGGTTATTGATGCATCTGATTTTTTTCTCCCTGGTCCGGCAACATCTCAGCTTTTTTTTCTGCTATGCGAAATTGCCTAGGCGATCGCCTTTCCTTCTCTACGAACCGACTAGACCCCCCCCCCCTTTCGCTTTTCTCTCTTTTCCCTCCCCCGTTGCTCTTTTTTTATCTTGCCTTCTCATCGAGGAGATAGTCTTCGTCTTCTTCCCCTTGATGGAGAATCGAAGAGTCCTAGAGAGAGGTTGAGGAAAGGTGTCGAGCAAACTTCGCATTCAAATCACACCTTTTCTCTGTCCCCTCCTCCCCTCTTTTTCACCTTGTAGATGTCGCTCCGCAATCTATTCCCCTGCACGTAAAAAAAGAGCCCTGAGTGCTCTTTTCGACGCGCACGTCTCGCCACGGCCTCCGCCACGCATCAGAAATAGGCCCTTCCCCCTCCGGATCTACCGAGAGAACGTTTATCTTTTTCGCCGTTCGGTCCGATGAATCCGATTTAGCGAAAAGTAATCCTCTATAGGCGGCGCCCTTCCACCCCCCCTCGAACGTGCCCCACGCTCTTTCCTCTCTTGAAACGCGATACGACTTTTTCTTTAAACCAGAAATATGTTTCTTCTTTTTTCGGGACACGATCTGTTTTGACCCTCCCCGCAATGACTCCCCGACAGTCAAAACTCTGTGGATAAGGTGGAGACCCCCCCCCCCAGACAAGTAGATCCCCCTTTTCTCCATTCCTCCCACCTCAACCTATTCCTACCCCCTTCTCGAGTCCGCAACACCAACGTGCCCTCTTGAACAGAAAAATAACCCCTCCCCTTCCCCCCTCCGAAATTAACAAGTTGCTTGCGAGACCCCTTTCCGATTATGGCTTTTTCCGCCGCACCCTGACGGATATAGAAATCGACCACAACCTCTTCCTCAGTTTTTTGCTGAATACGACGCTTTTCTCGAGCGCAAGGAGAGAGCAAAGAGGTCTTTTCCCCAGAAAGAGCAGAAGAAAAGGCCCCTTTTCCTTTTACGCTAGGGGGGGGTTTCTTTTTTTTGAGTGGTTTGGGGGGGGGGTTTCTGGGGAAATAAAATTTGTGTGCTCCTGTCGGGGGGGGGTGACCGTTCTTGGGTCCCCCACAAATGCCACCCCCCGCCTCCCCTTCGGGGGTTAAATCCCGTTTTTTTTTTTTTTTTTTTTTTTTTTTCCTTTTTTTTCTTTTTTTTTTTTCCATATGATAGGCGAGTCTATTTTTCCCTCTCCTAGCGCTTCTTCTCGTCCCCTAGCCTTATCCTCTCTTCTTTTTTTTCTTCCTCAAACCAGGACCATGGGCTGGTTCTTCCTAAAATCCGTTTACCGAAGTGTCCCTTTGTCAGCAACAAACTTCCTCTCCGCTGAAAATCCCCCAAGCTCTTCCCCTCCTTCCTTCTCTCCCTTTGCCTGTCTTGCCAATTCTTTTTTTTTTTTTTTTTTACCGATAATATCGGGATGGCCGCTCTCCCCTAATTCCCCGCTCTCCCAGTCCGTCGACGGATCATTCTCCTTTCACTTTGCTAAGCCGTCAGCGTTTCTTACTTGACGGTGACCCTTCCCTTTTTTGCCGCCGGAACAACCTCAGATTTCCCCTTCGTATTCTGTCCCCACAAAGCTCTCGTTCTGTCTTTCCTCCTTCTGCTAGAAAGATCAGTTATAGCCCCGTACTCAGGAAAGCTTCGGATAACAACCCATTCACTTTCCAGAGACACCCAATCCTCTCTCTCCCCCGTCATCCTACGCACCCTCCCCCTTTTTCTTTTGTATTTAACGTGGATAACCCCCTCCCTGCGAGACGAAATTGCTTTCTTTCATTCTTGGCGGGCGGTCCAGATTTGTGCTCCTTCCTCTCTTTAAAATGCAGATTGCGTTTTAGCGAATTGTCGGCGACTGCTTTCCTCCTATACCGCAGAAGATTCTCCCGTTGTTCTCCTGATCAAGAGTGCTGTTTCTCTTCCCCCCCCTCCTCCTCAGTTTTCGTGAGAGATACAAAAGCTATTACGGCACCCCCGACTCAGCGTCGGCTGTTCTCCCTTTCTTTGGTCACACCGGGCATTTCTAGGCGCTCGGATGGCCCCCTATTCTGCATTTTAAGAGGCCTCTGGTAACGCCGTTCCACCCAAGTACCGTTTCTTCCCGCAGTTGTCTAGAAGTTGTACTGTTTCGAGAGTGCCCTTCCAAGTACAACCTGAGCAGCTTGATTTTTTATTGACGTGTGATTGGTTTTTCTCCCCTTTTATCCTGCTCGGTCTACTGAGGTTTTCCTTCGCTCGACGCGAGTCTCTTTTCGCCGCAGGTAAACTCTCACTTCTTTCTTTGCGAGCACATAAGACTTTCCTTCCTGAAATCGAGTGTTTAGTCCTTCGTCGCGATGGTCTTCATGGTCAACCGCCTTTCCCCCCGCCTTGCCCGATGAGGCTTCAAACTTGAAGTATTGCGCGTCTTTCCCTGGTTAATCGAGGGATTAGTTTTTTTTCTGCGAGCGTTTCAAATACTTTATCTCGCCACTAAATTCAGCCAATCTCAGAACCCGGCCTTCTAAATTAGGACATCGAATTTTCTTTTTTCAAGGAGGACTTTTCTCTTGAAGGGTTGGTGCTTTGACCTCTGCACCCCTGAGGTACACTTCTTCTGTAACGGATTTTTCGTCGAATTCATCTTTTCTCCTACCGCATGGGCGCGGGTTTCAGAGAAGCTTTGGATCCGGATCGAAGCGATTGCGGCCCGTGTTCGTCGCTTCAGATGCCGCGCGATTTTCCCCCCTTTTATCCCCACCCCCCCCCATAGTCTTTCCCGGACTAACCCTGTAGCAGCGTGTCTCTCGACTTTTTTCCTCCTCCCTGATGTAGCGTGCTCGCGCGTTAGAACAAACTTCGATCGTTCAGCGACTCCGAGATAGCAGAGGCATATCGTTTTTCCTTCCTCGAAAATCCCCTTTAAGTTCTCTGCTTCTCATTTTCTTCCGTTTCTCGTGGATGAAGCCGTCCCTCTCTTTTTCTCTCCCCCGGCGTGACTCTTGCGGGAGGATTGCGAAAGAGGACTCGTTTTTGGCGGACTTCGGAGTCGTTCTCCCCCCCCCCTTCTAAAAACCTTGTTGATTTTCGCCTTTGGGCATTTCCACGAAGAGGTACGTCCACTCTTATTCAGTTTTGATCTTTTCCCCCTTATTTTTCCGCGTTTCCTCCCCCGCTCCCTTTTCTTGCCCTAGTTATAAGGGACCTCTCTCGAATAGTAGAGGAGCTCCATTACCCCTCCGGCTAGCTTCAAATCCTTCTGACCGAACCTTTTTTTCTTTCCCCCCCCACTAGAAAATCTCTCTTGTTCCTGGAGCTTATCCGGACGCCCTTTGCTTAAGAAGTGGAGAGCCTTCACGTGTCTTTCCTTTCTTCTTGGTATTCAGCCAGCGCACTTCCTTTTTCTTCCTTTCTCCGATATTCGACTTGTGCGCGACATCTCCTGGATTCCGTCGGCGACATGGTGGATGTGCTGCATCCCCTTTCCCTCCTCATCCGCGGCAACTCTCGCCCTCGGGCTTGTTGCGAAATTGCAGCGGCTCTTCTCCCTCTTACGAACCGAATATCGGCATCCTTTAG
>Ga0179593_1511290_pt1 | contig 12200 bp, 14 predicted proteins | sample CZODoug2_1_08_16_FD_185931 | JGI IMG/M metagenome (GOLD analysis project Ga0179593, IMG submission 185931) | Vadose zone soil fungal communities from Angelo Coast Range Reserve, California, USA - CZODoug2_1_08_16fungal (PacBio error correction) | ecosystem: Environmental > Terrestrial > Soil >... | reverse complement strand
CTTTCATTGTTCTTGCATCGGTCATCACAACCTTGAGTTTTTTAAGCTCTCTTTCTGGGGCTCCCCTTTTGGTCCCTTCTAGTTTTCCAAACGGAATTCTGCGCGGACCACCCTCTTCTGCTCGTTGGTTTGGAAAAATATGTTCGTTTCACCCCTGATCCTTCCAATGAAATTTTTTCCATCGGACTCGCCATTTTTCCCTGCGTTTGTTTTTTTCTATGAGACATCGGCACCATTGGGTCTCAGTTTGCTACCCTTTCCTGCTACGGGCTCTTTATCTACCTATGGTAACCCTTCCTTCGCTAGCTTAGCCTGTTCCTCTCCCGCCTTTTTGTTGTTTAGAGACCTTCCAGTCTCGCTTCTGCTTGGGAAGCTGTTTCAATACAGATAGAACTCTCCCAATCTGTTAGAGTGCAATAGATCCAAAGCCGTCTTGGGCCAAACGCAATACCTTCCTCACCTTTATCTATGTCCCCCCTGAATGTTTTTTTTTTTGAGCCCCCTTCCCTTTCCCCCCCCTTTTTCTCAAAAGTATCGTTTCCCACCACATTTGCGCAGATGTTCCTCTGTTTTCCTTCCAGCAGAATGAGTTGAACCCGACTTAGTTCCCCCCCCCCCCCCCCCCCCCCCCCCCCCCCCCCCCCCCCCCCCCCCCCAAAGTAAGACAACAGACTGGAAAGATTGCGCGTTCTCTTGCTTCTGTAATGTTCCGCAACAGAACCCGGAACAGACTTTTCCTTGTTTGATTGGCCTTTATCAAAGGGACTATGGGCTTTAAGTTCACGTTGTCGGCTCCTTCTTCCCAATCTGGCTTTTCAAGCCTTGAGATTGTGTCCTCTAGCAAATCATTTTGCTAAGCCCCTATTTGCGTCCTTCACCCTCTTCCTTTCTCCGTCTTACGTGGTGAGATAAACTTCTTTTTCACCCTTTTCAATCTTCACCTAGACCCCTGTGGCCCCAGCCCATTTTCTTGTGTTGGGCTGTACTTTGTACTTTTCCTACATTTTGAGTCTTTTCCCCCTCTAGTACTGCGTTCATTCAGAGTGCTTGAGTAGATCACTAGAATTTCTTTTTTCCTCTTCGTTTCTTGTTTGCGTTTCTTCAGTTCAGATTTTGTTTTTATTTTTCTATGCGGCAGGGATCACCCCCGCCCCCTGTCAGCGCCTTGCTCCCTTCATGACTCTCTGGGTATTTTTCGTTTTGAGTTTCTTTCTGCGCCCTGTCTTTCGCTCCCGGTTAACGCCGCTTTTTCTGTGCGTTTGCGTTCCCCTCTTTCACACGGGCAGAAAAAAGGACTCGCAGGCCAGCGAGCTACCCCTCTTTTCCCGATGGTGCAGGACCCTCTTTGTCGTCAAAGTCCCTCCCCCCCTCCGGAGCTTTGCCCTTGCTTCCGGAGAGCAATCCGAGTTTATGCGGAACACTGTCACATACGTTTTGAGCAGGAGTTTAGTAACTTTTTCTTCTATTACATTCTTTTCAAGCCCCCCGTGTGCTTTCACTACTGTCATTATACTTCTCTTTCGTCACTCCTTGGTCATTTCTTCCTCACTGCAATTGTAAAGGCCGTCTTGACTCCCCTTTTCTATTGACTTTAGGCCGTTGTGTGGCAACTTCTTTTGTAATTTGAAAGTCTTTTTTCTGCTTAAGAATTCTGCCCCCCACCAAGTTCAATTTAAGCTTGATAAGTACTTTGCTTTTTTGCTACTGCACTTTTCGAACAATCGGCAGTCCGTCCTTTCCAACCTTTTCCCCCACTCATAAAGACCGTCCAACTCGCCCCTTTCTTTTTTGAGATCATGAAATTCTAAGCGCTCTCGGGAGATACCACAACTTAGTCTGTATACTTCATCAAATTCAAAAGGACCCCCTTACTAGGTTTTTGCTTAACCTTTCTCCTCACACCGCCGGCCGTATTCGAATTATGAAGGTTGGGTTCCGGTTGCGCTCATCCATCCTTCCCCCTTTACAACTATGTTTCCTTTTAGCTTTCCTGCTGGAATCCCACGCAGTTCCAGAGAGTAAGAATATTGCTTCCTGAACTTTGGCCCGGACCGGACACTTTTGAGCAAACACCCCCCCCCCCCCAACTTTAAAACAGCCTTCCTCACATGTCTTACCTTGATTTGTCAACTTTTCAAGGTTCTGTTCTGCATATTCTCTTGAGTGTTCAGTTCCCCGTCTTTTGACAATTGTTCATCTCCACGTTATTTCTTAAATACCAGAATTGTCTTCATCCTGCTTCCGTCCATAGAATCTAATTTTTTTTTGTTTAGAGAGAGCATTCTCTTCGTTACGAGCTCCTCCCTTCCACACACCCCCGAGGAGTTGTGAAGACCTTTCACCCCCTTTTTTTGGGTGTGTGGTTCCTTTAATCATCCACTTCCTTGCTCCCCCGCCGACCTCTTCAACGTTCTCCTGCTCTCCACTTTTGATATATCTTTGATGGACAGTTCGGTTTCGATGGCCTTTCCGCTTTCCCCTTTTTTTTTTATCCCTCCACTTACTTCCCCCCTCTGTCTAGGGACTCCTTGGGCCCAATCCGCTTTCTCGGATAGGTATTGCCTAACCGCGCCCACTCTCTCCCTTTCGTTTTGTCATTGGACGCCCCCCCTCCCTTCTTGCAGACGTCGCTGACTCACCCGCGGGCTATCCCAGGTCGGGTGATTCCACCATCCACAAGCGATCCCTTCGAACACTTTTCTCTTTTTTGTGTTTGAATTTCTTTTTCGAAAAATTTAAGCTACCCCCCCGGACTTGTTGCTTATTACCGAGTTCCTGCTAATCATTCCCTTTTTCTCCTCTCAAACTACGGACACTTTCCCGCGCTCTTCACGAACCATGTTGTTCCCCCGGTTGCTTGAAAGTTTTCAATTTCCGTCGACCCGGGAAAGCGTGATGGGACCTTACCGTTCCCTTTATACCCGTCCCAACGGACCCTTTTCTCTTCCCTTTATAAAAAAAAGTTTTTTTTTCTGTTTTTTTTGGTTCACCTACATTAAATTCTTAAAAGATGCCCCCAAAAAAGGCCAAGGCCACTGGAACGTTTTCCTCCCAACTGGCAAAATAGAGGCTTCCCCCTCAGAGCCGTCCCCTGAATGCCCCTTAGTGAGACTAGTATGCCCATTTGCTACGCCTTCTGATTGTCAGAAGTGCTTGGGTGAACATCTTTAACTGTCCCTCCCTTGCAAGAACCTCCCCAACTGGCGTCTAATTTTCACATATAACGTGGCTCCCAAATACGAATAGAGCACTTTCTTTCCTCAGGCAGCTTTCCGGTTCCCAAAAAGTGGAATTTGACTAGTCCCCACCTGAACCCCCATGAAATGGACTTTGAGGTTAATTTCACCTTTTTTTCTTCCCCTTTTTATTTTACTTTCTTTCCCCCTCACGTACTCCCCCTTCCCTGACGCTCTTGATGCTTTTCAAATCTGATCAGTCTTGAACCTGTCCAACTCCCGCCTATCCCCCTCTTCCAAGGATTTTGAGCGCTCCTTTTGCTTTCTGCATGTCTACGCCCTGCTTCTCCGTCAAGCTCAAACACACAAATTCTTCCCTAGCCGCCTAGACTGACCCCAGGCAGAAAAACGTCAAGAGATCTCTCAGTCTCCCGCTCACCCCCATGCCCATAGTCTCCGCCGTTTTGATAGCATCCGAACAGCGGTACTAGTGCGCCCGAAATTCATGGGGAAGTTCTCCTACTTTTAGCAGCTAAGAAATTCCACTCCTTGTAAGCCCACCATCTTGGACCCCCCGGGTCTCATTCTTCCTCCTTTTTATATTCAAGTTGTGAGAGCCCAAGGGCAAACGGCTATCCCACCTTCTTTTTTTTTTCTGAATCTGGTCTACAAATTGATCGCTCATTGCCCCCTCCCACATTAGCTTTCCGTCCTGATTCTCTGCCCCTGGGAACACCCTTAGCCAAATAGCTACCTGCTTCTCACAATGCAACTGAGACTCAGGACGTCTTCAGGGTTTGTATAACAACCCCTCTTGATTTCCTGCTCCTCCTCACGCTAGTACGGTTCGCTGTCACTTCTCGTTTCCCCTTTTTTCCCACAGTAAATCATTTCGAGTCCCCGGCTTTCTTTTCACACTGCCGCTGTACTAGCTGTGCTAAACTGATCGGCACCATTTGCCCTAGCCCATCGTTCTCTTTCTCTATTTCCCTTTATGTCAGGACATTTTTTCGCCCAGGGCGATCTTCTTCTACATCGAATTTGCTAACCCCCTCCCCAAGGCTCTATCCTTTACTTTCCTCCCTTCTCTAATCTTGAGGAGACTTCTTTTTTTCCCCGCCGCCGCTTCCCTTTTCAGCTGATTATGAGACCTTATGTCCTTTGTCCTCTGAACATAGTTCGAAAGCCCGCTTGTATGTCCATATCTAAACAGAATAACATGCGAGGTCCCCCCTCCGGCCTCTTTCCGATGGAACCTTGCCCCCAGGTTATTTCTCACCAGCCTCTACTCCCTCTCCTTTGGTCCGGCAACACGTGTGAAGCTCAGATGCGCTTCCTCTCCGCATATGCTTTCAGTTGTGTCCACCACGGAAGTACAAATCAAGCCCCGCTGTCCAGTCAGTGACGAGCGAGTCTTTCCCTCACGTGTTCCTTTCTCCAGGCTGCAAGACGGGTCTGCTTTTGATACAGTTGTTCATTTGAGCATTCCAAAAGTTCCATTTGGCTCAGATTGAGCGGTCTTAAAGATAACGGGTCCCTGGAGCAAGATATACTCTCATTTTTTATGGCTCCCCATGAAACGAATCCCCATTAGTTGCTTTCTCTCATAGACTTTGTCTCTGTTTTCCCCATTTGACTGTTTGTGTGGACGCTCTCCCCCCCCGTCACCTCCCCTTTGGTCCCATTGTTTCCCCCAAATATGGGTGTTTTTCGAGATTCCTTTCCCCTACCATTTGCATTTCCTTGCTGTTCGGAGTTGGTACCTTCTAGCTTTTCCGCCGTCCAAGTAGCAGTCGTTCTGTTCGTTGGTTTTTATATTCCCAGTAGGCTTTCCTTCAATTTCCTTTTCCCCTTTTTCGGATCTGAGGTGGTATTCCTTTTTTATTCATATAAGTTCATCTTGTTTCTGGTTACTGCTCTCCTGCCGGCGTCCTGATGAAGTGTCCCCATTCCTCTCTTCACGGCCCTCTCCCTCCCTTTCATCAGTGCAAGTGAGTTTCCTTCTGCCGCCATTCATGCCTTTTGAAATCTCAGCTGTTTCGGGGAAGGGAGTTTTGCCGTTTATTTCTCACTCGTTTCCCATTGAAGAACCCCAGGTTATTCTTCTCCTCTAGCCCCTCCCCCCAAGGTCTTATCGTTCGCTTGTGCTTTATGAAATGACCACTGCTTTTTCCCAATTCCTCCGTTAGTCCATGGCTCCCTCGCTCTCTGCGGCCCCCTTTGGGGACAGGATATTAGTTGGTAGGTTTCTGAAGTGCCAATTTAAGTTGCCAGAGTACACATACCTTGGGACCTCCCCCTCTTATCCTTTTCTTGTAGATCCTTTTTTCTACTGTGCCCTTTTCAGCTTATGAAAGCCATATAGTGCCTCATAAGTTTTTCTTCGTGGTCCGAGGAATGGTAAGTCGGCAAGCCTCCAACTTTGGCCCCCCCGTCTGGCCTTACAAGAGACTGCTTTACGTTTTTTTCGTTGTCACCCCTTTTTTCAGCTTTTTGAAACGTTCCTTTTCAAACTTTCCAAGCCATTGCCCACAACCCGTCCCCTGCAATCCGTCTTTATAGCAAAGGTGGAGCTTAAACACATAGCCATTTTCTATTATTCGATATCGGGAAAGAGTCCCCAAGATCGTAGTCTTTTTCCTTTCTTCCCCCCCTCTCAATCCCCTCTTCCCATGAAGGATCCTGTATCTGCTCGTCCATGGACTACGCCCTTCGAATGATTTGCGCGTGTGGTACGTTCCCCTTTCCCTCCATGCCTCTTATCGAGCTCTTTGCTTCACGAGTACTCCTCTGATGTAACTAAGAGAGTTGTCACCGGAGCCCATTTTCCGTTTGCACTTTCCCCTTACAGACATTTTCGATATCTTCTTCTTCCCCCGTATCCATCAATTATAAGATTCTCCCTGATTATTTTGGAATTGTCCTGCGTTCTACCTGAAGATTGGTGATTTTCTCTGAGTTTCACACCGACACCCGATTTGTGACCAAGTTAACTAGTATTTTCAAACCCAACGCCAATGAGCTCGTCCCAAATTTGCTCTCTTCCCATCTAGTCGTATAAAGAATGGCGGGGACGAGCTCAGTTTGGTGTTGGATTCCCCCCCCACCCCGGATCCCCCTTTCTCGGTACCCCCACGTGGGTGTACCCCCTTACCTATCTCCCACAATTTCAGTACCCTTCTCTCCCCCTTTTCCATAAAGCTGGCCCGACGGTGCTTCTTCGAAGTGACTTCTATCCCAGTTTGTGCCGACCTTGCCCCCGCTCACCCTCTAAGAGCTCCTCGTCACCTCGTGTGCATACGACAAGTAGTGCGCATCAGTAGCACCACGCGCTTCCTGTCATTGGTAAGCGCACAGTCCCAACCGCAGAGCACGATTGCTTTTCACCTCCTTCCCTGGCCCCCCATTTTTCGGACACTTTCCCCCAAGCTTTTCCCCCCTCCACCTCACATGGAGGGGTTGAATATTATACCTGCACCGAAGCGAACAAGACGCTTTTGTCGATATACCCTTTCTTTATCCCACCCCCCTCCCTCAGACTTTCTTAAAGCATTTTTTCCACTGATGTTTACCCCTTTTCAACTTTCCAAAGCGAGGGGGAATGGACAGTCCGTCTCCCCCAGCCACTTCCCTAAGGACCAAAAATGTTTTTTCTGACTTCCCCTATACCTTACCTTAAACCCTCCACACAATAAATTTTCCCCCCTTTCTTTTCTGAATGCCCCATAGGAGTTTCCCCTAACTTCTTGTTTTTTTCATGCAGTTCTTCCCTCTTCACCCAAGCTTACTCCCCGTCATTAATTTATTCTTGCGGTTCTTTTTTCCCGCAGCTCTCGGGCCCACTCCCCCCCTTGCAATTTCCCTTCCCTCCCCCCAACTCCCTGCTCCTACTTACATTTGACCTGGATCCTCAGGAATAGTCTTCCCGGAGAGCACTTCTTGTACAATCCTAACAACTCTGGAGGCAGGATTTTCACGGGTCATTTCTTCCCTCCACGAGCTCCATTTTGCGTGCCTCGTTTTCCTTCATATCCCTTTATTATTCTTTCCCCCATTCACGCCCCCTCCCCCTTCAACGAACCACGCGGCGTCCCCTTAACCATCGAGGTTTCAAATTTTCTTGCGGGAAAGAATACCGCCCTCCTTTCCTCCCCCCCCCCCCCGGGACCTTTCCTTTCCCTTGCTAACTCTAGCTGACCGCGCGAGGAGATGGACTCTGCTGGCTCTCCCCTTCAAACACCCCCCCAATTAATGTAACACCTCCAGCCCCCCCTGTTTTCCCCCCAGGAGCTTTGTCTTTTTTTTTTCCCTTCCACCCCCCCCATTGAATTAGTCATACATAACGACTTTGGACCCTAGTAAGACGACAGCGTATCTCTCTCCCCTTTTCTTTTAAATAACTACTAACGTTCTCGCCTCTTTCACCCTTGGTAGAGAAAAATCACTCTCCCCCCAGAGTGGTTTCCCTTTCTCGTCTCCCGGGCGATTGAAAGTTTCCTCTCCTCCCCCCAAGGTCCCCCGGGATACCCTCAGGTTGTTTCGCTGTTTTCTCCCTCTCCTGTGAAAGAATGCAAAACTTCTGCTCTTTGTATCTTCTTTTAAATGAGGAGAGCATTTCACCTACCCTCTCTTGGATCCCATCCATTCTTAATCCCCTTTCCCCCAGGCCTCCTTTCCTGTTTACCTATTCCCCATTTCGACCTTGGCCTTTTCCTCTCTTTGGGTATGGTTTTATCTTTCCCTTCTTTCACCTGCAACTGGAGTCACCTTTCTTCCCCGTGATCGCTTTTTTCCCCTTGTTTGCCGTCTGTTAGGATTTTTACCCTATCGCAAAATGGGTTATTTCCCGGCAATTAGTTTTCTCCGCTGAAGTTATGCTACCCTTTCCCCATTTTCCTTTTTGCTCTTTTCGTTTTTCCCTCCTCCCCCTTACGGGAAGCATGAGTCTTCAGTCTTCCCCTTCATAGGCGCTCTCTTGTGATATCTCCCTTTTTTTTTCAATACGTGTTGGATATTTCCCGAACAGCGTAAATGCTTTCTTTTCTAGGGGTGAAGCCCCCTACAGATAAGATTTTTTTTATGTAGTGAACCTCTCTCCCTCTCCGCGGCGCAAATTTCGGGCCAGGATTCCCTCTTTTTTCCCCTGTCCAACATCCTCCTGAGTACTATTTTAAAAGAGTTACACCCCCATCATGGTGCCTCTTCATTTTTTCTCCCGCGTACAGAGAATGGTTAACTTTTCCTTTTTCAGACTTGTCCGGTTCTCGCTCCTTTCCCAGACAGGCCAAACGATTTCCCCCCCTATTAAAGCATTCTCCCCCGAGTCCCTCAGCTGGAATGAACTCCACGAACCCGGAAAGCCTTTTCCTTCCCCCTGGACTTTTTCGGAAGCCCCCCCGGGTTTCCTTTCACTTTGTCTTCCCTCCCGCCCCGGACCTGGGCATACTAGCTTTTGGTCCAGGAGAAGGAAACGTCCACCTTCTCCTGCTTCCTTTTCGCTCGCGAAGTTTCTTTCCCTTTCCTTGGTTTCTCGTACAAATTAAGAAAATATTCCACGTCGTCCCCTTTTCCAGTTTTTTGTTTTAGAGCTATAACAGTTTAGCTGCGCTCCAGCTCTCTGCTCTTCCTTAGATTCTCTTTCTTATGTTTCTTTCTCTTTTCGTTCAGAGGGTGAGTCCCTTCCTTGGTCAGATTTGCTAGTCGGATACTTTCTCTGTGTTCTTTCTAAGTTAGATTTTGTTGTGATTGTTACTGCTTTTTCTCGCAGCAGGTTTTATATCTGCTCTTTTCCTGCGCCTCTATGCCCTTCCCCCCTTTCCATGACCGCTGTTGGAATCGGGATGTTCTGGTTCCTTTTCCCCCGGCCTTCACTCAAGGGTTAAAGCGCCGCCTTTCTTAGGGGACGGGCGTTTCGCTGCCTTTTCCCCCCAGATACCTTTTTCCAAGTGAGAAAAAAAGGACTCTGAAGACCTCCCCTCAAAGGCTGACTCATTAGATATTGTTCTTCGATTCGTTTGACCGTTTTCAACTTTTTCCTTCCCCGCCCTTCTTTTTTGTCACTTTAAGTGCTCTCAGAGAGACTCTTTCTGTTATGCTCGGCAATGGTTTCCTTGTCCCTGTGAGTTCGGTGGTAGGTGTCACAGGTCTTCCAGTTCCAGATTCCCCCCCCTAACGGAGGTCCTTTCCCTCTACATCTCCTTCCTCCCATGCTTCACCAACCCATACATGGCTGTTCAGACTGCGTCTTCATTTCGTAGGTTTGAGTCCAAGGCCAGTTGCTTTTCCTTTTTATTCGAAGTGCGTTTTCTGAAGTGAAAGTGAGTGACCAGCCCCCCCCCCCCCCCCCCCCCCCCCCCCCGCCAAGCAGACCAACCTTTCCCCCATTCGCATTTCAATGGGATGAATTCCTTCAGGTCCCCCCTCCATCTTTCCGTTCTCGGAATTTTTTAATACCCTCTACTCAACTCGGTGATTAAATAGCGAAACCCCACCCCCCCCCCCACCACCCACCCCCAACACCCCCACCCCGCCCCCCTAGCCTTTTTTTATCTATAACCAAATACATATTTATTCTTTCGTCAGGTGTTACGTTTCTCTTCTTTTGCTTGACATATCACAAGCGCCCTTTTCTTAGGCGGGGAATTTCTCTTTTGGATTTCACCCTTTGGTCCGACACTTTTTGCCGCAGCCGGTGCAGGCTCACTCCTCTTCGGTTTTCCCTTTGCTCTACCTGACCGCGATACCATGTCATCGGTGGTTAAAGATGAAGTGCCTACTTCCTTTGCTCCGTTGTACAGCGATGAGGAGACTATTGTTTGCCTTTTGACTCTTTGGCCCTTTTTTTAAGCAACTTTCTTGAATTCATTTTAGTTCCCCATCAAAAGATAAAGATTCCACATCCATTGCGGATGATTTTCTACTTTTGTTCTTATTGGTTTGAGTCTTTTTTTCACAGAGACACCCGATTTTTTTACATGTTTATAGTCTTTCTACATATGCACTGAGCAACCCCCTTCTACTCTATCTTTTAATCTCACTGTTGAGAGTTGTCCCGCGCCTGAAGGGCTCCTTGTCTCTTTCTTTCCCCATACCCGCGAGCCCCGGGAGATCGGAAACCCCACTAGGTGTCGTTGCCACTCAATCACACCGCGTTATGATGGAACCTTCAAACTTTCTACTTCTTCCCCTCACTCCCATTTATGATTCTTTCTTTCTGCGGTCCTTCTCCTGCCTCGCTAGCTTTTCCTTCTTGTCCTTCCACGACTTCATCTTCTAACCTACCACATAGAGTTTTTTGAAAACGCGGTACATTAGCCTTCTTTCCCCTGCATCTTTTCTGCACAATGAGTGTTTTTTTTCCCTTTTTTGCTGCCCCCCCCCCCCTTGCAAGAAGTGCCTGAACACACCGTCGTAATGCGGAACCTTTTTCTCCCCAGACTTTACCCGCTATTACACTCATGCGGTGTTAATTATTTCCTCGGAACTTTCCCCCTTTGAAAAGAATCTTTTGATCTCCCCGCTCTCTACTGATAAATATTTTAGAATTCTCCCCACCCTTAATTTCGATCTTTTCGTTCTTCGTGTTGCCCATGCTTTTAAAGTTGAACCCTCCTCACTTTCTTCAAATTTTTCTTTTATGACATCAGTTTTCCCCCGTCCCAAGGCGACTTGTCTCTTCCGTATCTTCTTGTATTTTGGTCTGATGATTGACTGTTGGTCCGCCTTTTCAAACGAAATTTTGACATCAAGGAGTCTTGCACCGGTGCCACTGTTCATTATCATTGGATTATCTATGAGTGCACCCCGTCGCGGAGGCGTAGGCCCCTTGCGACTATCCTCTTGATCTTCGTCTTCTATAGAGCAGTATCTCAGATGAGTTAGGAGCTCTCCCTGTTCTGAACTTTAACAACTCGGCTACTGTCCTTCTTCCTTTTGCTTCTCCCATACGGAATCCTCCCAATCCTCTTTTCGCCTCCCTTCAGGAGGGTGGATTTGAACCCAGCCTGTCCTCAGCACAACAGCTCCACGCCACCTAGTTCTTCTTATCAAGTCCCCCTGTTTTTTTTTCCATTGTTCCCTTCGTAACTTCCTCTCCCCCCCCCCCCCTCCCGTACCCTTCCCAGACGCGTACCTAGTTGCCCGGTGACAGGCAGGTCGTAAACCTACCTCAATGCATCATTTTGGTTCCTTCTTTCGCCCCTCTATCAGCGAGAGGTTTATTTTTTTTTTATTTTTCGAAACATCCAAGCTCCCCCCACACCCAGAACCCCTTCCCCCATACCTGATGCAGAACACTCCTAGCTCGATTTGTGCAAACCGGAACTACACTCCTATCTGCCATACGACTAACATCTTTACTGTCTTTCCAACTCTATTGGACCTTTAGAATACCACTCTTAGCGCATCTACAACTGAGACACTCGAAGCAACCGATTCCTTGGATCAGCACCTGAATCCCCTGGGATTTTGACCCCGTCACAAACGAACCTGGACAGATTTACCTCCCCTCCAACCAGTATATGGGAACGAGCATTTGAAATATTGTGCTTATTTCACCCTCCTTTGCCTTTGACCAATATACTGCCTCTTCTCCATTTCCTTTCTTCTCTCCCCTTGGACTAAAAGATTTTTAGTCTCTTTCATTCCCCTCATCCCCAACGGGTCACCTAAGGACCTTCTTTTTCTTTGATCGTTCCACCACCCCGATGGAGTTCATGAGGACTCGTCCCGCTCCCCTGTCTTTCCCACCTTTTTTGTATTCTTCTTAGTTTCCCCTTTTCCCCCTTCACCTCCTTCCCGCGATTTACACCGTGTAGGTCACTTAGCTTAACTGTTCCTTCCTCGTAGCGCTTGCAACCTCATCGGGCCAACATGAATTTTGCCCTTTTTCCCATCGGACTCTCCCATTCTTTCTCGCATGTGTCTCGTATTGCTCCTCCCTTTTTCTGCCTATGCCTCTCTATTTATTTTTCAACTACTGCGAGAGAAGTCCCTTTCTGTTATTTTTCTCTTAAGGCGGCCTGT
>Ga0179593_1501347_pt1 | contig 12200 bp, 10 predicted proteins | sample CZODoug2_1_08_16_FD_185931 | JGI IMG/M metagenome (GOLD analysis project Ga0179593, IMG submission 185931) | Vadose zone soil fungal communities from Angelo Coast Range Reserve, California, USA - CZODoug2_1_08_16fungal (PacBio error correction) | ecosystem: Environmental > Terrestrial > Soil >... | reverse complement strand
ATCTTTTTCCCCAGCGAAGTCATGACATTTTGTAACTTCGTTGGTTCAGTTTTTTACATTGGGCTCGTCCGCTCCCCTACGAGCTAGACGAGTCACTTGCGTTTAGGCCTCGTGTTTTGGTGTCGGGGTCCCAGTGGAATCAACAGACCCCATCGCCTTCTCCCTTTTTCATTCCCCTTGTCAACGATCCGCCTCCTGACAGTTTTTTTTTTGCAACAAGTCTTTTTAGTTGTACTTCCTCGCCCAGGCCGCTGACGGCCGTTCGTTTTGGCTGAGCTAGAGAATCCCCCCGTTTACGACTGCGCGAGTTCCTCCCCTAGATCATTCCCTTTCCTACGACCCGTCGCCTTCCGCTTTCGCCTCATTTTCTTCGTGCCTTTTTCTAAGACGGACGTCTGTGTTGTCTCCGGTCCGACTGCACCCCTTCCCCTTGCAAAGTCGGTTGGACACCTGCCTACTTCCTGTGTGTTTTGAAGGCTTTGGAGTCCGGCCTTTGTCGTGCCCGCCACCCCGTCTTCCCTCACTTCGGCCAATTTTGATAAGCTACTCACAACTTTAACGAGATCCGTCCGACCATAATGCGAACGTGAATGGCGGCGCCTTTTTCCCCTTGCGACACACATTTCTCTCGCGACCTGACAACCAGCTTTTAGATGACAGGTTTCCCTCGTAGTTTTGAGTTATACCTGAGACCATTCCGCTTGCCCCCGTTGTCTGTCGCCTGTTTACTTTCTTCTTAATTTCTTTTCGTATGATAACCCAGTTCTGTTTTTCCCCGGGAGAGGGTTGCGCGACCCCCTTTGGAGCTGTGAGAAGCCCTCCCTGACGGTCTGCGCCGCAGGCTTCTTGCCCTTTGCAGCTCCCATAAACTTTTCCCCCCTCGCACTCCTTTCCCTCTTTGCAATCAAGGACCACGGCGTAGTTTTCGAACTTAGTCTAGCTCCTCCTTTTTACAACAGCGTAAGTTCTTCTTTTGAGACTTCCGAAAAACCTTATTCTTTGGCGCACCAGACCTTTTGAGACTTGGACCAACACTACCCCCTATCGCTGACTTCAGCAGGTTTGGGCACCCAAGACCATTCTCCCCCGCTGTTTTTTTTTTTAACGTTCACCCCTCTCTATTAATCATTTCCCTTATCCCTTTTCCAGAATTAGCCGACCCCCCTGCGCCGTTATTCCCCCCACCTTTCTTTGCGGTCAGGAACTATTTTTTTCTTCTTTTTTGTAACGGGCTGTTCGTTTGCCTTTTTGTTTTTATAAGAAAATCCCCCTTATATTTGTCTGGTTGATGATCCCCAGGAGCCTCCCCTCCTTTCTCGAGGGAAGTGTGGCTGACGATTTCGATTGGTGGCTTTCTCCCCCTCGAGACTTTTCGACGTCCTCAAGTCCCCCCCGGGCAGCTCCATACGTCCCCCTCAGTCGGGACTTACTTCTGTAGGCTTTGTTCTAGTGGCAGAGAGTCCCCAACCTTTAGATTTTTGAGCTTTTTTTCTTTTTTCGCATTTTTGTCCCTACCTTTTTCGCCGCGCTTCTCCAAAGGAGGCACCGTCCCCCCCCTTTTCTCTAGTTCCTGACTCCCAGGAGGAATCCAATGCAGGAAGAAGGCTACCACCTCCCCGGTGCGGTGTCTTCTTCGACGGCCCCGCATTCCGATTTTCTCGGTTGTAACCCACAGGACTCGGTCATTCAGGCACCTTGCCTCCCCAAAACTTCACCTCTGATGTTTTTCCCTCAAGGAATTTTTCGATGGTGTTCAATTTTGAAACTCTCGCTCATAGGATTCCCATTGCAACTCTTGATCGCCAATGCACACCACAGGTCGCGCCCCACTGAACCTGTGGATTTATCCCCTTCCCTTTTCCCGGCTTTTCTATGGAGTGAGTCCGGTGAGACCGTAAGGCGAGGACCGTTTTCACCGCTTCTTTGGATCCTTTGGCTTATGTTTTTTCCCGATTGAACCATATAGGCCCAGTCCTGACCCGGTTTGTCACGACGTAGTTATTCACCACTCTCCCTTGCCCCCGCCGAAGCAAGGAAGATAGTCTGTTCGATCATAAGGGGGGGTCTTTTTATTGATGACTCTAGCCTTCACCTCTCACCAGGCTCCTCTAGACCTTCACAAACGTACGAGGTCCTCAAAGGACGTGTAAGGATCGGCGAGGTTAGATCTTCCCCCCTTTTCTCCGTTCCTCAGAGCCGCGCCCCTTATTTTTCCCAGTTTTTTTTCAGGTCTTTTTTTAGGGTCATCGCAGTTTAATTGTTTCCTAAGGCGATCCACATCGCGATGGCCGGTTGGTTCTGTAAACCTCCCCAATCAATTAGCAGAACTACCTTTAAGAGTGTCCTTGCTCCCATTTGACACGGCATTGGCGAATCACTCTTTCCCCAGCCTCCTTTGAAGTTTTTCGCGCCGATGCTAGTTTAAAAGAATTCGGAACCAAAATTTTTTTCTTTTCCGGCACTTTGTGTCGGTCTTACTCGTTTGGCCCTAGGCGGAGGGGAAGTGCCGGAGGGGTCTCTGTCTGTGGTGATCTCGTTCGGTCCCCTGCTATCGCGGAACTGAGGACGTCGCCTATCTCTCACAAGAGGTTTGGGTCGGGTGTCAGCCTGGGCCATGACCTGGAATGTGGCAGAGCGACCGCGCTTTTAGGTGTATTTCTGGTGGACCTGCCCTCCAAGGCTGCCCCCCCGACGATTAGCACGACAAGCCAAGCAAGACAGAATTGATTTTCTGGTCTCTGAATCTCAAAGGAATGGCACCAATTCCCGGTGCTGTACCCCCCCCCCCCCCGTCGAGCGACCCCTTCTTCCTATTCCAAACGATTTCTCGGGATGCCCCTTTTCTTCGCTTTCACAACATAGTTCTCCCTTCCAGCCTCCGGTCTTCCCTGCTTTTTTCTCCCTTTCACCCCCCCTCCACTCACAACCGGGCAAATCTTTCCTTTAAATTCTTCTGATATGCCAGCAACTTTCCTCTCCCCCCCTCCCCCCTTAACAAGATTTTCCTTTCTCATGCGTCGCACGCCCAAGGTAAGATAGTTGGTTTTACTCCCAGTGCCCCTAGTCTTTTTTCTTCTGTTAGAGTAAGCATCTTTAGAAGGGTCTTTTTTTCTGCTTTGGTACTTTCCAGATCCTTCTCAGTTTTTAATCTTTAGAGAATTTATTTTTGCCCGGTTTTTAAGAAGATTTTGCGAAATTTTCAGAGTTTTTTGGCCTTGGTTTTTAGGGCATCCTTAGATGACATTACGATTGGGATAATAGGGTCGAATGCCCTCCTTGTATCGGAAAAGCCTCCAAAGGTCCTTAGTGTTGCGACCTTTCGTTGCTTTTCTTTTCCTTGGCCTTCCCCTGCAGAACGCCTTTTCCCTGGTCAACAGCTACAACCTTTTTAGAAACCTTTCTGGAAAACAGGTGGTCCTTTCCGCTTCTCCCCTAATTTTCAAAGATAGAGTCTTTTCTCCCCTCTACGACTCAATCCGTCAGTCCTCCTGGACGGTCGCTGCTCTTAGTCCGACCCTCCCGATACGGTCTTTTTTCTTCACTGATAACCATTTCTCCGTGTGGGCTTTTTTCTGTTTATGTACCTCTCGAAAGTTTTCCGCTCGCCTCCCTTCGCAGCGGGGGCCATTCCTTGAGTAGGTTCTGCGGATTCTCAGTGTGGCCTTGCGTATCCACCGGGAACTTCCGACATTTTAGACTTTTTGGGGTGTTGTTTTTGCTCAAGGATAAGTCTTCCAGGGAACTTTCTTTCAGGCACAAAGGAAGTTTTTCCCCCCCTCTTCAGCTTTTCAGCCCTCCGCCTGGCGGTTTCCTCGACCACTTTTTCCTTTCTTTGGCAGTCTCCTTTTCAGCAAGCTTTTTCATTTTTCCCGTCCCCAGCCAGATATTCTGAAGTCTCTCTTCCTCGGCTCGAAGCGTTCCCAGTCCCCGGATCTTTCCGTCCGAGGAAGCGGCACTGTTCCACCTCCTGATCTGCCTTAATGCCGGCAAACCTTGGCCCCTGGTCTTACCGTGCCAAATCCCTTTCCCTTTTTCTCTTTTACTATGTCCCCTTAGGCCCTTCAAAGCCTTCTTCCCGTTGGCGTTGATCCATTGGTCATGGACCCAGACAGCCCGCGCGGCCCGCTCCCTCGTACCTCCATCTTTCCTTCCTTTTGCAACGGTATTCCTTTTCTTTCCCCTCGAGAATCCGACATCCCCAAGGAAGGATCCCTGGCATTCCCCGCCGAAGTCACCCATGAAGTAAGTCTTTCCGCATTTCTTCTTTTTTTTTGAGAGTTTCCCCCCCCAAACACCTCCTGCCATTTTTTAAGCGGCTGGTTCAGTACTTAAATGGATCATTCCCTTTTTCTATCTTGACGAGCCTACCTCTTTTTAGACTACCCTTCTTTGAAGATGTTTTTTCCTAATTGGCTGTATTTTTTTTTCCCCCCGCCATGACCGCCATCGCCTCTCTGGGTGAAATCACCTTTTTTTTTCCCTTTTTTTTCCCTCCTCCCACTTCGAAGACCCCCTTGTTTCCTGGACGTCAGCCGTATTCTTCACCCGTCTAGTTGGCCCCCCTTGTTTGAATCGTGGTGCAGACGTCTCCTATTTTTTCTTCCCCAATTTTTCCTCGTTTTTATAATGTTCGACCTGTTCAGGCCGCGCCTCCGAGGCCTGAATCGCCCCCTTTTCGTGGGCCTGGCCGCCTTGTGCTTTCTTCCTTGACCGGCGCACTTCGGAGTTCCTCTCTCCGACAATATTCCCGCTGCTCGTTTTACTTCCCCTTTAGGAGGATTCTTATCCATGGCGTCAGGCTTTCATCTTTCCAGCCGGACCCCTTCCCCCCCCCTTTGCACGAACCGCCACAATGAAGAGATAAGCGCTCCTTTGAAAGCGGGATCTCCAGACTTCTACGGCACGTTCCTAGTCCCCTTCCAGCATTCGGAAAAAGACGTCTTTTGATTTCTTTTCAGATGAACTGTATTTGACTCCCTTCCTTCGCCTATGGGGTTTAGTTTTCGAGAAGCTTCCGAGAGTGAATCATGGCGAAGTTCCTTTTCCTTTTTGAAGTAGATTAACTTTGAGTGCCCCACCCAACTCCCTCACCTTCCTATTTCTCCCTTCCACCCGCCCCCCCGTTACTTTCTCCCTCCTTTTCATCATCCCCATTCCTCTCTCTTCCACCCCCTCTCTGCTACGCTTCTTTTCTCCTTATCTGTTTTGCCCCCCCTTTGTTTGCCCCCCCCCCCCCCCCCCCCACCCCCCCCCCCCCCCCTCCCAATTTTCCCCCCCCCCCCCCCCCCCCCCCCGTTTTTTTTCCAAACCGGTTCTCGCAAAGTCTCCTTTTGCGCAGCGATGGCCTACGCTAGAACCCCTTCTTAGCAAGAAAGACCCCCAATTTTCGTTTACCCACCCCTGACCTCCCCTCTAGCGCTACCGTTCGGGCAGCCCTTTTCTAATACAGATTCTTCAACACATCAGCATGTCCTTCTAGAAAGTCCCCTCGGCTCACACCTCCGATCCTCCGGTGGCTGCGCACCCCCCTCTGCCTGACGACAGCAGGTAAATCAAATTCACCGGTTTCTCAGCCTCTTTCTGGCCCCTTTTAAACCCCGTACGCCTCCGCTTATAGCTAACCAAACGACAGGAATCTCCCTGCCCTCAGCAAGTTACTTTTTTCCACACCAACTATTCTTTTCTCTCCTGAACCCTTTTCTCCCCCTTATTTTTTTTCTTTCTGTTCGCGAAGATTTGGTATTGCATGATTATCCAATGACCCACTAGAATTCCCCTTTCTTTATATTTTTCAAATTTTCCGGAACTCGTCCTTTCTCCTTCCGTGAAACGGTTCTCCTTCCGCTTCGATCTAATGGCTAATCTCTCAACCTTGTTTTGACGTCTCCCGCCTATAATCTTAGATCCCCCGCACGAGGGTTTCTTCCCTCTCTCGGGCTCTATGATATGCTTGATCCTTTGTGGGTTTTTCCAACCCTCTGTCGTTGAGTTCTTTAGTGTTCTTATATTTTGCTCGTTTGTTTTGCTTTCTTTCCCCCGGTTTGTCATCCCCCAAGGCGATTTTCATGGCGACTTTTCCCCAGGTTGCTCTGGAAAGGCGGGACGGATTCTCCGTTCCAGAGTGACGGTTCTGATGTTTAGGTCCCCCCCGCCTCTCCTGTTTTTTCCCCGATTTTTCCCGCAAAGTCGTTGACCGCGGTCACCCTCCACCTTCTTTTCCTTTCTCCCCCAAATTCATTCTTTGGTTTCTAATTGACCCGATGGCACCATTGGGCGGGGTGATCCTTCCCAACGATTCCCTGGCCTTCTTAATCTTTTTCCCCCGGCGGTAAGGGACGATTGCTTCAATGCCCCCCCACACACCCAGCCTCTCTGAAGCTGCCATCTCCCACGGTGCACCCTCGCTTCATTGACAGGGATTTTTTTTTTTGGTCCCCCCAGAACTTTTTCCCTGGCAAGAACATCAGGAGCGAAAGACGACTTATTCGCCTTCCCAGAATCGGCAATTCCTTATAGAGGCACGGGCCACCAGATATTACTCCCCATTCCCCCTTTTTTTTTTCGACCTTAAGCGACTTGCAATGACCCTAGAATCCTTTACCCTCCTACTTCCCCAGAACTTTGAGCTCTTCTAGTTTTCGGAGAGTAGTAAGTCACTCCGTTTTGCGATCTCGCCCCACGGTCCCCCTTGGGAAGGTGGCAGCTTGACTTTATCTCTTTGGGTTTCCAATCGTTGCTCGTCCCAGATTCTTGAGCCTTTGATAAGCTAAGGCCGAACGGTCAGTAGTTTCTCTAGCTCACTGTATTTAGGTAAATCTTCTTTTTCAGGAATCTATGTGGATTTTTTTCCCTTTCGGATCTTTACTAATCCCAACCCCCCTGTGGAGAACGTTTGTGGGTGACGTAGGCCTTACGCCCCGTCTTCCGAAGGGGTGCGTACGACGATCGAGTTTGAATTTCCCGACTTTCCCCCCTTAATCCACAATTCATCTGTGTACTTGAGGCCGGAAACCAGGGTCGGTCCTAGTTTCATGATTTTTTTTTCTGGTCGGGGTCGTTCCCCTTCCTTAACCCCGTACCGGCGTGACCCCCGTTTTGGTCGGACCTGTGCTCCCTAGCGGAACGTGCTTCTCGTCTCCGACGTTCCGTGGCACGCCATTTCTACCAGAGCCTTAAGATGTTTCATGCTCCAGTCGAGCGACTCTTTATGCATCTCCCTCCGTAGATTTCAACACCCAAACCGGGAAGCTAAACGAGCTCGAGAACCCCTCCCGCCCTCTCAAGCTTTGGGTTTGCGGGAAGACGATCTGAAGGCTTCCCCAAGAGAGAAGGCCCCCGCAATTTCCTTACCTTCGGCTTCGTGGACACTCAAATGCTCTAGAACTGCTCGCTCACTTTTTATTCATTAGTCTGGAACTTCTCACCCCTTCTCCCCCGTTCTTTCAACTCCAAAGCGAATAGAGGACGGTAAGCGGCGTAATTAACCAACTACCCCCTCAACCTTTTCAAAAATATTTTACCCCTTTGAGAAAAGTGGTTAAGCAAAAGAAAGTTTTCCCAAATTTGAAAAAGGCCTTGATGATCTCTCTCATCCCCCACCTTTTATCTTCGACTGGAGAAGAACTCGGCATTACATGGTAGTAGATATAGTAGTTTTTCCGATCTTTAGCCTTTTAGTGTTTCCCCCAATCTAGAGAGACTTTTCTCGGTTCTTTTGTTATTGACCATCCTTTTCGTCCCAGCTTCCTTCGCCTTCTGGCCTAAATGTCATTTGGGTGGGCGCCATCCTTTTTTTGACCTCTTAATGGAAGGGAAGCCGACATGAAGATCTCTCTCTCCCCTTTCCTAACTTGTAGAGACACAAGAAGCAAGGGTCCGTTTTTATAAACAGGAGTGAGAGTGTTGCTTCCCATTGATTGTTTTAGTGCTGCACGCTCTTCTTTCCTCTTAATATTTCACTTTTAACAGATACCAAACGTTTTTAGTCCCTGTCCCCCTTCAGGGCCCAATTTTATCTTTCAGGAACTCCCTTTCTGAGTTATTGCTTAGATGAGACGACACCCCCCAAACTGAGGTATTGACGTATTTCTCCTTTTTACCGCTCAATCGCTTATGACTGACTACCAGGTTGTGCAGGTGGCTATGAGGTGTCGTATGAAAGAATGTTTTAACTTTTCTCTCTCCCTCCTCCCTGGGTCCCCCTTTCTTTCATTTTTTCTTGGTTTCCATATAGAGTTGCCTTCGTCTGATCCCCTTCGTTTTTTTCATTGATTTTCCTCCAGTTCTTCTGGGGTTTTATCAGATCCGGAGACTTTTTTCACCTCCCTTATTACTCCTCCGTCTCCCCCTTTATTTTCCGGATGGAATATTGTAGGCGCAGTCGTTCCCCAGAAGAACAATCCTTAGCAGCAGTTTTTTTCGGATCCACTTTTTTTTCGCCCTTTTGACCTCTTGCTTTCCAGACTGACAAACTGGGATGTCAGGCGGATGTCAATCGTCCTGACGATCCTGCCTTATGTCCGTCGCTCTTTCCTCCCTAGCATGGGCGATACTTCAGGAATGATTACTCTTGAACATCTCCCTTCAGCCCCCTTGCCCCGGCCCCCCTTTCATCATGGACCCTGGCGACAAAATCCCTCCCCCTTTTTTCCTTATTTTCCTGGACTTTTCGCGTCTTTCCCCCCCCAGGGGAACTTCCCCGCCGATCAGGCGATTTCTGTCACCCCTTCGGAAAAGGAAATCCCAGGTCCTCCCTTTCCTCCGTTTCAACTTCTCCAGTGGCCCTTTTTTATGAAAACAGTCCCTTTTATTCTCGCCTGTAGATGATTTCCTCTCCAGGGTCCCCAGTTCCTTCCCCTTCCCCCCCCAACCTTTCATTACTCTGTTTTTCCGTTTGTCAAGTCGATCATCTCTCTTTCCTTTTGTTGTTGGTGCTTCGCTCCTCCTGGTCTTCCCTCGATGCTTCCATTCATTCTTCTTTTCTCCCCTTTTTTTTTGATCCGTTTTTTTTATCGTTTACGTCCTGTTTTTAGACATGCTCTAGGACCATTCTGAGATTTTCGCGCGTTTACGGCTCATGATAGGCGCGCGGGCTTGGTTCCGTTTTCCTCCCAACCTCGCTTGAAATTTTTTCCCCCCGACCCCTTATCGCGCCAAAAGGATCGACAGAGAAAAGTCGGGCATGTTTTTTCGCCGTCTCCGCATTCCCCCGTCCTTGGTTTCTTTCCCTGGCGTGAAAGACTATAAGGCCTATCTTGGTTATAGAAATGCGCTGCTTTCCTCGTCCTTTTCGAGATCTCCTGCCTCCTCCCCCCTCGACCTACCCCGGAATGCAAGCCTTCATCATAACGTTGCATGAGTGATTCTCCCACGAAGATGACACCCTACTTTTCTTTGCGTCCCTTTCTGCTGCCTTTTTCCCCTCCCCTTCAGATTGTATTTTTCGGAAACCGACTGGAGAAGACACGCTGCCCCTGGTGCAGTCCTTTACTTCTTATTGTAATTCCCGGGATGAGTCGCCGCTTAGACAAAGTCTCCCCCCCCTTTTCCGTCCTCATTTCCCCTCTTTTTTCCCTTCCACCCCTTTCCCCTTTTACGTCCCTCAAGCCGGGACGAGGAGCCCGCGCCTGTTTTAGGTAGAGCGCCTGGCCCCCCTTTTTCTCCTCGTCATTTTTTCACCAGCTTTGTCCACCTTTCTGGACCTGGATCGGTACAGAAGCTGAACCCCCCCGGTAGAGCTTTATCAACACACTCATTCTCCCCCTGAATTTCCCTCCTGATGTCTTAGCGTTTCAGGCAGCTTTTCTTTTGAAGCAAGGCGGCAGGTCCGTGATCTGACTGTCTCGAAAACCCCTTTTTTTGTTCGGGTTTCCAACCTTTGAGAAGCCCTTGACTTTCCTCGCCGCAAAGCCTATGAACGGCAGCTCTCCCTTTCACCCGACCCCCTTTTTTATCCCCCTCCAAATGTGTGATCTTCGTCGACATTACAAAGGCGTAGTTTTTTTAGATACTTCTATAGTACGCCCCTCTTTATCCCACCCGAGACTTCCTTTCGTTTTCCTAACTGGCCCGACCACATCGGCAGAAAACCGTCCCTTCCCATTCCTAGGTTCGCACCAGTGGCAAACCACTAATGAGCTTTCCTAACATCAGTATGTTTCCCCCCAAACTGACCCTTTCGAAAGAGATCGATTTCACGGCAGTTTTCCCCACTTCCTCCCGATTCCGAATTAATATACTACTAAACGAACCGTTTTCGCGAAAGTCGTTCACGTTTTACGGAATCCCCCCACAAACTATCGAGTTTATGTCGGGCGCCCCTCTTTAATACCCCCCCCCTTTTTTTGGACTTTGGCTTATGGCGAACTGATGAAGATTTTGGCGAATAAACTGCCTCTCACTTTCCTTTTTTTTTTGTTAGTGCCGTGATATGGTATTTCGGACCAGGTTCATCTTGGGGTTCTTTCTGAATGGTAGCGGAACCCCACCGTCTGCCTTTTAGAGACGATTTAGCTTTCCGAATGATAACTAGCAAACCACAAGAGTGGCAGACTTCCCCGCAAAGTCCCCTGATCCCTAGTAGCTCATACGCCCAATCGACGCCCCCCCCCCATTCTTTACCTCCCCTTCTTTTCAGATTGTCATCCTGCCCGCGCATCGTTTCCGAACCACAACTTTTGCGAGGATCTTTTGGCTTTTTCGTCGTCCTTTTGCGCTCCCGTTTGCGGCCGCGCCCTGTCCACCTGAGGTCACACTTTTTGCCTGCTGCTCTACATGGTCATGCAGGCCAAAGGTGCTCGGAGTGTCCGGTCTACTTTTTTCACGTCCTCTCGTGACGGTTTCGCCTCTTACGGCCGTTCCCCTGCAGCTTACGCGATGAAGGCGGGTCTCCCACGCGTCCCCGACAGACGACCTTAGTTACTCAGGTAAACTTAAGGCAAACTGACGAGCCACTCTTCTCACCTCAAGCTGGGTCTGCTCCTGACCCGCACCTTGATTTTTGGCGGGCGTGTTTACGATCAACTTGCGCCCACCTGCGGTCCTTTTCAACTCGGTACGCCCACCCGTCGTGCGCGCCGGACGAGGCTGGAGCCCCAAGGTGCCGGCACCCCCCAAAAGGTCGCCTAGCGAGTTTTTTTTTTGTTTTTTTTTTTTTTTTTTTTTTTTTTTTTTTTTTTTTTCTTTCTTTTTTTTTTTTTTTTTTTTTTTTTTTTCTTTTTTCTCTTTTTCCTTTTTTTTTTTTTTTTTTTTTTTTTTTTTTTTTTTTTTATTGCTTGTTCATAATGGTTGTATCAAATTAGTCCTCACATGTGACACTCCCCGCCCCTTGGCATGCGCAGATGGTCCCCCCCCCTTCTCTCTTGCCCCCACCTTCCTCGATCCCCTGCCCGTAAACCGGAGCCTTCCCGGATAGACTCCCTCGGCAAGGACTTTGCCCTCTTTCATCCCCGACGAGGCGAACCCTCTCTTCCTTCCCAAGATCCTGCCCCTTTCCGGTCTCCCGACGTCGTTTTCAGAAGAAGCTCATCGTTTATTATCCGCGGCTCCCGGCCTCCGGAATCCTCGAGGGGACACAAAGACAGGTTTGGTGTTGAGTAGCTTCTTCTGTGGAAGCGGCGGCTCCGTTCTGCAAAAACGCTCTTTCATTCTCCGACCCCCCTGTAGAGGGAGGGCCGGGTTTGATTATTAGGCTTCGGTTAGCCTAGTGACGCTTTTCCCAGAGGCTTCCCGAGTTTTTTTTCAACTTTCTCGCGGTTGACTGATCGGGTCCTCGACATTCATGTAGTTTCCCCCTACGGAGAATGAAGAATCTTTTCCCGAAAAATTCCCTGGATTTCACCAAGTGTCTCCCCTACTTCGATCCCCCCCCCCATTCCCTGAAGAACACATAGTTAAGTCTGTAGCAGAACATTTGGTTGGGGCCATTCATTTGTCTAAGTCAAGTCTAGTCTCGAAAGAAGGGGGAGCCCCCCGTGCTTCGAGTGAGCCCGATGAAATAGTGAAAGAATTGATCGCCCAAAGCAGACCGCCCCCCAATTTTCTTCTTTGTCTTTGCGGCCACAAGCGGGGTCTGAGAAAAAGAGTTTTGTTTGGAAAAGTAGGCGTGAAGGTTTATTTCCCTTGCTTTTACGCCCTTTTTGTGTCAGATAGGTTCGGACCCCGAAGACCTCCCCCTCGCGGACCCCAGCTGCTTTGGAAGA
>Ga0179593_1483649_pt1 | contig 12200 bp, 10 predicted proteins | sample CZODoug2_1_08_16_FD_185931 | JGI IMG/M metagenome (GOLD analysis project Ga0179593, IMG submission 185931) | Vadose zone soil fungal communities from Angelo Coast Range Reserve, California, USA - CZODoug2_1_08_16fungal (PacBio error correction) | ecosystem: Environmental > Terrestrial > Soil >... | reverse complement strand
CTGCCAGATTTGATAAGCTTGCAAGCCGACTTTTCCTTCCCGAAGGATTGTGTCTAGGCTTGACACATATTTTTCCAGCTTCACATCGGAACACGTTGTGGTCCACCGTGAGATGTTTTTTCCTCGAAAGGTCACACGTCGGTTTATCCATTTTCTGTATCTTCAAGCTCAGCTTGATTTAAACTACGTGTCTGAAGCATGCACCCCACGTTGAACCCATTAGTTGGAGACGTGTCTCGCTTGTGCTTCAGCACGCTTTGTGAAAACAGAGCAGAAGCGACCGAGCTCCTTACTTTCCGCCCTCCACTTCAGTGCAAGAACCGGCAGGCTTGTCGGGTCGGCGCCCTTGCTTACGGCGGCCTTGTCTGAGTGCTTTCCAACCAAGGGTCTCCCAGAGCCCGTTTATGCATTCCTTGGATTTGCTGAGACAGACGTTTTCTTCGGAGATTCTTCTGCTTTCGCGTCTCTGACGCTATGACGGGTTTGGTCCCCATAAAGTCCTTAAGGTGTCAAGCTTTGATGAAGGGATACCGCTCCCCGGGAACCTTTCCCAGGTATGTGAAAGTCTCGCAGGGAAACACCCTTGGTCCAGCGGGTGGATGTCCGATCATACTCGATCCTTGCGTAACGGCGGTAATGGTTCGAGTAACGGAGAGTATCTCTTTTTTTTGGTAGTTGACGAAGTGATCAAGGGCATGGCGAATTATCCCCTCAATTTAAATGGAAAAGCTGAACAACTTTGCAAGCGACTTTTTGCTCCCTTGTACCGTAAGAAAGTGAGAACCTTCCACAACCGACCCCCAGCCAAACTTCTTGCCGGAGAGTTGTTTCAGTTAGTTCGATCTGGATAATTTTGATGGCTGTCATTGATGGGTTCCTTGTGTTGGTCGGCCTCCACGTCCTCTGCGCGCGTTCTAAGTTAGGCATGGATTTCGCCCTTCATCGCATGCCATGGTCTATTGCTGTATCCCCCTTGAGCAACAGAACTCTTCCCTTATGGCCCAGAGCTCGGTAGTTTCTGAGGGAAGGCTCCCGAATATGTCGTAATGCAGATAAATTTTTCCGGTATTGCCAGAGAGCTTTCTCCCCTTGAGGTTTCCACTTTCGCGGCCGTTCGTTTTTAACTGCTGCAGACCCCCTGCTCTATCTTCTGGTACCTCTGTTTTAGGCTCGATCGGTTCCAGATATAATCTCAAAACCCTTATTTAAAGTCTTATGATTATCCCCGGTTTCCCTCTTCTGCCAAATACGTCCCCATTTTTTTCGGAGTGGCGCTTTCGGGTGGGCGATTTCGAAAAAGTTGTCGTAGAAGTCGATGGGCCCTTTCGAAAGTACGACTCATAACGTAGGCGCGTGCAGGTAAATTAGCCGGTACACCTCATTGTCCTCCCTCACGCGTTTTTAGTAACTGATCCGTCTGGCCTCTTTTACCTTTCCGTCCTCCCCCCTGGCGAGAAGCTTGCTTTTTGTCTAGTTCAAAGGGACCCTAAAGATGAGTCATTTTCGGAGCTCCCGGTTACGGTTGCTTGTTTTTAATGTAAGGATCCACCCTTTTCTTCGCCATCTGTTGCGGCCCCCTTGCTCATCGTCCTTAATTGAACTGTCCCGGGATTGCCAGCTTTTTTATGGAGCTGATCTGTAGACTTCCTCACTTATGCCGCATCCTGCGATTTGCTCCGCTGCATTCTGGTCACTAGCGGCTCAGAGGAGGCCCCATCTCCCTACCCCGGTGTTGTTAGAGAGATCCTTCCCCCTGCAGAAGCCCGCCCACATTCGCGGACGTCCGCACGCAGATCTTCACAGGCCCTCTAAACGTTATCTCCTACTTTCCGATACAACCCGTGCCCATTCCCCCGGTTTTCCGATTTGGCATTGTCGCGGCTAGAAAGACCCCCCAAATGGCGCCCTGTTCCCCAAACAGCTTCCACTTGCAGCCAGTTTGGTAAATCCCCCACATCACCCCAGTAACCTTTCCACTCTTCCCCCTCAATGATCACACGCATGAAAGATTTGACTTCACCACATCACCCCAGCTTACTTCGTACTCGCGTCAGACTGGCATCATCTGTTATTCAACAGAACGGCGGAAAAGCTGGTGCTCTTCGGAGAGGTCACAGATGTTCGCTTCGCCACTCTCCGAATTCTTTTCCCGATTAGCGCCCAAAGAATGGATAGTGTCCCCGTTGTAGATCCCTGCGCCACCCGCCCTGCATCGCCGCTCTACAAGACCTGCGATAAATCCCCCGTCTTGAAACTTCTTTGGATTAACGCAGTCGGAACTCCTTTGTCTTATCGCCTCAACGCGTCTTCGACTAACCAACCTCCACCTTTCTAGACTCCTAATTGAATTTTGAGACGTTGTGTTTCATAGAATGCCCACCCTCTACCTTGGAACTCCCAATAACTGCGCTCACCCTCCAAGGAAATCGAGTCTCCACTATCGTCCTCGGACAACCTGAGAGCTCTGTTCGTCTTTCCAACTACTGCGATGAATTCGCCAGGACCCCAAATTTCCCAGGAGTCATGCTTTACGTAATGCGTTTCATCCGACAGAAAATACCGACCCCGACACGATCCTGCGGCCTCATGCGCCAACGTTGATCCCCTTGCACCGACCCCACACTTATAGACCAGCAAGAACGAAGGCACCGCCGGCCCCCCTCAGGACGGCATCATGTTGTGCGTGCTGGTCACGGCTCCCCGTCATCCTCTTTTTTTTTCTTCCTTCCTTGACTCTGTTTTAAGCGGATTAATCGACGGATCTGTCATTTAGCGTGCCTTCGACCTTTTGCTGCTTCGCCCCCCACCACAGATCACCGCGCGCCTTTCTGGACTCCCTCCCAGGACCCGCCTTGTTACGAAATGGACTGGAGCTCCCTTCGGATGTCTGACGCTTTTCCCAATTTTGTTGCTTGTTCTCTCCCCGACCGGGCCACCCTGACCTTTCGATGGGAGGCACTGGGTAAGCGAGCGCGAGCAATTCTGCTTGGAAACTTATGGAGGCCCCAACCTTCGACTCTTCTTCCTACCCGACCATCGAAATCCGAAGGTTAGTGTCGCCACAAAGTGTTGTATTGACACTGAGCTGGTGAAAAGCTCACGCCTCCGGACGCCAGGATCTTTTTCCTCCTCCAATCTGCCGACATCGGTTATAGGACTCGGGGGTTCCCGACGTGAGTTTTCTGATCTTTCCAGCCAAATGGATGGACGCAGTGCTAGCATAGCCGCGTCGCTTAACCCTGGTTCCCGACCTTTTTTTTTTTCACCATTTGTGCACGTGGTCTTCATACACGGAGGCGATGTTCCCATCCATCTCTGTTTCCGCTGCCTGACTATCCGCCTTGGCCCCCACCCGCGTGCGACGTTTTTTTGCGGTCGAGCTAGCGGCCCGTTTTTCTTCAAAGTGATGACGTACGGTTTGCCGTAATCTTGTGACCCTCTATCTCGAAAACGAATTGACCTGGGCAGCGTCTCATAGGAGTCCCATTTTCCATACGAATGATTGCCTCCTCCTCCTGCCTTTTTTGGGGCTCTTGGCTCCCTCTTCCGGCGCGTTGGCCAGTAGAGTTCAGGGCTGATTGACCTGGTGAACCGGCGGGCACCAATTCCGCCATCATTTCCCCGGCTCTTTGGCCCCACGTTGCTCAGGCGCATGTGGCCGCCATTTTATACGAGTCGAGAAAGCGCAATCGCGTTTCAAGTCTGTGAGGTTGTAAGCTAAGTCTCTTTCTCGGCCTCCGTTTTTTCCGCCCCCTTTAGCCCCCCCCCCCAATTGTTGAACCCAGTTGATCAGGGAGATAGTGATCCGATCTTTTTTCTGTAAAAGCGCTGTTTCCTTTCTGAACTCCCCGTCGTCCCCAGTCTTCTGCCCTGCCCATCGAAATTTCAATAAGGCCTTGATTTGTTCTGACTTGTCGGCCGGTTAGAGATGGCCCTGCTCTATTTAATGTCCCTACGGGATTTGTGTTTCATCTTTTTTCATAGGATTCGCATGTTCGACCCCCTTTCTCAAGTTTTGCTCATACGCCTCCCAGTCAGGTGTCGCGTTCCCCCTCTTTTCACTCCTCCAGGAGGTGCGTCGGCAGGAAACCAGACACCAATGGGCCCATGATGTGGCGCCTCGATCTCCGCTTTAAGGCGTCCCCATCTTCTTCATTGTCCCTCCTTGCCGTGCTATGCGGTCGGGACGCCGATCACGCATGGCTGATTTTCCTATCTTCCATTTTGGATGAATTTCCCAACCGATAGGTCCCCGTTGTGTACAATCGACTTATCCCCTCCCCTCCCTACGACACGATATGATTTGAACAAGCTCCAAACAGCCGCCCCCCCCCCTTTGCGGGACCCTGTGACCTTTGTCTTTGCATATTCGTTAGATATGGAGGTCGATCTTGTGTTGTGTAGGGTGGCTTGCGCCCCGTTTTCTTTATTCCCCGAACTTTCTCTGCTCCGTCTTCTTGGAATAAGGAATTTCATTGTAACCTTCGTCCATCCTTCCTCAACGGTGAGCCGGGTCTTGGTCCGATCTGGTCTTTATCGCCCTCCTCGCTTTTCATCCTCCCGTAGCCTGGTCACGGAGTGTGGACGGACTCACCCTGACAGTTCCGTATTTTCTTTTTCCCTGTCGAGCCTTCCTCTTGACATGATTCAGCCTTCGCGAAGATTTCGAGACGTGTCATGTTGGGCGGTCAGTGCTGCCCTCTCCCGAGACCGATCTTATTTTCCCCTTGTTTCTTCCCCAAGGCGTTTGCGTTAAGTTAAAAAACCCGTTCTTGTTCGCATTTTTTCTTTGCGGGAGAGTGCTTACACCCGGTCGTCATCCGCGTGCTTCGCCCCTCGTCTCGTCATTTCGGCGCGGGGTTTAGCGAGAATAGTTACGCCCAGGCCCCTCCCCTGTGGCGAAGTTTTCCTGCGGCTGTCCCGGACGATTCATGCCAGTTCTTCCTACGGGCCCGAGTTTGAATGGCTGCCGATTTTTTGTCTTCCTTGCCTGTGGTGACGTTCATTGTCCGGTCGACTTGGCCACGATGGATTTCCTCTGACAGTCCGGTTTTTCGGTGGTTTCTTTGATCAACCTCTCGCGACGTTGTCACCTTTCCATTGCCTGCGTATTTCCGTCCCCGATCTTCCCCATTCTTTTAAGTGATTAGGTAGCAGCCTGTTGGAGAGTGACAGTTGAAGACCGATCGCGAGGTTCCTGTGCGTCACCTTCGAGGCTTTCTGCGTGTATCACTCTCTTTGCACTAATTGGTTCTTGTAAAGGACGTAGTGTGACCCGCGGCTGCCAACCTAGTCAGATTCTCGGCCTTGCCGGTGCACTATCTCAAACATGAAAATCCCGGTGAGTCTTCGTCCAATGCTGCGTCTCGCCGCGCCCTTCCCCCCCCCTCGGTTTCAAATGCGTCCCCATCGGTGTTGCTTGCCCACCTCAAAAGGTCCACTGAATCTGCAATATCGACGCCTTTCTTTGTTCATTCCCCTTCTCCCTGACTTCCCATCATCGCTAGTTTTCCAATACCTCGGGAGAAAGCCACTTTTTTTTCCCCCCGACCATCCTTCGACAGACAGCCCCCGCCCAGCCCGGCCCGGCGTCTCCCTTTTTCTACAGCACCAATGACGCGAGTGAGGACGCTCATTTGTCCCTCCCGACGGAGATCTCTAAAGGTCGGGTCATCTAGATCCGAAACCTCCCCCCGCCTCATCCCCCGCGCAGCCCAAGTTTTCGTTTTTGGACGACGCGGGGATAAACTCCTTTGGTTTTTTTTAAGATAGGACGGTTTTACCTCTCATTTTCATTCTGCCAACCTCATCCTTAAATCTTAAGATTTCTACGGTTGATAATTTCTGCCTAGCAATTTAAATGTCTCCCTCGTATGGCAATGCCCCCCGTAATCCATTCTTCACGATTGCAGTGGTCAGAATTTAATCTACCCACCGATTCCTCTGGTCGTATTCCAAGCCTATTCTTTGCAGCAAATCGCAGTGGAGACCACCACCCGGCTACCCCCTTTCACAAGTCTGAGCCCCCCCCCCCGACCTGACCCCTACTTTTCCGTCTTATAATTGCCCTCCAGTTCCCCCAACCGTTTTTTTTTACGCAAACCTGTCCCAGAACAAAAAATGACTCACAAGTACAGCGTATCCCCCGCCCCCTGTAACCCTCTTCCGTAATTTCGTGGTTGAGTTGGTGGCCACCCTATGTTTATTTTCTTTAAGTATTGTCCCCCTTTTCCAGCTTCATCCCTTTCCATTAATCCTGTCCTTTCTGACACTGAATTGTTGTTTTTCTTAGCCTAAACCCCCAGCTGAAAAATTCGAGTGCTCGACCACGGTACCTCCTTATTGTTCCGCAACTTTTCCTCTGTTCCGCACCGTCGGATGGTCGAAGAACATTTGCCCCCCCCCCCAATGGAGTTTCCATCAACATACCTGGTGACGATTTTGTTTAGGCTGACCGAGGGCTCCCTTCTTAGGTGAAATGAAGTCTTACAAAACCTTTTCATGGCTGCTGCCAGAAATTTCGCGCCGCATTCACTTCTCCGATCCGAACTTTGATGCTAGTTCACAACTTCCCTGAAGACACTTTAGCCCTTTGGCTCTTCCCTGCTCTTGACGGTCCGCTTCCCCGAGGACAATATGCAAGACTCGTGTTGCTCTACCGTGCCTCGACCTGTTACGATTTTTTCTTCCGCTGGCCGGTCGCTTAACAAGACTGCTTCCGCATCTACCTGCGTCCCTCCTCGTCTCACCCCCCCCACTTGGTTTTTTCAAGACGGTGTGTTTTGTGTTTTGTGTCCTGACCATGGAGGACCCTCTGTCCACATTACCGACGACTTGATTGACTTCGATACGCACCCTTTTGGCCGTAAACCCGCTCTTCTCCTTCCTTCTTTCCTGCCGTTTTTCTGAGGGCCAAAAACGTGTTTTGCGCCTTCTCAAATTTTGAACATTTTCCGCAATTATGCTGCTGAATATTTTCCCGCCGATTTCGACTCCGCAGCGGTCTTTCCCTTCTCTCCTCTCTGCCCCCGTCGCACGCGACCCAGGCATCGAATGCCTCCTTACTTTCTACTCATCCTTTTTTTTTTGTTCCTTAATACGTCTGCTTCGATTTGCCCCCAAGCCGTCTTTCCTCTTCAAGGCGCGGGTGTAAAGGCAACTCAATTAACGGCGTAATTTCAAACATTAGTCTTCCGCCCTTCCCGTCTTTCATTCCCTCCAGCTTTTCTCCCAGTTGTCGCCTTGTGTATCGAAAGCTCAGGAAGGACGGGATTGTTTCCCTTTCACGAATCATTGAAGACTTTAGAACCAAACAAGTTCCACCCCTTTCTTTTCCCAAGTGATTCTAGATTGAGTTGCAGTGGCCCCCCCATGCGACCAGGGGTAATCTCCCAGTTTTCGGTCGAGCTGCTGACACAGAGTCGGCCGCCTTGCTGTCTGACGTACGGAGTACCCCTTTCCCGCTCGCGCTAGTTCCTGCATTACCTTTATTTTTCTCTACGAGGGACCAGGCGGATGCTGTTTTGCTTTGTATCAAAGCTTAATTTGCTCCCCTTTCCGTTACTATTTCACCTGCTCTTTCCGGTTCTCCTCTTTTTTTTTTCTTCTAGGCGTCCCTGATTTTGAAGGAGCAAAAGTGTTCAGGGCCTGATCCCCCTTTCACGTAAGCCCAGGCTGTCTTCCAAGTGTAGCCATCGTGCGGCTTTCCTTTTTTCCTCAGCTTTTCGGTGGTTTTCTTTTAGCCGCAGATCCCACGTCTTGCCCTTCTCGCATTCTATGTAGTCAGCTCTTTGGTCGGTGAAGCTTACGAACAACGACTTCCACAATCTGTCTCCACAGCCAATTTCTCCGAGGCGATGTTGCCGTTGCTTGTGAGATTCTTTTCCTAGGTTGTTATTGTGTGGCTGTAAGTTTTCTTTCCTCAAGGTGGCCGGGCACCGCAAGTGGCGCGGCTCCGTTTTTTCCCGAAAGGGCCGGGTCCTGTCTTCTGCCTGAAATATCAGTGGTTGGTCTCCGATGGTCATGACTCGCTCGGTTGAAGACGCCGCGACTCTTGTAACGTTAAGGCTACTCACTATGTTCCCCGGGCCATGTCGTAAAAGTTCTGGCCTGAGGGGGATGCCCAAGTCCTATTCCATTCTCGCTGCTCCGCAAGGAATGTATTTGAAGAACCCCCCCCTGATTTAGCTGGAGTAGGTTCAGATCCCCTATCCGACCCCCTAACGATCGTATTCAACTTCTTTCCCTCCCAGCCCTGACTGCTCCAATGTCTTGCCGGCTCTGGCCATTCCTTGGCTTTGGCGATCTCGAGTACGCCGTCACCTTCGTATCAGTTCTGTCACCCTACACTCTTCCTTACCCCCCCCGTGACTCAGTTTGATTACTTCGACAATAGCTAGCTTCGATGTGCTCTCCCCTTCTCTTCCTTTTCTTATATCTCTGCCCCTGTTTCCTATAGCCGCGGATTGCGCACCCCGCCTTTTTGAGAGTCTTGCTGCTTTTCTTCAGTTCCATTTTCTTTTTGGTGCCGGCTTTTTAGATACGGTTCCCTACCCGGTGGAAAGGTGTGGCAATGAAACGGCGAGACGGAAGCGTTTTAGTCTCCTTCTCTTCTGATCCCGGTCTTCCCCCCATTTGAACCTGCGGTTAGAGGTTTGGCTCGGAGGTAGCCTGATGCATATTCCGTCAGGCTTTTTTTTATGCCGGGGTTCTAGAGTGCTTGATGATCTCTATGCTACTCGTTGTTTGTTTTGAGCCCTACCTTAAGAAGCTTGGACCCGTCGCGGAGCGCTTTTCGAGCATATGCTTCCACGTGGCCGGTCTCTCCCAAAAGCGTACGCTCCCCACCCATAGTTCCTCCCCTTTTCTTCCCCCCTCGCTTTGGCAAAGATTGCAGGAAGTTTATTTTTAGGGTGTTTTCAGCAGACACTGGAGGCACCCACCGCCTCTTTTGATCCTGCACAGTCGTTTTCTCTTCTTTCCCAAATCACCACTCACCCCCGATCTGATTTCCTAATATAAGTAACCGATCAACCCCACACCTCAGCACTTGTCGCCACTCTTCGGCCCAAGAGGCGTTTAGATGAATTATCAGTCCGTTGAGACGGTCAGTAGGATGTTTTTACCCTTCATCGCGCCCATGACCCCCCTGTGACTCTGCTTAATTAACGTCCCTCTGTTTTGACTCCTTCTGTCTCGACTCTTCCGCACCTAAGAAAAGCCCGCAACGACCATGACTATATGCGTCGATCTGAAAAGTTGATAATACCCTCCGTGTCCACACTAAGATCGTTTTGATAGCGCACTTTCCTATTCTTCCCCTCGTTCATCTTCCTTCGCATTTTCGCCGTTGTATTTCCTTCCTAGATTATTCCCCTTGGAACAGTGGCGCCTCTTTTCCTGGCGACCCTTCATTCCTTCTCTTCGTGCTTCTTTCTCCCCGAAACGACCAATCCCGAGTTTCTTCCAGCCAGGCTGGCTCCCCTTTCTCATATTTGACCCAAACCTATTCACCTTGCCTCAGCGACTATGAGTTTCAAGAACTTTATTCTAACGGGCCGTGCGACTAGACTCTCATCGTACCGTTCGTTCCAGCACGTCTTCCCCGACCCCACAACCTCGTTAAACCAGATCACTACCTTTCTCCGAACTCCCGAACGCCGATCCTTGTTTCGTGTTTGTTTACGTCTCACCATCTGCTTCCGTCAGTCTTTGGAACCCTCTCTCTTGTACATCAGATTAGCTCGCTGCGTCTATGCTCTTTTCGGAGCTTTTTACCCCAAACTGACTCCTCCTAAGGTCCCTCAGAACGGTTTACCGCAGATCACCCTTTGTCCCTTCCTCCGAATATTCTGATTGGTAAGGCACCCCAACCCATTTCACTCGGTAGCCCCTATGATAGGGCCACAGACGTGTTTAGATCTCTTTTGACCCAACCCCTTGTCCCTGCCTCCTCGTGGTTGTCTGCGGATTATGTGTCGCACCATTCGCGCTTGCAGACCAGCACCATTTTCCTCTCGCCCTATCGATTCCCCTTTCCTTTCACAAACTCGCAAGACGCTTGAGTGAAACCCCTCAGGAACCCAAGAATCGCTCGCGACATCTCCCATCTTGTCGCCATTTTTCTCCTTTCCTTTCCCTCCGACTGGGACCTCTTTCCAGTCAAGGCGGCGCTGTCATACCCCAAGATGAACGCACCGCGCACGTCTCAACACTTGGTTTTCAAGACCCTTTCAACGTGTTTTTTTTCTCCGTTGGCTCAGCCCCTGCGGTCTATTTTCCCATCCCTCCCTTGATATTGTATATAGGGCACCAGATTGCGACCTTCAGACGTCCGTCGCATCCCTTTTTTGTAGTCCTTTCTCAATTTTGAAATTACGCTGGCTTCCTCGCCTCCGCGTTTTTCTCCATCCTCTCCTTGAACCAGTCCAGACTTGCCATGTCAGCGAATTCCAGTGCTTTTCGCTCCCGTTGTGTTGTGCGATTCCTAGTCATCATTCATTTCGACGATGTGCAAGCCTTTTCCTCCCTCTTAGCTGTCTTGCAACCGCGGGCATCCCTCAGCTCTTCTTATTGGTCCCAACATTTGAGAAGGCCCACTGCCGCTCCCTGTATCGAAGCTTTTCCCTTTTCTACCTCTGGTTTTTTTCTCCCTGGTCCAAGTCTGGAACGTTGGACATATGCAATGTATGAAGCACGTAGCACCAAACCACCTTTTTTCACCCCCATTTTGTAAAACCCCCCCCTTTTGGCGCGGCTTTGATAGCGGCGCCACTTTGGGTGGGTGGGTAGTCCAAGAGCCGGGCGAACCCCACGTTTCGCCGCACTCCCTATCCCTTTTTCCAGAGTTTTTACTTAGCAGCCAGAGTTACGCCTTCTTACTCATCTCGAGAGAATGATATTTCGCGGATTAGCCTCCCATCATGGATTTACTTCTTATTACTTTCTTTCTTTGAGGGTTTAGCAGGCGATTTTTCTCCATTTACGTTCTACTTTCCCCGCTCTGCCTCCTTTTCTATTTTTCCCAGCCGCACCCAGGTCGGTTTTCAGCGTCCCCCTTGACACCAGCACCCAATTGGAAAAGGAGTGTGTCCCCCCCCCCCTCCTCAGCTGGTCTTTATCCTGTGCCCCCACGTTCCTCGAGGGAGTATGTCCGTATGGCTTCTTGTAGTTTTGTGAAGAACAGTTGTCCAACGGCATGCGATATAGTACTTTCCGATCCGGCGGATTCGTCCAAAGCCTTGCTTCTTCCCCCCTTTTTCCCCTTGCGGCTTCCGAAGAAAAGATAGGAGTGGGGGGGGTCTGTTTTCATTTCCCATGCGTACCACAGCAAGATGCGCTTTTGCCGTTGTCGGTCTCCTCCTTTTTCTTTTATTTTTGGATGTTCTCTTCCTTTGTGTGGGCGGTCCCAGTTTCGTACCTCACGTGGAGATGTGATCTCAGGCAGATTCGTCCTTCGTCCGTTATCCCGAATGCCGTTCGGTGTAACTCATCATTCCTATCTTCCCTTTCCTTTCTGCCGGGTTTCCTCCATATCGGTTCTTTTCGTGCCTCCGGATCCGAAGATATTACGTTTGTGGAAGGCCCGCTCCTTTTTTCCGGCACACTGCCCTCGTTCCTCCTGTCCTTACGGGCCTTCTCAGAGCCCTTTTCATCTTTGGGGAATGACAGCCGGCGTTGAGGCTCCCCGAGACTTAGTTTGTCTCACTTGTCAGGTCCTCGCTTTGCGATAAGCTTATAGTGGAGTGTATTAGTTCGATGACGGAAGCCCTACCCTCCTTCCGCAGGGATTTTCCTTGGCTTCTTCACCCCCTCGGCCAGAATGATATGAGCTCCGGTTTTTTTCTTCGTTGCCGCTTTCGTTTTATAGTGCTCTCCCCTTCATCGTGTCGGCTTTTTTATGTTTGACGCTGCTCCCCATTTGGTGCCCTTCCATGCGTGTACCGCGGCCGCTTTGAGAGCAGCTTGGTGACTTTCCCAGTTTATCTTTTCTTTCCCCCTTCTTTTCGTCGATCACCTTTTGACTTTTTTTGCGTCCGGAGACCCACTTCTTCGCGTACCTTGCGGGCCATTCGCTTACGCCATCTTTTTCCCCAGCGCCCACGACCCTTCTTCCCCTCTTTTGGAGTCTTGAGTGCCGGCAAGGTTCAGTTTCTTTGAGCTTAGGGGCCTTCTTTTGAAATAGAGGCTCGGCCTTTCGG
>Ga0179593_1384087_pt1 | contig 12200 bp, 17 predicted proteins | sample CZODoug2_1_08_16_FD_185931 | JGI IMG/M metagenome (GOLD analysis project Ga0179593, IMG submission 185931) | Vadose zone soil fungal communities from Angelo Coast Range Reserve, California, USA - CZODoug2_1_08_16fungal (PacBio error correction) | ecosystem: Environmental > Terrestrial > Soil >... | reverse complement strand
TTTCCACTGCGTTCCGATGGGCACCCCATCCTCCGCCTTGGTCTTGTTTTTTTCCACAGGACCCCCTTGTCTGTTTCTTCATTGCGACTTGGTAAGCCTTCTTGCTCATTTTGTTTCTTTCCCTCCTTTTTTGATCCTGTCGCTAGGGCGCGGGTCCCGTTGCTGGGACTTTTTGTCCATGCCGCTTCACATCGACCTCCGGCCAGCTGTATTCCTTTTTTTTTTTTTTTTTTGTTATTCCTCCATCACTCTCACCCCTCCCCTCAGGTTCCCTCTCCCTTGTTCCATTTAGTTTACTTGCGCCGCCCCCAAACCCCTTGACTAGTGGGGAGCGCTCTTCACACAACCCCCTGACTTCTGCGGCTGTCTAAGCATTTCATTTCTGCCAAGGTTAGTAGATTTTGCCACGACTTTCCCCCGCCCCCCCTGGCTCTCTTTCCCAAAGGGGATTGTCTCCTCGATGTCGTCAACCTTACCTCTCCTTTCCGCCTAATGATTGTTTCCCCTCAAGGTTGATCCCTCCCGTATTCGGTTTTTTCGTTTCTTTGTGATCCCTTGTTAACACCTGGAGGTGCGCAGTTTTTGGCGATACGGCTTTTTTTTCGTGATCTGTATGTGGTTCTGAAAACCTGCCATCGCGACCTTGGTCGTTTTCTGAGTATCCGCCCAGTCGTCTCGCTCTGAAGGGAAAGTTCGTGGCCTCACCTATGCTTTCTTCTTGCGTCATACTGGGCTACTTGAGTTTCCCCTGTCTGTCCTTTCCTCCTGCCGTTTTGGACTGGATTTATCTCTCAGTACCCCTTTTTCCCTAGAGGGCTTCCCTTAGCGCCTCCATTATAATAAAATAAATCGACATATAGGCCCTCACTTTTTGCGGTGCTTGCAACAAGCCCTTTTTCGAGGGACTTGTCTAGGGTGGTAATTCCCCTTGCAACCCCGGACATCAAGTAACCGCCTCGCCTACCTTAACTCACCAGCTGTTCCTTTTCTTTTGTCCTTTGTCTCCTCTTACCTTCCCTTTCCGAATTTTTTCCTTTAACGGTTTCACCTTCCCTCCGGCCCGGTACGATCCCCCACATGCTGCTCGTCATGGTCGAGAATTCCAGCTCGAATGAACCGCTCTTCAGATAACCAGATTGCTGCCCCGTTCGTTCGCTTTTTTTTTTCTTTGCACCGACGCTCTGCCACTGCTTTTTCAGACGTTGGCTTCGAGATTTTCCAAATGCCCCGATTAGTCCACAATTCTCTTTCGAGCCACTCTTTGAGATCCTTCTCCCCCTGCCTTGCCTGCTTCCCCGCCCCGACTCCCCGGACGAAGCACATATCTTTCTTCGTATCCCGGCATTGTTCGTGTCCGACTCTATAAAGAGGTGTATTGCAACACCCACCCCGGCCGAGAACCGCACCCTGTCCATTCCGGTGCACGTTCCCTACTTTGATCGCCTCGATCTTCCAACGCGGATGGTGTCCTTCAGTTCGCAAGGATGCGGGCTTCTTTCACTTTTAGGGAAGAGTGCGAACCTCTTTTCTTTTTCCGTATGAATTTATTTTAGCGATCGTCGGCTTTGATTTGCTGGTTTTTCTGTGCCTGCCGGCTGTGGGTTCTTTGCCTTGACCTGGTCCCTGGGATCCTCTCGTCTTGCGATTGCCATCCGAGCACACCCCCTACGACCCCCGTCATTAGACACGAAGGCTCTTCCCCTTCTGCCCCCGTAACCACCTCCCTCCCCGATCACACCCCTCCGCCAGTCCCCCTCAAGATAGTTTGCTCTTTCTCATGATTTTTCCCCTCTCAAGTGTGGACCAGCCCCCTTCCTCTTCCGTTGCAGACTTTGATGTCAGCAATGGCTGAAAGCTCGTCTCCCCCCGTTGCTTGAAGTCTTGTTTCCTTTTTCCGCCGCGTTATTCGGGACGGCCCTTTGGATTTTCCTAGCTTTTTGGTCGCCCTGTTTGGGTCTGCCTTCTTTTTGGCAGCAAATTGTTCCTGGGGCTGCTGCCAAAGCCCCTGCCTAACCTGACCGGAAAAAGCCGAACTGCGGGTCCCGGCATTTGCTTTTTCCTCGACACAACCTTCCTCGTCCCCCAATTGGCGTTCGCGTATTTTTTTCCGGAGGTAAATAACTTCCTCCCTTCGCGGCTCTCCGCGAACCATTCTGATTACCCTGGATCCCTCTTACTTGAATGTGGGGCCCTTTTTTATTTGTCAAACGGAGAAGACCCCCCACTGTCCAGTGTTCCAACAACGTCCACACGTTTACCTCAATAGCGTTTTCGCCTGTTAGGCCCGCGTTGCTCTTCTGAAAGAACACCTTCCGCAGCCATAATCCTGTAATGTCCCTCCGTGACTTATTATTCCTAGTTTCGCTTTTTTGTGTGGGGATCATCCTTGTTTTTTCCCTTGAACAGTCGCTCCCTTTGTCTCTTTTTTACCTTGATGCTGGCTCCATCTTGGGTCTTTTAATGTAGCGCGACCGGGACCAAGTGTTACCGACGCCTCGATCGCCCTTTTGTTTTAGTCTCGAAATATGTTCCTGCTTTGAGTCGCCTTGAGTCACTTCTGATGCCTCTTTTTGAACGTCTCCCAGCGCGCGGTCTTTCGCCATTTTTTGATCTTCTGTATGTATTCGGAACCCATTTCCCCCGGCTTTCCGACGATCTCCGGATTTTGCCACTCGCGAGCCCGGGTTAGATTTGATTTACTCTCCTTAACAGGATGTTTTTTCGTTGGGGTGTCCCCGAGTTCTTTACTTTACCGTTAGCGCTCCCCCCCCCTGCCGTGATCTCGCGTGCCTCCAATCATGGTTCCAACGCTCCCGAAACCGTCTGTTCCTTCATTCTTCCTTTAGCGGGTCGACTTGTGTCCCTTTGCCAGTCCCCTTCTAATGCGGTCTTGCCTGACGCCCAGCCCCGATCAACCCTTCTATTTGTTCTTCTCCTCGCAATCCTCACTTGCCTCCTCTCGGGACTGGCGCCCGATCACCTATCTCTTCGTCGAGGCATTCTTGTCTGGTCACTCATTCCTTTGAGCGCCCTCTGTCAAATCCCATTTCCTTTGCGTTCTTTTTTCTTTTTCGTCTCCGTCCCCCCTGCCTCGCTTGACCACCCTTTTCTTTCCGTGTGCTGATGTAATGACCGAGTCATAAGTCATGTCCTCCTGCAGGACTAGGCTGCCGTGTTTCGCTGATCGTGCACCCAGATCGCGCTCGATGGCGACCCCTGGGGCCTCATCGTCCGCCAGTTTTATCACCGCCTTTTTCTCAAGAGCTCAAGTCGGTCTTGGCTTCGGCCTCCCGTGCACCAGATCCAAACTCGTTTCTTCTTTGACGCGTCCTTCCTGATTCGCTACCTCAAGCCCGGCACGCATAAATTTTGCAGGCTCGGAGAATTCGCATTCGACATCCCCGAACCTTGTTCAGCTTCGCCTTCCTCTGATTTACGCCGTTTTGATCGGCCACTTGCTCCTAGCAGGGATTGTTCCCGGCTCGAACAAGTCGGCCTTCGTGTCATCTTTTGCCCCCTTTCATGATCGAGTACGCCCTTCTCACAACAAACCTTTTTACTCATATTTTTCCTCTCGTGGAGACTGACAGGGCTTGTTTCTTTGGTTACGCCCGGACCTCACCTTGGCCCGTCCACCTTCACACCCCCCGCTAAAGTGCGCATAGGCCGGCCGCCGCAACTTGCTCCCACCTTTTATTTTTGTTTCTTTTTTCTTTCCGTTACCCTTTCTCCATTCACGCCTTGCATGCGGGCTGCTGTGCTTTCGTGCCCCCCTCCTCTTTTTTCCAAACTTTTTGTTCTCCCCCTTCCCTGAGCTAGTATGTTCCCTAATCCCTTCTTTGTGTGACGTGTCGAATGTTTGTGTAGCCGGTTTATACGTCCTTCTTTGCTCCTTTAACTGAAACATTTACCATCGTCGTGCCTCGTATCAAAATCAAGCCTCAGTCTCGTCGGGAGATTGTTTTATTTTTGCTCTTCAATTTTTTCACCTTTGCCGTGACCTACTACAAGGTACTCTACCTTTCACTCATCGGGTGCGGCCAGGCGAGGCTGTCTTTTCTGCAGAATTCTCTCTCTTTCCCCTAATTGTTTTGTCGAGTTGTCGCTTCCTCTCTTCGAATTCCTCTCGCATAGATCATTAATGTGCACACTCGTTCTGAAAAGAACCCTTGTTGCCATTTTGTTCCCCCGTACTTACCCCCACATCCGCATCTTCCCTTTCCTGTCAAAGCCTCCCAGACATTCTTCTGTCTTTGCTTTTGAAAGAAATACCGCGATGGAATTTTCTTCCCGTTCGGGTCCAGTTCTATAAGGCTCCTCCCTTCGCCCATCTTTGCTACTCCCCAACCCCCACGGAATCGGGAGTTTGTTTTTTTGAATATGTTCACCTACGCGCTCCCTTAGCGAAGGACACAGGTGATTTCTTTTTTTGCCCGGGCAAGCCACACTACCGCAATTTCGTTGAGTCGAAGTTTAATTTCCGACCCCTAAATCTCCCCAGGACAAAGTTTTTTTGCATCCCAAATCGGATTGGCCGGCGGTGTCTCTGTTTCGCGTGTGGGGTGTGACCGGCCCCTTTTCTGGTTCTTCCGGTTCCTGTGTTCGGCCTAACCAAACTTGTTTCTTTTCCACCTTCCTCTTGGTTGCAACTCTCCCCTGACAAAGGTGTTTTTTGTTTGCTACGTCCCCTTTCATTCTGCTGGGCCACAGTCTGGACTTCCTCACCTTTTTTCCTGGCTTAAAATCATCGGACGCTGGGACACTAGCCGCTCCCCAAGATGCGCCTCCTTTTGAACACATGTTTCTGTCGCTGATGAGATACTCCGAAGCGTCCCTTTATCAGGCAGCGTCTGATAGACAAGTCCTCCACCCAGTCTCGTCAAATACTGACTACCTTTCCAATCTGGTACTAACGGTACCCGTCGACGACGGATACAGCCTACCGCCGGCTTTTCCTAACTTTCGGTTGAGCGGCCCGTGATTCCCAGTTTTCTTCCTCCCTAAGGCTGAGGGTCCCGGCGCCAACGTGCTTATCTTCGTTTTCCATCTAGAGTGACAAGCCAGCGCCTTCTAGGGAAGCAGGAGCAGGACATGAGCGTCTCTCCAGCAGTCGAAAGTACAATTACACAAAAAACAATACAAAAAGAAGGCCGCATGTGCATGCCTCTTGCAAACACCAACAAATCCTTCACCAAACACTACCCCCTATTACCTTCACCCACCCCCCCCCCCCCCCCTACAAAAAACAACCACAGCAACCCCCGCTTCAAAAAAAACAACCCCCCAACTCCCCCCTCATCCCCACCCCCCCATCCCCTATCCCCCAGCCGAATCACCCCTCTAAAGTTCCTCTCCTCCAACGAAACCCCTGCTTACATCACCAAAAACCTTAAAACTCTTCCAAAAAACAACCTAACCAAAAACACAACTCCAACCCCCCCCAAACCCATCCCAAAAAATCCCCACCCAACCACAAAAAAAAAAACAAAAAAAAAACAACGTGGGGGGGGGGGGGGGGGGTTGGGTGGGTCCCGGCATCTCACGCGGCCGTTTGTTGCCCGGACTGTCCCCCCTGTGCTCCTCTGCCCTCAAGACCAGAGACCCAATGTCCCAATTTTTGATGGATTCAAATGATTAGTGCGAGCCCCTTATCGAGACTTACTGTCTTGACAGCGTTCGTTCGCTCCAGAATCTCGATCCGTGCGCTATGCTCTTCCCATCGTGTTACTCCAGGTGCTTTGCCCCTCCGGTCTTGTAAGCCCCCCCGCTTTTCGTCGGTGACCTTCGCTGAGGTTCCAAGACCTGAAAATTTCGAGGCCACATTTCCCGGATTCCGGACAGTAGGCCCCCTCCGACGTGTCTTTTTATTTCTTCCTTGTAATGATGATTGGACCTTGATCGTTCTCGCTTTGGAGCTCGGATTTCTGGTAACCCAGGCTTCAACTCAACTTCTGAGCACAAGCGCCAACCTTTTCTTTCGATTCCATTCACCGTCCTTTTTGCTTGTAAAGGGCCGCTCTTGGTTTCCCCCCCTCTATTAACCTTCCGTTTTCGCTGCGTTGTTCCCTACGCATGTTGGTCTGACTACCTCATGTTAATGGCTTTCGTCACCTTAACCGCGCGCTTTCGGAAGCCTCTTCAGCCATAATTCTCTTTTTTTACGCACATTGTCGATACTCTCCTGCCTGAAAACCGTATTTGAGTTGCTACACTGATCTCCTACAACTCTCTCCGATTACCCGGTACACTGTTTAGTTAGAGATACACTTACATTTTTTTTCCAACAAAAACAGCACAAGAACAAAGCACAAAGTCAGCCAACGTAACGGCCCCCCCTCCCAAAACTGCAAACCAAAGCCTTTCAAACCCTCCCCACCCCCATAACTGCATACCGAACTAACCCCCCCCTCCTCCCACACCCTATCCCAGCATTCCTCACCCAATAATCCCGACCTGACCACTCTGACAAGCCAGACAAGATTACTCCTCACTCCCCAGCAATCCCCCCCTCCCCCAAGATCCCATTACCTCAATACCGAACGCCCTCCCCAAAACCCAGTTCTCCCACCCTAAACTCCCCCCAAAGCCCCCCAAACCCCGACCACACCTAAGACACAACCCCCGCCCCCCCGCGCCCCCCCACCCCAGCCCCCCTTCTTTAGCAGCCCGCATTGCTCACCCTTCCAACTTTTTTCTTCTTTCGTCTAATTGTTCTGTCACAACGGCGATGCGTTCCCCCCACATTCCGAAGTCTCGGGTCTCACCTTCCCTTTTGGTTTCTCTGCGCGGTCTTCTTGTTTGAATAGGCGAGCCTTACGCATTCCGCCAGTCTTCTTCTTCCTTTCTTTTTCCGGGTTCCGCACTTTTGTTGGATGCTGTCCCCCCCCTGCAAACATATTCGTTTTTTCGTTTTCTTCAGTTTTGACCCATAAGTCCTCCTTGCGATTTTTTTCTTTCCGCGTCGTCATCGTGAGTTCAGCGAGGATTTCGCTGACTCGTTTTTCTTTTATTACACCGTTACCCCTCCTTGTACCCGGCCACCTGACCCCGTTTGTTTCCGGTTTTTTTTTTCGTTTGTTGCGCCGCCTAATTTTCCCCTTTCCGCCTTTGCTTTCGGTTCTTGTTTGATGGTCTCGTGCAGTATTTACTGAGCTCGAACCGTTTGCTCAACCAATCTCTACCCCCCATATGTTCTCCCTCGCGGATAGGGAGCAATACCATTCCGCTTTTTACGATCTAATCGCTATTCCTGCCCTACCAACGATCACCAGCAGTCCCCTGTGGAGCCTTTGGTTACTTTCGCAGGTTAAGCCATGGGTTTGACTCCCCTCCGTTACTCTGGATCTTCTTGCAAACGGAATTGAGGCAAACGGGTGTGAACTGGAATCGTTTTTGTCTTTCTTTATTCGAAACCGAGAAAACCTAATCTTGCTCAATCTGGCTTCGGGTTGTCCCGTTCCCCTTTTTTTTCCTTTGAATGTCCGTCGCTTTTCGGGTCTGCACTGCCTGTTTTCTTTCGGCTTCTGGGTGTGCCGGCGGATGTTTTTCCATAGCTCCGTTGGATCCAATCCCCCCAAGTTTTCCCATCGAAGTCCCATTCCCTATAACCCCCTCAGCGGCTGCACCTAAGTCCACCCCCCTCCAAGCATATACCCTTCCGCCTTTCACCCGATCGTTGCCCACCTTTCCCCCCCGACTACCTCACGCGCCTTGCGATTCTGCGGACACCCTTGCCGGCGTTACGATCGCCGGATTCATGATTCCGGAATTTCCGACCTTCTACCCCCGTCTTGCTCTGTTTCTCGCTTTGTTGTTCGTCACTTGAACCCTTTTGCATCTCGCTTCCCTTTTTTCTGACCTGTTAAATGGAAGGTCTACCTAAACCTGTTTTCCCGGTCTTCGTCGTGTTTTGATTGCGTTTTCCTGAACTGGTATGCGGAAGTCTTTGTAAATGTTCTCGATCATATGTGGGGAGATCTGTGGCATTTCTCCTGTTCTCGACCCCAAGTTCGGCGACCATTTTTTTTTTCGAGCGTTCCAAAGATCCGCACCTATCCCTTGCGCGGCCATCTCTGTTTTTTTTAGATCTTTACTATGTCTTTACTCTTTTGTTTTCTTTTGCTACTTAGGCCCTTGCGTAACGTTTCGCGACTCCCCGGTCGGAAACCGGAGGCTGATGCCCCCTCCTGGTAACTCTCTTGACACCTCCTTTTGACCTCGTTTAACAGTCTTGGTCTGTTGGAAGTTGGTTGTTTCCTATTCGGTATTGTTCTTTCCTATGGGTTTTTGATTTCCAGGACCCGTCCATATCCCCAGGCAGCTTTGTCACTTCCCTTCCCCCCCTGTTCCATGGTCCGCCTTTTCCGGCTTGAGGGATATAAAGAATTATGTATTGGCCATTCGTTGATCGGCCATTTTCCCTCCCTTTCGTTCAAACCGGTCTTGCCTTTCCATATCTTCCACCGGTTGGCTTCCCTTCGTTCAATTCATTATGCCAGTTATCTTCCGTCCGCCTATAGGAGTCCTTCCCACGCCGGGGCTGTCCCCCTGATCCTTTTTAGTCGTTCTTTTTATACTACGGTTCTTACCGACCACGCGTTATGGTATTTGTTCGGCCCAGACTTTTTTGATCTTCCCAATGACAGGCGGATTGTCGCCACGTCCGCTTTCTTTATTTTGCCACCCGAGGTCGGCACCCACGGACAACGCAGATCACCACCCCGTTTATTCCTGCCTGTTTGTAATCGTCAGTTAGAGGCCTTGTTTTTTTTTTTCGCGCTTTTTTTCTGAATTCCATTTTTGACCAGCGAGGCATGTTTCCCTGAAATCTCGTAAGGTCTATTTTTCGTGGCAGTTCTGCCTCATTGGTCCATGAAATGTTGATCCCAGCCTTTCTCTTTTGGTTGTTTCTTTCTTTCCTTTACAAGGGTTGGGTGCGTCTCCAGTTCACCTTTTCAAAGTAACCTGATTTTTTGGTCCATTTCCCCCTTGATACCCCTTGACAAGATTTCTTTTACTTTTGTCGATTCTTCCTGCGGTGTCTTCCCATTCTAACCTTCCCTCCCACAAACGTGGACCTTTGCCCTTTTCCGCATGTCCCCCCCCAAGTTCTGCTTCGAAGAACCCCCAACTGTGAGAAGACAAAGATGGCCCTCCAACTTCTCAAAAATGAATTAAATGGGGCTTGGCCACAGTCTCGCCTGAGGGCGTTTTTGTGCCTTAAGCGCTCCGCCGAATATCTCTTTTTCACTTTTGTCTCGAGATTTTTTGAATGCGGCGCGATGCCTTTTAAACCCCCAGAGCCCGAAGGCTTTCTTTTTGGATCGTGGCACAGAAAGTCGCCCGTTTTTGTCGCGGATTCTTCATATTTATTTTCATTTGTAGAAACTCACCTTTGATTTTATTTGGGGTCCCGTTTGATTTTTTTTCTTTCTTTTTCTTCCCCGCAGTTTTATGAAGCAGGACCCCCCAGCCAAATACCTCGTTTTTGCGCCTGGGATACTCATCCCCCTGGAATTCCACTCTGTCCTAGAATGTTTTTCCATTTTCTTGTGGCTCCGCACCAACCCGGTGACAAGGGAGAGCAGAGACCCCCCACAAACCCCCCTCGCCCTTCGAGTCTTAATCTTTTTTCTGTTGCCCAGCTTATTAAGCACTTTGCCCACGAATCTCTCCCTCTTCCGATTTCGGCCTGTCCGTTTCAATTTTCCTGTTCGCCGGAGGTGTGACCCCACAACCACGTGCCGCTTCTCCTCTCTATGCCCCTTCAGGCTTGGATCTCGGCTTTTTTTTTTTTTTTTTTTTTTCCCCCCCCCCCCCCCCCAGAAACCCCCACCCCCCCAACGCCCTTGTTGTGTGGGTTTGCTGATTTTTTCGCCATTTTTGTCCCAATGGGAAGGGTTCTTTTTTTTTTTTTAACCCCCCCCAACAGTACTTCTCCATTTTTTCTCTCCCCTTACGACCGTCGCCCCCGATATTGACTTTGCCCATTTGTTTGGCCTTTTCACAGACTTATATAGGCTTTGAGCGGCTCCTTCTTATACTTTTGGAGTTGAATCCTGGTCGGCCCCCTCTTGCCGGCATACGCTTTGCTTTTCATTTCTCCTCCGACACCGGTTTGACCAATCTTGCTTCATGGCCTTTAGCCTCCATGCAATGAATATGCTTCTTTTCCCAATCGTTTACCTCAAGAGTACCCCCATCTGTTGCGCCTTTCGTCCCACCCTGGACTTGTGAGTTCCTGGAAGGTTTTCACTTTCCTTTCACAATTCCCTCCAACCATTCCCCCCCTCTGCGAGCGCGCCTTAACACAGTCAGATGTCCGTTTCCCCTTCCTCTTCGGCGAAGCTTCAGTTCGCCTCAACATTCATCCCGGTTGCTGTCTTTTTCCTTCCCCAGAAGCGGCATCGTTTCATGAGCCCCCCCACGATCCGCTTCCTTCTTCATTTCCTCTTTCGATGATTCAAAACAGCACATTCCGCGGCATTCTAGGGCGTGGTTCTTGAATCCTTTTTCCCCCGCTCTCGACAAGCCTCCCCTTTGAGGTCTTGAGCTACTGCCCACTCTCGTCCACCAAGCTGTCCGGTCGAGGCCCGACCCCAATTTCGTCGTTCTTCTTAAGCACCTTCCTTGCCTCTGCTAGAGATCTTCCCATCCCGGTGTCCGAACTCCCTTGGTCTACCTCCTTTTCGATCTTTTATTTTTTTATAAACGAGTCTTCCCCCCCACCGGTTGAGACCCGACACCTCATTTTTTCCGTTAGATTGTAGCCCGGCCTTTCCCGCCGTTGTGTCAGCATCCCCTCTTCCGCCTTTTGCTTCGGTTCTTTTTGTTTCGCGGGAGCATTTTGCCTTTTGTTTTTTTGATGCCTTGTTCGTTCCTTTTTTTTTTTCCTAGATTTGTTGTTTTTTTGCAGCCGTATCCGAGTCATGTTTGGATTTTGACCCCCCCCCGATTTTTCTGCAGGGATAATATTTCAAACTAGGCGACGCCTCCGCCCGCCCCAATCCTCCCCCTTAACACCCCGGCAGTGGCACTCCCTAAGCGCGCGATTCGTCCTAACAGAACGCTACCCCCAAACCCTCTACAGTCAAATCTGTTCTTCAGATCGTGCTTCTTTTCCTTTTATGCCCAGCCCCACTCATTTTCTTTTCCCGTTCCAACTTTTTCCGTGCAGAATCCGACGTGCGGTCCTGTTTCATTCAGTGCTTTTTTGACCTGCTATAAAAAGTGGTAACGATTGTTTCGGCCGCGATAGATCGTGTTCGGCCTTGGATGCTCTCGCCCCCCCCGGCTCTATGGGGTGTTTGATTTGGGGTGTTAATGAGATTTGTGTGGGTCCGACGTTCTTTTCGCGTCTTTTTTCCACTCCACCTGCGCATCCCGTCTCCCGGAAAACAATTTAAAGGTGGGCGGACCCCCATCTTATTTCCGCACCCCCTCGACAATCCCCCACCTTTCCCTGCCAAGCGCTTTTCTTAAGATTATTTTCTTGCCTTTTTACTTCTGTGGTCCGGGTTACAGAACCCTCTCCCCCGGCCCGAGCTGACTCGTGAAACTCGTTCTTACCCCTTCTCCCCATAGAGTTGAAGTCGCTCGGGCAAACTGATCCTCACTCCCCCCAGTCCGATTGTTTCTTTTTTCCCCAACCAAGGCACGTACCCTCCCATTGGGATGCTCCCGTTTATTTTTCTTAAGCGTAGTCTATCTTCATCCCCAACCAAAGCAGATGAACGATGCTCATGTCACTCTTTTTTGATTAGGAATCCCGTCGGTTCCCGGGTTGGTTTTGGCGATCGGCCGTTTTACCGTCACAAGCTCCGCGGACGAGTGAGAAGATTACCTTTTTCTTCGGCCCTTTGAATTTTCCGAGAGTGGACTAAATGTAATCAGACTCTATCTTCCTGGTGCTTTCTGACTCTTTTTTAGTTTTTCCCAATCCGTGTTTTTCGTTTCATGTCTTTTTGCCCTGCCCACTTTCTTCCAACACCTGTTTTCCTGCATTTTTTCAAAGTCTTAGGCACCTTCCTCTAGTTTTCTCCCAGAGGTGATATTAATTGTTTGTCTTCCCCTCAACATAAGAGGATGTGACTTTTAGTCTCAAGCAGCCTTTTTATATTTCCTTTGAACATCGAGCGCCTTCTTTTTTCTCCCCGCCTGCCTTATATCCCGTGGACTGTCACCTCCTTTCCAATCGAGGC
>Ga0179593_1304570_pt1 | contig 12200 bp, 12 predicted proteins | sample CZODoug2_1_08_16_FD_185931 | JGI IMG/M metagenome (GOLD analysis project Ga0179593, IMG submission 185931) | Vadose zone soil fungal communities from Angelo Coast Range Reserve, California, USA - CZODoug2_1_08_16fungal (PacBio error correction) | ecosystem: Environmental > Terrestrial > Soil >... | reverse complement strand
TAACACCCAATCGGCCTGCGGAAGGACGTGCTGTGTTCCACTAGCCTTTTGGTCTTGTCTATCTTCTTTTTTCCCGCCCATTTCTGGCGCGTGCCAATTTCAATCTTTTCAATGCGCATCCCTCGTCTTGTCACTTGAGTGGGCAGGGTTAGGAACTGTGTGCAGGAATGCCGCTTTTTCCTTTTTCCATGTGGCATGCCGCGTTTTTCTTCCCTCAATTTGCTGTCCTGGCTCTTTCCTTTTCCGTTAACGTTTCTTGGCCTTTTTCCTCCCTCGCATCTTCGTTGACGGTGTGGTTTTGGAAACCAATGAGCTTTGGTGACCCCCAATGCGATTCTTTGCGCCACCGCCCTTTGTTTCCGCTTTTTTTGAACCTCAGCTTTTTCCCCACAATCCCTGTACTTTCTGCCTCTGCGGTTCTACGCTGGCGTAGAACCGTTTTCCCGAGTCTCGGACCCCGGCATCCAATCGCGCCTCGCCTTCAGTTTGCTCACGCGTTCCTCCTTCCCCTTTCGTTTTTTTGTTCCCTGTGGGCTGACGTTCGTCGAAAACTTTTCTCTACCCCACTCTCCCATGGGCTGCATTGGTCCCCAATGCTTGTCGCAACGCGCACCCCCCTATTTCTCCCCTCATATGGTTTTTTCCTTGGCGTCTCGCGAAAAGTTTTTTCTCTTTGGCAGGACGGGAAGATCTTCTTTTGCGGATCTTGTGGTAGTCCGGCTCTTTTCCTTTCCACCCCCCCAGAGTTCAACTTCCTTCCTCTTTCCGCCGGTTATTCTTCTGCTTTTCGTCAATGGTCCAACCCCCAACCCTTGTGCCCACGATTTGGCATTTGGTCCGGTCATCAACACCTTCAAGCTGCCCAGCCTACGTTTTTGATTATCTTGACGATTCGTTTACCCCCCCCCATCCAGTTTGCTTCTGCGCGTTTCTCCTGCTTTTCCGCCTCGTTCAGGGGCCTTTTTCCCCTGCGTTGAAAAGGTTCCCTTATCCTTCACAAGGCTTATGTCGTTGACACTGGTTCCGGCTGCACGACGTGTTACTTTTTTGTTTTTTTCTTACCCTTCTCCCCGTATCGGAAATCCCCCTTTTGCCGACCCTCTTAGAATGTGTGAGAATTTTCTGTCCAGTACATCCTCGCTTTCAGCTTCCCCAACGCTATCATTGTTTCTTCTTCTTTCCTGCTGCGTTTCTATTATTCGGGTCTTTTCTCGTTGGAAGCTTTTTTTTTTTGGCTTCTCTTCGCCTCCGGCGCCTACCCAGCACATGCAGATGTTTCCCGAGAACCGCATTGCGCTTTCCACCCCCATACTGTTTCTGCCTTTTTTTCACCATCTCTCTCTTTCTCCTTTGGAGAGGGTTGCTCCAAGCCACTTTTTCTCCAGTATTCTGCATTGTTGCCAGCGCTTCCGCCATTGTCCATTGGCCACGAAGTGGGCTCTGCCACTATCGTACGCGAGATCCCCCCTCCTCTCTTATCCCCTCTTAATTTTCGTCCTCCCCCTCAGTTCCCTCATCCGCACTTTTGTCGAGGCGCGCCGTCTTGATGTACGGGGTGAAAAACTTTTTTTTTCCATTCTGCGTGCAATGATGTGTCCGTTCGGGGGGATTCCCTATTCTTTAAGCCCCTCGCCCCCCCCCTGGCCACCTCGTTCCTCGTCAACGACGCGATTGCCGATTCATTTAGTGCAACCGCGGGTTCCGTTTCCTGGAAACTTTTCTTTTACGCGCCCACGCGGGTCCCCGAGGATTCCTCCCTGATTGTGGAAGCTAGCGATTCTTTCTTTCTGCTTTCCTATTTCTCTTCCGGCACAACGGCCAACGTGTTGCAACAATTGTCAGTGGTATGTTGACGAACCCGAAGCCGTAGCCCCCGCCCCACCGGTTTCCCCTCTTCCCTTTCGCTCGTGGGTCACTCCTCGCCTCCTGACCAGCATCAGCAGTTCCCCGACAAACGAAACCTGGTCGGATTCCGTCCTGGGACTCAAATCGCGGCGTGACACCCTTCAACAGTACGGCTCCCGATCCCTCTCTCGAATAGTGTGTCTTTGCGACCCTCTTTCCCCTCCTATCTCATCCCTTCGAACTGCAAGTGTGGACGCCCCTTGTTTCCCCAAGGAACGCCCTTTCCTTCCAAGCGCAGGAGGGGCCCCGAAGGCGTTTTGCGCGAGCGCGGGTCTTGGCCCCTTTTCAGATACGCGTTACCTTTCCCCTTGCTTCACTGCTGTCTTTCTGCCCATGAGTTGAGGACCTTTGCCGATATTCAGCTTTCCCCCCCCCCGTCAACATAGGAGGGGCATCGCCACGAGAAGTCCATTGGTACCCCACTTCCACGTTGTCCCCCTCTCCCCCATCCGACACCCCCTTCCCCTCTCATAGGCGGTTCTCGCGTTTTCCAAGCAAATTTTACGAGGAAGGTTTTTTTCCTAGCCAAGGACCCAGCCCAGTAATTTCAGAGCGCCGGCCATTTCACCGGCGCCAACCCTCCCTTCCTCCTTTAAGCGTTTTTCAGCTAGCCAAGAGCCCTATTCTTTAGATTGCTTTATTGGCATTTGGGCGCGCGCCTGCGGGTACAATCTACCTCCCCGACCCCCCCCTTTAGAGCACCAACGCCATCCGCTTAGTCCTTGATGTGTTGAAGGTTAGCGCGTCACAAACGGCATCGCCGGAAGCTGCAGCTTCGTCCCTAGCTCCCTCTTCCTTGTCTTGGTGAATCCGCCCGTCGTTTCAGTCACAATTTAACGCCTTTCTTTCGCATGGGGTCCCTGAGCTTTCGCTCAACCCCGATTCCCCACCCATTCCCCCTTCACCTCAGGGATCACCTTGTCATCGACCGCTGCCTTTTTTTCAACTTTGCGAGACGAGATCTTCTTGCGGTTTTTTGAGACCCCGCGTAATTTTGAGGCGTGCCCGACGGGTTCTTCGACCCCTTTCACGACACCGCCTCTTCTTTTTCCCACTCCGGAAAAATCAGACGGGAGCTTCCCCAGTAGGAAGGCATACCTCCAACCTCTTTTTTTGGCTACCTCAGGCAACCCTCATCGAGAGTCGATTAGTTTCCCGTCCTTTTTTCCCTCACAACTTCTCCCCGGTCCGAGAAAGGCGCATTTCATGTTGAGAGTCATTGCCTCCTTTCGCTTGCGAAGCTGATTTGATCTCGGCACTTATCGCCCCTTGCTTTTTCCCCCGCCAAATCCAGTCTTTTCAGCATCGCCGGAAGGAGCGACAATCGGACGTCTCAGATGACGTCGATGGAGACTTTCTTTTTGACGGTGCCTCGTTCATTTTTAGTATGTCGATCCCGAGCTCGAAACTGTCCATCGAGCAAGTCAATTTTTTTTTGTGGACCCCTCCGGCCTCCGGTACCCCCCCCACACAAGCATTGTACATGATCGTCCCGTGAACCAACAGAGTCCCACCGCCTTGAACCACGCCACGCCCCTCTTGCCCTTTCCCCTTTTCTGCAAGCATTCTTCTGGAAAGCTCTTGGATTCCCCGTGGACGTGATCGCCCAATTCTTTGAATGGCTCATTTCTCAGGTGACACGCAATCGGATTGAGAGCATTTTTGTTTTATTTTCCCTTGCTAACCGTACTTTTCGTTTCGGCGGGAAGACCCTCCCCCAAAAAGCTTCTCTCTCCAAAACCCCTGTCATGTCTTCAACTCCTTTTCTGAATTCTTGCTTTTTCTTGCAGCCCTCTGCGTACGCCCGCGCCCGAACACCAGCAGGTTTTTCCCCGCAAACTTTTGCCCCGGTCCTAACTCGATGGTGAATTTTGTGTTCCGCATTACGCAGCAATCCCCCTCCCTTCGCTGACTTCTCGGTAGAGGCCACAAAAGCTCTCTGATTTCTCAAGATGCCCTGCCTTTTTGAGAAATTTCCCTCTCTGGTCCACTTTCTGGGTACCCGTTTGAAAGGCCTTCCCTTCTCCCTCCCTCTTCCGCGCTAATTCTGCAGGTGCTCTTTTTAAAATTGCGGTGGATGGGGATCCCGTTGTGTGGTAACACCATCCTTGTGCTTCATTCTTTTTTGGTCCTTTTGGTTACAGGAGGCGCCTGTTAGGGAGCAGAATTAGTTTTCAGCTTATATTCAAACCCGTAAGCCACCCTACCCTAGGTTCCATCTCTCTCTTCCCCCTCCTTTGTTTTGTGTCGTTCTCGGGGTATCCTTCATGCCTAGATGCTGGCTGCGCAACGTCTTTGCCCCCGTAAATTTTTGGTTTCTAAAGTTCTTTCCTTCTCCTCCCGATTCAAGCCCCACCGCGCTGAGGCACAGTCCCTTGTGAAAACCCCACTTTCCTTTCATACAGCGGCACTACGGTTTAACCCCCGTCCGCAGTTCGCGGCAAATTTCTTTCCCATTCAGTTATCGGCGGGTGTACCCCCCCCCCCTGAAGTTTTGGACCTATTCCGATACGTTTGCGAGTCCATCTTTCTCCCGGGTTGTTTGTCCGCTTCGCGTCAGCTCCCCTTTTTTTTTGCTTTATTGAGGAGTTTTTTTATGGCTGACCCCACGCCATTCGCTACCCTTCCTTTTGCTCGCTTTTTTTTTTTTTGCGTTTTTTGTCTTTCCTACCGACGCGTGCGGCCGAAGCATAGTCTCCTAGGGTTCTTCGGTCGAGGATTTCGACGCTTCGCTGTCGCCGTCCCCCTTCCCTGCGTTTTTTATATTGCTTCTTTTCGCCAACTCCCTCCCCTTTTGCAGACCTCGATTTGCGTTTCTGCGTTGAGCGGAGGCTTGCTTCGGTCTCGAGTTTGTCACGGGCAAGGAACTTCGTAATTTAGCTACTACGCGTGCGACTCTTTGCTCTTGTAGGTTTGCTTTTTTTTGGGCCATACTCTGTTTTGTTTTCACTTTTCCCCTGATAGCCCCTTCTTGGTTGTTTTACGTCTTGATCTTTTCCACCACGGCCCACTTCCTGCGTCTTCTTTACTCTCGTAACCCTGAGGCAGCCCTGGTTCTCCTGCTAAATAGGACTCCGTCCATTTTTTTTTGGTCCCGCGGTCGTACGCGCTGCACTCGGCGATTGATTCTGGCTTTTTCTCGGAGGTTGTCTCCCCTCTCAGCTCTCAGTTTCTACCTTCTCACGATCATGGCGTATCAAGGCCCTGGTGCGAATCTTAACCATTTTTGTGGAGGCCTGGCTTTAAATTTCTTACACGTTTTCTTCCTTAACTCCTTCCCTTGTCTGCCCACGCTTCCCCTTCTTTTTTGGGGTCGGATTGCAGGGGGATCGAATGCTACCGCGTCTAGATTTGTTTTCCCCTCTGCGCTTGTGTGGCAACCTCTTAGCTGTCACCCCTCCCCTCCTCGGGTTTTTCTTCCTAAGCGCCTTTTTTAACATTTCGGAGAGACCATTCGCGTAAGGCCTCGATCTCTAAACAGTGATCCCCTGATATTTTGTTTCATGTTTTTTTGATGGGGTTTCTCTCCCATCCCCCTATTTCAATGCGAAACATGCCGTGCTTGTTCTTTGTGTCCAGTCCTCCTTTTTGTCCCTTTTTGTATGACCTTAATTTCTTTTCCTTAGTGCGCCCCTTCTGTCTCCGCGATGATAGGGTGTTAGAGAATGACTGCGCTTCCCCCATCGTATCCGGCTGATTGTTTTTTCCCTCATCCCTGTTTTTTTACTTTCCTCCATCCTTGCGCTTCTGCGTGCCCCCCGCCTTTCCCTTTTCCTGATCTCCGCGTGCCTGCCAATTATGAGTCTGTTTCACGGTATTTTCGTTGAATGCCTCGGATTGGCGTTCCGGCGGCTGGGCGACTGGGATGTGTTCGTCTTTGTTATTTTCCTGGTGCGTGGAAATTATGTCCCTTCCTTTGAGAATATTCTATTAGTGACAGCTTTTCCTTGTACCCTAGCATGAGCTTGGTTAAAATGCGACTTCTTCTTGGTCGACCTAACTCCTTGTTTCACCCTCTCTATTTCGCAAGAACCCCTAACCTTTGTTTAGCTTATTTTGGTTCTACTCTCCCTTGAGATCTCGTCTCTAACCCAGTTACCCATTAAGACTCTCTCAGGACACCCCTAATTATTGGGGTCTCATCTCTTTCGACTTTCAATTTTTTTTGCGTTTCAATTTGGGATTGGACTTTCTGGCGTTCCCCCCCACTTGTACCTCTCATCTCCTCTCTGTTCGATATGGTGTGGGTTCTGCCAACGCACAACGATATCTGCTCATCTGGATATGGGAGTTCTTCTTTCTCCTGACTTTATCCTCTTTGTCCAGGGGGTCTCTGTGTTGGTTGTATGGCTGAGCTTGCTTTTCTTTCTTATTTTCCTTTTTCCCCAGCGTGCCTGCCTCCAGTGAATCTGACGCCGTTTGCTGGTGGATTTGTTCGGTTGATCTTTTCCCCACCGCCCCCATGCTCTTTTGCCTTGGCCTGCCGTCCCCACTAAAGAGGCCTTCCTATAGTGCCCTCACCGTCCCCCCCTCCGACTTTCTGGATCCTCCTCTCTGTTTCAATGTCAGGGGTCGCAGTGCCTTTTTTTTTTTTTTCCGCCTCCCGCAGGTGGCCTTCTTGAAATCGCCTTTTTAAGTGTCCCGCGGCACGATGGTTTTCCCGGTTTTTCCCTCTTTTCAAGACCAGACTAGGCCATCCATGCAGACGCAGACGGTTGAGCTCGTTTGTAAACCGTCCCCTCGACTTGTACGCTTCAAAAGCTTTTCTTATTTTGGAAGGATGCATTTCTTCGGGCACGTTGTGTCGCGTTTTTACTCTCTTTCTTTTGGTGATCTTTCGCCGCTCTTGCCGCCCAATCGGCGTGCCAATTTTCCATTTCATTTCTCGATGCCGCTTTCTGGCCCCCCTGCAGCCATCTGTCCTGCTCTTTGGTAGCAAAATATCCTCCTCCCTTTGTTTGAGAGATTGTCCAAGCTTCTTCTCCCCCCTTATTTTGCTGCAGTTTTTGTCCGCTTAACCTGCCCTTTTTCCCCGAAGATTGTCGTTTTTTTTGACTCTCTTACTCCCAGGACGCATCTCTTACCCCAACACCCGCTCATTTAAGTTTCAGGCAGGCCCCACTTCGCACTTCTCGAGTTGAATCTAGTGCCCCCTCCCTGTAGAGCTGTTGTTTACCCGTTTCTTTCTTCTGTCTGCCATTTTTTTTTTTTTCTGGGTTTTTTGTTTCCTCAATATCACAACATTTTATCCTCTTGCAGCGAAACACGGTCGCCGATTGCCTCCCTTTAATGTTCTCTTCCTCCTGCTCCGACTTACTGCCCCCCTCCTCCAGTGCATGAAAGGATATACCGAGTCCTCCTGGTGACCCCGCGTCTTGGTAGCCTGATAAGCGGCAGAGAGCTCTTCGGCGTGAGTGGTGATAACCTTCCGCCAACCTCGGGGCAACAATGCAGTTCTTTTCCCCTTCCCGAACCGAAGAGTCCGCCCCACCCCTTTTGCCTCCTTTCTCCGTTTTTGGTTGTAAACCATATCCCTGAGACAAGCTCTCCCCCGTCCAACCTCCAACGTGACACCGATCCTCTCCCCCGTCGTGACAAATTTCATCAAGACCTTTCGCGATGGCCCCACACCGTCACTTCTCCCATCTCCCAGAGAGCGACGTTTTGTTTCTAAAAGATGCGTGTCCAGTCGCCCCAGAACTGGCTTTTTCCAAGTGGCCTTCTTCCCCAGGGAATCAAAAAATTGACTTTTCCCACTCTGTCTTGTGCCAAGCCTGGCGCAGTCGTTCTTTTTACCTTGGGGTAGATACGACTCCCCTTTATCGCTCTCTTGCCGGCAAAGCTCCTGCTGAGGTTGACACCTTCTTGCGCCCCAGCCTGAGCGGGTTTTCCAACCCTGGACATACGGCCCCTGGGCCGGTGTCTCCCGATTATTCCCTTTCCAAGATCCACGCCCGGTACCCTTCGACCCCCCGGCAATATCTTTTTTTGTTACGCGGTTTTTCATTTCCACTACCCTGGGCTGAGCCGTGGTAACCTTCCAGGACTTTCCCCCACAGCCGCGGCCTTGCCACATCGGCTCCACCCCCTCTGCCTCAAAGGAAACGCCTCAGAGCCTTTGTGCACAAGTCTAGGCAGTCCCGTGGCATCTGCGCCTTGTGTCGGCAAGACTAGTACAAGCCCAACCAAGGCCCCCACATCCGCTGTAGTTCCTATTGGGGAAGGTGTTCTTTCTTTCTCCTGCAAACCATCTTCCTTTTCAGCGGTTCTCCGCGCCCTGTACCTTTCTTTTGAATCTTCCCTTTACTTTTTCCTTACGGTCCCCCAACCTAGGTTTTTGCGAATGGGTCGGCATTTGATTTTTCACCTTCGCTCAACCCAGCCACCACCAGGAACCCCAAGCCCTGCGCAAAAAGTTTTTCCGTGACACTTTTGCGTGCCCCCCCCCCATGCCTTTGTCCTCTTCAATGTGCTCCGAGAATATTTCCTCGCTTAGGCGTACCACCGAAGCACGCATTTGCCGTTCCGAACTCGGTTGCCCCCCCCCTCAGTTGCGAGTTCCCGCTTTCCTGAAGTGCGATCTGTTATCCTCCCCCCAAAAAGAGGGCGGCCAGGCCAAGTGGCGGCGTTTCCAGCGAGTTTTATGCTTCTTTCTCGTCTCTTTTCGACTCCAATTCTATAACTGTATCCTGCACTTGTTGAGGCTTGGACTCTATTTTTTTTGGATAGCATCGATTTATCGCAATTGTTCTGCTTCCCCTCCCTCACCGGTCGACCTGCATTGCCCTTCCAGCTCTGAACGGCTGCAAAACTATTTTTTCTGATGGTAGTCTCAGTTGACCGGCCTTTCTGTATGGTTTTTGACCTTTTCGAGACCTTTCCCCCGACAGACTCCCTCCAGTCCTGGTCGTGGTCAAAATCCCAGCGGTACCCCCCCCCAAAAAAATGCCACGATCGCGAACGTTCCATGCAATATCTTTCACCAAACGCCCCCCCCAGACTTCCGAAGTCACGGCGCTCTGAAATTCCGACGTGTTTCCCCCCATGAAGGTGTAGAGAACCGGAGCCCCGGCTCTCTAACCTCTGAGCAAGGCAGATCCCCTTTCTGCCCTTGCACGCCTGACGATCAAGTCTTACGGAAAGCCTAGGGAGGCGTTGTTCATTCGCTCTTAAACAAGTTCAGTAGCTCGCCGCCCCCTTTCCACACTCACCAACCCCACCCCCCCCGAGTTTAGCTGTGTCGCCCCTTTTTCACCCCCTTTCCACCAGAAGGCGTCGCCCACTGCGTGCGCCCCACTTAGATTTTCCCTTTTGTTTAAGAAATATTAACCAGCAAGACCGCCCTCCCGAGGACGATTTCTCCCGTTTTTCCCTAACGTATTTCACCTCTCCAAAGCTTTCCAATCCACGGCAGCTCTGTTAGACCCCGTCTTGTACCGGCCCCCCCTGACTGATATGAAGGAATTCGCTCGGGCTCGAATTTTTTCTCCTCTGAGTGGTCATTTTCTTTTGGATTGAATTATGGTAATGGTTCCTTTCTTTTACTTTCTAAGGAGACGGATTTCAGCTGAGTTCTTCCCAGACATGGCCGTCCTTTTTTCCCCACGCTCACGTTTTGTACCCCCCCTTCTTTTCCCTTCCGGTGTGAGAGTTGACCTCTGCTACTGTTTCGAGAGCATAGAGCGATGGTCCCTTCGGTCTTCCACACCCAGGTAAGGTCCTGGAGCTTTTTGCGCCTCCGGTCGATACCAGGCCCCCCCCTCTCCTTCTTCCAGACTTGGGTGACCCCAGCCGTTCATCCAGCTCCCTTTACCTGCAAATTTCAGTTCTCAACCTTTTCTCCGAATTCCCAGTCGTGCCCGGTACCCTCAGACCTTTCCTCCCTCCTGCTGTCTATCTTTGCGATTTAGACAGGCCCATTCTCCGGGCCTTCCCGTCCGTTTCTCCCTTTTTGTGTGGCTTTCTATATGGTTGAACACACCCTCCTCGAATTTCGCCTGCCTTTCTTGATGTGTCTCGAATTGCTTTTCCGGGTGGCCTTGAGACCGCTTTGAATGGGTAAGACATCGCCTGCAATTTTCGGTTCTTTCCAGTTTTTCTCTCTCGTGTCGCGTTATTCACCCCCCTTTTTTCTCTGCGACCTGGGATTTTTCCATCACTTTCTCCGTGCTAGACCTTTGTCCTATTTGTTTTTTTTCTCTTTCGTGAGCTTCGGCTTTTTTTTCTTCCTGTCTCTTTATCTGCTCTTTCAAGGGCCACTCCCCGTCGTACTGTTCCTCTTAATACCTTGCTTACCCTCCGGCACTTTGTGGGTTGGCTTCTTTTCAACGGCGTGCCATTATTATCCGGTTTTGCTCTTTTTCCCCTAGCGGACTTGAAAAGTGATTTGTTTTCTTCGCTCTTCTTATTTTTGACCCCCCCTCCCATTCGGGCTCTTCCTTTCTTTGGTCTTCCTCCTTCCTGATTTCTTTCCAAATCGGCAAATACGGGACTTACGCTTCTTTTTTTCCTCCTAAGTTTTTTCTCACATTCTTTCTGTTTTGTGACCGGGTGATTGCCTCACCGCCATTACTTTCCCTATCACGTGGCCTACACGAGCTTCCCACCTCCCCCCCTGATTTTGTCTTCGGGGCCGTCTCCATTTTTTCTCCCCTTCCGTTGCTGCTAGAAATTCGGGACCGCCTACATTGGCCTGACAGCCCTGTTTGTTGAGTCCGGCTTGCTTTTCCATTCTCCTTTCCCAGAGGTCGTTTTTTTTCTTTTTTCCACCTCGGAGTTTCCTGTTTGCACCGGTTGCTTTTACCCCCTTAGTAGTTTGGTTTTCACCTCACCCCATGCATCTGGGGGTAATTCAGGGTTTCCCTTTTCATTTAATTTCCCGTCCCCATCTTTTTCTTCTCCAATTGCACGCTTCTTTCTTATTCTTTAAACAGTTCTTCCTATGCGCTGTACTGGTGGGCCTGTGGTTCTTTTACTTTTTGTTAGTTCCTTTCTTTCATTCTTCTTCGACCCAATTTGCCAACCGGCTTTGATTTTTTTCTTTCTGTTGGATTTTCTTTCGAGACCCCAGACTCACTTTACTATGTAGGTTTGTTGGAACGTCTATGCAGTTCCTTCTATGCTCTTTTTTGCCGTCCATGCGGATCACCCTCCCATACGTCCGTTCTTTTCTTTGGAGTGGATAGCATTTGTGTTTTATATAGTTTTCGCACAGGCGTGGCGGGTCAAAACTCCCCTCTCGATCCCGGTTTTGTTCTTTGAGTGGGAGTAAGGAGTGTTCCCGCTGTTCTTTTCCTTTTTCCGAGGAGTGGTGTGCCCCTTCCTGGGCTGTTCATGGCGGTTCGTCACCAGGTTCTTGTTCCTCCTTTGAGAACCGCGCCTCTCTCTTCGTTTAAGTTTCTTTTGCTCCCAGCACGTTTAGTCGGGACCCCCAATGTCTTCTTTGTTACCCCTTTGCTTTCCCGTGTTGCACATCTGTTCGAAAGCTCCTCCCTTTTTAGTTATGGGGTTTCTCTTGCCGGGATCCTTTTAGGTCCCATCCTCTTTTCTCCTATTTGTACCCCTTCCTTTGACTTTTGATCAATGGTTTGCGGGTTCCCTTCATGGTCACATTCAGTCCATGTGGCGACTTCTTTTTTCCTACGCGCCAAACGATATCGCTCGGTCGGGTTGCTCCCCTTATGTGTCAGTGGTCCTCGCGAAAGTTTCCCGTACAAAGGCTCCTTCTAGAGTGTCTTTGTCGGTGTCGGGCCTTTTCTGCTATTTTTCAACTTTTATTTTTTTTTTCCCCCAAGGAGTTTTTCTGACCTTCCTCGGTTCGTCCCCCCACCTGCCATGTTGCCCCCCGAATTTTACTTTTCCCCACCTCTCCGCCCCGCCTATAGAATTCTCGCCAAGTCTTGAAAAGTTTGAGTCTTTTATGTCCCCTTCCCCTTTCCATTCCTTTTCTGGGCGGACGCTTGAAAGGTCCCCCGGTTCCACATCCTTCACGGTTTTCTTCACGAGGGGTCCAGTGTATTTTCTAAATTCCCCCTTATCGGCCACAATCTGCAGATCAGCCTTCTTGGCCCCTCTTTCTTGTCCCCCCTTTACATCACTTCCCTGAGCCTCTCTCCCTCCTATCCTTGCGGATTCTTTTCTGCTGACGGTAGTATTTTTTTTTGCGTGAGCGTTTTCCTCCCTTTTTGATAATGTCCGATAGTAGCAGCTTTCCGATCTCCCTCTTCGTGGCATGGGCAATCGTGATCGACCTCTTCCCCCCTGCATCACCCTCCTTTTTTTCAGTGGAATTTAGC
>Ga0179593_1668860_pt1 | contig 12201 bp, 14 predicted proteins | sample CZODoug2_1_08_16_FD_185931 | JGI IMG/M metagenome (GOLD analysis project Ga0179593, IMG submission 185931) | Vadose zone soil fungal communities from Angelo Coast Range Reserve, California, USA - CZODoug2_1_08_16fungal (PacBio error correction) | ecosystem: Environmental > Terrestrial > Soil >... | reverse complement strand
CTCCCCCACTTCCGACTTGTTAACCCTCACCCCCTCGCAAGTGGCCTTTTTCCCGTTCCTAGATGAAGATAAGGCCCCCCTCAGTGCCTAAGATTCCTTTGCGACCCTTCGCGGCCTTCCTTTGTATTTTTGCCCCTGCGGGGGGCATACGTGAGCGAAATCTTCTTCACGGAAGAGGGCAAAGGTTTTTTCTTCCCTCGCCTTTTTTAAAGAAGATTATCCATCTACGGGGCGCCCCTTTAACTAGGGTAGGGTCCCCCCCTCCGAATGCCTTGGCTCTCCCGTTGACGCAGATCTAACGGGTTTCCCCCTGCTGAATCCCCTCGTCCTAGTCATAAACCCCTTCCTCGTCGGCAGTGCCAGACCTTTCACGGGCATTGGGTGGTTCCCTGGAAGACTCCCCGGTGAGCCGGGAAGGTTTGTCTTTCCATGAGGACGTAGTTCCTTTCTCGTGCCCCCCGCACATTGCGGTGGGCTTCCAGATAACGACAAACAATCGCTTCTTCTTTTTCCAGGTTTTTAGTCGCTGTATTGCTCCCTTCCTTACCGGCTTTCTTGGTAAGGTGCGTTGACGTCCTTTTTCCGTCAATGGACCAATCCTTCCCTAGCCTCCGCGGATGCTCGTTTGTAACGCGTAGAAACTTCGTTTTTTTTTCCGATCAGTCGACGCTGTCTCCCCCTTCTTTTCGAGCCTGCTTGTTCTCCCGAGAACACCTTTTCTCTGGGCTTCCAGGGGTTTGCAGATTCTTACCCCCTCTGGCGGCTTTCCTTTTTCTTTTTCCTTTCTATCAGGCCACAACAGCTTGTTTACGCTGGCTTCTCCACGATTGCAAGAGCTAGGCCAACACTCCCTCCTTAAAGAGTATGACTGAGCCTCTCCCCTTTTGCCGACGGCCTCTTCTTTTATGTTGATCCCACCTTCCTTTCCTTGCAAGGCTTCACCCATGCCCTTTTTATTTTTCTGAAATAGTCGGTGATCCATAGTGAGAGATGTGCGCCCATCCTGGCCACAGGACGTTAGAAGGCTTTTTTCTCTTTTACTCCGGGGGTGCTCCTTCTTTGGGGCAACTCCCGGCTTTTCCAGCCAGGTTTGAGCACGGTCCTTCGTTTTTCAAGCCGAACGACCCCGTCTCCTTTTCCTTCAGGAATCCCCCCCCGCCGCAGCTGTATCCCCTCGCTTTGGTTACAAAGCTCTTTCTTTTCTCTCGGCTGGGTCCGTTTTTCTGTTTTGGTGAACACATCACTCTTCGGGCACGATCGGCATGAGGGGAGTGGCCAAAAAAAATTCTCCTCCTTTTGCATGAGGGGGCTGCCCCCCCTTTTCTCCCCGTCAGAAGGGATGCTTTAATTCTCACCCAAGACAGGCTTTTGGAGCTAAACCAAGGAGTTTGTCGACTTTTTTTCTCCATTACCCTTCCCTACCCTTTTTTTCGTGGCTGGTATGGGTCCCTGCTCACCAGTTTTTGCACTGTGGGAACGTGAAGGCTCCCTTTCTTTTATGTTAAGGAGTTTCTTTTCAACCATCGAGTGGGCCGCTTCAATATCACGAACAACTCCTTTTCCCTTTGCCGGTACGCTTCTTGGTTGTTCCGTTTCTCTTTTCTCCTTGCACGGCACATTTCATGTTCCGTGGTGTTTTCCCCCCCTTTTTCCATCAAGTCCCGATCGCATTTTTTTTATTCTCGTCGAACCTTTCTTTTTCGTGGTTTCTTTCCCCCTTCCTCTCACTCACGTTTTTTTTTTCCTGTGCTCTCTCTCTTGAGCAAACGCACCTGACCTTTCCCTACTTCAGCGAGCACGAAAGCTGTTCTCTTTTCATTCCCGCGTGGATCCGTTCACCCCCGTCAATTCTTCGGGGCAGATGGGGCTGTCCCCCTTTTTACCCACGCTTGACCGGCAGCCGCCCTTCCTTTTTTTTTTAGCCTCACAACGAGATGTTGTTCCCCCTCTTTTCCAAGAGGTCCCCATTTCCTCTTCTACGGGACCACCTTTGTCCGTCGTGTGGCTCCTTTTTCCAACCAGGCCACGTCCCCCCCTCTTCTCGTGTCTTTCATGGCATGCGTGCGCAGTAAGAGTCGACCACCCTTTGTTTTACAACGCTTCGTGGTGAGTGATATTGAATCCCCCTCCTTTTTTTTAGGTCGAGCTTTCTCCCCCTGTGCCAGGCCCTCTCTTCTTTTGACGTTACCGATCGTGCCTTCTTTTTTTCCCCCGAACCACGCATGCGCGCTTGCAGATTGTCCCGACCGCGCCTTTTCCCCTCTCCTGTTATGAAAGCTGCGGCTTTTTCTTTCTTTTTTTTTTGTGGATCGGAGACCCGAGCATTCGTCTCGGCTTTTGTTGCCGAGCCTTCTTTTGCACCGCTTGCCGGGAGTTCCTCCCCCCCGGATGAAAAAAAGTTCTTTTGCGCACGTGCCAAAGACCGTTGCATTAGTTCTAAGTAGTCCCCTGACGTATCTTTTTCCTTCTCCACTTCTTTGTCTTGTGCAGGTGGAGAAACTCTCTCCTTTCCTAGGTTGTGATTTGCCTGCTTTTTCCCCGGGTTACCTCGTGGTGCCGTGGAAGCTCTGCCTTTTTGGGCGCCGCAAAGTCCCCTCTTTTTTTCTTCCGTTACGATCCCCCCCCACCTTCATCCCAGCGGCCTAGTTCCCTTTTAAATGATGTCTTGCCCTTGCAGCCAAGATTTCTTTGAAAATGCGAACTTATGTCTTTTGTGGTTGTTTTATCCTCCGGCTAGATAGTCTTCTTTGACCCAGCCCGAATTCTTTTTCTTTCCCCGAGGCACGCTGGGCCGATTTTTTATTTGCCAGTTGTCCCTCCGTCAACCCCTTCCCAGCCGACCCCGTGAAGTGGCCTTTCTCCCCCTCTGAGTGCACGCCCGAACCTTCTTTTGGTGGTCGGTGATCTTAAGCAGCACACCGCCATGTTTTTCTTCCACGCCGTGAGCATTAAGGTTTCCCCTTTGATAATTGCAGTGCCAACGTCTTTTTTTTCGTTGTAACTACCTCCCATTCCCCGCGCGTCTTGTCCTTCTCACGTAAGGAGAATCTTTTTCACTTTAGAGACGCCCGTTTTGTCATTTTGACAACCAGTTCCAGTCTCGTGCCCCCCCCTTTGTCCGTGGAAGGAAAAGCGTCGGTGTTTTTGAATGTGGTTGCCCCCCTCTCCCTCACCCTCCAGCACTGATTAACAGGATGGCCCTTTTCCCTTGTTCCGCTTCCCCCTCTTCCCATTGCGCTACGTGGCATTTTTTTCCCCACTTTTTTTCCCGCCGAGTGCAAAATCTTTTCCCCCTTCCCTTTTCAGGGGTTTGCATTTTTTTTTTGGTTCGAAATCTCAGGCGGGATGTGGTTTCCCCCCCCCCCCCTTCCTCTTAACACTGAGGAGAGGCTTTTTTTATGTACAATCGTTGGGCGCTATCTTTCTCCTCTTCTTTCATATAATCCGTTGTGTTTTTTTCGGACTCTGGCCGCGCACCCAATACCATTTTTACAGCACATTTCCCTTTCCCCGATTCCGAGAAAACCACACCACCGTTTTTCCTCGTCGAACAAGGCTGTTTGCGATCCCTGGCACGCTTCAGCCCTTTGAGCAAGATGGTGACCTCTCCTGTTACGTCGCGTGAGCTTTGCACCCCCACTTTTCTTCTCTGGAAAGGGTCCTTTCTTCGGAAGGGCACTTTTCCTCTTTTCCCTCTGGGAGAAGATCGGGTCCTCTTTCCCCTTCGGTAGAGCACAGTCTTTTTTTCCCCCGTTACAGACACCGAGATCGGTCCTTTGTTTTCCAGTGAAGCCCCCCCCTCTGCCCGGTTCCCCTTCTCCCAATGCCCCGATTGACGTGACCGTCCCTGTTTACCCCTCCCGGGCTGGAGTGTTTTCTTTTCCCACTTTTCTGTTGTTTTTCAGTTGGGCACGTCCGGATTCCCCTTTGCATTGGCACGGATTACGCGTGCAAAGAGACCCCCCTCCCACTCCCTTGTTTATAAGTATCCGACCACACACCACTTCGTGCGGGAAGGTCCACTCCAGGTGGTGTACTCTTTTTTCTGGAACCGGTTCGTGTTTTCCCTGTTGAATGACGTCTTTTCAAATGGGAACCTTTTCCCCCTCCTCCCGAGAGAATGCGTTTTCCACTTTCCTTTTGGTTTGTCAAGGATCGCTATCTCTTTTCTTGGTCACTGCACAAACCTGTTTTTTCTGGCTTCCCGCTGACCAAGAGACTCCTTTCTTTTCTCGTGTTGGAAGTTTCCCTCTTTTCTTCAGGAATTGGCGGACGCCAGGACCCCCCTTGAGTTTGATCAGAACCCCTCCCGCACCCGGAGACCCCCCATTCCAGAGATGACCCACCCTCCCACGCCGCCGTTAAAGGCCTCTCCCTTTAGGCCTCTTTCTTGAACGGACTCTCGCCGAGTTGCGCCACCTCTCCTTCTACAGACAGGACGTGATAACTCTTCACTAGTCTGTGAGATTCTCTTTTCCTCCCAGGCGAGGGGCCCCCTTCCTTTCTTTCTTTTGTGTAAGCACTTCTCCCGATGGGCACCTCCATTTTCCATTTCACATTCACGGTGATCCCTTTTTAATGCGAGGGCTTCCCCCTTCCTCCCGTACCGATTAGAATCGGCCCCCTCTTTTCTCACGCAACAATGTGGTACAACGCTTCTTCCTTCTTCTTCCACACGGAAAGCGTGTATTTCTTGGTTTTCGGTGTTCCCCTTTCCTTTTTCAAGGCAGGGGCTCTTCCCCTCTAGGCCAGGTTCCCTGGTGGGATTCTCCAATCGCAGAACCTCCCCCCCCTTTTTTGGTTTCAAGGATCCCGACCTTTTCCCTTTTTTGTCGTGCTCCACGTCCCGGTGGAGACTTTCTGTCGATTGACCTTAACAGGCAAGCCTCTCTTGTGCTCAAGTAAGGCGCCGTCCGGTCTCTTTTTTTTTTTTTTCGGCACTAACATTGCATTGGGTTTCCCGTCGTTTTTTACTTTCGTGAACTTTCCCCCCTCAGGGGGGGGCTCCCGACCACACTCTTCGCAAGGTCACATGTTGTGTCAGGTTTCCGCTTGACACGGCCCGGGTTCTCGTACGGTTTAACTTCCTCTTCCCAAACATCGTCGCCAGCGCGGCTTTTTTTTCCCTTTTTGGCGGGTGGTCTTCAAAGTATATTTTTCTCCCCCGTCAGTTTGTTGTGTGTGGAGTATGTAGCTCTTCCCTCCGAAGTGCGGAAGCGGGAAAAGCCTCCTCCTCCTTTCCTTCCTTTTTCTCGTGTCCCGGCGACGAAACCCCCCTTTTCTTCCCCGTTGCAGCTGTTCGTCAGTCACTCCTCCCCCCCTTTTACGGGCCAGCCCCGGTCTCCCTACTTTTTTTGTGTCTTGAAGAAGCCCCCCGCCTTCTTCCGTGCAACTCCGGTCCCCCCTTTCTTTTCTTACCTTACGTGACAACACGTGCCGGTGTCTCCCTTTCTTTTTTTTCCCCCCTACCAGGACACTTCCCCCCCTCCGGATGCTGGTTATGTCCTCTTTCCGACCAGTCCAACGGGTGTGAGCGTGCCGCCTTCTTGGTTAGTGCTTCCTCTTCCTGCGGCGGTGGATTTCGCTCTGGCAGACCTCCCCCTCTTCGGATCGAATGTGGTTTTTTCCCCTATCGTGCAGGCCCGGCGTTTTCCCCACGAACAACGCAATTCCCTTGCGGCAGATCTGGCCCTACCCTTCTTTCAACCTTTCGGGTCTGGCTTTTGGGGGGTTTATCTTTTTGATGACAGATGAGAGTGGTGCTACCCATCCCTTGCCCGCTTCGGGGTACTTGTCTTTTTCCGCACGGCGCAGTCGGACGTTTCCCCTTGGCTAGTGCCCAGCGTTTCTTCGACCTTTTTTGACCACCGTGTCCCCCTGGCTCTTTTGAAAGTTCCTTTGGCACTTCTTTTTTTTTTTTTTTGTAAACGACGTGTTTTCCCCCACGTGTATCACGTAGGTCTTGTATCTTCCTTTCGTGCCCTGTGGCGCACTTTCGAGGCAGTAGGCCTCCTTATACTTTTTTTTATCCCGGTGCATTCGCGCTGACTTTCCCCCTGGGAGGCGTGGTTGCCTTTTGGCCGCTCTTGACACTTTCTTTTTTCCTTTACGTGAACTTTTTTTGCTTTAATAAAATCTTCTTCCGAGCCCGGACTCTTACATGATTCTCCCCCTCATTCCTCCCCCTTCCCTCTTTTTGGTCCGGGGAAGTCAGGTCTCCATTTTTTTTTTCCCCTCGTAGGTCTATCTCGCGATTTAGCCACCCTCCACCGAATTCGACGAGTTTTCCCCTCTATTCTTGGCGATCTGGGAAAGTGATTGGCCCCCCTTTCCCTTTCCCTCCCCCCAGACCCGTGCTTGTTTTTTTTTTTCCTCGACGGACACCACCGCTTCCCTCTTTCGCCGGTTGATGGGTGGTAGTGATAGTTGACGTCCATTTTTTTTCGCCGTGGCAAGCGTTTCTCGCTAAGCGTGTCCACCGTCCCCGCTTCCCCCTTTTTTTCCCAACGACATGCCCTGCGGCTTTTCCTTTCCACGTTCCCTCTGCATTGAACATCGGATTACCTTCGACAGGCAAAAGGGCTTTTCTTTTTCTCCCCCAAGTTCCGCATATCAGGTGTCTCTTGGAAGCCCAAGCCCGTCCCTGTTTACCGTAATGGGGTTTTGTCCCCTGTCGTGAGAGAGTGCTTTTTCCCCTTGGTACGATGCCCTAGAAGGACTTTGCTTTCTTTTTTTTTTCATCGCTCGCTCGTACGCTCTCTCCCATTTGCTCATGTTCTTCCTACGGCCTCGTGGATTTCCTTCTCCGAAGAGTCCGTCGGAATAGTGTTTTCCTGAATAGAGCATTCCTGTTTGTAGCTGTGATGTTCCATCTTGCCACTAGGTGGGAGAGGCCCTTTTTTCATACTTTTTTTTGTTTGAGAGAGATCCCTTTCACTTTCCTTCCCGATTGCAAGAGTTATTTCCAGCAAACGCGCCTTCCCGTTACCGGCAGAGAGATTCTCTATCTTCCCCTCCGATGTCGGGCGCCCAGTTGTGCTCCCCCCCCTCTTCCGGGATTAATCCTGACTTTTAAAGTTATGGTTGAAATCTTCCCCTTTTTGAGCTGCACCCACCAATGCCCCCTTCTTCTTAAGCGGTAGTGTCGGGCATTTATCTCTTTTCCAGCGGTGCCTCTTTCACGCTGGCAAATCGGCTAGGGAAACCCCTGTCAGCACTCCCCTGCACGTCCCGTGCCCCTCTCGGAAAGGGTTCAAGGTCGTCCCTTTTTTCTGTAGTACGCCCGGTCCTCTCCTGTCACTTGCGCTTAGTGCACATCACCCTGCTTTTTCCCTTCCAGTTAGTAACGACCGTGGTGCGCTTTTCTTTTTTCTTCCGTGATAGGCACAAGCAAATGTATTTTTTTTTTTCCCGGCACTCCAAGGTAGTTTCACCTCCAACCTGATGGTGATCTCTTCTCCCAGATCAAGACCCCATCGCTGGATTCTAGGCCTCTTCAAGAGGTATCTTTCCTTCTGCGGTGTGTGCGGCCAGCTGCTGGCACGGGTGTCTGGCGTTTTTTGGTGCGGTGTTTCTTGGTGGCATGACTTTGGCAAATGGAAATAACCCTCTTCTCTTGGATCTAGGGTTTTTTTACCGTAGTGTGCGTGTTGGCTTTTACTTCGAGGATGGCTCCCCCGATGTAGAAGGACCCCTTGGTCGTTCGATAATTAAGTGGCCCCTTTTCTTTGTTGGACACAACTCCGAGGGCATCTTTTGCTTTCCTTCTTCAGCAGCATTGGACGGGAGATCTTGTCCTTCTTGAGTTGATACGACCCACCCGCTCCCTTTGCAACGTGCGGCGACACCCCCTCTTTTCTCAGTCACCATTTTCCGTGGCAGTCTGTCCTTTCAACCTCCGATGCGACTCTCCTTTCGTCCGAGTTGATCCCCCCCGTAGCTAAGCCCTTTCCCAATGGATGGTGTCCTCCGGTTCCCTAGTTGAGAGCTAACACCTGCCCCCCCTCTTTGTGCAAAGGACCGTTCCCTCCCTTCCTTTGTGGTCAGACGGGGCGCTTTTTTCACCCCCTTTTTCCCTTCAAAAGCCCTTTTCTCCCTGGCCGGATGCGCGGTTGTTCTACTCCCCCGATAGCTGACCGTCTCCCTCTTTCCCCCTTTTCACACGACGAGCTTCCCCTCTCTAGCCACACGTGTGGTCACCCTCTGTCGTGGCCAGAGATGAATCCCTCTTTTTCTCCTTGGTGAACATCTCTCCTCTTACTATCGGCACGTCCTGGGGCCAACCAACATCCGGCTCGGCCCGGTCCTCCTTTGCTTCCCACAGCGCGTAAATCCACCCTCTCTCTTCTACGAAACGAAGGCTGTTTTTTTTTCCTGGTGTCTTTTTTTGCCTTCCATTACAAGGTCCAGCACGCTCCTTTTTTACGTTCCTTTTATGGGACACAGCGCCCCTTTTTGTTTTACGCTTTTTCCATCCATTGATTGTGGTAAAGGTGTTTTTTTTCCCCCATAGAGGTGGGGCCTTCAGATTTCAGGACAAAACCCTTTTGCTGGGCGTGGCCGGTCACAGAGGTGGGTGTTTTCCTTCGCACCACTGACCGGAACGGTGTCGTCTGTTTTCCCCTCGTAGATGGCACCACGAAGATTGTCCACTTTCCCCCACAAGAGATGCTTTCTCGTTCTTTTTTCGAACTTAGTGGCGGTTTTCTTCCCCCCCGTTTTTTTTTGAGAGAGATATATTGTCCTCCCTCATTCTCTGCGTTGACACGAAGCGCCACGCCGGTTTTTCTATTGGACATTGCGTGGCCTCCTCCTTTCTCGACATTTAAGTTTCAGCTTTTTTTTTTTCCTACTCCCACCAAAGAGTGGACCAGGCCCGCCTCATTTCCTTGTTTGTCGTTTGGATCTTGAAGAAGCACCACTCCCTACTTCCCCCCCCTTGGAACGAAGTGCCTCTTCCTCCTATAAGTTATTGAAAAAGTGCCCGGACGGCGTTCCCTTCCACGTCAAAGATAGTGCTGGTTTTTCATCTTCGCAGACAGAGTACCACCTCTTTTTTCCGGCCGAATACCTCTATTTCTATTCCATAAGCACCGGCGTGGAGGCTTTTTTGGGGAAGCCATCCTTTGCCATGGGACTTCTTCCTTTTGGAAGAAAATGAAGTGACTCTCCGTTCCCTGACGGAGGGAGGGTCCCCCCCCGTCCTTCCTTGATTCCCGGAGTGCCTCCTCCCTTTCCCCGGAGCGTGGTACCACTTGTGGGCTCTGTTAGTGAAAGATGCGGCTTTTTTCCCTTTCTGAGAAGGTGCCCTTTCCCCGGTGGCTCGGGCAGACCTCTTCTGCAAGTGATAAAAGTTCAATTCCGAGCGGAGGTTGTCACCCCGGCTTTTAGGACGAAAAGGATGACCCCCCTTTTTGTCGACCGGTCTTGCCGCGCCGTTTCTCTTTCCCTAGTCACCGACGAGTACCCTTCAAGTCGGGATGTAGAATTCTTTTTTCTTACTAAGTCGAGGCCGTCCTTCCTTTTCTTTTGATCGGACCTCAGTCTCCCCTTTCACGTCGGCTGTGGTGCTTTTTTTGCAATAGTTGGTTTACCTTACTTCTTTGTACAATAAAACTCCCTTCCACTTTTTTTTTTTCCTCGGTAAATGATGTTCCATCTTCTTCGCCCCTCTTCCGCGGCGTTGTTATAGTGGTCAGTTGTGCTCTTTGTCTCGACACAAAAAGTGTTTTTTTTCCTTTTTCTATCTAGCCCTATTCTTGAAGCCACCTCCTTTCCTTTGCACGAAAGAGCAGGCGCTGTTTCTTTTTTACTTTCTGGCAGGTGAGTTTCCCCCCTCAAAAAAACCTCCTTCCCCCCCCTCTCCACAAGAAGTGGGCACGTTTACTTCCCCCCCTTACCGGCAGAAGACCTCCTTGGTGGGAGTGCTCTTTAACGTCCTCCCATTTGGTCGAGTGGACGAAGTGCAGTCTCCCCTTCTTTATCTCACGACAGGAGTGACCACCGTTCCCTTTTTTCCCCCTCTCTTTTTTTAAGAACCAAGCCATTTTCCCTTTTCGTGGAAGGTCTGGCACTTTTCCCTTCCTTTTTATCCCTCTTCCACGGTGTGTTAGTCAAGCTTGTTTTGTTACGGTCAAGGAGGTGTGTTTCCACTAGTCGGTGGATTCTTTTACCCTTTTGCCGAGAAAGCATTTTTTTTTTCCCCTCAACCGGATGGTCCCCCTTCCCCTAAGCTGCACTCGGACCCTTGTCCCGCTCAAGTGTCCGGTGGGTTCACGATCGCACAGCAAGAGGAACCATACTTGCTCCTCTTTCCTTTCTCTCTATTTCCCCCCCTTTTTTTCGAGAGGAAAGTCTTTTTGGTTTGTTTTTTCTTTCCCTCGCGCTGCCGGTAACTTTTTTTGGCTTTCAAATAGGTGGCGCCGGGCCCTTTTCCCTCTTTTCCCTTTAATCATCTCCCGTTGTTGTTTCTTTTCTCGTCTCGCACGCTGGAGAGCCCCAACTCTTTCAGTCTCCTTCAACAGAACGCTCCCCTCATTTTTCCTTTACGATTGAGGCAACCACCCTCCCCCCTGCTTTCGAAAGGCCCCCGGGCGTCCAAGATGGTTGCTTCTGGCCACGCTGCAGTTTGTTAAGACCCGCTTGGGTCTTTCTTTTTCCTCTTACGGTGGCCTTTTTTGCTTCACCACCTTTCCCGGCTAGTCCGGTCCGTTATAGGGCCTCCTTCCCGTGCTTCTTTCTTTGAAGACACGTGTCACGATCGTGCACTGGGCTCGGGAAACCACTGCCCTACTGATTGTCATGCCACGCCTTTTTTTGCCTTTTTAGCAGGAACTGGGCTGACGACCAAGAAAGTTTCTTGTCTTCTCCTTTCTTCATACCGAGGTAATGAGATGCCTTGTTACGGATCGGGTGGTTCTGTTACCTCTGTTCAGAAGGTGTCCGGTTGTGGTACCTTCAGGTATATTTCCACTCCCTTGTGGGCAAAGGAGCTTCCCTTACGGACCAAACATTTTTTTTTTCTTTCCTGATCACGACCCCTTTTTGACGAGCCCTTTTTCCTTTTGTGTCGTCGATGTCGTCTTCCTTTCCTTTTTGTTGCATTTTTCTTTTTTTGAAGCAAAATGGGCCACCCCGATCCGCCCGCGCGTCCTTTTCGTTCCGAATGGATTTCCAATTTTCTATCTCGCCGACTGCTTTTCCCCCACACAAGGTGGTCTCTATCCTGACGTGAGCCCCGCTTCGTCTCCCCCCTTTTTCTTCCCTGGTTTAGTGGGCTCATCTCTCCCTTTTGCGGGCAGTGACCTTCTGTTTTATCGACAACGAGTCCCTCGCTTTTTCTTTGCGGCGCCAAAGATTTTCCCCTATCAACCGGCGCCGTTTACTTTTTTCTCAATAAAATCCGCTGCCCTCTTCCTCGACGCCGAGTTTCATTCTTCACGCGGCCGTTCTTTACCCCCTTTCTGGTTACTAGTCTTTCTTTGAGAGCATGACCACCACCCTGCCTTTTTTGGTTGCAAAGGAAAGTTTTCTACGTCCCTTTTTTCAGGGTGGTCAGAAGGGGCTCTTCCTCTTGCCCCTCAACATCCCGTGTGAGTTCGGAGCGGGCTCTTCCTCCAGCACCGAACCGTATCGCCCTTGTCCCCCATTTTTTCATGGCATGGAAAAAGAAGCCTTCCAAACGGTGGCCGAGTAGTGCCTGCTTCCCCGCTCGGAATGGCGTTTTTCTTGGGGGTTTTCTCCCTGTTGGTCGACGGCACGCAGGGGCTTCTTTTTCTCTTCCCGGAGACTGCGTTTGTTTTTTTCCCGCTCCTCCAAGCGCAGTTTTTCCCCTTGGCTGGGCGATTCCCCTTTTGTCGACTCTTTTTCGCCGCATGCAATTAAAATTCTCCCCCTCTCCTTTCCTTTGAACAGCGAGGCAGCCGCCCTTCTTTTTCCCTTTCAGGATACGGTCCCTTTTTGGGGAACGGTATTTTTCACCGTTTTCTTTTGTGCCACCTTTCGGCTTAAAGATCACTCCCAACCCCTTTTGCGGCGAGGAGTTTCCCCCTCCCTTTTTGGCCCCCCAGGTGATTTTTTCCCCCGGCAAGGGGTCGGCCTGTTACTTGGTTGTAATATCTTTCCCCTCCTACTCCACTCCGATAGCCAGAGAGGTGTTTTTCTTTCCGTTCCGCGTGCACTTTTTTTTTTTTTTCCCCTCTT
>Ga0179593_1607122_pt1 | contig 12201 bp, 22 predicted proteins | sample CZODoug2_1_08_16_FD_185931 | JGI IMG/M metagenome (GOLD analysis project Ga0179593, IMG submission 185931) | Vadose zone soil fungal communities from Angelo Coast Range Reserve, California, USA - CZODoug2_1_08_16fungal (PacBio error correction) | ecosystem: Environmental > Terrestrial > Soil >... | reverse complement strand
TTGGGCTTCTTTCTTGTATTCCGTGTTCTCGCTTGGACTAGATTTTTTCTCTCTTTTGTAGGAGCTTAATTTAGGAGAGGCGATGGTTTTTTTCTGACGGGGCTTTCTTTTATTTTAGCGTGTCGGACACCCGTAGATGAAATTCTTCCTGGCCCTTCTATTGTTTTCTGGACTAGAGATGTTTTTCTCCCTTCTCTATATTTTTCCCCCTTTTCTTTTTTTCGTTTGTTCTTTGATCTTCCTTTTCTGCTTTCTTTCTTCTCCGGCGTGTCGAGGGGACCTTTACGACGTTTTGATGTTGAGTTTTTAGGGAGCGGCCTTTGAGTGTTGACCGTTTCCTTTGCTTTTGCAATTTAAACCACCTCCGATTCTGTTCACACCCTTTCTTTACCATGGGTTCTCCCGTCTAAGAGATCGGTCCTCCCCCTTAATTGTGGCCTCCTTCTTAATAGAAAACTACCACCCCCCCAAGGTTTTTTCCCCCCTATTTTAGAGCTTCTGTTTTTCATTAAAGTCTCTTAGCGCGTTTGCCTTGTAACGTTTTTTCCTTTAGGTCTGTTGCGGCCGCTGACTCTGACTCTCTACTTTTCCCCCTCTCTCCTCCCTTCCCGTTGGTCCCTTACTCCCTGGTATTTTTTGTGATGGTCTGTAGTAGCATTTGTTTTTTTCGCGGACGTTCATTTTTCTCCTTTTTCTTTCCCTGTGTTGTTCCAATTCTCCCTTTACCGTTTTTTTTTCCTTTGAGGACCCCCAGATTTTGTCTTTTTTCTCTTTTCTTTTGTTGAAGAGTTTGTTGCACTCACGGGTCCTCTTGGGTTCAGCGTGCTTTTTGCTCTTTGTGTTCAGTGCCCTTTTCCTTTTTTATAGTTTGATGTTTATCTTTCCTCTCTTGGTTTCTTTTGTTTTGTAGTTTCATTTTGCGGCTCGATTACAGGGATTTTTGGGCGGGAATGAGTGGCCGGTTTTCTAATAGGTCTTTCTAAACATACTCCTAATTTTCCGATTTAATACCCTTCTTCGTCTCATTGTTTCTACCGTCATTTTCTCTTGTTTTTAAGCTAGTAGATCCAATCTTGCGTAAATTTTCTTTTTCCGCCTTTAAGCTTACAGTCCTAAAAAGGCCTCGCCCCCCCCCCCATCCCGTGTTCCGTCCTTCTCCCTTCTCCTCCTTCCGCGAGTCTTTTTCTTAAAATCCCTTTTTTGAGTTCGATTCTTCTACTGTGGGAGACTTGGTATCGCCCTTTTTCTTCTCGACATTCCAGGTGCCGATACGTAAGGTAGGCTAGTTTCATTTTTTTCTCCAGAGTCCTTTAGTATTTAGGTTTTATTTTTTTTCTTCTCTTCCTCTATTTGTTTCATCTTAGCCCTTCCTGGTAGTTGTCCGTCTTAGAAGATTTGATTCGGGGTTGGGCCCCTGTGTTCTCGGTTCCTTTGGGAGCTTTTATGGATTTGTGGTTCTCTGTCACGAGGTCTATTTCAATTCTTGGTGATTTTTATTTTTTGTTTTTTGTTGTTTTTTTTTTTTGTTTTTCGTCTCGTTTTCCCGTCTGCCGTTAACCCCCGGCACCCTATTTTTTTTTTGTGACAAACACTCTAATTTTTGGGAGTGCTACAGTTTTGTGTTGACGCGGTAGTGGCCCCCGATGTGTGCTCCATTCCTGTTTTCTATCCGGAGAGGACTCTTTTGGTCCAAGTTTGCCTCCCGTTCCTATTAAAGTTTACAGTTTCCTCCTGCTCTTCTCTCTTTACTGCAAGCTTTTTTTTGTTGTTCATCTCTTTTTCCAAATTTCTGTACACACTGTACCCCCTTTTTTCCCCTACATCACTCTTCCCCCTTTCTTTAGTCATCTCCGGGCATTCCCCAAACAGGACTTACTCTTCCACTTACGTGCCCGCCCTCCCAACCTTTTCAACGCCCTCCTCGACCACCCCCCTCTTTTTACTTCCTCTTGCCCGCTCCATAACCTACGCCGACACCACATAGCCCCTCCCCTCCCCCTCCCTCCACCATCGATGTCTCGAATAGTTTTCTCGAGTTTAAAACACCCCCCCCCTCATTCCCACCCCCCATTCACTCCACTTTCATCAAATCATCTTCTCATTAAACCGCTAGTTTTCCCTTTCCAACTCATCCCACCCTACCGCGTCGCCCCCAAAATAACCAACAAATCCCCCTTTCCTGCCTTTCCCCTTTTAACCCCTCCGCATTAATGTACTCGCAGTAGAGTTTCCTTCCATATCTGAAGACCTATCAAGTAGACCCTCATTGCGAACTCGTAACTGGCTTTCCGATGTCTGCCCCTTCTCCTGCTTCCCCCCTGATTTACAGGAATGAAACCCTTGTGGAGTGTCCTTTCGTGGATTTCTTACTCTTCTTTCACCAGAAACAATTTCCCACTTCTCTCTCTCTCCCCCCCCAGATTCTGATGGAACTGTTTCCAAATGCTTCGCTAGGCCTGGTATTATTCCCCCCCCCCTTTAAGGAAATAATTGTGTGAGTCTCCCCTTAGACCTTCCCCCCTCAAAACCCCCTCCCTTCCCTTTTTGTTTTCCCCAATTTTCCCCCCCCCGCCACCAAAAGCAACCTATAGACTAGACCCTTCCCTCCGCTCCCCCAAACCCATTCCCCTTTCCCTCTCTCCCCCGCTTTTTTACACCCTACCAGAAACACGAATGCCAGGTCTGTTTGCAACTATTCTACCCCGACGCGAACCATAAATAGAAGCGGTAAGTTCCCCCCTTTCTCCCCCCCGAAGGTCTTCCCTGGTCCTTCCGCCCCAATTCCGCATTTCCTAACCTTCAAATTCAGCGTCCCCTGCCCCCCTCCCCCCCTTCTCCCCCCTTCGAAATCCAAAAAAGCCCCTTCCTATGGAAAAAGTCACATCGAGACACTTTCTCTTTTCTTGTGCTGCCGTCCCCCCTCTTCCCCCTCACTAAAATGGTCCCCAAAAACTCTTTTTCCCTACCTATCCCATCAAAGAACACCCCCACCCCCTCCTGAGGGTAACCAAAATTGGTGGTCAGGGTTGGTTTATTTCGATCAGGGGCCAACAATATTCAGATCTCTCTAGGTTAGTTTTCCTCTTTTCCCTCCCATCATTTGGTTTCCTTTCCCTAAAATGGCCCCCCCCAAATGGACCTTTCCTACAAAATCAACCCTCCCCCCTCGAGGTAAACTTCTTGTTTTTATGATGAACCCTACTTCCCCCCTTCTGTAATGCAAATCCGACCACCCCTACCATTACCCCCTCTTCCCCCCCCCCCATCTTCAGTCCTTCATCCCATTCAGTTTATTATAAGAAGCTTCTCTACCTTGCCCCCTTGCCCCATTTTTACCTCCCCCAACAAAGCTTCCACTCACGATTAGTCTCCGTCTACGCCTTCCGACTCCGACCCTTACGCCTCACTCTTATAGCCTACCCCTCTCCCCCTCCAAAACCCCTCCTCTCCCAACCTTCCTAAAGACCCCTCTCAGCCCCGTTTGAGCCCCCTTCCTCCAAAAAAATATAAACTCCTCCGTCCAAGAATGCCCCACCGTCTCTTTCCCCCTCTCTACCATTGAATCTTTTTCGCCCCTTACCTCTGCTGAGAAAACCCCATCCGTTTCAGTCACTCTTCCCAAAAGGAAAGGTTTTTTCCTGTAGCCCCACCCCGATCCCCCCACTCTCCCCCCCCCCCTTTCAACTTCTCTATCTACGAAAACTTGCTTTTTTTCCTCAATTTTTTTCGAAGCATGACCTACCGCCCGCATAGCTCCTTCAATGACTAGAGTATTCTCTCATCCCCTTCCTACTTTTTTGTTTTTTTATATGATGCTCTCCCTTCCCCATTCCCTTATGGGGTTTTCGATTCTTATCAGAATTGTCTTCTTCTCTTTTTGAGATGTCCTCCGCTAGAAGTTATTTTTTGGCGTTTTTCTCCCCCCTTGGTGATCATTTCAGAAGTTGGTATCTTGATGAACATTATTTTTTGAGTGAGTCTGTTATGAATAGCCTTCTTTTTTTCCAGGTTTTACTATTTTTCCCTCCCTTCTCCTTAGTGCACTTTCTCGTGTTACCCCTTTTTTTGTGAAAAGTCTTGTTCTAATGTTGGGTTGGGAGGATTTCTTTCTTTTTTATTGATATTCCTTCTCTGGATCTTTCTTTTCCTTTTGTCTGCGTCTTTCTTCGGATTCTCCTGCTTAGCTTATAGGTTTTGCAGACCCCCTTTGTCTGATTTGTATTAGAGTGCCCAGCCTGTCTTTTTTGCAGACTTCTTCTCTTGCTACTTTTTACTTTAGAGCTGGTGGCTTCAATTCTCGCTTTTGTTAGTGAGTGGTAGATAGAGGGAGGGCAGTGGAGGGCGCGCTGGACTTTTTTTTCTCTTTAGAACGGATTGGAAGGTACAATCTAAAGAGTGTTCTCTGGGAGTGATCCTTCCTTCCCTTTTTATCGTTCAGGTGGCTTTTTTTTTTCCCGGACCCACAATGAGCGTCGCTTTCCCACAGTCCTCTTGAGTTTCCCTCCTCTAGTAAGAAGTCGACCGTGCAAGTTTACCAACATACCCCGTATAAAAAACAAAAAAAAGGGTGGGCCCACTTTTCCAGTTCGTTTGTGGTTCTTGAGTGTATTTAGATCTTCCAAAGGAGTTTATGGTTTTTTTTTTCCCCCTTTCCGATGGATTGTATCGTTGCTTGCATCCCCCCTCTGTTATTCGAGCTTTTCTCAGCCTCCAAGTTGCACTTGATTCTTTTTTTTTTTTCTTTTTTTTTTTCGTTCCTGAGTATTTTACTTGTTCCTAGATTTCCTTCCATTTTCTTGCCTGAGGAACCGACTATTTTCCGATGATCCCCCCGTTCTAGGAGGACGGTTTTTTGTTATTTTTCTCCTCGTTTTGACCATAGCCGAAGGTGCAGATTTTTCGGGTTTTCTTAGTGCCCTTTCGTTGCGCTCTTCGGACCCATCCCTTTTATTTATTTCTAGTCGCTCATTAGGAGTTCCTGCTTGCCCTTTGTTGTAGTCCCTTTTCCTTTGCTCGTCGAGGACTTTTCGGATTTTTTTTCTTGAGGTGGCAGGTTCCCTCCTTTAGCCGTCTTCTGACATTTTTTGAAACTCATGTGGTGAGCCCCCTCCCCCCTTTTCCCTTTCAAGTAGCCTTTCCTAAACGTTCCATCAGGTTTTTCCCCTTGTTCCCTCCTTTCTCTCCCGTGGCAGAAGGCTTAGGGAAGTTGGAAGACCAGCCCCCTTTTAGCCCTCCCCACATACCCCCATTCTGGGCCCCTTTTTTTTTTTTTTTCCCATTTTGATCTATCGTAAGTCCTCCAACCTCCGACTAGTTACAGTACTTCATTTCTTTCTTAGAATTTGGTTCTTCCTCCTAGGTTAGTCTTATCCCCTCACGTTCTCCCTCCCCTGCAAATTAAGCTTCCAGAGGTTTGTCAAGGTTTTGGAACTAGATTTCTTCATCTTTTTTCTTCTTGTCTTCTTTTATTATATCTAGCTAGATTTATATCATTTTATTTGTTGGCCTGATCTCTCTAGTACATGCGTTTATGTCATCATTATTGAAGAAGGTCTTTGCTTCCCCTGCTTCTTAGTGATTGGGTTCCTTAGCCCGGATGGTTCGATACTTACGGTGGATTTGTTTTCTTTTCTCCGGAGTCCCCCCCCTTATTCACTCTTCTTTGTTGAAGTTAGTTTCTTCTCTTCTCTTGTAGGAGTAGCTGTTAGGAGTTGAAACGTAGGTCCCTCAGTAGTAAACCCTTCCTTTTGGATATTACTGGGCCTCAAGTTGTTGTAGGGTCGTACAGTAGTGGCTCTTGTGGATTGAAGTCTTTTTTGAGCCTTGGTCTTCGTGTGTGTTCTTCCCGTTGCATCATTTCCTTTTTCTTTCCCTGTTTTTCCTTTACGCTGTTTTCCTATCTCTCTGTCCTCCGAATTGATTGGTGTTTAGTTCGCTCCCCTCCTTCCACTGTAACCTTACCCCACTGTGCCACCCCTTTCCCCCCCTCACCGATTCTCGAATTTTCCCCCCCCCCCCCAACCTTCCCGTCTCCACACGGAAGAATTCGGCGCCTCCCAACGGTTGAGCACCTTCCACTCCTTTTCCCTTCCTCTTTTCTTCCTTGGGGACGAACTTTTAGCCTAAAGAAGCAGAGCATCCCTCGCAAGCGCGGTCCTTGAAAGACCCTCTCTTTTTCTCCATCCGGACTTCCAAAAAGAACCCACTCCTCCTTCCCACTAACTTCCCCCGACCCCTTCCCTACCCCCCCTCCTTCATGATCCCCACTCCTAGGCATGTGCTTCTCCCACGTCATCACACAAATATCCGGCTATCCCACCCCCCCCCAAAACTGATTCCACTTTCTTCCCTTCTCCCCCCCAATCCCCGCCCAGACATCTCATGTAATAGCCTCATTCAGGTTTCTGTCCCCGTATTCCCGCCTTCCCCCCCCACTGCTTCCCCCCCCCTTTCTCCTTTCCCTCCTGCGAACTATCTCCGTTTAATTTACGCCGGATCCGATCCTTTTCCTTTACTAACTTCCCCAGCATTTCGCTAGTTGTGATACTTTTTGGTCCCAAGCCGTTACATCCCTCCCCTCCCCTTTTGCCAGGACTTTATGAAACAAACCCCCCACTAATTTTTATGGCCTTTGTATCCCCCTTTGCTTATCTTCGAAACCCTGTCTAACATCGAACCCTTTTTTGTCTTCCTTCCTCTCCCTTTGCTAAGATAATCGTATCAGTCAAACATACTACACCCCAACTTACATCATAAATGGACTCGCGTTGCCAGCCCACCAACGTACTAAACAAACTACTCCCCTCCCTTCAATAAGACTCCGACCCTCTCAAACACCCCTCCGACCTTCACTTGCCGAGAAACAGCCCCACGCCCACCTTCCCCATTTCAAAAGACCAAAAAGTTCCTTACTGGAACACCCACCTTTTCATACCCAAAATCCCAGCCCTTCTCCCTAATTGTCCTAAAAGGAATGACCATACCGGCTCAGAGTTTTGTTCGGTTTCTTTTTTTTTTTTTTTTTGTTCCCCTCTTCTAATGCCCTCCCGCCGACCCTGACCTGGATATCCCCCCTTCCCCGCGCCCCCAACGCTTCGTCATACCAACCCTCCCCCCTATAACTCGGTTTTCCGACTCTTCCCGCGCGTTTGTAACTTTCTTGACACTTCCTCGTTTCAACTCCAAATATTAAACTTGCATCAAAAGTGATTCCTTTCTACTTCCCCCCAATCCAAGACCCCCCCCCCCAACTCCTTGATGGCTTTCCCCCCCTGTGTGTTTCCTTGTGTTCATCTTCCTTCCTAGTTACACAATATTCATTATTCCTTCTTATCTCCTCTTGTGTACCTTGCCCCCTGGGTTTAAATTATTTGGTCTTTTTTAACTCTCACTTACCCACCCCCCCCCCTTCTTTTTTTTTTTGTGTGCAACCAAACAGGGTACTACAACCCCAAATCACACCTTGACTCCTTAACCGACCCATCTTGGTCCCCCCTAATACCCTCCTGTCCTCATACCTGACATCAGATCTCCCCCCCCCCCCCATAACTGACCAACTGCTTTCCTAAAAAGTTCCTTTCCCCAGTTAAACGTCACGCCTCCCCCTCCTCCTCTACCTTGCCTAACACCTTCCCTCCCCCCCCAAAGCTAGCCTCCAGATTTAGTCTCCTCCTAAGAGCCGCCTTTTGAAGCGATTACTAATAGGCACCCCTTGCCCCTCCTAGCCCTAACCCTCCCGTGTTCACCCCTCATTCTCCCTCACAAGAAGACCCCCCCGTATGGTCCTCCCGCCCCCCCCCCCCCCCCCCCACCTTTCCCCGACTCTCACGACCTTCCCTCCCCCTTAGTCTTCCTCTTCGACCTGGTCCGCTCTTCCCATCACCCCCTCGAAAAAAGCGTCGTCCGCCGTTCCTCAACACCCTCACGGCCTTCCCCCCTTCTCCCCCCCCCCGTATCGTGCCCATTATTCCCCCTTCCTCTCGTTCGCACCATCTCACTTTCCTCATCCCCCACTCTCGAATCGCCCTCCACTGCAAGGATCTTCTCCCCCCTCCGGCAAGTCACATATATCTGTAATATACCCCTTTTTTGTGGTTGGTGTGACTACTTCGGCCCGGTGAAGGTGACGATCATTTGTTGGGCTTGGATGGGCATTTCTGTAACTGTCCTTGTCATGAGGCTGACGGTTTGCGCTTTCGCCTCCCGACTTTTTATCCTCTTTGGTCTAACATTGGCTACCCCCGTTTTCATCTTCCCTTTTCCTTATTTTTAAGATTTTTTGAGATAGTCTTTCCATGATGGTCAGAAGCGTCCAGTCCGACTGGATCCCCGCCTTTTCTCCTTGAATTGTCTTTTTTCAAGAGTTTGTCGTTCTCGTTGTGCCCAGATTCTTGATATGTTGTTTTCTGTTTTCTTAGTTGGTCCTTATCATCTCTTTTTTTTCTTTTCTCTATTCTTCTGGAACGTTTCTTATCTCTGGTAGGAGGATTTCCTGGCGAGGAGAGAGTCTCGGGCGTTTCTCTCTTTTTGATTTATATATGTCTTTGGCGAAATGATTATGTCTAGTTTCTCTTCCTCTTTCATTCCGATCCGGTAGCGTAATCAGCTTCCTTGGTAATTCCTTGGCTATCGTTTATGTATTTTCTCTTCCTTTCCTGTTGGGATAGGTCCCGAGCATTGTTTCTCCTTGGACCTTTCCTTTTTATTTTTATTTTTTTTTTCTTCCCTCCTGTTTTCTTTTACCTGCTTGAAAAGAACACATCCCCTAGAAGATTTCAACCGATTCTCCGTTTACCCTCTCAGAGAGCCTACACCTTTACCTCTTTCCCATTTGTTTTCCCTTCTCTCTTACCTCCCCCCCTTCCCCCTGGGCCCCTCAAGTTCGTTGGGGTGGCTTTTTGAGTTATGATTAACCTGATGATTTGAGTGTCTCTGTTTGCTTTTTCCCCAGTTGGTCCAGATGGAAGTTTGCGGAAAGTGGCTATGGTCCTAATTGCCTATTCGCTGCTTTTTTCCCCCGTTATTTCTTTACTTTGTAAGTTTGGATTGTCGCTTCGTTTTCGCTTCTTTTTCTATCCATTAATCAGTTTTCGAAATGGGAGGTATTGAATCTGATGTCCGACCCCCCGATTAACGCTTGTTCCCCCCTGTTTTGAAAAGTCTAGGAGGCAGTTCGTTTAGAGTTTGGTGTGGCATACCCTAGACTGATTAGCACCCCTTTCCCGCCACTTCCGAGTTTCCTGGAGGTTGGATACCCAGTTTCCAGTTTCATACGGTTGGTCCTGACCCTCTGCCTTTTTTGTTTTTTATTTCCTTCGGATTAGGATTTGCGTTGTGATTCGTGTAGATTGAAATTTTGTCGCTCCCCGCCTCCCGCGTCCCTAGCTTTTTAGTTGGGTTGACGTCTTGGACGTTTTTTTCTTTCGAGAGTTCGCCCACTTTATCCTCTTCGTTGTGCTGATTTTCCTCCCCCCTTACTGAATTCAATTCATGGTATATACCCCCCTTCCTCCTCCTTTCTTTTTTTTTTGGAGAGAGCCTGGTCCCAAGCGGCGTCATTTCTTTCCTTTGGGCGCAATACACAAGTTCCTAGCCCCACTCAATAACCTTCTTTTGTTTCTTGATTCCTTCTCTTCTCCTTTTCCTTTACGAGGATCCAAGCCAGGACCGATTTAGCTGCTTCTTCCCCTTTGAGTACTTGGTTCTTGCGACGAGAGACCCCCTCTCTTTTCCCGGTGATAGTCCCCCGATTGAGTTTTCCTTGTGGGGTCTGTTTCCCACGTGTTTTGGTCGGTATTTTTTTGTTTTGTCGAATTCTTTAGGTGGGGCTGCGTTCGCTCCCCCGCTTCTCTTTTCTTTCTATAAGAGCTTCGTTTTTGCGTTTGGCCTTTTTCTTTCTTCCTATTTTGATTGTTTGATCCCGCTGACCCGGATTTACCTATGGTGTTGTTCCCTTTAGTTTCGATATGTCGTTCTTTTTATGGCGTAATTTCGTTCCCCAGTGAACTGCCAAAGGAAACTTCTGAACCCCCCACCCCTCAGTGTTCGCGGCGTTCTCCCCTTCCCCAGTGGAGTCGCAGACAGGCAGCTTTTTTCTACGTTCTTTTGCTGGAGATGCCTCCCTTTTTTCAGTGGGCTTTCCCCCCTTTCCTCAGTTGAATCTTTCCCCCCCAGTTTAATGCTTGCTCTCTTCTCTCCAGTTGTTGTGTGCGCATCGTAACTTTTTAACCTGCCTCATGCCCTGATGGCACCACTTGCCACTCCAAAAAGTAGCATCTCCTGCCATGCTCCCTTGATTTCTCAACCCCTTCCCCTCCTTCTTCGACCTACAAACCCTTCCCCAGCTCCAGGACTCCCCCCCCAATTACGGTCCAGTTTTTTTTTCCCCCCCCCTCTTCACCCTTAACCCTACTGCCGAACCCCCCTTACCCCCCCCTCTCGAAAGGCAAATTCACCCATCCCTTCTTCTCCCTCCGTTCGCTTACAACCCATCCAACCCTCTCTCCACACACGTCCGAACACGCTAAAGAAAGAGACTCCGATGTTGAAACCTCTTCTTGTTCTGCTAGATAGCCCAAACCCCGAAAAGCTCTTTCCCCCCCCCAATCAAAAAAATACACTCGGTCCTTTCGGACCCCCAACATGTTCAACCCCCCCCCCCCCCAAAACACCACACCAACCCACCCAACCCCCCCCCCCCGACACGTAGTCCTCGCCGCCTTGCGGGGCCTCGTCCCCTTTTAGTGCCCTACCAAGTCTCCACTAAAGAATCAGCCGAACAGTTGTTTTCTTTCCCTTCTTTCCCGCGGATCGATGACCTTCAAGCTTTCCCATTTTTTGTTCCCCTGCCTGATTTATTACGGGGGAAAATACTCGCATCAACGGCTATATAGTCTGAACCCCCCCACAACTCATCTATCTTTCTTTTTATCCAAACTGTATCTTCAGGACCGAGACCTCGACAACAGTGTCATTTTTGGATTAAAGTTGGTCAGATCATTAGAGCCTTTTTTCCATACTCCCTTACTGAATCCCCGGGCCCTCCCTTTGCCTCCAATGTCCAAGTCTACCCCAAATCACACACTTCCTTCCTTTTCCTACTCCGGTCCATCCTCCCCCCAAAGTCTGGTAATCGCCCCCTCTCTCCCTTTAGAACCTTACGTCAACAAACTAATCTTCCTCTTCCCTTGAACACTACAACCCGCGTCCTTCCCCCCGCCTCTCCTGTAAAGGAATCACCCCTCTCTTATCTTTTCTCATCGACCCATACCGAACTTCTTTCCCCCTGTAGGATAGCCCACTCTCCCCAAGCCTCCCCAATCACTAAAAAACAGCCCTCTCCAATTCAAAAGAAGAGAGACACTTTTTTGTCAGCCGGACACCCCTCGTCCCGCATCTAGTCCCCTTTCCCCGCCAACTCTCCTGCCTTCTTTTAACTCAGCCACACAAAAGAAATTAGGGTTTCCCCCCCTTTTTTTTTGTAAGGGCTCTACCGATCGGAACACACTTCCCTCTCTTTTTTCTCTCTGTGTACCCCCTATGCCAACTCTGTTTTCTTTTTTTTCTTAGTTTTCCTTTTCCCTCTCGTAAAAGTTACCCCATGGCCTCTCCAGACATCCCATCCCCTCTTTCTCCTCTTTCCCCCCGAACTACGGCATCCTCATCCCAAAGCTCCCTAAGACACGACATACTCTATCCAAATCCCTTCCCACTTTCTCGATTACCACCCACGCGAAATTAAAGAACATCGTATCTCGCTTATTAATATAAATGCAGTTTACCAAGCCCTACATAAACAGACATCGTTCTCCGCAGAACTTATCGCTCGTCCGTAAGCATCCATTCCCCCCTCGAGCATAATCCTTACATCTCGATGTACCCCCCCCCCAAACAAGCCCTGCCTCCCCCTCCTTACACCCCCTGTCCGAAGCCCAATTTTTTCACGACAAGACCCAACTCTACAAAGACTAGAACCGTCCTTTTGGAACTTTCTTTTCCTCGTAGACGATTTCCGCGTAACCCTTCCTCTTCCTTCACAAAAACATATCGTTAAACCAAGAAGCGTCCCTATCCCCCAAATTCTAGCCCAAAATCCCCAGGAACATTCCTCTCGATCGCAGATCTATAGAAGAATAAGGTTTCGCAGGCGTGAAAACAAGAACTCCATAAGCCCCTGCTTTCTACCGAATTTGTCAGTCCCCC
>Ga0179593_1501166_pt1 | contig 12201 bp, 12 predicted proteins | sample CZODoug2_1_08_16_FD_185931 | JGI IMG/M metagenome (GOLD analysis project Ga0179593, IMG submission 185931) | Vadose zone soil fungal communities from Angelo Coast Range Reserve, California, USA - CZODoug2_1_08_16fungal (PacBio error correction) | ecosystem: Environmental > Terrestrial > Soil >... | reverse complement strand
TCACTGTTTTTCCTTCTCCAGTAGAGTTTTTTTTTTGAGCCGAAGGTGGGTACAGGAGCTGCGCCTGCGGCGTCTTCCTCTTTTTCTCGAGGTTGTTGAAAGCAGTAAGGCTTTTTGCCTCGTAGCGCCCCGAGCCGTTTTACTGGCGGCGGACGGGTCCTTCTTCTGACTCCGCGTAAGTTAGGGTTGTTCTCTGGCTGGAGTCTTTCCCGCCTCTGAACTTTTCTCATTCCTTTTTTTTTGGGGACGGGCCAAGAAGGCTGGCCACCCCCCTTTTCTTTGCTTTTGCTGCTGGCCGCTGCCGGCCATTCTGCAGCCCTCCTCTGTTCCCATCCCCCGGTTCCCCTTTTGCGCCCCAGCGGGACGTGATCGCTCTCAATTCAGCCATTTTTAAATGGTAAAGAGGACAACTTTCGGCGGACGATGTTCCCAATTTAGTACAGGTTTTTTTGCTGGTCGTCACCAGACTCGGTCGGTTCTTTCCCCCTATTCCCTCACTAGACTTTTTGGCTCTAGTTTTCCCCAACTAACTGAAGGGCACTCTCATAAGGCGATAGATCGCGGGCCCAAGTCTTCTTCTCCCCCAGAGACGGGAAGTCCTTGTCCTTTCACGAGGAGTAGTCTTGCTCTACTGATTCCCACCCCCCTCTCTTTTCGGACAGGATGGCGTGGTTCTATCCGAGCTATTTCAAGCAAATAGTCCCTTTTGATTGGTAGTACTACCTGCCGGCCTATCCCCCCCTTTGTATACACCCGCCTCGGTCCCGGCAATCCGGTGATTTTTTTTCTATCATTGCGGTTTCCTTACTTGGGGGGTTTTTTGAGCATGCGTGATCTTCTGCGACCTCTTTGGGGTGACGTTGCGGGGTAAAGGGGCTGCCGCCCCCGTTTTCTGTCTCGCAGTTCGGACACTTGTCGTTCTTTTCTCTCTCGCGTCCAGCTCGCTCTGGTACTGTTCGTTTCTTTTTCCGTTGTCCTACGAAGGTTTAGGGGGAGGGGGAGCGGTGAATTTTTTTTTCTCTATGTTGTGGCGGTCTGTGGGCCGTCCTCTGAGCCGCGTTCCCCTTTCTTTTTTTCAGGGCTTCGGGGCAAAGGTGACTAAACCAATCTGGAGTCTTGAAAGGATCTGAGGTTTCCCTATCCACTTCTTTTCGCGTTCCTTTCCCCTCTCGTTCCCCTTCTTTGACCACGTCCCGCGGTACGTACGGTGCGCACATTATCGTTAACCGAGTTTCCCCATCATTTGGCCGTCTTGTCTACCCCGTTCAGCCTCCTTCTAGAACTTTCTGGTTTTTGGACATTCTGTTTTTGATCGCCCTCCCTTTTTCTCTCCACACGTCCCGCTTTTCTTTTGCGGCCCACCCCTCAAGTGGCCACGTTCCAAGCGACAGACCGATCCCTTCTCCCCCCTCCTCCCCACACTCTTGCTGCTCGTACTCGTGGCCCTCGTTCTCCCTTGTCGGTGGCGTGTGGTTTTCACGAATTTAGGACGGGTGCGTGACGGGCTCCGCCCTTGAAAGTTTAATTTACTCAGTCTTTGCCTTATGAGCTTCCAGCACCTACCCCCATCCCTTTCCGTTGCGCGTTGCGAAAGCTTCTCACTTACCTAAGGTTCCATCTTTCCTGTCTGGATGTTCCCTTTGTGAAGGAACGTCGCGGCCGCCTTCGCTCAGGAGTTTCATCTGCAAACTTGACGTCTTACCGTTTGTTCAGCCGAGGCGAAACCGTCGATCCGTGAAAACTGCCACTCCCCGGTGCATCCGCGCAACTACTCTTACGTGTTCGGTTCTGATCTGGTAGGGTCATGGCCGGCAACCACATAATCATAAATTAAGGTAGGGTGTCTCGTCTGGGCGGGGCTTCTAATTTTCGAAATCTTTTTTTTTTCCTTCGTATTTGATTTCGGTTTTATCAACAGCTCCGCTTCCGGCCGCCGGGGAGTTTTCCAAAAGACGACAAATCCACATCTTTTTTTGTCTACGTTCCACCTCGGTGTTTTCAGTGGCTCTCAGAACGTCTTGTGGTCGATTTTTACATTGCGCTGACCAAAGAATGACCAACAGAAGAGGGTCATTTTTTTTTTACTTTCTGAAGGTTGTTTTCGCTGGCTATCCGCCCTTTTGCTTTGTGCGATCATTTGGAAGTTGAGATCCTTCCTTCTGTAAGCTCCCGCTGGGAGGATTTGTCGGGGGACGCCGGCATCGTTTCGGTTCTGCCTTTAGTTCCAGCTTACAGCCACCAACTCTTTTGTAAGCGGCAGCGGACTGATCCGCTTAATCGCTGGGTTCTTTTTTTCTTAATTCGTGGCGCTTTTTTCCGGTAGTCACCGGCGTGTTTTCCTTCTTCTTCATCTTTTTCGATCAATTTTTGGTGTCGGACACAATGTGGCCCGTTTGCTGGGCCTGTCTTTCAATCACACACAACTGCGTGTGTCCGTGTTTCTTAACTCTTCGAGCGTGGGATTTCGAGATTCTTGACTTTTGCTATCAAAACCGATGACTATGTTCCTCCTTTCCCCGCTCTTCTTATTTCCTTCCGCCTGTCAACTCCTCTCTGCGTCGCCTTGGTGGGCCGCACGTCTAGCTTTTTCTTCTTTTCCTTTACAGGTTTCCGCTTTTTAGGCGCAACGTCTGGGTAACCCTCGTTTGTGATTATTGAGACGGTTCTGATCTCCTGTCGGCCTCTTAGCCGCGCGGGTGTCTTTTTAGACTGGTTTTCGACGCCCCCTCCTTGCTGTGTCTTTTTTTCTTGGTTTGTCTGGGCGGCCATCAGCCTGTACGCGACCTGATAGGCCTCACGTCCGGTTAGCAGGTAAGAGTGTGGGGCTCCGGCCTTCCCTTTTGGTTCCCTAGACTTGTTTCGGATTGGGGGAGGCGGCGCTCGGTCGGGGCGTTGTCGGCGTTTTCCCCCGGTCTCGGGTGCCTGGCCGTTGTTGGCTTACCGGCCGCGTTTGCTCGACGAATTAATTGTCAGAGCCGAGAAGCCTATCGATTCTTTTCTGACCGGCAGTTTTTTGGTTTTCTGGCTCCACGAGCACGCCCGTGTTTTTTCGGGACGGATCGTTCGGTTGTTGTACTTTAATGACCCCAGTCCGTCCGAACGGGTACCCCCTGATCGGTCCATGGAATGCGTTCAGGCCTTCTGTACTGTATTCGTCGCGAATTCTTGTTTCTTCTCCATTTTGTGCATGTGGTTTTGTCTCAAGTAAAAACGTCGCCTTTTCTGTTTCCAGTACGTCCCCTCGTGGCGTCTGCAACTGCGTAATTGCGCGAGAGAGGGTGGTCATCTCTTCTACAATCCTCTTTCAGCCGGTCGTCTGCACTCACCTTCTTTTTTCAATTCGGTTTTCTCTCCGTTCACTTCCTTCCCGCCTTGAAGTAGTGACAGATGGGCTTGTACAGCCCCCTGTTACGCCTTCTCTTTTCCCCATGTCCTTTTTCTCGCGTCTTTCTGCTAACCTTCGCTTGAAGTTCCTGACCCCGGTTCTCTCTCAAGGCCACACGCCGACGTCTCTTTTTGCGCGCACGAGTCCCTTCTAATCAGACGCATAGGTTTCCCCCCTGGTTTCTGCGCTAGAAGTTTAACTTGCCTTTTTCGGATTAGTCCTCCACTTGCCCGATATTTACTTGATTCTTTGGGTTAACGGCTTTTCGACTTTTAACCTCTCTTGCTGAGCCTCATGAATCCTTTCTTCTTATTTTGGGAGGGGTAGCACTGACCCAGGAACTTGGCAAATTTTTTGTATCGCGCTCGCCCAGAACTCACTACTCGGGTAACTGTTGCTTCCCACTACGCCCCCAGCTGTTAGCCTTCCGGCAAGCGCCTGGCCTACGAGGCCTTTTCTCCGACCCGCTCTGCAGATTGTTCGTCTTTTTATGAGGCCAACCGACCTTTCCTTTGCCTGCCATCCCTCCTCTCTTTGGTCTTGCGGAATTTTTGGGTTCACCGTGGAGATCCGCCCTGTTTCGGATTCCTTCCCCCCCCTTTCTGTTCTTAGGGCTGTCGATGCACCTCTTGTTGCTTCCTCAGCTTCTACCGGGCTACCAGTGTGTCCCTTAAAAACATAAATTTTTCTTCTATTAAACCGTTTGAGATTTACCTGCTTGCTTTTCAAGCAAAACCAGACAGTGCAGCCGGCAAACGTCCCTCTCTCACTCTTGCCTGCGATGGCTACATACAACCCGAGATGGTCAGGGCTAAGAGTAGACCCGTGTACCTCAGTCAGCGTGCTGTTCCTTGTAGTTTCCCCCCCCCTACAGACTTCGGTCACGGCCCTTCTCCCTCTCAGAGTCGTGCTGATTGCTGTTCTGGCTTATTATTTTTAAATCTGTCCCTCTTCCGGCGGTTTTTTTGAAAATTGCCCCCACGGACCCATTAGAGCTTCCTCCCCCCGTCCACCGCCAATTCTTCTTTTTTGATGATTTGCACCCAGTCTAGCTCTCCCCAAAGGAAGTTTCCCTAAGAGGAAGGCCAACCAGTAGCCGATCGTCCTTTCCCTCCCTCCTTTCTCTGGTTCCCCTTCAGGCAAACGTCCTAATACTCCTCCCTTTTACATATCCTTCTTCCATAGAAGATTTGCATCACAGATGGAGAAGCAGCCCGTTTCCAAGTTTCTTCGATTTAGAAGGATTTCCGATCCGTCCTTCAATTCGCCCTTGCCCCGCACTCCCAATTCAATTGAAAGATATTCTCTTATTCTGCGTAACTCCATCAGGCCGTTAGACTTTTTTCACTCTCGCTTTTGTCCTGATGCTGCGGTGCTGCAGGCCAGTTCGCCCTCCTGGCAGACCCCCACCACCCATCGTTTGCCATGTGGGCGAAAGGATCCGCAAATAGCGACCGCGCCATCTCATGATTTTTCGACCCTCCGATATCACAAATCCAGACCCGCTGGCTAGCTTTCCTCCCCCTTGCAACTTCCGGTGTTAAAAAAGCATCAGCATCTGCTCCCCTTTTACCCGGTCTCTCCAGCTACGGCTTTCAGTCATGTTCGCCAGTTAGTATTCCCTAAAGGAGATTCTCTTTCTTGTTTTCCATTGTGAAGGCTGGCTCTTCCAACCTTATTCTCACATCTTTGGCGGCCAACGAGGGCTCTGGGTCTAACTCTTTACTCCTGCAGTCACCGCTGATTGACACGTACAACTTCCACGCTCATCCTTTGAATGTCTGTATTCCATGGCCTCAGACGCGCACTTTCCAGGCGCTACTCGGAAGCACATTTTGATTAATTTCCCTATGTTTTGAAGGCCATTCAATTGACGCCGAGCGTCTTTTTCCTTCTATACGTACGGCGTCGGGGCAGATGGAATGGCGGAAATTCTGGTTTCGCTTCGGATATCACAGAACTTTTAGTTCACCCTGATGGTCCATGTTGTCCGTTTCTCAGGTCCTCTCTTCCGCTGGGCAGGAGTCATTGCAATTCACCCCACCCTGGAACTAGTTAATTGCCTCGCGGCCGGCATCCCTGAGTATAAAAGAAGCATTTTGGCGCGCACGATCGCTTCATCGTATCATGCTCGCGTTCGTCTTTTCCTGAACTTTTTAAGCCCCACCTGCCTGTCGGTGGACGCGCAATTTTTGACTTCGGATCTCTCTCTTTGCGATCGGAACACCTCGCTGCTTGCACCTTGCTTTCTTATGAGTTAAGGAACTCATCCCTCCCTTCCCCCACTCTCCGGAGATCTAGGCCCCTTTTTTTGTCTTCACCTGCGGTTTCGGGATCCTTGTTCCCTGTACTCTTTCCAAATCTATTTCTGCAGCTTATCGGTTTCCTTTTTTCCTGCGGACAGTTCGTCTTCTTGATTCCGCACTTAACCTTCCCCTGCCTCCCTTAATGAAGTAGGATAGAATTCCGATTCCTCAAGCCCCCCTACTCTCTCTATTCTCTTTTTGTTTTGAGAGAGGACCTGCCTTGTACTCCTATCCTTCAATACTGTTTTTACCCCTCTCCCCCTTTAATTTAGGTTAGGAATCCAAATACGCTTGCACTCGTGTACCTCACCTCAGCCCAGGCCATCCTTCTTGTCACTCCCTCGGTTGTTTGACACCCGTTAACTGCCCCTTTCTAGCTTCCTCATGTGATCGTTTGGGCGCCCGAGATATCCTGCTACTCTGGTCTGAGGTATGGTCTTTTCTTACCTCTAAATCCAGGGTGAACAGTTCCCTACGTAGGGTCCGATCGATTCCCGCGATCGGAATTCCCCAGTCGCCGCCCTTCCACGAAGGTTTTTCTTTGAAAAATTTCTTTTCGTTCCTTCTCCCGTGAAGGAGCACGATCCCGTTTTGTTTATCTTTTCGCCTGCCAGAGTTCTTTTTTCTCCTTCATGGATGCTGGCTTCCACTTTGACATGAACTATTCCTCGAGCTTTAATTCCAGTTTAGCGATCCCAGCAGGTCCCATGTACTCGGTTTACCTTTTCGATGGGACCACGGGAATGCCGCCCCCTGTCCGGTGAGAATCGGAAGCGATACGCCCATTTTAAGTCTCTCCGAGGGCCATTTCTCTTACGTTGCCCTCTCTTTTGCATCCCTAGCTGTTGAAAATGCGTCGGGTCCTGATGTGCCGTCAACCCTCTTGTTGTTGACGTGATCCTGTGGATTTCGAGGTAGTGAATGTTTCTTTTCTTCGTCCATGAGCACTTTCCCGTCAGTTTCCTGCGATTGTTTATCATTTTTTCCCCTTCAGCTGTCCACTGGATTGAGGCGGGGTGCCCTTTTTCGCATAGCCTCGCGCAAAATTTTCTCTACGTTTTGACGCTTCCCGCACTTTCCCATTGAAAACAACAGATCTATTGAATGTTGGCGTTGTCACCTTTTTGAATTCAGCATAATTTTAGCAATGAGCCCTTACTGCCTTCCTTTTACTCTCTCTACGGGCCTATGTGGCTTTTTTTCCCCCTTAGTTTGCAGTGGATTCAGATCTCTGCGCTTGTCGAGTTTTTTCGTGGTCGCAGAGTGCATCTTCGTACTCGCTCTCTTATCCTTAGCCCAGCAATAGTAGTGCCGAACAGGTGGATGATTAGCCATAGAGGCCGCACTTTCTCCCTTCAGCCAGCCGTACCGAGTCTGTTGCGTCCCCCCGGCTTTTTGAGTTTCTCACCAGTTCTTCCACTTCCTGCTTCGTTCGCACGTGAAGAAGGATTATTTGGTGTCCTTCATTTCTGTCCACTAGGTCGAGATTCTCAGGCCTTCGATTGTAAAGTACCTTCCCTTGGCCCCTTGTTCACGGGCCCCTGTCTTTTCCCCCATCTCTGTTGCATATTGCACCATTTCGTAGCTGATTAGCTGTTACACAGTGGCGCTTCTGGCGTTGCCGTTCGAAACAGTCTTTCTGTTTTTGATCTTTGCATTTGAGTTGTCCCGCTCTTTCCTTTTTGCCTCTTCGATTTTTTAGTGCAAAATTTGGTCGATCTTCTCGTTGGTTGGAAAAGTCTTTCCCCCCCCCCTGAAGAATTGTTATTTCGATTTCGCTCTCGTTTTGGATTGGGTCAGGAATTTCAGTCTTACTTGCTTCTGAACGCCCCCTCTTATTACCAATGAAGTAACCAGAGCCGGCAATACTCCTGGTCTCTTCTGCGAAGGGTGGTCCTTCCGAAGTATTCTTGTTTTCCCAATAACGGACACGGAAGCCTAGTGACTTCGCCTTCCAATTTCGAGAGGATTGCTTTCCCCTCTTTTTAGTTTATTTCCTGCGGAAGAGTTTTCCTCTTGTCCTTTGCCCGGATTCACCTTTGTCTTTTTTTCCTGCCTGATTCTTCTCTCTCCCCCTTCGTTCCCCCGAAACTTTCTTTCTTAGATCAGGGACTTTTGTCCCTTTGTACTCCTTTCCTATACCAGTAAGACGACCTTCCAAGAGTTAACAAGACAGCCTCAGAAAATCACTTTGGGGCAGTTTTCCCCTTCACCCTTGGTGGCTTCATTCCACTTTGCCCCAGCCCTGTCCGGGCGTTGTACCCTCCTCGCTGACAGAATCTGTCATCAAGGTTCTTTCCGGCACTCCCTTCTCCTCACCTCCCAATCTGCTCGCGTTTTTTCGGGAACGGGCCCCTCTGTGAACCCTTCTGCTCGTAGGTCTCGGGCTGGGCCGTGGACTTTTTTTCTCTGGGAGATTCCCCCCGATGGAACTTTGCCCTCTTCGTTTGTCGTTTGTGCTAAGGACTTCTGATTCCTAGAATCCATTTTACCCAGTTCCTGGGTCAGGTGTTTCCTCCTCCTCAAAATACATCCAATATTTAATTGCTCTCTCCTCTTTCCCTCACTATATTTTCGTTCAAGGCATCAATCTGAACATTTTGCTTCTCTCCTATCTCCGTTGACCCAAGTATTCGCTCGCGCCCCGCCGTGGAAAAATGTCTTCCCTCTGAGCCGAACGGGCGCATTGTGCCTCCTATTCGGCTTCATTTCGATTTCTTGATTTCGAATTATGTTCTCTCCAGAAGCTTTTTTCCCGGCGGCGGTGGACCTGTGTGTAAGCGACTTGCTTTCCCGGCCCTTCCCGGTCTCTGAATCATACTGTCTCCGAGAAACAAGGCCCTACCTTCGGCCCAGGGGTCTGTAGACAGTCTGGGCGCTCTAGGCAAATGAGGAGATTTGTCCCGTATATCCCGATGCTCCTTCCTGACACCCTTGAGAGATTCCCGACTGACCTGGCTGATGGTACTCCTTCTTTCCACTGAATTCCTCGAGCCGGGTTGCGCAGGGTGGCTCTGACCGCTCTTGAAATGTTCGTCATCTTTTACCGTAAGATTGCGAGGTTTTTTTCTTCGACCACGCTGGAACAACGATTGTTCCGCCTCACGAAAGATTCGACTCTGAACTATTCGTACCTTCTTCGAAACGAGGCAGTCTCTCTTCTGGGTACGCGCGGCTGACTCGGTTTTGATTACCGTGTTTCAATGCTCCCTTACACGTCATCGAGATTCCGGCCAAAGCTTCTTCCCTTTAGTGGATCTTGGGACCTCAAATCAACACGTCTCTGCTCTAGACGGCGTCAACCGTCCCCTTTTTCCCCGTCTGGAGATATCCTTGCTCCGCCGTCGTTTCCTGGGAATGCTTGTTTTTTCGACAACCCCAGATAGGGTTTCGCTCTACAAACAGCTCCCCCCCGGCTCCGGCGCCCGGTTACCCTGACGCACACGACGCCCCCCCGAATTGGCTTCAAGCTAAACCCCCCTCCGCCAGACTTGAGCGACGGGCACCTGTAGGTGCGACCCGCCGCTCGTACCAGCGAATGAGACGTTGTCTTGCCCGCTTTCCCTTCTTTCGTACAAGTTCTTGCATTTTCCAGCCCCCCGACCCCCCTCGGCGAACCGTCCCTTGGGTCGGCGAACAAGTCCTCATTGCACCCCTTTCCACTCTGCCGACTCGGTTTCAGCCTTCGCACGCCCTCCACACTCGTTTTGGCGCCGTTTCGGTGATTTTTTTCCTGGCCCCTCTTCGCCCCTTACACGTCCAAGTCGACACCAGCTAGGTGGTTTTTTTCAAGGGCCCCCCCCAAGTCCGACGGCAGAGCGAAATTTTGGATTGTGTTCCTGACTTCTTTTCCTAACGGTTTTTTCTCCCCCCGAGCGGAGACTTACTTGCCAGCCTTTCTTGTTTTTGGTCCCCCAAACCGTCTCTTCCGCAGCCCACGTTAGCAGGTTAGCGCACCAGTGACCGTTTCCCCCCTTTGTTTGTTTAGCAGCAGCTTTCTCCAACCCGTCCCCCCCTCACAGTTTTTCACGTGCAAAATTTTGTAGTGCGTGTTTGGAGAATCCAGCACCGTTTGCTCCGTACTACCTGCGCCCGGTCACGTTTTTAGGGGACGCCCCCCCACAACCTGCGAGTACGCCACGAGCCTTTCTCCTCCGCCCTGCAAGTTGGTGTCGGTGGCACGTTTTAGTGTGCGCTGCACGGACAGATGATTCCTTCCACCCCCAAACCTAAAAGCCAATAACTGAACGAGCCTTTCCCATCCCATTCTGGGCCGCCAGTGCACCGGCGATCGCGCATCAGCACCTCTTGGTTGGGCGGTTTCTTTCCAGACCGTCAACCGATCCAGGCGCAAGATGATTCCCCCCCACGTATGTTGGTTGAGGATTTGATGGTTTGCTGGATTTATTTGAACCTCCCCCTTTAGCTGGCTTTCGAGTCACGCCACACGAGGGTGTGTTTTCGTCCGGCGAACACCTCGTGGATGATCTGGTTCGTTGTTCCTGTTGCAGGGGTTTTCTCCCATTTCCTTCGGTGCTCCCGCCGAAATAATTCTAAGTACGACGGCTTAACAAATTGCAAAAGATTCGACCCGAATGTTTCGCTCCCCTCCTCCGCCCACCGACGTACCCCCAGACGGAGGTAGTCTTCTATTTTTTTTTCGGAATTGCCTCCCCATGATCGCATCTTCCCCCGGCTGGCAGCCGTCAGGTTCCTCGAGCATGTAGCGTTGGTTTGGCTTTTTGATGCCTTTTTTTGCTCTTCTTCGCTCCCTTTCGTCCTCTCCTTTTTGCGATGCGCCGTCAATAATGCTGGTCTTTGGCCGTGCTCGGCTCCCAATTGACTTCGGTGCGCCCTGCTTCTCAACGGCTTTGATTTTTGTTTTGTAGGATTCTCTGCTCGCACGCGACCTGACCGGGGTGCTGGCTTTCCGGTTTGCCCGAGGGCAAATCTTTTCATTGCTGTCAAGCGGAGCCCCGTGCGCGGGCGGCGTCGTCGGACCCCGCCACAACGCCGATTGTCACCTATAACGGCGTCGGAGACGTCGCCGCGCCTTTCAGCCGGCGAGAGTTCTTGTCGATTGGGGAATGTGCTGTTCGCCTGGCGTTGTTTCCCATTGTCTGGTTTCTCAGCGACCGACGCGGTTCGAAGGTTGGCAGCCATTGAGGTTTTCGCTGAAGGTCCGCATCACAAGGTTAGGAGGGCTGGGTGTATCATTTCGGCCCCTTTTCTTTTCTTGGACCCGTTGCTACGGAATTACGTGGCTGGGCCCCCTGGTATCTACCGTAGGCTGGTACGTCGTCCCTGGAGGCCGGCTTTTTTTGGTGTTTTTTTGGGTCTGCTTGACCGGGCGGAATTGTCTTCGCACATTGTTGTGGGCGACCCCTGCGCATCTGCATTGGTTTGGCTGTATCTCCCTTATTTGCCTTCCATGAACCCAGAAGCGGGGCCAATTCGACGCTGATCTGATTTTCGGCACGGCCATATTAATGTTCCACACGATCGCCCCGTTCAGCGGGATGATTCCGCGCCCCCCAACGACGATCTTGTTGCGCCACGTCAACGAACTTCCCATGCTGGGCGATACGTGCCCCCCCTTCCACCGTGGTCCCCCGCCCAAAACGCCTTTCCCCGCCCCTTCCCATCGTTTACCTCGCCTTTCACCCGGCACCATCTTTGATAGAGAAGTCCCTCTGTTCAGTCTACAACCACTCCCCAACCCGCATCCCTCCAGACCGGTTGTCCGTTTTGGCGGTTTTACGGTCATGGTGCTAGGCACTTCGGGTAGTCTCACTCCCTCTACTAGGGCTTGACGGGCTTTCTAGGCTTTCGCAGCAAGGAGATGGTGGTCGCAGGAAGTCGAGCCACGCCTACTCGCTTGCTGACGCCGTGGTTCTTTTGTTTTTTCCTTTCTCCATCGCCTGTAGAGCCGAGATATTTGTCGTTTCTCCCTTATCCCCTATCCAGTTGCGGGCTAGTACGAGCTTGTTTGCGTGGTCGACCACCGTTTCTTTGAAGACCCGAGCCCCATAGAAGTGTGTTGTTCATTTTCCCCTATCCGCCTGCCGACCAATTTGCACATCGGCCGACTACTTTTGATTGGCTTGGCCCGCTGGCGGTCGTATGAAGATCTTTCCCTTGCTTCGTTGCGACTTTTCTTATCTTTTTCGGATTGACCGACCAGTAGGCTGGTTTCTTCCGCCTGGGGTCCTGGCCGCAGAGGTAGTATCTAGCCAAGTTGCGCAGGGACTTTTGACATCACAGCCATAGTTCGGGGCCCCCACGTTTTTCCCTTTCCGCCTTCTAGTAGGAAAATGACTCGAGATCGAAGAATCAGAACGAGCTTCGCCAGGTTTTTTGCCGGAAGGCGTAGCAATGCGATGGCGCTTTCGCGTCGCTGTACTGTCCACGACACTTATGGAGTGAACTCCGTCGCCTCAGTCGTCACCCGCGTTTTAATACCAAAACTTAGGTCCCCTGTGACGTCTACTTGGAGCGCTTTAACCAGGA
>Ga0179593_1448839_pt1 | contig 12201 bp, 8 predicted proteins | sample CZODoug2_1_08_16_FD_185931 | JGI IMG/M metagenome (GOLD analysis project Ga0179593, IMG submission 185931) | Vadose zone soil fungal communities from Angelo Coast Range Reserve, California, USA - CZODoug2_1_08_16fungal (PacBio error correction) | ecosystem: Environmental > Terrestrial > Soil >... | reverse complement strand
CCCGCATCCGGCCCTCCTGTGAAGACTTTTTTCTATTCGAGCCATGGCGCTTTTCTTTCGTAAAACTCCAAGGGGATGTGAGGTTAATTCTTGTGCACTCTTTCCTCTCCCTTCAATGGTTTTCAATTTCAATGACCTTTTTCCGCTTAATTCCTCGGCCACCCATCGACTGGCACGTCCCTGCCTGTCTTTTTGTCTGGTCCTCGAAGCATCTCGACTTTGTTTTGGTCAATTCCCGCGCGTTTTCTTTCTTTTTCGGCTTGCGGCATAGTCGTGCTTAGAAGCGACAAAGGACCTACCTTTCTGAGGCAAGTTCTCTCCACCCTTTCCGGAGCGGAATTCGGAGTGCGTTCTTTCTTCTTTTCGCTGTCTCGGTTACGGGGGAACGGGCGTGCCTTCGGTGGCGCTTGTCCTTAACCCCGCACCGATGGCCGGACCGCCGCTGTCCTTACCATTCTGTTCCCCCGTTTTATCCTTAGCCGTGTCTATCGCGAACTTTTTCTTTTTCCCCACCCCTGGTTTCGGCGTGACTGATCACCCCCCGGCAACGAACCTTTTAAACGCAATCTTTTTTCTCCCCACCGAACCTTTCCCCTTCGAGGTCTGCAGCACCAATGAGTTCATTTCCCTTCGCTTACTGACGCGAAAGGCCGGTCGCCCTTTGGATTCGCCCCTTCCCCCGCCCCTTTGACTCATCCGATTTCATTGACTTTCTGTGCACGCCAGCGAGCTTCAATCCCCCCCTCTTTTTCCCCCCCCCCGTGAGTCGGTTGTATTCCCGCCTGACTAGAAGCACCAGCTCCTTTCCTTGTTTTTTTTCCACTCAGTCCGAGCTTCCCATCTTACTCCTCCCCCTCTCTTCCGCCTATTCGTTCCCTCCATCAAGGATAGAGACCCCCTGAGTCCGTAGTTCGAGTTTCCGCCCTTCCGAAGGAGCTCTCTTGAACACGGCAAAATTTTTCCCTCCCTTCCTCTTTTTTCTCTCACGGGCGTCGCCTATCCTTATTCGAAAGAATGCCCTCCCTGAGCAGGTCGCAGAGCATTCTTCCCCGGTACAAGATGCCTGATAGAGACATTTTCTACCTACCCTTCCTTTGATAAGCCTTACCCTCTTCCCATCATGGTCCCCTTTCCAATCTTTCACGTGGTGAGCATAGTTCTCTCGGGAACCCTTCTCTATGAGAGGAGTTGAGTTTCTTCTTCCCATTACGAGTGTGTTCGAAACCCCTGCTCGTGTTCAAAGAGTGTGATCCCCTCCACTTATCCTACTCCACCTCCCCCCTCATACGTGTTGTTGTTGATCTATAACGTCTATAGGGTCCCCCCCCCCTCGGGGTCGCAGACTTTTCTTGCTGTGAGATTTGAGTCCTCCCGTTCCACCCTTCCTTTAAACTTTATAAAAGAACCCACTCCCAGCCCCCAGTATCTCTTTCCACGAACCTTCTTCTTTTGAACTGCACCCCCGATTGTCAGAGTCTCAGTCATCTTGTTCATGACGATTCCCAAAGTCTAACCTAGGGCTACTTTATGTATTTAGATCTCCCCTGCTTCTGGTTGACAGGGTCGAGAGAATAGAGAATCCCCGGAAGCCTTGATCAATCTATAATCTCAACCCCGAGACCGTCCCCCCACTCTTCACGGAGGGACTCCTTCCTTCCTCGAACGATACTACCCAAAGTTAGCCCCAATGTTGTCCCTTCTTTCCCGGAAATATCCACCTCCTCGACCCGGCTTATCGCCGCCTTTTTCCGTTCAAGACGCTCCTCTTCTCTCTGAAGGCTTGTTCTGGTCTTCCCCCTCCCTCGGACTGCTTGCTTTTCATCGCTTCCCCTATTTTCTTTCTACTCTTCCCTCCCCCCCTCGTCCGGTTTCAGCGTGACTTTTTTTTTCTCTCCCCCCGGGTTTTTCCCCTGCCCTCTTTTTTCTGGGTCCCGTCGAAGGCTGTTCCTTTTTTGCGCCCTTCCATTCACAGACGATAAGCGCTTTTTTCGATAATTTTTCCTCATTCAGGAAGTAGAATTACGCCTTTTCTTTCGGTTTCCTTCATGGCCCTTCAGTAGAGGAAGGGCTCCGTAGACCCTTAAATGCGACTTTGTCCCGAGGTTTCCTTCGGTGATTTGAAGGCTAGTTTGGACGCTTGCCCTCCCGGTGGCCCCCCCCTTGATCCGACTCTTGATTGGACGCCCCCTGGTTTGGACTCCCCAAACCCGTTTTTCAACGAGGTTTCGCCACCCAGTTTTTCAAGAGACGTCCTAAACCCGAGGTTTCCTCGGCCCAGATCCCCAGCCCTTCCTCACTTAAAGGACCCCGACCTGACCCCCACGGTTCCGATCCTGACCGATTCCTCTGCGGCCGCCGCTGTTCTCTCCTCTCCTCCCAGCCTTTGTTTTCTTCCCCTTTTTCCGCTCGAATTTAGCAATCATTCCCACTCCGCCGTCCCCCCCCCCAAAAAAGCCCCCTCCTGCACTCTCTTCACTCCCCCTCCCGTTTTTCTTGCCGAAGCTCAAATTTTTTTCCAATGGTACGTGATTTTCCTTCTGCCATGTAGGTTTCAGAGGCCTCCCTCGGAAGCTGCTCTTCTGAAATTGAACACCTTGCAAGATTCAGGCCCCCTTCACGAATCAACGGATTGGACGAGCTCCAATGATCCCGCGATTACCTCACGACTCCCCCTCAGTCCGGACCTTCCTCCTCTGTTTAAATCATATATCCCCTCTTTTGTATTTTTCTTGAGAGCCTCTTTACCCTAACGACTTCATCGCCCATACTGGAGCGGGAATTCCTTCCCAGTCCCTTCAATATCCTTACTAGAGACTGGCCTTTTCAGACATGTCCCAGCTACCCCCCCAAATACCCAACGGACCAATTACAGTTATCCTGTGTCCTTCTCCCCCCCCAATGGTTCTTTCACTCCAATTTTTTCCTCCAGAGAAAGGTTCCCCGGCCTACTTACTCTAACATGGCATTCTTTTCCAGTGGCTTCCTGACCTTCTTTGACCTCCTCTCCGGGCGTTTCGATTGAAATCGCTTTTTCCTTTCTTTCTTTTTTCGGTTTCTGAGTGGGCCGTCTGTCTTTTCGACCACCTTGCCCTTTAATTCGTCCACCTCCCCTCAGTCCCTATTTTTTTGCGCCGGTACCTTTCCCTCTCTGTATATACGCGGGTTATGGTCGGTTGTAAGTTTCCTCCTTTTTTTTCGGCGTTCGCTCGTTCCTCCCCTCTTCCCCCCCATCGTTGGGGCCGATGCCCTCCGATGTCCAGACGGAAATCTTTTCTGTTAATCCAGAAAATCTTCAAGGGGGAGACATACGATCTCACCTGCCTTCCTTTGGCTACCCCCTTTTTTTTCCTTCCTCTTTTCCCAAAATAAATTTTTTCACCCTTTACAGTCCGAATAGTGAAACTTTTGCTCCTTTTTTAACAAAATTCCCCCCCAAGTCCTACTCGGAGCAGGTCGTTCCCGCTCCCAGGAGAATTCCCCTCTTTCTTTTCCAAAGGACGGCAATTTTCCCTTCTTTGAATCCGTTTTTTCCTTTCCTGCTCTGGACCCCTTTCGTCAACGTGAACCGCGTATGTGTCAGGACAGAAGTCACCATCTTCTGATGAGAGTAAAGGACTATTCCGTGGCTCTCCCCTCAGCAGTCCCATTCCTCTCTGGAAGCATTTTTTTCTGCTCGCTTTTCCATAAACGGAACCCCAACGAGTATTATCCCCCCCCTCTGCTCCTTTCCAAAGCCATGTACTCCTTCGATCCGTTGAGTTCTTGTTAGTCTTTTCCTTCATCACCGCCCTTGCGAAACGTGGAGACTCTGTTAGTACCCAGTTCCAGGGTTTCTTTTTCGCAAGCTTCTTCCCTAGATCTCGGACACCGCATGACGAATTTATCTTCAGTTTCCTGATTCCCCCCTTCCCTTTTCCCTTCGACTGATCGATCATCGACTTTAGCTTCCTTTGCTAAAGTAAGTTACGTGTTCTCCCTTTTCCCATCTTTCATCCTCGCGCCAATCGTCGTTTTCTTGCTCTTTCCTCTTCGGACTTACTCCCTCTTTCTCTCCGGTTTCCAGTCTTGATTGTTTTTTTTTCTCTTTGGCAGCTCGTGCCCTCGCCACGTGCTAATAGCTTGCCTATCTCTATGTTCTCCTCCTCCTCTGGTTGTTTGAGCTTTTCTCTTGAGGCAACCGCTTTATGAGAACGCTTCTCGCTTCGGTTTCGGTCCGGCAGATCATACGTCCTCTAACCGACCTTCACTAAGACTGCTTTAGATCTTTAAGAAGCGTTCCCCGACCCGGCACCCATTGAACCCTTCGCCTCTGATCAGAAGAGTTTCTCAAGGATCCCTTCAGCGGATCCAACTTCGCCGAATTCCTCCCGTCGGGTTGAAGTTGGGCTGATGGACCTTATCTCCTTTCTTCATTTTCTTTCTCCCCTCCTGTTAGGGTTCTTCGCCCAAGTGTTTTTCTTCCACCGCGGATCGGATTACCTTTTTGCCCCCCAACCCCTTCCCCGAGTCACCGTTGTTTGACCTTTCTCTACCCGTCTCCCCTCAGTGAACCCTCTCAATGACTTGGACTAGAAAGGCCCCCCTCTGTTCCGCTAAATGGCTCACTTTAAAGAGCGGAGGAATTTCCCCCCTTATCTCCCCTGGACCTCTGGTTTTGAGGTTATTGCAGTGACTCGCCTTCCCCTTCTCTTTTATTGATTTTTCAGTCTCCCCCTCACACACTTAAGGGAATTTTTCCCAGAGGGAAAGATTGGTATGCTGTAGGATCGGACGTCTCCGTTTTTCACCTTTGAGCTCGGGTAAAGTCGACTTGCAAATTTCCGAGAATTCCCCCCCCTGACTTCCGAGCCTAGGAATCTTTCATCGCAGTAGCTTTTTTGTCTTTCCATCTGTAGAGTAATGACGATGGTACAGGTGACGACAACTTTTTCACCGGAAGTTGCGGCTTTCGTTCCTTCTCTTGGGTTGTCAAATTTGGTTGAAGAACCTCCAAAATTTGTGTGGCCCCCTTTTATCGAAATTTTTTTTTCCCCTTCTCCAGACTTTGAGTGATGACCCCGTGTTCCATGCCTATTTTTCGTTTCCTTACCATGCTGGGAAGCTTCTTGTGCGCTGAGTCTTTCCTCATTGCAGACCTGACATCCTGCCATGTTCCCAACTTCCACCCCTTTGAAAATGCCAAAACCTGGCCGCATCTCGCACCTTTCCGAGGGACCTCCCCTATTTCTTGTCCGAGAAGGCGTCTTGTTCCCTTTCCTTAGGCTCCCCAGCCTCTCACCCCATGCCGCACTTTTCCCAAACCCCACCCCCACCCCCCTCAAGAGTCACGTTTCCCCGAAATCTCCCTTTTCTTAAGCCATCGCCTGAGTACCAATGGTACTTTCTTATCTGCAATGTATTTTCTTTCCGTCCTTTTTTTTCTAGAAAGTGCCCGTTTCATGCCCCATTGAAGGATGACTCTAACAACTTCTTTCCTCTCCTTTGACCCTGATGCCGACCTCTGTCTTAATCTCCCCACTCTTTGGTGGCTCTTCTTTAACCCTCCTTTCTCCTTTTCCCCCCTCTAATCCGTGTGGCTCTTGTTCCTCTTACACCGAAATCCCCTAACAGCGTTTTGCCTCCCTCTGTGATCGTTGAGCATGCCTTACCCCATTACAGGGTCTTTTCAAATTGGTATGCGTTCGGTCCGCCTTATGTCCCTTCAATGGGGCACTTACGTTCCCCCTTTGCTACGCCTTGTCAGGGCGCACCCCCCTGAAGAAGGGAACTTCCAATGGGTCATTTTCTTCCTGGAGAAGTCTCATCGTCTTTCTATGACCTCGTTCTCTTGTTTGTCTTTTTCTGGGGCTTTTTCTAGTCGCAGTCTGCTCCTCGACCCCAATTTGGGTCAACCTACGTTTCCTCCTGGTTTCCCTCCACCCCTGCTTTTCATGAATAGGTCTTCTTAGGCTTACGGTGGGGGAATGGTCCTTTTTCTGGCTTTTCCCTTCTTCTCCCTGACTATTAGCCCCGCGTTTTCCCGGATCGCGGCCCGCTCTTCCCGACATAGATGGTCAACCCCTTTTTTTTTTGCATCTATCGAATTGGCGTCCCGTCCCAGGAAAATGGCCGATACCATTTTCCACACCGGTTCCCCTTTGTGAGGCCCCATTCTTCTTCCCCTTACCCCAGATACCCTACCTCTAGTTCCACTTCGCCATTAATGTGTTTTTTCCCACTAAAACAGTATCTCTCTTTCCCGCTGATGTTAAAGACACCGCGCCTTATCCTCGCTGCAAACAGTTCCTCGATACTGACCTTTTCTGTAATTGCGCTTCCATGCCGCGAAGGGACCCTCGCTCACCCCCCCTTGACTCATGGCATCCGATCCACATCCCCTCTTTCCCCCTTTTCTGACGTCCCTTCCCTGCGGTACTTGCGAATGTCCGATATTGCCGGCGATGACGTCACCTTTTTGCGATGACCATCCCTTTTCCCCCTTGTATGCCGCGTTCCCGTGAACTTTCCGTTTTTCCTCGTAGAGTAGTCTTTCTTATTTCCGGAAAGCAGCACCGCCTGCTCGTCTACTTCTTCTCTCCAACCTCCATGTCTCCTCGGTGTTACTTTCGCTTTGATCTGACCTATCCGCCAGCATGACCTCTCCTTTCCTGCGAGAAAACGTCCATTCCATACTGCTAGAAGACCCCTCCCTAGCTTGCACCGTTACTTTGCCCTTTTTGACCGTCCCCGGCTGAGCACGTCTTAGTTTCCCTCAGAGAGCACTCCGTCCGGGTTGACGAGTTAGCCCTGTAGTTAACTAGCTCTTGCCTTTTTTTTCCCTTGAGTCGGTCTCCGTGATGGCCTGTTCTCTCGGTCCCCCCCTCAGAGAAACAGTCAGAGTCTCCTACCTATCCATTTCTCTTTTCCCCTACGTTGTTGTGTTGTCTCGACCCCAGCGTACGGCCACGTTTCTTCCCCCTTTTTATTTTGTGCGAGCGTTCCCTTCAAGCCGGCAAGCTTCCGGCAAGATTTCGTCCTTTCTCTTCTCCCTACGCCCCCCCCCGACTCCCCTTCTTGCCAGCGTCTTCTTATCCGTGCTCTTCCTTCAAGCCCCGAAATTTCCGGTAAATTTCCGCTAGATCCTTTCTATTAGCAGTAGATTTATTTGCTCGCGAGCGACTTAGAAGGCCCCCCCCGGCAGTCGTTATCCCTTTCGCAGCGTTAATATCCCAAGGATGCCCCGCCCCTCTTTCTCGGAGTCTGTTTCCCATCCTTTCCCTTGTTCGTCGAGATTCCAAGTGACATGCACGTTTTGGGAAAGGAACTACCTCCCCTTCAGAATCGAACGGCCTCCGATAGCTTTACGTTTTACAAGGACGCTGCCGGAAATACTCTTTTTTTCTGGCACTGGTTATTGGTCAGCCTTGCCTGGAAACTGCTTTGCGTGCTTTTAACGATTCTAAAGTAGTCGCAAGTAAACAGTCCTTCGGGACGATCAGGTTCCCCTTTTAATGGGGGACGGTTTGATCGGGCCGTTAACATGCTTTCCTTTTATCCTATCATTACACATTCAGTCCGGGCGTATATCCCAGTATCCGAACTGCCTTTTCCTTCCTATCTGTTCGACCTAATGTAGAATTTTTTCCTTTAGTGGCCCTTCTGCTCTATCAGATTTTCAAGGTTGTTTCAGTCCCCTTTAATTGATAAGCTCCAGTTTCCCCGGTTCTTGAGTTGGGAGCCATTCCAAAAGTTTCTGGCACTATGGGAAGTCCTCAGACTTTTGAGACAGTATATGTTTCGTGATTTCAAACCTTGTGTTGCCCCTTCCCAGTTTACCGGTTAAATCGTTCCTCCCTCCCCATTGATGTAGCTGGTCCGTCGTTCCCTCCCCAGACGGAAACCCTCCAATTAAAAAGTTAATGAACCACGTAAGATCTCCCTAGTCTACCCTCTCTAAGAGTCTTCCTCAGCTGTTCGAATTCCTGAACTTGGAACAGTATTCCCTTTTTCTCGATATGAGGATATGTCCCCCTTTCTCAGACCCAAAGAAAACGACAAGAGACGCCGAGATCCTACGAACCCTTATTATTCGACAACTATGCCTAAGACCATATCGCGACCTGGTAGTGCTTTCTTACAGTATTTTGCAGGGCGTCTTTTGACCTAGCAAAGTGTCCCTTCTCACCAGGATGACCTAACTCGCGGCGGACCGCAAGACAAGGTTTTCCGAGCTGAATTCCCGCCCTGCGCTCCTTCCCTCGCACACTCTGCACCCATGTCCCTTTAGGTTCGGGTAAATCTCCCTCTTTGACCTTTCCCCTAAGTGTGTTCTAGAGATTTCCCGAAGCCAAGCCCCTGCACTCGTGGGTTGACTCAATGGCCTCTCCGATCTGCTTGCTGCTCCTCCCATTCTTGTTTGCGCGGTGCCCTCGTCTCCCTACCTTTCCAATTGCACGTGCCCCTTTCCTCTGACCTCGACACGGCGCGCCACCTACCTGGGTTCTCCATGTCAGTCCTTTATGGGCGGGTTCTTTCCCTGCCAAATCGACGGGAGTCCTAGATTAAAATCGTCGCGTCTTTCTTCTTTTTTTATTATTTGGCGTGGGGCCGTCCGGCCTCTCTCCCCAGGGCGTTTTTCCCGCGCCATGCAGGCAAGTCGACTGGCTTTTAAGGGCGCGCCCGTTTTATCCGTTGTCTGTCGGGTCCGGGTCCCTGACGTTTCCCAGCTTTGCGATTTCCTCCATCTCGAGTCAACCCCCCCGCGATGGCTCGTCCGCCGCTGTCCCTCCCTTCAATATCACTGCCCCTCTCGTTCTCTCCCCCCGAAAAATGGTCCTTTAACTTCGCCTTGTCCCCCCGGCCCCACCCCTCCAACTTATACCCTGCCCTTCAACTGATTTCCCATCTTTTCTCATACGATCAGGTCCCCCTTTCCCCCCAAGAAAAGGCGGCTTCTATCGGCTCGAAATGACCGGTGAGACATTTGAATATCCGTACTCCATTCTCGATCGACCAGTCACCTTCACTTGGACGCCCGCTGCAACTTCCCAGTCCCACTCTGTCAAGGTTTACAGGAAGGGTTGTTCCCTTTTCTTCCCTTTTCAAGCAAATCCCTTCCTATCACGGCAGCATCCATCGAGCTTCTTCCCTTACAAATCTTTTCCCTGACCATGAGTATGGCCTGCACTTTGAAAGACATCGCTCGAGCGTTTCGAGTATTCTTCTGTGTTCTGACCGACCGGCCATAGGCGCATTTTCTCTCTTTATCAACACTGGCCCCCTAATGGACAGCGTGGGATCGCTCCCAGTAACTCTATCAGGCTTCATTCATTTCCCGAGAAAGTTCCTCTTCCCCTTAGATCGAAGGATCTCCTACTCCTCCCTTAGCAGCTGGCATCTATTGCCTTTGGATAGCGCTGCGCCCCACGCGTTTTCTAATCCCTCAGATCAACGTCGGTTGCGCATCTCGCGTCAGAGTCCAAAGATGAGTCTCGTGAGGATTGAGTGAGTCGATCGTTTGTTTCTCGTCCCTCGAGCCACCGTGCTCCAGCTTTTTATAGTACGTCTCTCCCCTCTTCCCTCCGTTGTTGTTTCGAGCCCGTTTCCCGCTAGGGAGTTGGAGCAACCCCTGTTCTCTCGGTCTTCGTCAACTTCCAACGCTCCGTTGCAAGCTCACCTCTTGTAAGTGCGGTCTTTCTAGTTCACGGCGAACGCTTTCTCTCACCCCGGGATTTGGCACCGCAGCTGGATAATGTCCCTCCTAGGTGCAGACTTCCGATCCACGTTCAACTACTTTCCCCTTGTCTATCGAAGGGCGATTCTCTCGTCGGTCTTCCGTTTGGGCTTCTAACCTTCTAGAAGGCAGGAGTTCTCCCCCTTTGATTTCCCGGTCGATCACCCTGATAGAACCCTCGATTTTTATGTTCCTCCTGGACGTTCGGGCTAACGAGAATACCGTTAGCCTTGCGTCTTTCGTCGTTGAACTCTCACGTTACGAACGAACCGCCGAGCTCGTTCCCTCTTTTCAAGTTCCCTTGAATCCGGCTATAATTTATGGCAGGATTGCGTGATTTCGAGAGTCTGGCGTGATAGACAGGTCAAGAATATTTTCCTTCTTCCCCCCATGAGACACCACGGTCCGGGACGCCGGACATATTGATTTCAGCTAATCATGCGCCCTTCTCCGGAAAATGAGCGTTCACTTTAAGGAGGTCCCCCTTGAGCACTTTGGTAGACGCCTTTCGACCTTTCATCTTAACAGATCTACGACCCGGCACTTTTGCTTTGCATCTAAGTATAATGAATGTTGTTTGATTTAATGGAAAGAGTTAGATGACGTTATCAGGCTGATCCACGGGACATGGCGAATTTTCACCTCTTCTTTTAGCCCCCTTTTTGCATTTTTTACCCGCCTCACCAGGCGTGTCCCCAGTTATGGGCTCTCCATTTCGTCTGGACGACCGCGTGTGCGTTTGAAACACCGTCGTTTCCTCTCGTCTCCTTTCCCAGAGTCTGCCCTCTTAAGTCCTCTTTCTTTCGTCGCTACGGCACGGAACCGCATTCTCTTCGGACAGAAAAATTCCAAACCGTGACGAGCCCCCTAGCCTATTCCGCGGCGCAGACCTTTTAGACTTGCCCTCAGTGGACGGCTCTCCTCTCCCTTTTTTGTCGAGAGGAAGCATGCGAATCCCCACGCCTCCCACCCCCCCAAAAAAGACCCTCACGCCTCCCTCCACCGACTCCGTCCCCTATACTCCCGAGAAGCAGTGCCAATGGTGTTACCATCTTTAGCTTTTCCTCTCCGCGGAAAGAGTCATAATCTTTCCGCTCCCGCCCATTTAGGATGTCGCGTCCACACTCAGTCACCCCGCCCTTCCTCGCTGGAATTTCGAAGGCAACTCTCTACGCCTCTCCCCCCTTCTAACAAAGAGGGCCCCTTTGGCCTTTTTCCTCTTATCTATTTTTCCCCCCCCTCTTTGGTTTGTTTTCGTTTTTTTTTAACCGACAAGCTCTCCCTGTGACGACGTGGTGCTCTTTTTCGTCGCTTTCATAATTCGAACATCTTTTTCCTTTACGTTGCAGCGTTTCCTCTCCTTCATGGTTCAATTGCCCCCGGCTTTTCCCGTCAAGGAGAGGCACTTCCATGTTCAGAAGTAAAATTTCAACAATGGCGGCGCTTTCTTTAGACAAGAAGGCTCTTTTTCTCTCCTCCTCCTTCCTCTTCTCTTTTCTTCTTTTTTTTCTTTTTTTCTTTCCCTTTGTTTAGTCGTCAGGCTCAGAGCCTTCAATGGGGATTTCCTACGAATGCCACCTTTCTGCCTCTACCGTGCTCATCTTTTTTTGATGATTTTTCTTTTCTTGGTCAGGGTTTTTCCAGTTCTTGGTTAAGGTTTTTCGCTCGGCCGCAGACCACCCCGACCGGACCCTCCCCGCCTTTTTAATTTTTCACTCCCTGTTGACACGGTGTTGTTACTTTATGTCCGGGTCTAGCCCCGACGTTGCATCTTTTCCCCCTTCTCGGATTGGAACACCAACAAATCTTCCCAAGTAAAGCCCCTGGCCCTCCTTTCAGTGGGCTCCCCTTGCACCCATCTAAAGTGCGAATTCATTGTCAGTCCCCCTTCCCCAGGCGGCTTCCTTCTGACAAATGCGATTCCCGGTTTAGCGTTTTTTTTCCCCTCTCGCTCCCCAGACTATGCCTTACGTGACCCGGTCAACCGTAACGCATGTTCCCCTCCTTCCCGACTCCCCTCAACCTATCACGATTTCTAGAGTAACGGTGTTTTACGTGTCCTCGAAGTCCCGTGATTTCCTTCTCCGGGCAGTTCGCGCCCCTTCCTTTCAATTCTACTCTCTTCACGACTCGTCCTTGTCGGTCCAAAGCAAGGTCTCGCTCTTCGTCTCGTTCACTCATCACGGTCCTTTTCCCCTTCGAACACGGCAAGCTTCCCTGGACCGGGTGTTTTTTTTCTTTTTTTAGTAACCATCCTTTTTAACGCATGCCGCCTTCGAAGGTTCCACCGTCATGCAGTCCACCCTTATTTCCTTTCGGACAGGTGGTCCCCCTTCCGTGTCCACTCCTTCCCGCTGTTTTTTCGTGACGTCTGGAGCGTTTTTTTTCTCGTCGCGTCGGGAACGATCCTACTTCGCTTGAAGGAGGTAGTGAGTTCTTTTTTTTCCTCTCGCCTCTATCCCCGTGCCTCCGTTTCAATAAGCGGACGT
>Ga0179593_1368004_pt1 | contig 12201 bp, 16 predicted proteins | sample CZODoug2_1_08_16_FD_185931 | JGI IMG/M metagenome (GOLD analysis project Ga0179593, IMG submission 185931) | Vadose zone soil fungal communities from Angelo Coast Range Reserve, California, USA - CZODoug2_1_08_16fungal (PacBio error correction) | ecosystem: Environmental > Terrestrial > Soil >... | reverse complement strand
CTTTCTGCGGGAACACGTCCGTGCCCCGCACGCGCCCGCACAGTTTTTTTCTCACCTGCTCGACTTGGCGCCGATCTTGCGCTGGCCCAGGAAATGCTCTTCCCCCCTTTCCTCCTCACCCCCAGCGCTCGTCTTGGATTAGGTCCAAGTTTTTCTTAGCTACAACTTGCCCCAAACTTTCTCCCCCCTCAAGGACTCACGTGTCACCCCTCGGGAAGTGTCCAAAACCCGCGCGGACGTATTTTTTTTCAAAAGCATCTTCCTCATTCCCGTGATTTAACCCATTTGGAACCTTTTCTATGTTTTCTCTCCTTGCGGCCTCCCCGGTGATCTTTTCGTCGAGAAGTACTTCCTAGTTTCCCCTCCTGCGGCTTCGTATCGATACCTTGTTTTCCTCAGTAGTTTGATTGTTTTCCTACCTTAGTATGGACACCTGGGCCTCGATAGGTAGCATTCTCCCTTTCCGTTCTCTAGTTAGCCTCGCAGCCCCAGAGACCTTTCGTCTTAGTTCTTCCTGAGCGCTTTTTCTCGACGAGACCTTTAACCCCCACCTCCCCCTTCTTTGGTAACTCGTAGGTCATGCTTCGTAGTTTAAGGACGGCTTTACAAGTCCCGTTTTTTCCTTTGCGGTTCATCGCTCGAGCTTGCCCGTTCTTCCGACCCCCCCCAACCTGTCGCTCGGTCTTTTTTCGACCCCGCCGGACAGTCTGCCCGATTTTGGGCTCTGTCGGCGGCGGCGCGCTGTGAGTCGGGCGACCGAGCCCGTGCGTGGTGAGGCCCCTTTCTAGCACTGACCTGAGAAAGGCGTTACCCCCCCACCAGACCCCTTTCCTGCCGATGCACGAGCAGGAGCCCCTCCGGAGCTCTGACTCCAGACGCTTCTCATGTGCCCGTCTGCGATGGGGAACGCGCCGTGTCGGCGGGACGCCGCCCATTCATTGTCGACCTCTTTCTCGGACGCCCTCTCGAGGCATCCCAGGCTTTTTGTGCTTCTTCTGCCCACCTCTTGCCCTCTCTTGGAAGGGAACTTTTTTCGCTTAGCGCGGATCGTCTCCGTCCCCCAGCGAAGGGCTCAAGACGCGCTCTTGTGCTTTATCCCCCGACCGTTCTTTTGGTGCGTCATCTTCTCCGGCAACCGATATACCTTTTCCAAGACCAGGCCTCCCCAAAACTCTTTTTTCCCTTTGCGACGCTTTTTTACTCCACGACACCTTGAGTTCCCGCTCTCTCACCCCCCCTCCCCCCCCCTGGACGACGAGATCGTTTAGTACGTAACGATTAGGCTTCTCTTTTCTTTTGTCGTTTTTGCATTTTCCTCCTTCCTTATTTCGATGTGGCGCGTCGCTCACCAAAGCGTGCCTTTTCGCCCCTGTGCCATGGGGCGTCCCTCCTTTCAGTCCCTTGGGTCGTGCTCATCTGCCGGAAGCTTCTGCCGGTGATTTCCCATTGCTGGCGTGTTTTTCTTTCGTTTCCGCGATCCCTGTTTTTGCAAGATTTTTCCCCCCTTACGGACCCAGCACCTTACCGCGTCCCATCGCTTTGATTCGGACCGCTCCGCTACCGCCGTCTGAGGCGTCGTTGTCGCATACCTTTTTTCTTCCGTCACGTTCTCCTCTGATACGTTTTCGAGTACCTTCCGAGGGAGTGGCTGGCCCCGAGGGCTTGTGGTCTTTCGCGAATCCTTGGTTAGGTGCCCCCCTCCATCTCCGCCCGGTTTTCCAGATATGCGAGGGGAGGGCTGATCCCCCTGCGGCGGCATCTGCCTCTCAACGAACCGCCTCACTTCGTTGTTTTTCGGGGAGATTTGCCGAGTTGATTTTCTACCCCTCTTAGCCTTTCTCTCGCCCTCATCGTCTGGATCTCCCCCCCCCCCCCCCCCCCCCCCCCCCCCCCCCCAGCCCCCCCCCCCCAAACTACCCCCTCCCACCCCTCCCCCCGTGCGCCCCCCCCCACCCCCCCCCCTCCCCCCCCCCAATCCCCCCTGCCCCCCCCCCCCCCCCCCCCCCCCCCCCCCCCCCACCCCCTCATCCCCCCCCCCCCCTCCCCCCTCCCCCCCCCCCCCCCCCCTTTCCCCCCCCCCCCGCCCCTTGGACCTGGTTTTCACCCCCCCCCCCCCCCCCCCCCCCCCCCCCCCCCCCCCCCCCCCCCCCCCCCCCCCCCCCCCACCCCCCCCCTCCCCCCCCACCCCCCCCCGCCCCCCCCCCCCCCCCCCCCGGCCCCCCCCCCCCCCCCACCCCTGCCCCCCCCCCCCCCCCCCCCACCCCCCCCCGTCCCCCCCCCCCCCCCGTCCCTTTCCCACCCCGCCCCCCCCCCCCCCCCCCCCCCCCCCCCCCCCCCCCCCCCCCCCCCCCCCCCCCCCCCCCCCCCCCCCCACCCCCCCTCCCCCCCCCCCCCCCCCCCCTTTCCTGTCCTTCTTCTTCGCTGCGCGAGGTTTGATGGCAATGAAACCCACTCATGTTTGGCCCGACTTTTCAGACGGAGATCTGGCTCTCGCGCGCCTCGCCTCCTGGCCCCCTTTCTCACCTTTCTGAAGCTTTTCTTTAACCGTTTTTTTCTATCTTGTTCCACCCGGCTCATAGTGGTCCGCGATTCGGTTTTTCATTTGTTTCAGCCTCTGCGAGTGCGTCCTCTTTTCCGTGCAGGGCCGTCTCATTCTCTTGGTTTATCCCTCCGATCTCGCCCGTTCATCCTGGGCGCGGTTTCGCACCCACGATTTTTTTTTGTCCTTTTAGGGCGGCCACCTCTCATCATGTCTCTTGTTGATTTGCTTTCCTTTCAAGGATGTTCACTGAGTTTCGGCAGGACCCCCTCCCCGCTGGTCACCATTCCTACTCTCCGTCAGGGAAGGGAGTTGACTGTGCCCTTGCAGGTTCTCGGGCAGCCCTTTAAGACCTCCGAAGAGACCAAGCTGGCGTTTGCCCTGATGCGCGGCTTTTTTGCTACCTGGAGCCATCCTTTTGAATCTTACCGATCTTCCTCTCGTGCGAGGACGAGCGCGTGCAGTCGAGTCCGTCCTCGTTCTGGACTGCGATTCGCTTTGTTTCCGTGCGTCGTAACCCTTCCCATTCAGTTTTCCGACGTGTCGAGTTTCAGCGACGCTATGCTTCCTCTTTCCTCTTTCTAGCACGGTGAACAACCAAGTTAAGGGCTTCTTCTCATTGACCCCCCATTTCTTTCTGGCGGGTTCTTCCAACGTGGAACCTGTGATCTATCTTTTTCTTTCTTCTTCTTTTTTTCTTTTTTTTAGTATTTGACTTTTTCCCGCTGGATACGATTCCCATAGGACCTGGTGACCTCATCCTCCCACTCCTCAGAACGGCCACACCCTCCATCAGGTACTCCCGAAACCCTGAGTGCGACATTATTTTTTAATCTATATTTTCCTCCTCAAGTTTTTGCGAGCGATTCGACTTGATTTCGCCTCCCTCTTTTTTCCGATTTTTCGCCTCCCTTGAGGGTGATGGCGTTCTTAGAGGGTTTAGTAACCGGTAAGATGTCGTGATAGGATCCCCACCCCCCCTGCTCGACGCGGTGGAAATGCGACCCCTTCCTTACCGTCAGCATTTTGACCAAGTGGCGTGTCACGTCCTCGGTTTGTGCCAAGAAAGTGGTCAGTTTCACCACGTCGTACTGGGGTCCCCCTCTTTCCTCCTTGACCTGATTTGTACGAATGCTCTTGACTAAGACTTCTTTCGTCTGTGAACTGATGGTCCTGTGACGCCGATTCCCCCTCTACTTTTAGATTTTTCGTCGACTCTGCCCCTCCCTATTACCATCCCACTATAGATCTGACCCCATGCGTTTTTTTCCTACGATCTTGCCGTCTCATACGAGACCCTGGAACCTGCAAGTTGTGAATTTTTCGTCATTTTCCGAGGGCAGTGCGCGACTCTCTTCCCTGTTTTATTCCCCTACCCTTCCTTTTTGCTTCGAAGACCTAGTGTCCCACTGGCGGGCGTTCCTGCACTTCCACCCTCCTCCTCGTTCGAGTCCCCCCCCCCTGCCCTCTGAATGCGTTATCGTGTAGGTTTCGTTGGAACCCCTCGGTCGCTTCCCGAGATATGAGGTTCATCTGAAGAGAACAGTGAGGACGGCTACCCATCTCCTGTGCGCTTTTTCATCCACGGACCCCGATTATGAAGCTCCGTCTCCTAATAATGGAAAGACATTTTCCTCCATTCAGAGTCCCATCGAGTAGAGGCTGACCGGACCCTTACTTTTCCCCACCTCGTTCTCACTTTTGTCCGAGCTAGATTGTCTTTTAAATTTATTGGTCGTCCTTGAGGGCGATTTAGTTATTCCCGACGAACCTTTTCCCTCCATTCATGTCGGTTTTTTTTTTTTCCTCCATAGTTTGTTCAGCCTTCCCTGAAGTACCGAGGTCGTTTAAGGCAGATTGGAAACGTGAGCGCGCAAACCGTTTTTATTCCTAAGATTTTCTTCTGTTCTGTTCTCGGATCACGATAGAATGCGGGCAGGCTGTTATCCTATAAAGCATCTCACCTGTGAGTTTCTTAGCTTTCCGATGCGCAGCCAGACCAAGTGAGAATAGTCCCCATAAAGTCCCTCTGCCCTCTCGATGCGATGATGATTCGCACTCTCGAGGAAGCCCCTTCTCTAACTGGCCCCCTTCTTTCGATCCAGACTCCCACCTCTTTGGGGATTCGCCCTTCCCTTTTCCTTCTCGATCTTCCCGATCTTTCGGCGCCCGGAGCGCCTCCCCGCCTGTAGTCCGCCAGATCTCCGCTTTCTCTTTGCATTTTCTTCTCCCCCTTCCCTGGCCTTACGAAACTTTTTCTGAACATTATGTCAGGCGGTCGCTCCCCGCGCGAAACTCCCCCCAGCAACATTGACCATTTCCCCTCTCCCTGTTCCTCTTCTTTTTGGCACCGTTTTTCTAAATACTTGTCCATTTTTCCTGGTTTTTGCATTCCGTAGCCTTGGGAGACTTGTGATCGCACTTTCGCCCTCCGGAATGGATCCCCTTGCCCCTTCTCCCCTTCCTCCTCGCTTTTTTTTCCTTTGGGTCGGATTTGAAAGACTTTTGTCTTGTCTAGTAGTCCTGACCGCACTGTGTCTTTTTCTTCTTCCCGCACTCCCCCCTTTCCTCCCCTACATGCGCTTCCTTTTTCTGGACGGGTATACAAATTCACGGGCCCTGGCCCACAGCGCAGTTCGAGGTGGTCTCCCCCCCCCGCTTTTTTTTCGTGTTCTTTTCCTGCAGTACGCGCTCGTCAGATTTCCCGCGCCCCGCTGTCGATTCATCGCGCTGCACGGGACGGGGGGAGCCCACACGTCCATTTCGATCCTGCTACTTTACTCCTTCCTTTCTGCGGTTTCCCCGGCCTTTCCGACTCTTCGAAAGGCATGGGATTCCTGGGTGCTCTCCCCTTTCTTGTCCAATCGCCTTTTTACGCCCCATTCACGGTTCATTCCTCCATCGTAGTTGACTTGATCGGTTTTTTCCTTTCGGAACTTTTTTTTTTTGCCTGGGTTTTCCCTGATCCTTATCAAGAGGATATCCAACCCAGTCCTGCTTCCTTCGTCTCACGCCCACTTCCCTCCCCCCCCCTCCCGCTCATTTTCCCTCTTTCGGGGCTAGGCTATACATTTATTAGGCGTTCTCGTACCCGCTCTGTTTTGTTTTATGTCACGGGTTTCAAGAGCGTCTAGACCCTCGAGGTCCTCTGTTCCCTGTCATTTTTTTCCTCCGCCTAAGATGTCCCTCATTGAATGGACCCCGCAGATAGACGAGTCCGAGAAGGTTCTCGTGCGCATCTCCTCCTCTCTCCCCGTCCTCTGCACTCGCTCCTTGGCCGAGCTTGCACTTCTCCATTCTTCGATATAGGTCCAATTTGCATCTCTCTCACCCCTTCCTTTCATTCTTATGCCCTTTCCTCCCCTGATTTTACCATGAGTCTCCCAGCCACCTTGTCGCCGCCCTCCTTCCCTCCTAGGTCCCAAGGGTTTTTCAAAGGGGTCTCGTGCGACTTGGATTGGATGCTTTCAAATACGTCTTTTTTGCCCTTCCGAGTCCTTTGAAACGTTTTTTTCCCCCCTTTCCCCCTTCCCGGTGTTTTCCCTTTTTTTGAGTCTGGAGAACTTTTCGGCTTTTCACGTGGGTATTTTTGGAGCTTTTTTGTCTTTGTTCGCAGTTCCTTCTGCTTCTCTCGTTTTTTCCCTTCGATCCGGTTTTTTCCGAGCTGTGGCGGGCCCCGGTTGCCCGTCCGTGGGACACTCAGCATCCTAAGTTTTTTTTTTCTCTTTAGTTTGATTCCCCCCCCCTTTCCCCCTTTCCCCCCCCGCTACGCTCCTCCCGCTTCCGACCACCACTTCCTTTTCGCCCTATCTGCAGGCAGACCTTCCTTTCTTTTCCCCACACCCCAGCTATAACGTCTTGACCTTTTCTTCCTCCTACTCCCCCAACCCCCTTCCCCCCCCCTCCCCTCCTGAGCCTTACCCCCAACGTTTTCAACTTGCCTCTGGGCCTTTTGCCCGCGCGGAGGATTTTCAAACCCGTCTTTTCCCCCCTTTTTCTACCCGCGTTTTTTTTTCACGTTATATTCTCTTTTTTTCCCTTGGCGGCTGCCCATTTTGAACTCTGTGTTCGCTGCTCCTTTTCATCTTTGTCCCCTAGCGTTCTCTTGGGGTTTGAAGTTACCCTAAGGGTCCGGTCCGTGTTGACCGCGAGGAACCCCCCCTCTTCCCTCAGATCGGAGCCGATCATCCCTGGTGGAGTCCCATCGAGAGCTCCCCCTGTGCGTTTAGCGGCGCCTTATCGAGGCTATGACTTATTCTGGCCTCGGTCGGTATCCTAGCTAATCTCCCGTGTATTGCATAGTTCTTCCTTCCGTTCCTCTTAGGTAATAGCTTTGTTTCGTCGAGCGTCGAGTTATATCGCAAAACCCCCGGTCCCCTGGTTCCAGGTTTAGACTCGGAAATTTCATCCCTCGACGATGATTCCCTCTTTTCTGGACGCGATGTTTCGTTCCTTCTAGACCGGTTTCTCCCAAGATGGAGATTATTCGAGTTCTGACCCCACACCGCTTTAAGATGTGAATAAACATCTAAGACCCCCCCCCCCCCCCCCCCCCCCCCCCCCCCCCCCCCACCCCCAACCACCCCACACACAACCCCCCTCCCCCCCCTACCTCAACCCCCCATCCCCCCCCCCAACACCCCCCCCCCCTCCCTCCCCCCCCCCCCACTACCCACCACTGCTCCGTCCCTCTGGTAGGCTCTCTCAGAGAGGAAGTTTGTTGAATTCTCATGGATGTTTTTTGGGCCCTTTTTCACCGCTGTGCTGGACTTTTAGAACATTCATTGATAATATTGCGGACTTTTCCCGCTCGGTCCTTGGGCCGACCCGTTCACACCTTCTTTACCGGTTTTCAATTATCCAAAATTCACTTTTTTCAGGCTCAGTTGACTCCCCTGGCCTAGCGAGCGCGGAGTAGGCAGGTACCTCTTCTCAGGACCCTCCAGCAGTTCTTAGGCCAGTGTAGATTGCTATCCTTTCCAGGGATAGGGGGGGAGATCAACGAGCGCATCGTCACCCTTTTTGGATCCCCGCCGGGCCTTTCCATTTTGGTAATGCGAGGCTTTCACCTCGGCCTATGTTCCTGGCCCGGACGCCACGACCGTTGACTAGATGCCCTTCCCGCCAGAGTTCGTTACTCTCATCGTTGCATTTGTCTCCACTATCCGACGAGCTGGCCGTTGCGCGTTTTTTTTCTTTGATTCCTTCCGGAGTGTAGATGTTGATCCCTTCCAAAACCGTTTCTCCCCTCGCCTCAGCGACACTGGGCCGAGGGCAGTCACCCTGTCCCTGTGTCTCAAGAAAGCCGGCCCTGTCTCCTTTCTTTTGGGTTCGCGGGTCCTTGATATCCCCTCGCACGCATTCCCCCCCCATGGAGACCGTTCCAAGGCCAGTCCTGGCTTACCGGCACTCACCTACAAGAGTCCGTCCCGTTCTTCGGACCTTCAAGTTCGGAACGATCTTGTGTGTGATATGCGGCTGTGTTTATTCTCCTTTGTGGTTTCAGACTCCCGGTTCGCACACTGTTCGAGCTGCCTTAGACGTGGTCTATCACCGACGAGGGAGGGCGTAGACTCCGGTATCCGTATTGAACGTTAGCTAAGAGGCTCTCGGTGACCAAGCCACGCATCTCCCCTCCGTGTCACGCTCTTCGTTAGGCGTTTACGTCCCCTTCAGTGCGCGCACTTCCCTCCCAACAAGACTGAACCTTCGCTGATCTGCTGTGTTTAGTTTCAGCTTCCCCCCTCGCTGCTGTTCCGCTTGCTTTACCGTTCCCCACCTCTTCGGGCAGACGAGGCCACCTTTGCGCTTTTTCCCTTCTCTTCTTCAACGTTTCCGCTGCCCCCCGCGTACTTTGGCCGTGAATTCGGATAGGTGCTTCCCACCGCCCATCATCCTGGTCTTACGACGGGTGTGCATCAGATCGAAAGGTTTAGAGAGCCGCTCTCCCCGTCATCACTTTCTAAGCGTCCCGTTCACCTTTTGTGACCTTCCCCGGACGCTTACGTCGCAAGCTCTCGATCTTACTGGTCCTGGGCGTGAGCTCCCTGGGCGTCTGAGCAGCAAGAGGTCTCTGCTTGCGCGCGCCCTGAGATTTTTTTTTTACAGTCCTCCTCTGATCTTCTCTTTTACCAAGATTGCTATGAATTGCGCTCGTTTGACACCCAACGACCCCCGGGCCCTCGATAGAATTTTCGATTCCCTTCTGAGCCTTTTTTCCCTTGAAGATGGTTCCCCCTCTGGAGTTTCAGCATGTGCAACCTTCCGACTCTTCTTCTCTAGGTTGAATGGGCCCTAGCTTTTTTTCAGACCCCCTGCCAGGCGCTGCTCGTGAAGCTAGGGCCGGCTCAAATCACCCTATTGGCGTTTCCCTTATGCTCTCTTCCTCGCTTGAAGAAGTGAATTGATCAGCTCTTCTACAAAGACCCGTGGTTTCTCTATTCTTCTCGAGCGCGTTCCTTTTCCGACTCGGAATAGTCTTCAATACGCGAAGCAGGCGCTGGGCCGGGCCCCCGCCCCCGGCCTGCTGGGCCCCTAGGTGATTTGTTGGGGTGCATGGCCCGACTCTTCTCCCCGCTCTTCTGCTCTATTTCGACTTTTTTCCCCCCACGTACTGTCTCCTGTTGAATTTCCGGGAAACGGTCATTTCATGGGCTGGTTCTTCCACTTTGCCAAGTGAGAGATTTCCCGGCAGCTGCCTTTTACCTCATCCCCTACTATTTGCTGGCCCGCCGCTCCTTCCGTCGGACCTGTTGAGCATCCTCCCCCTCCGACTGAATCCCATCCCCCTCCCCATCCCCCCGTGTCCAACCTGGGGCGTCGAGTTTTCGCCATTCGAATTCCTTCTAATTCCCCTTCGTATCATCCGTTTTATTTTTTTATATCCTTCTACATGGACGCGGAGAGAATAATTTTTTTTCGGTAGAGAACGCGTACGGATGGGTGGTGATTGTGCGTTCACTTCTTCTTGTTGATTATGGAAACCAAGGTTCAGGCTTTCAGGAGACAGGCGTCGACGAAGCTGATGCAGATCCCGGCGATACCCATTGCCCATGAGCCGAGGTAGCAGGTGGCCCGAAGGCGCACCCCGCGATTTTGAAAAGCACCTTGGATCCGCTTCACCGTGACATAACTGCCAGTTAGAAGCCATAGATTAGGGCGAAGCGATCTGACTCTGCCACCCCTCCCCTCCCGCTTCCCATTAGTGGGAAACTGCTGGCCTGTTAAGAGACGGACCCACGCCGCCATCGATATCGTCATATTCTACTGATTGAAGCTCTCCCGAACCGACCAGATCTCGCGACGTACTCGCCGCAACACGTGACCCGTCTTGGTAGACGGCCCTTCCATGCTGCTACAGGAACGCCGCAGCCTTATGTTCCCTAACTATTGTTGATTTACTTCTTATTATTCCGAAGGGTCGTCCTAGCCCCCTCTTCCTGTTTATTTGCCCATCTCCACATTCCCCTTCGAGCCCTCCGACATATCCTTTTTGTTGCCTTCTGTAGTCCTTTAACTTCCCCTCGTCACCCCCACGATCGTTCTCGGCCACCACGAGTCAACCATCCTGCCTCTTCTTTCTGATTGCGATCCCTTTCGTTGTTGTCTAACCGTTACCCGCTGCTCCGAAGGATCAGGGGAAGATAGAGGGATTCTTTTCCTACCACAAACTATGCTAGATGCCCCCCGGCACTTCAACGCTTGATCATCTTTCGTTAGAGGCTGCCGCCCCTTCTCACAGTTATTACTGTTTTGGACCCGATCGACATCTCGATTAAGAACGTTTCAACTCTTGTGCAATTTCCGCTTCTACCTTGCATGAACGGGGAATGCGAGGAGAGCGATCCCAGCGTTCGCTCTCGTCTTTTAACTCCGCCCTTTTCCCGGTCGCCCATTATGATGTCTCTGGAATACCTTGTACCTGCAGTAAGGCCCGAGCGTTAGGACAATCGGCGCCATCTTGTTAGACCAGCTCCCCTCTTTCCACTTTCACTTTGGCCGCTCCTGTTCTGACCGCTATGCTCTAAGCCGTCGAGCGGTTTTGACCCTTTTTAGCTGGGTGCCTTCCTGCTCGGCTCTGGCATCTACAGCTCCTCTGAATTTTATGCTGTCGTTGGTGCTGGTACCTTGTATTTGCGCGCCGACTGCGCAAAGCGACTAATCTGACCGATTTATCCGTCTGTAGATTCGGAGTTCTTAGTCTCCGATACGACTGTCGCCTGACGGTTAACCGACGCCGATCGCCAAGCCCCCTAAATAGTCTGGAGAGGACACTTCACTGGTGACCGGAGATTATCAGCGTTTGGCTAAGCGTCGGAGGATCTTGAGATACTAAAGCGCAGGTGAGATCCCTTTACGTAACCTCCTTGCCAGCGACTGGTCCGGCCGGGGCCGGTTCTTCCGTCCTCCCCCTTCATCCACCACGCAACTACGTGACTCGATATTCTCGCGGCCTCATCTCACCCTCCCACACTTCGCCATCCCCGTCTCCGGGAGCAGAGCCGGGTGTTACAGACCTTTACCTTTTAAATGAATGTATCTGCTCAAATTTCTTTCTTCTACTTCGGACCCTCATCTCTTTTTTGGCAGCGCATAGCATCTTCATCGGTACCTAATGATAAACAGCGCTGTAGTCTCGCTAGTCTGACTTCGCTCCTTTCCATGCCCCCGTTCTTCCGTCGTCTCTTCCCTCTCGGTTTCCCTTCTATCTCCCGCAAATGTCTGTCGAGTAGGCCCAAGAAATTCGAATCTTTGACGACAAGGACGGTGCCATGTTTTTTTGGATCTGTCGCCCGGACTTTCAGATAAAATTCCGGGTCCCGGGCCCACTGATCTCCCCCCTCCTCCCTTCGAGGATTCGGCTAACGCCTTGTCTCGAGGCTTCGTTTCCCTTTTCCCATCGCGTCGACGATCCTCCTTCGCAGCAGGGTTTCTATTCCTCTAGCTGACCCTTTGGGGTTGCCGTCCACATCGGACGGGAACTTCAGTCCCTATGGTCGCGTCCCCCCAAGTTCAGTGTTCTGCCTTTCACGGGCCCCTCTCCTTTTCCCGTCCCGCGAAATGGTCAGACCAAGGTGGAAGGGCCCCACTTTGAAGCTTCGTCTACTCCACTGTTTTGACCCCAGACCTTTCTTAAACAATTATAGATGAGACTTTTTTCAGCACTCCATCCGGTGGAGGCTTTTCTGTCCTCGCCTTCCCTGTTAGGGTATGGTGTGCCGAAGGTAGCGGAGGATCCCGACGGCCTCCACCGTCTTGATCTTTCGCCTCCTCCATCTTCGCCCCTCCGCGACTCCTCTTTTTCTTGCGCGTAGGATACTTTCTGAAGAGCGTCTTCTAAGTGGAACCCTTTGGCCTTTGGGGTGGGTGTTCCCCCCCTCCTCGAAATTACTGGGCCCCGCAAGTCGAGATGGCCCCGCCGAGAGGTTCCCCTGGAACAGGGCGGGCCTGATCCCGAAGGCTACCAAGTACCTTTTTTTTGAAAGGGTACCTCCTCTCCCCTGTCGTACCCCCCCCCGCCGACCGCGGCGAGTATCCAGGAGACTCTTTTTTTTCTCGAGTCCCTTTCAGCTCCGCTCCGAATTGTATTTACCCTCTCCGTGCCGCTCCGCAGCCTTGCTACTCCCCGCATCCATCGTGAATCTTCTTCCGGACCAGTCTCC
>Ga0179593_1316741_pt1 | contig 12201 bp, 17 predicted proteins | sample CZODoug2_1_08_16_FD_185931 | JGI IMG/M metagenome (GOLD analysis project Ga0179593, IMG submission 185931) | Vadose zone soil fungal communities from Angelo Coast Range Reserve, California, USA - CZODoug2_1_08_16fungal (PacBio error correction) | ecosystem: Environmental > Terrestrial > Soil >... | reverse complement strand
CTCAATCAGTACAAAAATGCCCAGTAGAACTGAACCCCGAGAATTCCTCGGGCTTAATCCCAAACAATGGGGTGGATCCCCCCTGATGATCTACACACTTTCTTTTGCCCCGCCCTGCCGCTGCCAATCCGAGTTTAAATGAGCTTTTTCCCTTTTTTTTCGGTAACTCGGTTGAGAGTAGTGTTTTCCACCACCGACCCACCTTCCTTTCTCATCCGCGCCCCGCCTCACCTTCGTTTGTTGTAAGTAAATCTTTTCCTGGCCAAATTTTACCCTCTTAGAACGATGAGGACCTTTTTCCTGTGTCTTCGTTCCTCGTGTCCTTTCATGGTTCTGCTTTTTCGAACCAGGTGCTCGGCCTGTTCTTTTTGACGGTCACCCTTTTTTCTCTTTTTTTTCCGATCCGACCCTCTGGGCCAGATTGGGCTTTTTGATGTTCGGCGTATTGCTTTTATTTTCTTCTTCTGCAGGTGTAGTAGCAGTCGTATCTTCCTTCTCCCTCTTGCATGGGAATTCTTTCCCCCCCTGCTCTGTCTTTTCCTTTTTTTTTCCTGGCTTTTACATCTTAGCCCCTTGACTTTGGGCTTCCTTCCCCTTGATTTAACACTTCCTTCTATTTTTTATCAATTAGCAACCCAATTCCAGGTTAGCCTCGGCCCAGGTAAGTCCCATTTCTAGCGCTTTTTTGGATAAAGGGCATGTGCACGGATCGCTAATTGTCCCCCCCCCCCCCCATTGTTTTTTTGGGTTGCGAATCGGTCCGCGAAATAGCGCGACTTCGCATTCACGATTTTTGCCTGCGTCTACCCGGATGTCCCCTGCAGTGTTCAAATCGAGCTTGTTGTTAACCCGCCCGTGCAGCTTTTTTTTTCCTTTCCCCGCTCTTGTCAGAAGTTTTCACATTTCGGCAGCCGCGAGATTTTTTTCAATTTTCGCCGCAACACCCCCCGACTCACCGATTTTCTGGAGATTCTCTAGTCCGTCTCTCCCAATCCTGGGATTTTTTTCCTTGTCGTGTTTTTTTGTCGCCCGCCCCATGATTTTTTTTGGTCGGTCTTTTGCTTGTAAAAAAGGCCTCCCCCCAGTGATTTCCAAAAGTCCGGAATGCTCTGACCCAAAAATAGAATCTTCCGTTCGTTCTCGCACGCCGATTGCTCCCCTCCTAGAAGTTTAAACACATGCAGAGTAACCCAGGCCATTCCTTCTTGTGCCTACTTCTTTTGGCCCCCTCCTTCTCCATGATGTTCCGCCGTTTGACGCTAAATATTTTCGGGCGTTTGCTCTTTACCTTTCGGGGCACTTTCTCTTTGGGTCGATGGGTGACTCAGATCTCCAGATTTTGCTGACGCTCCCGAAAGTTCTTCTTCGGGCTGTCTTGGGGATTGAGAGTCGCATGTCCTGCGGCAGCTGCAAGTGAATGAGCCAAAAATTTCCCCCGAATCTCCCCTTGCTACTGTAGAGTTTACATTGAAATCAGATTTTTAGTAACGGCTTTCTCGCGTTTCTTTTCCCCCCGTTCTACTGCGCGGCAATGTTCTCAAATTCCCAGATTCCTTCACAAAGCGATTGAGAAAGCTCGGTTTATTCTTTCCCCCGTCTTGAAGTTTTAACCAAGCGAGCTGTTCCACAGTTTGCCCCTTTTTTTTAAGTTTTTCAGAGATTTGTCTACAAATTGCTTTTCATTGGCCTGAAAGACCTTTCTCGCTTCCAGCGTTTGTTCTTTCCCCTCCTCCACTTCGTAAATTTTCCCTGGTGACTGATGGAAGCCGGAGCCTATTCCGTTCAGTTAACTTTCCAGAGCTACCCACCCAAAATGGTCAGCGAACCCCTCCTCGTTTCCATTTCATGCGGGGTTTATGACAAGTTGAACCATACCATTCTCTGGGGGCCTTCCTCTCTGTCGCTAGAGCCCTCCTGTTAAGTCTTCCCGCTATTTCCCACCAAAAAATACCCCCTCCGTTCTTTCACCCTTCCTTTCCCCAGATGGGCGAGGTGCGATCCCCCGTCACTCCTTGATGACCTCGAGGGGTCCAATAGTAAGTCCCTTTCGGCCTTTCCCTTTATTGCTAACGACACCCCCGGCGTTTAACCGATTTCTCAAATTCACAACCTTCTCTTCCACCCTTGTCACGGTCTCACTCGCACGTATTCGTAGCTTCTTTTCCGATCGCCGTTTCGATGGGTCGGAGTTCAAGCAGCATCCGACCCCTGGGCAGGTTCCCACTAAATCCCAAAGTCCGTTGGCGAACAAATTGCCGTGGGTCGCCAAATGCTATGTTCCCCTCTCTGACATTCACCCACCCGGCGGAACGCCGGCGTTGCTTTCTCTTGGCCTTTTTTTTTCCTTCTCTTCAAAGCGGTGCTTACTACGAAGTTCCTTGCTGCAGACTTTCAGACAGATTTCCACTTCCCTCCTCCTGTCACTTTCGACGGACCCGCATAACATCTTTTCCCATACTTCCTCCTAGTAGGTAGCTCATCTCATATACTCCCTTTTCCCCGGACTTCAAAGTCCTTAATCAGGCGAAAAACGATTGCGTTCCCAAAATTTTCCTTCTCAGGTGATTTTCCAAAAATAGGGTCCCTGTAGAGCCGTCTATTACCTCCGCTTCCTCTCGAATCGCAGACCATATCCGCCGAGAATATGGGAAGACGGACGATCCTTTCCCTTCTGCCTCCCCCCAGCTTTCAATTGGAGGACACCCCCCTTGTACGGTCCCCCCCCTCTTTTTCTTCTTTTTCCTTTCCCTTTTTCTCCCGGCACGGTACCCCTTCTTTTTCCTGAACGCCCTCGCGGTTTTTCAGTCGCTTTGAAACTCTCTGAATCGACGCTTCCCATCGTCTTTCCCCACACCAATTTCGGAGAAAAGTGAGATCTCACCCTCCGACTTCTCTGCCGCCCCGTTCCTCATCCGGCTTTCACTTTCCGAGCCCTCGAACCTGCTCAGAACCACACATGGCTTAAAAGTTTTCAACTTTCCCCGTTCGCGTTTCCCAACCCCCCTGTGACGCCACCGGCCAGTCCCTCCTCTAAGAAGGAGTTTTGCATGTCCCTTGCGCCGCTTAGGAACACGAATATCGTCAGGGGATTGAAGCCCGTTGTGTTTTGAGAGCTATTCCTGGCTCCACTTTGATGCGGTCCAATGATTTTCGTTTTATATTTCAAAATGAACCATAACCCATGCCTGAGGTCTGGACGTTTGTTTTTTTGTTCAATTTTTCTCATCCATCGAGGTTCATTGCCCAAATCCAATTTCTCGACATTAATCCGGATGATCGGAAAATGTCTCTCTCCGAGAGGATTCTTCTGGGATTTCCCCGCCACTTTTTTTTCCGACTTTTTCCGGCGCTTCTCCGCTTAACCAGGTATAGATGTTCTCGACTCTTGTTTTCTTCCTCCCCCTTGTGATTCGTTCGCGCTGTTCGTGCCCTACGGCTTTTAAAGGGTGGAAGTCAACCCTCCCTTCCGTCAAGTCCCCGCTTTTACCCCCTGTCCATACAAAGTTTTTACCCTCGCTTTTCGCTTTTCCCGTTTCCTTCCTCTCGTTCCTTCCCCTTCCTCGTGTGTTTTCTTTGTCTCCTTCTGTCTTTTCTTTTTTCTCACTCTTAATCGCCCAACTTCCCCCACGTAACCAATTAGCCCTACCCTCCTTTCACCCCTTTGTTCCCCCGCCCCCAATTTGACGTCCTTTCTTCTTACATTTTGAGGAGCCCCCCATGATTCTCCCTGTCGAGTCCTTATGTTCTCCTATACCTTCTTTTGCTACTCTGGCTTCGTGTCAATCGGGAGGGGTGATCTTTTCCCATCTCCGAGGCTACCTCTCCTTATTTTTTTGCTCTTTTTCTACTACACCATCGTGGCCTAGCTTTTCTTACCTTTTTGAGGCCAAAACCAATTATCGGCCGCTCGCATGCTCTCCCAATCCTCGAATTTGGCGGTTTTCCCCCACCCTTTCCCTGTTTGAATTCAACTCCGAGTTTGGGATTGCAAACATTTTGTTTTTCTGGCTCTCCTCATGCCCTCTAACCTGAAAACCCGGCTTATCCTGAGACCGAGTAACCTACTGCGGTGTTTTTTCCTTCCTTCTTGACCTGGTTTATGGCCCATGATCACCTCTCCTTTGCAAAATTGACTTTTTTTCTCCCAGTCACTTCTTTTTCGGAGCTCCCATTTACGCTTTTGTATCTTTCCTCATCCAGTCCCTTGACGGTGTTGGTGACTCCCCCCTCCATTTTAATTGAATTTTTTAAAACCTCCCTCCTGCTCGGGAGTTTTTTTCCCCCCGTTATCCACTTTGTCTGTTGTCCCGTCTCTTGTTTCGCGCTTTGAGCGGGTGCCTGCGAATCGGTTTCCGATTTTCCTTTCTCGATTCGCGTGCATAATTGAACTCCACGCTCGGTTTTCTCCTGCGCCATTTTTTGTGGTTCTTTTTGTTTGCCTGAAGTTTGCGGACTTCCTTAAAGTGTATGTTCAAATCTCATGCCCTTACCGCTTTTCGGATTTGGATCCACACCGCATTTGATTTTTTTTGACAGAGGGCCTGGGAAAGCTGTTATTCGCCACCCCACGGTGTGGACCTCGTCCATTTGTGCCTTCTTTTTACTCGTAAATCGAGCGGTTTCGCCTCCTAGACTTCGCTTATTCTTCAATCTGTTTGGTTGCCCCAAAGGTCTCGCGCGATTTCGCGCTTCTTATCACCGTGGTGATCATTCGCCCTCAAGAAGGGACCCGTGCACTTTTAGACACGAGTTTTTGAAATTCCGTAGCGACTGTCGTGTCGTGAGACCAGGGACGTGGGCTTTCCCTGGCGCCGGGTGGCCGTCAAGCGTCTTCTAGCTTCTTTCAAAGCTGTTGGGTAACTTGGATTTTCTGCGCCGGAGTACGAAGACCCCCCAGAATTGAGCGTCTCACAGCACAATGTTGGAAGACTTAAATCACCGGCACTCTTCCCTTTCTTCCTGATGCAAAGCACAGATCCCCTTTCCCTGAATTTTTTCGACTCTGATGTAGGCTCCCCCTTTCTTTTCCGTTCAAGAAAGTTTTTGACATTCCCGAGAATTTTCGCTTCGGTCGTAGAGTCATCACATGCCTAAATGCGGCGGGCGTGCGGTCCCTCAATCGTGCTCTCTTTAAAGTGTCTGTCTTCCCCTTTCGACAACTGCTTCAGTTTTTTTTTCTGCAGTTTTTTTTCAGACAACTCCTGTCGACAACCACCACGAATGATAGAGTTCCTACTTTCCCTTCCTGATTCTTTCTTTACCCATTGATTTTTGGCCTTTTGGCAGAGCGTGCCCAGAATATTTTTTTTTTGGATGTTTGATCTATTGCCTCTCTCTTCGCATGTCCAAATGTTCGACATTCGGCCCCCATTTTCGGCTTCCTTTTTTGTCGTTCCTGGACGCGCTGAAAACAGCCTCCTTTCTTTTGACTTTTTTCTTTTGTCGCGACTTGCTCTGCAAGTCTTCGTTCTTTTTCCCCCTTATCGCTTTTTCCCCTGTCTTGTGTGAGCACAACTTCTGTTCCACCCATTCCGAATGGGACGGTCACTCTTCTTCCCTACCCGTTTTTCCTTTCCGCTTTTTTCGGCCCGTTCCCTTTTTTGACGGAAACGATCCGTTATAACTTTTCTTGGAACGCAACCTCCCTTCCTTTCCCGTCGATAGCGATGAACCATTCTGCTCTTCGTTGCGACTGCATTTTGACGAATGTCATCTTTTTTCTGAGCGACAAGGAAATTACGTACACGTCTGGTAGCTCTAGCCAACTCCCGCTCCGAACCCCCCCTCCCCCCCCAATCCTTTACTCACAAATTAATCTTCTCTTTTTACAAGTCAGACGTTTTTCCCTCTTGACAAGTGTCATTCCTTCTTCCCCCCCAAATTTGTTTCTTCGGAGTCTAGTTGCTCCTTATTAATATATTCTTCCCCTACATTGCTATCGTCTTCGTTTGAATGACCATTTTTTTTCCCGGAACCCCCTCCCCGGAATTTATATTTCGATTGTTTGAAAAAACCTTCTAACTGGCCACTTCCCCTTTTCCCCTTCCCTCTTTCCCTTTTCAACAAACGTTTATTTTTTTTGAGAGGGATAATTACGCCGACCTTTTTCCTCCGAACTTCAATTCGGGTTCCTTTTCTAAAGGTCGGGATCACATACCCTTGCCTTTTTCCTCTTTTTCTTGCTCCAGATCTCTACTTTTTTTTTCCATTCTTTTTGTGGTCTAGTAGATCTTTTTTTTTCCAATCCCTCTCCCCCTGAATTTCAAGGCTAGCTCGGATTTATCCCCCTTTCTTATGAACAATAGCAAAATTTTTTCAGCTTTTCCTCTCGGCGATTTCTCCTCTCCAAACTGTTCTCAATTGAGCGTTTCCGCTTAGGTGAAATGGTAGCTTTTCGTTCCAATACACGTCTTATATCCCCCCGCGAGCTTTCCAAACCTTTTCTTTGGGGTCTCTCCCTATCGCGTACAGCTTTTTTCACTTGGCAACCACCGCTTCTTTTCTGCCACGAAAACGACTGCTAACCTTGCATAGCCGTTCTAAATCTGCGTGTTTCCCCTCCCTTTTTCGTCCGTTCGCGTTGCCTTGTACTCTTCCCTCAAGAATTCCAAGTGGTGAATTCGTCCTTTTCTCTGGGTTTTTTCGTTTTTTTCTCTGCTTTCCTTCATTTCCCATTTTTTCATTTTCGTAAGGTCCTGCCCGCAAGTCCCACCCCTGCTGTTCCCCTCCTTTACGAGCGTCCTTTGGCTTTCCATTTCGCGATCTCCTTTTTTCAAGACTTTTTTGTCTCGCCCGCCGACCCCCATTTTCCGCATTTTTCGAACGCCCCCAAAGTTTGACCTCCTTTCGGCCTAATCGGCTCCATGTCATTTATTTTTAGACCGACCCTTTTGTCTTCCTCCCGCCATGTCTAAGTTCCCTAACGATAGGCATCAGATTCCGCACGGAAACCATTTTCCCTTTTGCTCGTCTATTCTTCACTCCCTTTGTTTTCTCAGTGAGCCGTCGTAACGCCAGTGCTTTCCAGATTGGGCTTAGAACCCGCTTCTGATTCGCTCCGCGAGCACCAAAGACAGAAACTTCTTTCCCTTCTTTCTTCCATTCCTCTCTTCACCGCTACTTTTTCAAGTGATCTTCACTTTTTAGGGTTTTTTTTTACGGATTTTTTTTCTGCTTATGATCCATTTCCTAAGTTTCTCCTGAAATCCGGCAATGTCAGTCTGAACACCTCCTCTTCGCATACCCATTTAAGTTCTGCCGTTTGCGTCACCGGCAATACCCCACCCTTCACCCACCTGTCTGACCTCCAGCCGACCACTTTTTGCCTTATTCCCCTGTGTCATTTTTGTGCGCCCCTGCCGTTTGCCACATTCTCTTTTTCGGCCGGCTCCTTTCTCTTCTTGCTTTTTTACGTGTTGAAATGTGCCGTTCTTTTTAAATGGTTCGATTTCTTTTTGCGATGGGGACCTGCAACGAACCTTCCTCTCCACCTTTTTCCCCCCCTCCTCGCCGACCCTTGTGTTTTTTGTTTTCGGTTTTTCCTCGCGGTTGACCTTTCTTTTAAACAGAATCTTTCTGTTCTCCGCCCCTCTCAAAGGCTTTCCTCTCTCTACCCGTTAGGTGTTTCTGTCGCGCGTTTAACGTGATGAAAGCGTGCAAGACGCTTTCCCCGTCGAATTCCCCGCAGATGTTCCTTACATCGGCGCGCGGATTTGGTCCCGCTCGAGTTTTTTAAAACAAGGCGTTTCACCGTTCTCCCTTCTTTTGAATTCCCCCCCTCGCGCGTGGCTTACACAACTGTGTCTTACGAAAGTCTTCTTTTCGCCCTGTCGTTGTTCGATTACCTTCGACGACCATTTTAATTTCATCTTGGAGGCTACCTGCCTTTCAGGTCCGCCGGCAGGTCAACAGCAATAGAACAGTCTTACCCCCCCCCCCAGGCGCATCCCGCGCGTTTCGCCCCTTTGCTTTTCCTCCCGTTTTCGCGCCGCCCTTAAAAATTATTGACGAGGATAGTCCCGTGTCTTCCCGCGACCTGCGTCCCCTCGTCCTTGTCCGCGCACAGTCCGTCAAAACCCACCAGAGCGTTCTTTTTCACATCAATTTTCTGCGTGTCATGAAGGCCCATTTCACTGGATGGAGCGGAGCTGACCGGATTCTGTCCGCCACGCCTTTGTCCCTATGGGTAAGCAATGAAGAAGGAAATCTTTCAAACGTTCTCATCGCCCCAGTGTCAGGTTATTGTCATTTCCTTTCAGCTTCGCGTGCTGATTTTTCTTTCGTTCTTTTGATTCGTTCCTTCGCCTCCGCAATAGCCTGCGGAAGGATACAAAACCCTCGTTTTTTCCTTTCCCACCATTGCTCTTGTTGGCCCCCCCCGCTTCGAATCCATCGGGCGTCCCCTTGAGTGCTATCTTTTAGATACGTAAAATTTGCCTCTATGTACTCTCCGGACGTCTTTATTCGGCATCTTCTGTTTTTTCTCCGCGCGGTCACACGTCCGTTCTTCGTTCCCCTATAAATTTCAGAAACCATTTCACCGACGAAGACGTTTTGTCGCATGTTTTTTTTTTTCCCTCCTCTAAGCTTTATTCCCGGAATTGCTTTCAGGCGTTTTAATTCGCGTGCCCCCCCCTATGCACCCCTGTGGGTATCCCTCGTTTCGGATTATTCCCACTCCGGTGGGAAGTCATGTTTTTCGCCCATCGGTTGTCTCTTCCCTTATCTTCTTGCCATTCGCCTCAAGGATGGGGCCTCCCCCTTAGCCGAGGTTCTGACGACCAGTCCTCTGCCCTCGTTTGACCGCCGGCGCAACCGGTGTTGTATTAAGGCACCCTAACCCCGCGCACTTCAGTCCTCGAAAGATCTTTTTATTGTTTTTCTTGTTCTTCCTTGTTTTTTTTTTCTTTTTTTTTTTTTTTTTTCTTTTTTTTATTCTTCTCTCCCTTTTTTTCTTTTCAAATCTCCTCCCCCCTTCGAAGCTCGAGTATTTATCGGGCTTCCCCCATGTTCTCCCCCTCCGGGGCGTCCCCCGCCTACGTTGTTTCCTGCCGACGTGGGTTCGGGATTCATGTCTCTCGAGGACAACCTGATCCCTCCAAACCTTTTTTGTTGATCTTTCACCACCTTGTCTTTCGTCTTCCCCGCTGATTTTAAATTTTTCAACACCGAATCCGACCATCACGCGTTGACTTGCATGGCAGAAGGTTTTACAGCATACCTCGACTTTCTCTTTTCTCTCTCCGTTTTTTTTTTCTTTTTTTCTCTGCCCCCTTACGAAGGTTTACTTCCCAAATGTCCAACAACAGGTCTTATTGCCGGGGTATTGTTTTGGTGTAACCGCGGCCCTTTGGGGATCTCAAGAGAGGCGTTCCGCGCATTGCACATTTTTTTCTCTCCATTTCGTCTTGGCCTCATTCCCCCTCTTTAAATTCCAGGACGGGATTTCGCATTGTTCTTGTAGTTCCTTTTTTGATACCGATTCTTGCGATGTTCGACCGAGTAACATTTCGTTATCGCCTTTTTTTAATTGATTCCAGTTTTTCGCTTATTCGTGCGCTGTCTGTTAAAACGGGTTTCGACCTTTCGAATGGTTCCCTCCCTAAACTGGTTCAGGACCCCCAGAGTTTGCTTTTTTTTACTTTTGGTGCCTTTCCCAACTGCGGAGATCGTACGTTTTCAACCATAGGCTCTTGCTAATTTTGGTGGGGAATGCGTTGGATGGTCCCCGACATCTTTCAACATTCCTTCCCACCTTTTTTTAACGATTGGACCTTTTTTTTGATTATCCGTCGAATACTTTTTCTATGGAATTAAGGAAGTCCCCCCTTTCCTTTTCTAACACCTCTTGAGCGACCTCTTCGTAGATTGGAAAGCTTTGCTAGATTAGTTATCTTTTTGTCAGACGTTACCTGCGGGTCTGGGTCCCGTTTTTGCGGCACACTAGGTCCCCTTTCCGTGCTAACTTTATGCCCATCCCCACGAGTGGGGATCTTCCAGATAGACTGGCCCCTGCGTTCTTGTTCGATTATTCTCTACCTGACACGCACCCCATTTGGCTACAAACCACGTGCCCCTGTGGTGATGAATTAAGCCGGGAGTTTATTAAGAAACCCCCAGGTCTCAGTATTAAAGCTCAAGAAATACTGACCCCCCTTCATCGGCCTTTTCAGCCGTGACTCTCTTCCCGCCGTGAAGTCACTTCCTGTGGGGACCTCGTTGATAATTGTTTTTAATTTTTAATCTGCGTGCATTCGGGGCGGAGAGACGTTCTCCTCCGAGTTTTCCTGATCCCATTTCCTTGTTCTTCTTCCAAATATTTTTTTCTACCCCTGGTTTACACCCTCCCCCCTCCCGGCTTCCTTTTTTTTTGCCCTTGCGTCCCGTGAGTACTTGAATCTGAGGGTTTCCCTTGCTATCCTTCGATCCGATTTTCCCTTGTTCGATTTCTCATCAATTACCTTCCCCGTTGCACCCCCACTGTTTCGGTTTGCTCCAATGGTTTCTATCTTTTATTGTTAGTACTGACTCTTCCAGTTGGTGTCCAAGCAATTTCTTCCCCTTTCCTCCTTTTTTCGTACGTACTTGAACCCCTCCTTTCAGCTGATGGCGGGCCTTAATCCCTGGTAGTTTTCCCCAAATGGTACTCTTAAAAGAGGGGTCCCCTCTACCGTTTTATTCTTTACCCACTTGTTCGACCTTTTCCCGAGTTCGCGAGATTTCTCCTCAGTTTGCGCGTTTATTATTAATAACCTCCCCTATCGCAGGAATACCATCAAGGTACATTCTCCGCGATTCCTATTTTCCCTATCTTCCTTCTCGTACATTGTCGATTTGTTTTCACACCTTTTTTTTCTTCCCCCTTAGGCAGAGCGAGATTGCTCTCCTGAAGAATCAAATACAAACAATTTAGGGATTTCGTCATACTTGTTCGCCCTCCCTTATAGGCTTTCCATGAAGACCAACGACGAGGTGTCTCACACGTTTATGCCTAAGCCTTTTGACCATCTTCCCACTTACCCCTCCCCCCCCAAGTCCCGGACTCGAGTTTTCCTGCCCCTTTTCCCCCTCCCCTTTATGGGAAATCTCTGTCCCGTTGTACGCCTTTCCCTTGAATTATTGTCTTCTTTGCGCCTTCATCCCTTTCCCCCTGCACGCAAACGCTTTGTTGTGAAAATTTCGGGGAATTCCCTCCCTCCTTTTCTCCCTTGCCTTCCCTCCTACACATTATATCTCTTTTTGGGTTCTTTTGTCCCAAGACCAGCTACACCCATGTGGCCACAGCCTTCTCACCCAATGACTCGAATGATGCAGGTGTTTGCTTTTCTTGAAAATCCCCCGGCCTCCCCCTTCCTTCTTTGCTTGGCTTTTGTTTTGCGGCGCTCGCTCTCCTCCTTTTTCTGCGAAATTGTTAGTTTTTACTCTTGGAGTCACTGAAACGGTCGTTCCCCTCGGAGCACGGCTTGATTGTCCCACCTTTTCCCTGCGGTAGGGTACTCCTTCCCATCGTTTTCAGGCGTGATTGCGCGAAATGCGAGCTGAACGTCCTCTTAGATTTTTTAATTTCTTCTGCCTGATTGATTTTATTGGTTTCACCCTTCCCGGGAGGCCCGATTTTTTCCGGACTCTTTTTTCCCCTGATTTTTGTTGGCGACCTTTCTTAAAAGTCTTTTTTCCCGTTTCAACACGTTACGTCCAGACTTTCTTGCTCTTCGCCCGTGGACATTCTTTTGACAGCTACATCTCATGTTTGAGAATGTCCACTTGGCCGTTCTTCTTTCCGCTTCCCCCCATTCAATGACGCCTCTCAGAACCCCGTACGCCTTGAAAATCCAATAACACTATCTTTAACCCTCCTTTTTTTTGCATCGTTCCCCCTGGCGCGACTTTTTTTCCGAACTTGCTGTACAGAGTCGTTACTTTTTTAGGAAGTATGGCCTCCTTTACCGAGGGATTAGGAGGTCAATGTCTCCTTTTTTAGTGCCTCTTCCTTTCTGGGGATCGTCCCCCATTTTAATGGACCCCTTGATACTCGCGTCGACCCTCGTACTCGGCGCCACCCGAGCCACCCTTCCCGCTCAATTTGTCAAAAAGCGAGTTTGAGTGTATAAGCGGCCCGACGAAGTACCCATTCAAACAGGGGTTTACTTTTTCTCCTCCTGAAATGTTAACCTTAATTCTGTACTTCGCCCTTTCTGACCT
>Ga0179593_1513013_pt1 | contig 12202 bp, 11 predicted proteins | sample CZODoug2_1_08_16_FD_185931 | JGI IMG/M metagenome (GOLD analysis project Ga0179593, IMG submission 185931) | Vadose zone soil fungal communities from Angelo Coast Range Reserve, California, USA - CZODoug2_1_08_16fungal (PacBio error correction) | ecosystem: Environmental > Terrestrial > Soil >... | reverse complement strand
TCGTGCCCTCGTATTTTTCCTTTTTCCCCCCTGCTTCTGCGCGCTTATTTTAGTTGTTGTGACTCTCCACAGCGTCACCTCTTTTTCCCCCCTAGCACTGCGACGGTTGAAACTTGCCCCTCGCGTGAAAGGTTTGGTAAACTCCTTTTCTTTACCAAAGGACCTCCCCTTCGTTTCAATAGTTATTAAACTCTCTATTGCCCAGCTTGATGGCGCCCCCCGGTAGTCTTTGCCCCAGAGAGGCCGTTTAGGTTCAAACTACCCTTCTTCTTTTTTCTTTTTTAGAAGGTTCCCTTTCCAGTTGCTGGATTTCCCCCCCCCATCGTAGTTTTTTTCCAGCCCTTTGAATTTCCACCCTTTTTTCAATGCCGCGTAGTGCCCAGAACCAGATGGATTGCTACCGCTTTCTTGAGGGCTTCCTCCCCAAGAAATAGGGAAGGACGTTTTTGATAGTCTGAAATCCGTCAATTCCCGCTTACACACGGTTCCTCCGCGCTCGGTATGTCCAAGCCTGGTTATACCGAAAGACCATGAATCACCGGATCCTTTTCCCCTCTCCTTCTTTTAAGGAATGCAGCCCAAGTGTTCTAAACCTGCGTTTTTTTTTATCCACTCTTTCGGCGCGCCAAACCCGCCTTTTTCCTTTCCCCTGGCCCGGACCCCCCCCCGGCTCTGTGGGATGACGTCAAACCTTGATTACCTCCCTCTCTCTCCTCCTGCTAGTTGCTACCAGCAGTTTTTGCGTTTAAGGTTACTCCTTTCCTTCAACATGGAACTCTGAGTCAACGAATTAATGTCGTATTTTTTTACCCCTTCGAAAAACCACGCCTCCGAATTATGCTTCAACACTTGCTGAGCAGTGGACTTCCGTGATACGTGTCCACTCCCTCCCCCGCTTTAGAACAGCTTTTACGGATAATTTTTGTGGCTTCCCCCCCAAATCGAATAGGATGAACATAGATCTTCTCGTTCCTTCCTCTAAGATTTCTCCCTTCCCACGTCCTTTTCCCAAATTCAGTCCTTATAATGGGAGGCCGTTTCTTTAGCCCCATTCTTTTGAGATAGCATTATCGCCCCCAGTTTTTTCCCGTTCGACTCCAATTGGGATCCTCCCTATGTTCCAATCCCCGATCCCTGGTTAAGGCCTCTTTTTCTTTTTTTCTTGACCAACACGTTAATTTTTTCAGGCCCCGCGTGTAGCATCTTCCCCTCTCTTCATGCAGTTGTGATTGGACCCCGCCCCCCATATTTCTCCAGTCCGGATTCCCACCCGGACAAGGTTTTTCCCCCCTGGTAATGAAAGCCGGTTTTCGTTCTTCAACATCCATAGGTAGTCGGGAAAGGTCCTCCCCCACCTCCCCTGGTTTCCCCCCCCCCCCGCTCCATTCTCAACCATTCGTTTCTATCAGGCATTTTCCGTTTGTCGGGGCGCTCTTCTTTTTTACGTTGGTGACGGCTCTGTCTTTATTCTGTCCACCCTGTCGCCCCCTTAAAGATTTTCCCTAATTTTTAAGGTTGACTTTCTGAGTAACCTGTTTGCCCCAACTGGGCACCCCGTCAAGTTAATTGTCCCCCGGAGTTGAGCCGCCACCCTTCCTTTCTTGTTAGGCTTGAATGCCATTTTTTGGACCCCATTCCCGCCTGGACTGTTTACTATCCTGCCTCCCCCCCAAGCCCCCGTTCAAGAACGATTGTTTTTGGTGAGTCCTCTGCAGCCCAGGCTTACTTCATTCAAAATTCCTTCCCCGGGGATATTCGGACTTCCTTATCAACCAAATTTAGTGCTCCCTTTTCATCCAGCCGTTACCTTCCGGGTTTCCCTCTCCTCCCGGGTCGACCCGGCCTGACCCCCCGTTCGGCTCCTGTCCTGAAAATCCTAACATTAGTGTCACACCTGACCGAGTCCTCCTTGATCCCCCCCGATTCGCGGTCTTTCCTCTTTTGGACCACGACTTCCGGCCTCCGGGGTGAACACCACTTTCTTTTTTCGGTTGCCTCCCTGAAACGACGTGGCCGGCTTTTCCTGGGCCCAAATTTATCACGCCAGTATAACTTCACAACAACAGCTTGCCCACCTTTTTTTTACCTTGGTCAGGGAGTCCAAGGTGATGAGGGTCCCAATGCGTGGGCTCGCCTTGACTTTTTTTTCAGGATGGTTTTTTGCGTCCCCAACGCAGGATTTCGTAAGCAGGTTTTTGACATTACCTCTTCGTCTAACGTTATCTTGGCATCACCAGTAGTCCTTTCTTGTCTCTTTTTAAAATTCTGTCCCCTTTCGGGGCCGAGTTTGCCAAAACCAACGGAGCATTTTTGCGCGATCTAAGGCCTTTTTTCCCCTTTTCCCTTTTTTAGAAGCTTTCTTTCCTCGGGATATTCCCAAAGTTAATTACCCGAAGCTGGGCTGCGCTCTATTGATATTTTCGCGACCAACCCCCCTGTGGACCGAGACTACTGTATCCCCGTGATGATACAATTATAGGGGGACACTGTCTATGAATGTTATTCTATTTTCCTACTAATACTTTTTTTTTGTTCTTTCTCTCGGTCAGTCATGTCTGACTTTCTCAATGTTTAACGCGACCCCCCAATAGCGGATGGTACTCCCTTGGACGCCCTTTTCCCGTTTTTTCGCCCGACCCTGGTTTGGGGGGCTAAGCCAAAATGGCCCACTTTCGATCCAGCCCTTTTTGGGTCCCGGATGAATTCAAAGTTTGTTTTTTGTTCAAGCCGCGGGTTACCCCCTTTTTGCCCAACTGCTCCGGCAACTCCTTTCGCCGGGCGCGCTTTTCATTTGCGTCCTTTTTTCCCTCCCGCCCCTCCTCGCCCCCTCCGCTGCTTTCCAACATTTCTGCTGCCACCTGGCCAACTTACAGCTCGTAAGGGTTCGACCTCTCAAATCGTAACCCCCGTCCTCTCCCTCCCGTTATTTGCTGGGCCGTCTGACCCAAAAAAAATAAGTGATTGTTCCCCACCAGTCTGGTCCTTAGTGTCCATCGAATTTTTTCCCCCTTGTCGAACCCCAAGATAAAAGCTTTTCCACACGCTTTGTTTGTCCTCTTGGCTGGACGTTTTTACCTGGGCCCTGTTCTCAATTCTCCAGGCTTCAGGTTTTTTTTTTTTCTTTTTGGAACATCACTTTTTTTTGCCGTTTACCCAAGGAGTTGTGCCGCCAGATGGCTTTTTAGTGCCTTTTTCGGATTTAACGCGCGGGTCTCCGCTCTTTAGCCCTGGTTTCGAAGATGTGAGACTTCCCGCCGGGACCTCTGGGCCCTTTTCTTTAATTTTCCTCAGCCCGATTGTTATCTATACCTTTTGCTTCCCCTTGCCCACCCATTTACTTGCCCCCAAGGTGCCCCCGTGCCTCCTCCTCTCTTTTTTCCCATTCTGATGTGCCCCGGATCTTCTGCCTGTTTGTAGGGCCCCCCCCCCCCCCCCCACCATTTTCTCTGGTCGGGCAGGATGTCTATTCCATTAAAGGATGGAACCTGTCCTTTAATGCGAACCCCCCTACAATTTGTCCCTCCCCTTGTTCCCCTTCCCCTCGGGGTTGCTTCCCAGGTTGACAGCAGGGGACCCGCCTAAGTCTCCGAAATGGTCTTCGGAAACCCCCCCCTCTTGTTTTTCTGATAACGCTTCTGTCCCCGTTCTAATCCCCGCAACGAAGCCTGATTCCTTAGCGCAATTGGAATGGTTTTTCCTTGTCTCTTTCTCTCGTGAGTGGAACCTCCCCCTCAGATTTTGGATTGTGTAAGACTGACCCGAGGCTTTGTCAACATGCTGGGGGTCCCCCTCTTCATCCTGGAGGACTCCTCCTTGAACCTTTTGCCCCCCCCCCCAACTCCCTACGCCGAGCCTCGATTTTTTTTGCTTTAGGATTTCTCTCTCGTTGTGCTTTCAACCACTTTTACGTTTCCCTACGGGAGGGCTAACCGGTTTCGGTTTTTTCGTTTCCAGAGCTTACCCTGTCTCCCCCCCCCCACGTTCGTTCGACGTCCCCCTAGACCCGATGCTCGTCTTCTGTTGGTCCGTGAATCCTTGCCAGGGCATTAGGAGTCCCCCTTTGAACTGCTGGTGATCGTGAGCGCCCTTAATTTAGCGATGACGCCGAGGTTCCGGTTCTTTAAATTTTTTTTTAAAACCAACCTGACACATTGCAGGTTCCTTTACCCCTGTTTCCCCCTTGCAGGGAGCCAATTCCGTAACGCCCCCCCGTAGACTTTACCTCTCTCAGAGCTTGGTTGTTCTCCCCCTCAGTGCCCTTTCAACCCCCTTTTCAAAAGGGATGGCGAACCCTTTTTGAGAGACAGCGGACTTGTGCACGCACTTAAGTGGTTACCACCCCCCCGTCTCAATTTTCTTAGCGAGTCGGTGGTAGTGAACCCACGCGCTCCTGACTTATTTTTTTTTTCCCGTACGTCAACGCCCATGACCCAGCCTTTTTAGACCGTGCTAACTAAGCCTCAATTTTTCTTTTTAAAGATGCCCATCCGTTACTTTTTTGCTGGTTGTTCGCTCGGCGCCCCTTTTGTCTCCGCAGTTGTAAGGTGAGTCCGACGCCCGTCAATTTCTTGATGTTTTTTCCCCAATGCCCCCGGCCTCTGTAACGGCCGTCCCTGAGACCTTCCTTTACTTCAAACAGTCGTACGAGGCAACCATCGTGCGTTTACCACTCTTTTTGAAACTTTTAACCGGCTGCGGTCTTTGCTGCTCCCCCATTCCCGAGATTCCGTATCCGATGCAAGCTGTCCACATCCCTCTAACACTTATCAAGAGTGGTCCCCCTTTTTGTTTTCCAGCGTATCCCGACGGGTTTTCCCTTGTGTCCCCTCCCCCCACCCCCACGAGCTGCTGTCGCCTTTTTTTCTCCGGAGCTTTTACCTTTTCGCACTTGCCGTAGTACATACGTTCGTATTATTAATGTATCTTTTCTTCCCCCCCCCCGGGGTTTTTTTTGGGCTGATTGTGATCGTAGAACCCCTTGTTCCCCTTCCTTATCATCTGCCCTGTCCCGGCTCTTTCTTTTTCCTCAGTTTCCTCCCGCCGAAAAATCTTGCCAGCCCCAGCGGAGAGTCGTTTGAAAACAGTTGTGGACGGCCAGGTGTACTTGTGTCCTGTGGTCCCTTCCCACCCACCCCGTTCTTCCGTAATTCTAAGTTCTTTGTGAAAACAAGGTCTTTTTTCATTCGGTTTCTGCATTAGATAGAGGATTGGGCCCTTCCGAAACAAGTGTCCGTTCTCCGGTTAGTTTTTCCAATTTGATCTTCGTTTTTTTCTTGACCATCGTACGGTCCCAATGCCTGGTGCGGTTCTTAGCTTTCGGGCCTTTCCCCAAGTAGTGGAGGTTTATACGGCGATTTGTACACTTTTTTGGCCCTCAACCCCCAAGCCTCATTGAACCGTATCGGCACTCCGAAACTTCCCCTTCTACCCCCCCCTTTTTTCCGCCCGCGCTTTCTAGACATTTTTTCCAACCTCCTTGTCCTTCCCCCCCCCACAGATCCCGATCCTCTTTCACTCCTGAGCAGGATTCGCTCTACCCTAATTCCATGCGCGTTTTTTTTTACCTTTATGGAGTTGTACTCTCTTCCAAGACCGCTCTCTCGATTCGTCGTGTGTGATTGACTGGACCCAGACAGTTTTTTTACCCCTCTTTTTTCCTGATAGTTGCGAACGCCTTCGGGTGCTGACCTTCCCTGCTCACTGACCCCCCCCCCCCCTTCGGAATGAACCATTCCCGTGTTTTTTAGCCAAACAGCTTCCTTTTCTCAACCCCCCCCCAGCCTTGTGACTAGAGGTTCACAGGCGTCGAGATCTCCCCCTGCTCCCGGCGCCTTTACCGCGGTAGAACAACTGATGAATTCCTCTTTTGAGTGTTAGATGGGTGAGTTTACCCCCAAAACCCGCCTTAGGCTGCACGCTCTCCCTGCTTCTTTTGACAGGAAGCTCGAGGAACAAGCATGTCAACCCTTCTCTTAGACTGACATGGTCCCCTTCGCATGCCCCCAATGACTCTTTTTTCTGGTTGATATGAATCTTTTACAACCCTTTGTATCTTTCGCATTCCCCCCCACACATGCTCGCTCCCTTTTTTTTGATATACTGTAGACTTCTAAACGGGTTTTTTTAATTCTCGTGGACTGAACCCTTTAAGTAAACCCTAGATAGCCATCCTAATTTTTCAGAGGGGTTGGCCACATGTGCTCGGTAATCGGGAATTGACAAAGCCTTTGCCGCTGCATTGAGCCAGAGTGTCGTTTTTCCAGTTCAACACCATATGGCTATCCGGTTGGTGACCTCTCCGGATGTCATTAGGTCCCCCCCCCCCTTCGTTCGTAATCACCATGTTCTTGATTTGCCGACCGTCTTGGTTTTTTGGGAGTTAGCTTGTAACTTTTTTAAGCTCCTTAATGAAATTTGGTCGCCAATTTTTCTTTCTTAACTAAGGCTTTGTGGACCTTTTATCTGACCAAACATTCTGTCCCCCCCCCGTTTCCAGGTCTTTTTTGGCCCTTCGGTTTTTGAGAAGAACCTTGTTAGGGTCGCGCTTGATCCATTCCCCCCCCTATATGAGGTCCTTTGGTTAATTCTAGACTTGAATTCCCCCTGACATTCGAAAACTTGTTGTGCCTCCAGGACGCCAGATTTCAATTTTCATTGACATCACTGGTTACGTGATATCGACACCGATCATGTTTTTTGCTAGACCACTGGCAGATCATTATAGCTGATTTTGTCCGGTCGGCCCGGTGCGCCCGTCCTCCCCATCTTTTTTCACGGGCGGCACCTCACCCTGGAACACACAGGGTTTCTAGGCGAGGGCCCAGTTGTCGCCCTGACCTTTTGTTACCCACCGCATCGGTGGGCTTTTTTGAAAAACTTCCCCTCTGTTCTTGGGCGCCGCGCTTTCTCCAATTCTGTTTTCCGCGTAAGCACTACCAGCTTGGCCAAACTTGTCGGTTCACCTTGGCGGCTACCTGTGCTGACCGCGTTGCGCGCGGCATTGGAATGCAGCTATTCTTTCGCCGCTCCCTGCCCATTTTTTTGAAAGCTCGCTTTTTTTCCCGAGTGTCTGACCGCCGCTTGAAGAAACTCTTTACTTTTCGGGTGTTCCCTTTTTTTTCCCCGGATTCGTAAATTCTTTTCTGGGAACCTTTTCTTCCCTTTTTCCAGTGCCTAGCCCAAACTGAGATTTTTTCCGCTTTCAAAAAAAGTCGGAGCTTTAACCCCCTTTTTATTTGAACACGAATTGCGTCCTTCCCCATTACGCCCACGGCCCCCTTGTTTTTCTTCCCCCTGATGGATTATTTGTTCCCTTCCCCCCCCCCTCGGTTTACGACGAACTTTTATGGATTCCTTTGAGTCAGGTGGGGCCCCCCTCAGTTCTAGAAAGTTGTGGTTTACCTTCTCATTCCACCCCCTTTTCTCTTTTTCCCCCCTCTCTTTTTTTTTTGAGCGAAACTCTTGGTTAAGGCCGCGCCATGTCCACAACCCCTGCGGAACGGCACCTGCTTCCTGTTTTTTGGGTTCCGCGCGCCATTTCCCTGTTTTTCAGGGGTTGGAGTGATTCTCCAAATTAGCCCATTCCGATTCAGCAACGCCTCTTTTCCTTTTGGAATGAACGGGCTTTGCTTTTTTAGCGGGTAAGTCCTGCTTTTTTTCCCCAATCGGCCAACCGTGGGGCTCTCTACTCGCGTTGGTTTCGCTGTTTTTTTTTCTTTTACCTTTGAAATTCCCGATTCGTTTCCCCCCTGAATCGGTTCTATTGCCACCGAAAACCCTCCTCGTCCCCAGGCTGGCTATTCCCTCGCACAGCCATCGTTCCCAACTTTTCGCATCCGGTCTTTGTTCGGCGGCGCAAAAGTCCTCTCTATGCCCCCCCCGTTACCAGGTTGGCTCCAGCCCCCAGTCCCCCCGAAAATGTACGCGCCCCCCTTTTTTTTCCAGGCAACGGTGGGCACTATGGTTTGGGTTTTTTCTTTCTGGCGTGGACATGTTCCCCTTTTTTGTGCCCGCAGCGACGTCTCCGTTGGGCCAATCCACCCCATTGGTTTTTTTTTTCCAAATGCGGGAACCCTGCGGGGAGCTTTCTTAAGTGGCGTTTTCTTTTTTTTCTCAGGCTCCGTGTCAACTTGTGCTGACCCTTTTTTTAGCGTTGCCCCCCCTCCGGGGTTCCTCGTGGACGGGGTCTCCTTTGAAGCCTCTTTCATAGTCTTTTTTGTTTTTTGCACCCCCCCCTTGATCGTTCGACTTCTTAAATGTCCCGTCCCTCTGAAGTATTCTGGGGCGTTGTGAGCCAACAACCCTTTCTTTTCTGCTGGTCTTGCAGGATTCCCACCTGGTTAATGTGAACTCCATTCTGCTGTCCCCTGGCATCAAGGCGACCAAAGGTGTCGGCTCCCCCACTTTCACTGTTCGCCAAACCCTTTTTTTTCGGTCCAAATTTTTTCCAGCCACTTGCCCACAGCCTATCCTTTCCCCAAGGATTTCGAAAGTTAATGTTGAACTATATCCTTCCCCCGTCCATCCTTTTTCCAGTTTCATGGACTTTGCCCTAGGTGTCTGCGAATGTTTTTGAATGTCCTTTTTTCTTTCGCGACCAGCCGTGCTTTTTTTGAGACCCTTTCCACACACGACTCCCCCCGATCGGCTTTTGGTTGTCCTGCCTCGCCCCTTGTGTTGGGTTGTGGTGGGCACCCCTTGTCTTTCCATCTTACCTTGCGAAGGTCACCTTGTTTAACCCTATCTACGCCCTCTGATAGTTTTAGGTTGAGTAGATTAGATCTCGCGTGCCTTCACCCTTTCCTTTGTGCCTTCCATAGTTTTCCTCAATGCTCGAGGGCCCCCCGTATAAATGGAAGTGAAAAACAACATCTTTTTTTGCGTCCCCGACGTATCCGTGGGAGTTGAAGTTATTTTCTGGGTGCTCTTTCTTCCCGAATATCCTGGAGTGGCCTACGTCTTTTTCTTATTTTACTGCTTTCCCTAGCGGCCCCGCCCTCTGCGAGTCCGCCCCGGACGCCTCCTTCAGAACATACCAATTATCCCTTGACCTGATTCCGGTCTCCCCTGGTTTTTTTTCTTCCGGCGTGAGCCACGACCCTTGCTGAGAAGGGATTTTCTTTGGGCACTATAGGTCAACCGAGGCCGTTTTTTTATTGCGGTTAGCCCCCACAGTCCTTTTCCCTTTGGTGCAACTCAGGTGGCAAATTTGAAGTTAAAGAAATGCTTCGCACGGTCCCATATTGCACCTTTTTTTTCCCCGATCGTCGTTCTGTTGTAGTCCACCACGGACCTCTGTGATGTTGACTTACGTGCCCCGTCACACGATTGGAACCCCCCCCCCACGGCCTTTTCTTGTCGCAATCCTTATCCCTTTCTAGCCAGAGCCCTCTGTCTTTCCACGGAGGTATGGCTTTTTTCTTGCGGCTCTTCTGTAGCCGACATGGACGGGAGTGCCCCCGGCGTGCGTCTTTATTATGGCGTTGCCACCTCGTTCCCGGATACCTCCCTTTCTGTTCCCCCCCCTTTGACCGAGGCGGAGCACACGTGCAAATCCATTGATGGCACCCGCCGACGCTTTTTTACTTTTGGAAAGTGGAACCGGCTGTTCTAAATCCGCGACTCCATTTTTCTTTTCGTCCCTGCCATTTCTTTGTGAACAAGCTAACCGAAAACATTGACGCCCCTTCCATTTTTTTTTGTGACACCATCCGTTCCCAAGCCGTTCAGAAGGTGGCGTTTCACGGGAAGGGCCGTTCTTTCTTTCATTTCTGGTGGTTATCTAAGACGCTGCCTTGAACCCCCTCGATTGAGTAAGGTCATAAGATTTACTCTACTTTAGACTCTATATTTATCAATCTTGTTGTTGGCCCTTTCTCCTATGGATTCTCTTGACCTCCGTATTTCTTATTTTTCTGGTCTGTGCTGCTTTCGCTGTCTCCCCTCGCACTCACGGCAAAGTCCCTTTTTCGTTGATCGCACCCCCCTTTTTGGTCTTGTCACTTTGAACAATGACACCCCCCGTTTCCCTTTGAGTCATCCTTATTTTCTTATATGTAAGTCCGTGGCAATCGTCTTTTCCCGTAGCTTTTTTGTATTTGAAAGTGCACAGTCAGCATTCCACGTCCTTTTGATTAAAATCTTTTTTTCTGTTGAACCCCTTACTTTGACTTTGATGGGCACTTGGCACTTTCCAAATCCAGTTAGACTAATTTGCACGTCGGGGCCATCAAAAGTCAGAGGCACGCCCCCCACGGACTTTCGGTCGTCAAATCGTTTTTTTCTATACCAGTCCCTCCTTCCCCCGTTCTTCGAACTGTCATTTTAAGAAAGAGAATGGATCCTTCTCTTTCAGCTATGCTATTCTAGGGAAGCGCTTTTGTGTTTTTACTTGGAGTTGACAGCTTAACTTTTCTATGTAGAGGCGTTTTTGTTCTATGAGTGCTTCTTTCCCCCCACAAAATTAGCCCCAAGATGATAAGGTTGTAGTTTGAACTCATGTTTGCATTTTGCGTGACCTTCTGATCCACCCCTCGAAGACATTAACGGTCCATATGTGGGGCCCTTTTTTAACCAAAAAGGCACCAGTTCCCCAAACCAAAAACCACGTTGTAGTCGCTTAATCGTCGAGAGTCGTCAGAAGTTTGGCTCCAGGACTTCCCATGTAGACCCCGTGATCGTCCGTTTTTGGTGAGTTCCTCTTTCCTCTGGCACCGGTTTTAAACCCAACTAAGCTCAGCCCTAGTCCAGAGTTCAAATCTGGTCCGGTAACTTTACCAGGCGTATTATCCTGTGTCCGACTCTCCCCGATTTTAGGTTTTTCTCATTCCTCGTTTTTGTTGTCCCCCACTTTTAGCTTCGAACGCTTCCGGTAGTGGCTATGTGAAGGACAACACGGCCCTGGTTCAGGGACCTTATTTGATCGCAAGTCTCTATTTAGTACTTTTTTCGTATTTTTTTGGGAGGATTGGGCACTTTGACCCTGCCATTCCCTCCAAGAGATTGTCACGGAACACAGGGTTTGGTTTTTCCCCTTCCCCTTTTTCATCCCGCTTTATGTCTCTCAAACACCCCAACGTTTTTGTTTTTTTGTTGAGGTAATCCGGGCCTCAGCTCCGTCTTCCGGTTGCTAGTTCAATTTCACGGGCCGTCCGTGTCTTCTTCCACGGCTTTTAAACGGGGAGGAAGACTATGATCAGGTCGGTGTCCTGACCCTGGTCTTGATTATTTCTCAAAGGACTTCTGCTACACCCCTGGCTGTCAACCTTTGCACCGCAGGTTTTTTTTGTGCTTTTTGACACGGATTTTCCTTGCCCTTCCCCCTTTTTCGTGGTCGTTTTCTGATCCAGTTCTTGTGTTCCTTCGCGTATTCGCGTCCTGCCCCCTGCAGTAACTGTCCGGGGTTTGTTTTGAGTCTTCGCCACCAAGTCTTCCAGTTCTTCCTTTTCCATCTGCGTATTCTTACTAGAGGCGTAACTCTCACATGGTGGTCCCTTCGTTTCCGTAAGCACCTTTTTTTATAGCCATCGTTTTCGTTTTTTGGGAGCGACCAGCCGTCACTTTTGCCCAGCTTCCCTCAGACCACCTTGCCATCTCTGATGCGTTCGCCCTCTTGCCGGACCACCGCTGTTTCGCCGTTTTTGGCTTCGCAACCTTGCCCCCCTGATGGAAAACTCTTATGGGGCGCTTTTTATAAGGCCTTTGGCTCTGTCGCCCGGTCCGGTGTCACGTTGTTCCCACTAACCCCCCCCAATTGTTTTTTTGTTTTCCCCACGCCGTTTCCGCCACTTTTTGGGGAAAATTTGTCTGGCGGTTCCCCACCTTGCTGCCGGCCCTTCCCATCAGGGCTTTTTGCGCGCGCCCGGTTTTTTTAAGCCGCTCCCAAAGTTGACTTTGTTGACCTCGGGCCGAGGACGAAACTGTCGGTGGCATCCCCTTGACCGAAGGAAAAAGATTTTCTTTGTAGGCCGGGCGGGCCCTTTTCAGCGAAAACCACTGCGCCTAGGCGCGCTCAGTTTTCTTAAAGGGCTAGCATTTTCCTTGTTCTTTACCATCGTCCCTTTTTTTTTCCCACGTTCAAGACACGCTGTTATGATCGATGATATTGCTGCAGCCCCTTTGTTGAGAAGACAGTATTCCAGCGGTAAGGTGGTTGTTCCGCAGCAGCCCCGCGGTTGGAACATGAAGATGAATGTTTTTGCCC
>Ga0179593_1333519_pt1 | contig 12202 bp, 15 predicted proteins | sample CZODoug2_1_08_16_FD_185931 | JGI IMG/M metagenome (GOLD analysis project Ga0179593, IMG submission 185931) | Vadose zone soil fungal communities from Angelo Coast Range Reserve, California, USA - CZODoug2_1_08_16fungal (PacBio error correction) | ecosystem: Environmental > Terrestrial > Soil >... | reverse complement strand
CGTCTTGACGATGCGTGTGCGCGGGATAGCCGTGACCCTTCTCCCCCCACTTGTCATTTTCCAGGCCCAGAAGTTTAGCCTTACCTTTGGTTGTTAACCAGGGGTGATCCGGGCTCCCCCAGAACCGAATCGCATTCTTACGATTGTCCAACATGTTCGGTTGGGATCCATGTGATACTTTTTCTTTCGCTGGGCCTTTGCCCCCACACACCGTAGAAAACTTTAGTTTTGATCCCCGACCTATATCCGGGCCGTCCGAACCCCCTAGCCATACCCTTTTTACAGCAAGCTTGGTCTTTCTTCCTTCCCTTTACCGGGCTTGGTTGTCCCCTAGTTTTTCATATCTCCGTCCTTTTCCTCCTCACCCCCCCATCACGCCCTTTTCGGTCTACCTCTGTCCTACAGTTTTTTGTTTCCTTTGATTTTAATAAGCTACGCCTTTTCTTAGTAAGCTCTTATTATTTCTCCCATTTCTGTAGTTTTCTGCCTCTCCTCGTGTTATTGTTTCCCTTGCTGCAACCTGGATACATCGTTTCCTTCCTTCCCGCGTCCTCCTCCGGCCTCCACTTTGAGAGAAACCACCTCATGCCCGACATCTCCATACCACGACTTGAAACGTCAACGGCAGCGTCCAATATTACAGCGGAATGTTTCATTCCTTCCTGTCAAACATTTTGGGGACTACTGTGTCTGCGACAGACACCCCCACAGCGGTTTTTATGGGCTTCCCTTCACCTGCTTTCGCGCCTTCACATCGCATGTGCACGGCAGGCCGTCCGATCCACTTCCCGTTGAAAAGACGCAATTCTGATCTGCTCTTGACCCATCGTGCGACATTTTGCCGCCCCCTTTCCTCCACCTTTTACCCCCCCCAACCTCTTTTCACTCTCACCTTTTCCCCAAGGCGGGCGCCACTCATTTCGATGACGCCTTCCCTCCGTCCCCACTCCGGCTCTCCCGCCTACGCCCCGCCGTTAATTTTCCCGTGAGCCCATGGTCCCCTTCCAATGGTCCTACTTCCTTTTTATTCGTTTTCAGTTTGGCTCTTGTTCCTCTGCTCTTCCTTTCTGTCAATTGTTTAACGTATAGTTTTTCGAAACAGTTTCGTTGTACCATGGTGCCCCCCAATCCTTTTACGATTCGGCCTAAACGGCTGAGCTACGACTCTAGTTTTCGAAGACCTGCCTATCCAGACTCCTTTGGGTTTTCTTCTTTATGTTTCCTTTGATCTTTCGTGTTAACCGTTGCACAATACCCTTTAGGTGGAGTGCTCTTTGTTTGTACGTCAGCCAACCCAGTTCCATTGTTCTGCCGCGCAAGGCTGGCGTCTTTTCCCGGTGCCCCTTCAAGGCCCCCCCCGCTTGTAATAAGTTGCTCTGTCCTCTTCGTGTTCTGCGATATACGCGCCCACATTCTCTTGGGTACGTCCTGAGCGTAGTGCCTTTTTCCTTTTTAATTGGACAACCCTGCTTGGCACCCTGCTCTTCTTATACGGTGTTTTATGAAACTCTTGTTGTGTATGGCACTTCTTTTTTCTTTGACCCACTGATACAGCTTTGCTTCCCCTTCCGTTTCTCCGGTGCAGACCCTAATGTTCCCCACGCTCCACTCAGGCTATCGGCCGTTTCCCGCCGCCAGGTTGGCCCCTTCCGTAGGTCCTGTTCCGTTGGTTCATCCCTAAATAATGTTACCCGTTGCACGGTTCCTTTTTCCAGTGCGGCGGACCATGGATACGCACTTTTATCCCGTTGGGTAGTACCTTAGTTCCGGAGTCACATTGTTTCGCAGTCACTGTTCGACTCCATCCCCGCTTCTCAGACGTACCGGATCCCAAATGCCATGCCCCCGACGTTGGATTTTTGGCAGTAACGTCCCACTGTGCAACCTTTCGCCGCCCGGCTTGTGTGGCCGTATGCCTTGATTAGATCTTTACCTCAGTTTCATGCTCCTACGCGTAGATTTTTGGCTCTAGTAGCCTTTCGAATCCGGTCGGTAGCCCCTTTACGCGGCGGGACATTGGTTGCTCTCCCTCTCGGGCAAGCTAAGGCTTTAGATTGCTTCTTTGCTCTGGTTTTAGCCGCTTCCCTCGTTCTTTTCACGGTTTCTTTTTTTCGGTAGAGACTTCCCCCCCTCCGCGCGCCTTGATCCCATAATCCTCTTCATATGTAGGGCTTGGCCTGGTGACGTTAACGTCAAGGTACCCTCTCTCTTAATTGTGTTCTACGGGTTGCTTTTCCGGAGTCGACCTTTTTTATCCCCCACTACCCTACCTCTCTGGCGCAGTATCCTGAGTCTACTCCCACCCTCCGCCTATTTCAGAGTCTTGATTTTGCATTTTAGCTCCACCACTTCCCCCTAAGGACTTCTCTTATGTTTTCAGTAACTAGTTCACACGTATTACTCTGGACGCTTTGTCAGTAGGTTAGTGTTCTCGATTTTGCCATGATTCGTGTCGTGCAACCTCCTTCCCCAGAGGGACGTACTGTCCCGGAAAACTTTCCCTATTCCGTTGTAAAGTGCCCTGTCCGCGTTACGTCACCTTACCGTTGATTTGATACCACCCCCCGTTTACCTCGACCCCCCTACTTCTCCTGCCCGTTTCGGCTTTCTAAGCAGATCGTAACTAGGTAGCGTGGCCATGTTTTTGTCTGCACCTTTCCGCCAAATGGCTGTCTCCCACCTCGTTTTTTTACTCGTGGTCCTTCCGGTGCCCCCCAACACAACCCAAGTTTCTCCGGCCTTTTCTCCGTTTTCTCCGCCAGTTTGGCCCCCATGACTCGCCCAGACGCTTTTGTCCACCGTCAAACAACTGTTTGCGTGCGCCACCCTGACCTTCATTTTGTCCTCATATCTGGGGTTATTTTACTTCCACTTTTCTTCTGCGCCTGCTCCCCGAATTTTTCTGCATGACCCTGGTTTGTTCTTGCATAAAACAATCCCAGCCACCTAGGTTTATTTTTCTCCGATTGTAGCATCAAGTAACCACTTCAAATCAAACGGCCCCTCCCCATTATAGGAGTATGTCGCCCCGGATCCTCGTCCTAGCCATCTCAGGTTTTCTGGCCCCCGCTTCCCCCCAACGTCAAAGGAATTTGGTCTCCATTGTACCCGCCTGGTTCTTGTTCGCTTCCCCCCCCTTCGTTTCCTTTCCCCCCCTACCGTGCACCAAGGGCCGCTGATGTGGACCTGGTGTCCCCACCTCACTGATTGTTAACTACAAATTATTCCCCCCTTCCTCCCATTGGACGCTTTACTTGCATTCTTCCGTTAGCTATTTACTAGTTCCCGTGCCTTGGGCTGTCTTCGTCCCCTTCCCAATGACTTTTTTAGGGGTGCCCGTTTCGCTGCTTTTCTTTTTTTTTTGATGTGGCACGAGTGTTAGTTCTTGCGCACCGTCTTTGAGCGCCACTGTCTCCCCTAACTTTGTTCGTAATTGTCCCTTCGCTTGGGCTTCCATCTTGCCTGGCACCTGCAAGAGGGATTGTTCCATGAAGCTCCCCAGGTTCTCTAAGCCACAAGCCTTTTTTGGTTTTCGTAGCCCCCGTGGACGGCCCCCCCGCTGTTTCCCTTTCTTTGCATTAACACCTTTTTTTGTCTTCCTCTTGCTCTTCAGTGCCCAGAGTCCCTTTTAGTGGCCCTTTGCACTGCGTGCCTTAATTTGGTTATTGTTGCGGCTTCCTATTCTCGGAGTTCCCCTTACCCTGTCTCCGCGCCTATTGGCAATTGTTACCATTTTAACGATTTGAAAGATTCGCCTCATTCTTTAATAAATTTCCTTTAATCGCCACCTGTCTAGTTATTCCCCTCTTTTGAATTAACCCCACTTTTTTCCGTTTTGCTCCTAGTCGGACTTCCCTAAATGGCGTGGTGCTTTCTCTAGGCACGAGATGTCCCCCACTATGCTCCTCGTGCCATCTGGCAGTCATTCAAGAAGTTTACCCAACCCAGCTGCTTCTTGCGCTTGGTTCGGTGGATGGGGAGATGATTACTGGTCCCTCTGTTGGTGTTTTCTGTCCAACCGCTTTTTCCTTTACCCACAAGCCATTTGCTTCTTCACTTTCGCTGGCGTTGGTGCATTGTGAGGGTGGTATCCCCGCCCATTATCCCACCTTTTCGGTATCTCTGGGGATCTGTCTTTTGACCCTTTCCGTGGACCCTTTTTTATTCTTCTATATTATCTTACCGGCGCTCTCTAGTATACTAACCTCTTCCTCCTCCTTCCTTTTGTTGTTGTTATTTATCGCCTACGATAGCGACGGTATACGTCCTGCCTACCAGATTCCATCTTTCTTCAAGACTCTCCAGGCGATCACGGCCGAGAGGTGCGCCTACAATCGTTTTCTTCATTGTTGTCTCCAAGCACCTGCACACGACATAGTCCGGTCAACATTTTCGGGGTTAGGAATACTGCTCCCCTCCAGCCCACTAAACAGGATTCTCCTTCCTATCCGGTGTCTTCCCCGTCGCACTCCCCCCTCGTAAGGAATCCTGTCCTTGTTTTTTCTTCTTCTGCTAGGACGCTATCCGTTGTTGCCTATCGCCGCCCTTGAGATAAAGAACAGCTATCCCTTTTTTTCTTGGCTGCCGCCCATTCCCCCTCAAACTTAAGTTTTTTGGCGTACATCTGGAATCCCCTCTTTCTAGTATCCTATTTATGCGACCAAATTCTGTTTTCCTTTTCAGTTTTTTTCTCGTTCTCCTCTGGCCTTTTCGCCATCGCGCCCCGGTCTTTATTTTTGCCTGTCTCGCGTTCAACTTTTGATTTCCCCAGTTAACCCCCAGGCATGCACGCCCCATTCCCCGAAACGTTTCCGTTTCTCCTCGGGCCCGGGAATTCCCCCTTTCGTTTTTTTGCAAGCGTAGCGTGACAGCAACCTTCTTTTTTACCACAGCCTTTGGTGCCCCGAGCTGGTCGACGACCAAGAACAACCTCGGTGGGTTTTCTCGAGACGGAGCGTCTTTCGACGACGACCCCTTTTTTCCGCGGCCTATTTCCTTCCCCCGCTTACAACAGATCACCTTTTCCCCATATGCGCAGGTCCAGGTGACCAGTCCTTAGAATCAGGACGTTCATCCCCCAAAACTCTGCTTCACTCCCGTCAAAGTCCCCCCCCCTTTCATTCGACCTTCCAGTTAGATTGGGACTTAAGTCCCCGCGACCATGCCGGTCCCGTAACGCTACTTTTAGTGGACTTTCTCCCATGGAGTACTTAATAACCCCCATTCTGGCCAGATATATCCCCCCCCCCCCTCCAGATGCAGTTGGTCATCCACCGGTCGGAGACTGTGGTCCGTTTCTCGCCCATTTCTTCCCCAGTTCCGACTGAATTTTCCGATTTTTTGTTCCAATCTTCCTCCCCCCAATTCTGTGACATATCCAGTCCTCGAACCTGATGATCCGCGCTCTCTTGGCGTAAGCGAAGGCATGAGAACCCCCTGTTAAGTTGGACGGGGACCCTGGGGGATCGTTGTATGACAGTGACCACTCTTGGTTGGGTGGGGAGAGGTTGTACACTTTACAACAGGTCAACACACACCCTTTGGCAACTGCTGCGAGAAATGCTTTTCGCCTGCGCGATCCCCTGGGAACTGAACCCCCTCAGTTTCAATCATTCTGACAGACGCCATCGGTTTCTTTCCCGTAGCACCTCGTAACTTGGGACGGACCCCGAGCATTTTTCTTTTTCTCCCGGATGGCACCTGCTTGCCAAACGCTCCACTTTGATTCTCCGGTTAGTAACGATTGTTTTTCTTTCCAACGCTGCTTCCCTTCTGAGTACCTCCTTTTATTCTTACCCAGCCCAGTGGCACGGGGTCGCCCTTCCTTTCACTATACAGATTCGCTCGACGCCTCCCCACGGGTTTGGTCCTTTTCTCCCTGAGGCATCTTTTTCCTTGGTGTGTCTATCCCTCAACGTCAGTGCCCCCCCCTCGCGTCCAATGTCGACACCCCCCCTGCAACTTGATCGTACCGGTTGTTTAAGTTGTTCCCTCCTTCCTTATCCCTCGTTTCCTCCTCCCCCGGTTATCAATGATGCCCTGACGTTTTTTGAGGTGTTTTTTTTTAGTTGTTGTCTTCCTTCCCTGGCAACCTCTAGAGGCTTGGGTGGTCCGGAGCGTTGTGTTGCCCTATGAAGCATCTAGATATTCTCCTCGGGTTGCGTTATCGTCTACTCCGGTGAATTTATCCCCCCTTTGGCGGCTGTTTGAAGTGGAGTGATTTGGCCCGTTCGGCAAATCCCCTTTTCTTTTGAGAAGCGTCTTTTCTTGAGATGGCGTCTCGTCTGGGGTCACTCCCCTCTTCTCCTTCCCCGTCTTTGTTGTATAGCTATGCCCCGCTGTTACCCCCGCCCAAGGACAGCCCCCTTTCTGTACCCCTTTGCCGAGCCGGTCCTCGCCACGACTCCTCAGCTCCTTTTTGATTTCAACCTGGCGCCCTTCGTCGCCCTTGATAACGCACCCACGGATACTCTCGACTCATTAGCATCCTTGCTCCTCCACCGACGCCTCTCACCTCTGTTGAATTCATGTTCATTCCACACCTCCCACGTACCCCCTGCCTTCCGAATTGAGGTACTTCCCCCTTTTTTTATTCAGCGGTGTACGCGGCCACTATCCTACCCCGTCCTCCCCCCCGTGTTGTCCTCAATGGCCTCGCTTATTTCCCCCCCCCGGCTGATGCCAGTTCCGCGACAACCTCCGTCGAACTGCCCCGTTTCCGCTTCTCCGCCGATATTCCCCACCTGAGGAAGCGTGGCCAATGAGGTATGTACATCCCTCCATTGGGTTTTTTCCAGCGGGCAATATTACCCGGTCCCAGAATGTGCCATACCCCAACACTTTTTTCTACCGTATTCCGCCGTATCGTTTTGACCCTAGGGTGCCTCAAATGACCAGTCCTGAAGCTTCTGCCTTCACTTACCCCACCCTGGGGCTCTTTAGCCCGCAACTTCCAATGGCAACGCCATTCCTAGAGGGTTTTTACGCACAGTAGTAGCGCCGGCGCCCGTTTAATCTTCATCCTTCCCTGACCTGTGGTGTGGACATAAAACCCTGCACGCCACCCTAAGGTCTGTTCACCGCTCCTCCGCCGTCACCTGTCCAAGACCTACCGTCATCCCCCCACCTTCTTCTGAAGTCGCTGTCCGCATTCGCGCGTTTAGATATCTGGTTTCGAGCCGTAAAATCGTCCCACCGTGAATGTTTACCATCTTCCCCTCTCTTCTTTTCCTGGCACCCCTGACGTCACCTTTAACCTCCCTTTTATTACCACCGTCGCCGAGGGTTTCTTGCCTTGTCTCCAACTGCCACTTTCATTGAGTTTTGAGATCCTTTTTTCCAAATGTTCTTTAACGTCCATTGGCCGCCGCCTTCCGTCTTCTGCTCAGTCTTGTCAGCATTCTGTTTTTGTCCCGCGTTGTTTCCCCAAATCTTTTTTCCGTTTCGTCCGCCCTGGGTGCCGTGCGCGCTTGGCCTGCGGTTTTGGTTATGACTAGTGTCCGGCTCTCGTCCCCCGCCTTTTGTCGCCAGGTCCTTTAAATTCTCCATTTGCTTCATGTGTCCACGGGCTTGAATACTGTCTTTTCATGTCTGCCCGGTCGCTGTTCCACATCGCATTTCCAGTCTTCCCTTTCCAACTCGTTCGGGTTAGTGTCAAGGAAGTACCCACACTGCCGTTTGACTTAATTAAAACCCTTCATTTTCAGAACTCTCCCTGCTCTCCGGCCCCGCTTTTTAGCACGTTTTTTTATGGCCCTGCGTCTTTTGAATGCCTTGGTTTGTTCTCTGGGGGGGCGGCTTTGCTATTTACGCGGGATCGGGACCGTACCTTTCTTTCTGACCTTCCTCTCAGGCGCCATGACTTTATCACTCCCCTGACAACCTTTGCGTCTACCCGACCTTTTATCATCATATAGGCTTACTTCCCCATTCGAGCGTATCCCTCTTTTGCCTCAAAACCCATTTTACTTTTTCGCGCTGTTCCTTCAGTCCCTTGCACACCAGGTATATAGTCTTGTTTTCCGTAGAAAGGCGGCGATATGCAACCGCAGGCTCGAGTTCCTCCTTTCATAAGGCACCCCCAGTCACCCCCAAGGCATGGCTTATTTTGGCTCGTCTCTCTTTCTTTTATGTACGCAGGATATTCTCGCTCGTGTTGGTGATTTTGTCCCTTAGAGTAATTTTCCCCTCCAATGGTCTCCTCTGGCCTTGCCGATTGTCCTTGTGGTTCCGTTGTTTTTCAGCCCATTCTTTCCCCCCCCCCCCTTTTTCATCACCCCGCGGCCAGGATCCTTCCTTGAAACTTTTTTTTGGGCTTCCCTTTGTGATCTTACTTTATTCTTCCCTTGCTTTTTTTAGATCCTTTCATCACTCCCCGTTTTTTTGAAGAGATCTTCGAGCTTCTTTCCTCTCACCAGGTACCCCTGAGCCCCTTTCTACGACAAGGCCCCTCTCTTTTTTCCCAATCGGGTCTCTTTTGCTAAAGTCCCTGCCACCACCGCCCGAGCAAGTTCGGTTGTAAAAATGGGGGTGGTTTTTCTAAGCAGTGGTGGACCGCCCTCAAGAAAAGGGGCTCCCCTTCTCCTCCTGCTCTCTCCTAACCAGCTCCATACCCGCTAAGAAAGAACTGTTTTGTCTTAACCCTGACAGAGTCTTCTTCTTGTTCCCCACGCCCGCTGTATAATCCCGCACTTCTGCCTTTTTGTCCCTGCTTACTCCCCCTTCCAACTTTACGTTTTGGCGGAAAGAGTGTGACCACTTTAATTTTTACTCATAGTCTTATTTGAGAAAAATTCTTGTTAGTCGCTCTTGCACTTAGTTTCCCCTGACTCCAATATAGACTTAGTACCCCCCCCCCCCAGGTAAGCTATCATCGCCTCCCTCGCCGCCCCCGGAGATCACCCCAATTGAATTGCACGTTTCCCCCCACTTCAACGTTCTCCCAACTTTTTCTTTTTTTTTCTTCCCATCTTCCACTACTCGTTGCACCAAAAGGAGAGTTATTTGGCCCCCAGCGGGTGTCCGTTCCGTGTTCGCCCTAACCCTCCCCCTGTGTTGGCTTCGCAATCATGGGCTATTTCCCTCTTCTGTCAATGTCCTTCCCCTTCTCTCCCACTCCCTGCTACACCATGGCCCGCAATGACCTCGAAGACAGTGCGCCCTGTCCTTGCGAATTTCCCCCCCCACCCGTTCCTTTTTCACCCACATCGGCGGCACGTTTTAAAGGAAACAATGGTCGGAGCCCCAGTTACAGTTCTCGATTGGCTCCAGTCGTCGCGACCAATGCCTTCCCGTACACCCCCCGCCTTTGTCCCGCTTTCCCTTTTTGAGCCGTTTCCCCAATGGTTTCTCTTCCTCTATATCCCTCCCCCTTCGCCGTTGGCTCCGGCCATCCGTCGGTACTTTTTACTGCTGGTACCATTAGTCATTCTCCCGCTCCCCCGCGGGGTGTAACCTTTTCTCCCCCCCTTGTTTTTCGCTTTACGGCTTACTGAGTTTACGACGCTCAGCTGGTCCGGACAAGCTGCCCGTCCTAATTTGGTTCTGCCTTTTTCTTCTGGCGGTTGTTTCTAGTTCTGGTCTGAACGTGAAAATCCCCTGCGGGTTGCCTTTGTGGGTTATTTTGCCCCCCCCCCCAGGTCAATCCCTTTTCCTTTTTCCCCCATTCTTTTGATTGCTGACCGGGCAGAGAATAAGGTGTCTTTTGCAGAACCCGCGCGGCATTTCCGTGCTGCAATGCTCCTTCCCCCCCTTTGGTTTTTTTGCGTCTCCTCTCCATTGTTCAATGTTTTCCTTGACAATGCGTCTGTGATCTTCCTGGTCACTTTGGCCACACTTTGATTTTTTCCAACACTCTTCTCCTTCTTCTCCTTTGATACTGTATTTTTGTGTATGTCACCCGGTCGGGTAAATAATCTTCCGACCCCTGATTCCCCCATCCCAGTTGGCTACGTTTTCATCCAGAATGGCCCACGTCCGCAGCTACGAGCCGCGCCTTTTCCTCTAAGTTCTTTGCCCTTGGTAGGGGGGGGGGATATCCCATAACTGGTCCCCCCTCGCTGTCCAATGGCGCCTTTACCCCCAATACGTTTAACCCTTTTGTGTACCTTCTTGATATTTCCGCCTCTACATACCCCGTGTTCCCCTAATACCGTGAGCAATTCTGCACCCTTCCCGTTTGGTGGTTCTTTTCCCCTTAGTCAATTGTCCCCCTCTAAGATTCGTCGGTGAGTGAGCCGAATGGACTTTGCCCAGCCATTTCCCCGATTTATAGCCTCTTTCGTTTTTTGGCGTTTCTTCTGCATTTTTCTCCATTAGCCCCCCTTTCCCCTCTTTTTAAGGGCGTGGCGCGTCCGGATCCCGGCAAATTCCTCAGGCTTCGATGCTTTTTCGTGTTCGTGTTGTTACTCGAGGATTTACCCCTCCTAAGGTTTTTGTTGTGAGAGATTGCACCTTCGACTCTTCGCACACTGACCCATTACCATTCTACGTGTATTTATTTCCGAGGCAGGGAGCGCACCTCCCTCCAGACTCTCTTGGGCCCCATGGCCTTACCAGGTCTTCTCCTTAACCCTCGCCCCATAGATCCCTATCTAGTGAGTTAAGCTGACATCCGGCTTAACCGCACCCGATACTAGTCGCTTAAGGTCCTGCATTCCCCCAAACCATCCATCCAGGAAGCCCCCCTTCATTGCATGTAATCTCACTTTATTTAGAGTGGCCTCCTTCACCCATCTTCCCCCCCGTTACTCCTTCCCTGTACCAGTAGAAATTTTGAGGCGGGTATTTACAGACTTTCTCTCTACACCCCCCCGTACAGCGACACCCTCCTTCTGAATGTAAGGGCGCGGCCGAGCCCGCTCTTAACCTTGCTGCTCTTTCATTCGGTCTGCCACACTCTTTCCGCCAACATGTGTGTCCCAGTGGCCTCCCCCGGTACCAGACCCCTTTTCAATCCACAACCCATAGTTCTAACTCTCCTCCTGCTTTTCCTCATGGTTCCACCTTCTCTCCTCCCCCCAATCTTTCTTGCCGTCCCCACCTTCCCAAAAAACTGGGTCGCGTTTGAAGCACACTTAATCGTAATGCTCCCCTTTCCATCTCCCTCGGGGTTATTTTCCTGACCTTATAGTCGAGAGGGACAGGCCTCTCCTCTCAAGGACTCATTCGTTGCAAAGTGAACTGTTGTGGAGGCAAACAACACGTCCCAACGAAACCCCGTCGGGTATGTCACCCTTGACTCCGCCCTCCCCAACGTTAAAAAGAAACATGACCCCATTATTCGGCAAGTCGTGTAGACCAGGCGCGAGTAGTCGATCTTCAGTTTCGCAGCCGTAAATCCTCCCCATGATTTGCTTTGCCCTGTAAACTCCGTTTCTTTCGGGAACTGACCGCTCCCTCTGAACCACCGTCTCCTCCTGGGATGTCCCTTGATCACCCTCACTTTTTCGGGCCCCATTTTCTCCCCATTTTCGTGAAAACTTCCCTTTTTTGGTCCTCTGGCTTACGTATATTTTTCCCGCCGGTTGGTCTCGTTCTTTTCCAACCTGAACTTGTACACGTAACCTTTGGTCCCCGACAGGTGTCGTCTTTTTTTGCCGACCTTGGTTCTTCACGTCTGTTAAGGAGGCGCCAAGGTTCCTTTTCCTGTTATCTTTCTCCTCTCCTTTCATTTTGTCAAGTTGATTCTTTCCCCCGTTAATTTGCAATTTTCCTTTCTTGTTTTTTTCAATAGCTCCCGTCAGTTCTATCACACCCCCCTCCCTTTTCGGTGCTCTGTCTTCTTCCCCCGGAAGTCCGTTTTGCTCCCGGGTTCCTTTGACCAACGTATCAGTTGCATACCTATCTTGTTTCAGATTACCGGTCACGAGTTGATAAAGGTTTTCCGTCGGTATCTTGGACATAGTTATCCCTTGGGTTTCCCTCCGGGGGCGTCGTCCGATCGCCGTTTCGGTAAAGTAACTATGTTAGCCTAATCTCTGCTACCATGACCCTAGGTATCCCCCCCGATCCCCTTTTCCAGCCCCCCATCTATGTCTCCGTCCCGATCTCTTTCTCACCTATTTTAAGCCATCCCCCTCTCTTTTAAAGTTTGAGCAGCGTTCGGAAGCAGAACCACCTTACGGTGGCGGGATCCAGCCGGCTCTATATTCCCCACTACGGCTAGATTGCATCGCGCCTCCCTTGACACGAAGACCAACCA
>Ga0179593_1318629_pt1 | contig 12202 bp, 14 predicted proteins | sample CZODoug2_1_08_16_FD_185931 | JGI IMG/M metagenome (GOLD analysis project Ga0179593, IMG submission 185931) | Vadose zone soil fungal communities from Angelo Coast Range Reserve, California, USA - CZODoug2_1_08_16fungal (PacBio error correction) | ecosystem: Environmental > Terrestrial > Soil >... | reverse complement strand
TGTTCCCTTTCTTTCCTACCAAACCACTCTCAAAAAGCCCTGCTAATAGGAATTTTTCGATTCTTCCCCCTCTTCGTCCTCACGCTCCAAAAATTCCCCCGGCCCTTCTCGCACAGTATATCTAGTTTTCCCTCCACTTCTCTTCGCATCGCATCCTCTGCTTTCCTACGACCCTCGTTCTCTTCCCCGTTTTCTTCATGAACGTGTCCCTTTTTTTTAAATGAGCACAACAACTGGAACGTTTTCGAATCTCCCGATTTTCCTCCCTCTCCCGACCTCTGGTCTCCCGGTACCACCTAACGGAATCACTTTTCCCCCCCTCCTCGATTGTTTCTATCCCTCCTCCCCCTGTTTATAATGAGGGAAAGAAAAAGTTTGTGAGCAATTCGATTTGTTGCTTGCGCGATATTTTGCCTTTTTGCATTTTTTACGCTCCTCTCAGTTCCCCTTTACCTTCTTTTTCAAGAACCCTTTGCCATGCCGCCCGATACTCTCTTGATTGCGCTCAATGAACCCGCCCCCCAGACCCTTCCTTCCCTCGTTCCCTGATTGCTCAAGCCGCAGGTTAGCGCGTCCATTACTTGTAATCCATCCCCGTCTTTCACTGCACGGTTGTTTTTGTGGAAATGGTATGGACACCTGCTCCACTTAGACTTAAATCTTTTGGGAGTTGGGGTAGCAGGCGCAGAATGACCTCCATATCCCATCTCATCGGTATCCTTGACGTCGAAATATTAAGTCCCCGTTTTTCTTCTAGCGGCTGGCAATCAATGTCCTCTCCCTTATAACCCCCTGGCCCCCCTTGGTTTCACAAATGCATTTTCCCCAAGTCTTACGTTTTCTTCTCATTCTTCCAATAAATGGCAAGATTGTCCTTCTTCCAGAACATCTTTTTAGTGCCAGAGTTGGTCCCTGGCATGAAGAATTTGGTCCCCCTTCCCCCTCTTTTTTTCTACACGTTCCCCGTCGTCTCAAACTAACGCACGAGTTACGTGGATGCGCTCGCGGAATATTTTTTTTTCCGTCCCTCCTCTTTTCGATATCAGCGATCTTTCGAGACTGCAGTGCCACTCCAGATCATAAGGTACTCCCCCCCCCCCCCAAATTCCCCGATTTTGTACTCTTTTCTCATTCGATAAGGGATCGTCAACAAGAAAGAACTTTTCTCCCTTTTTTTCCGTTTTATTAGAACTCACTCGGAGAAGCTTTACCGCTTCCCCCTTTCTTTCCTGGCGCTCCATGGACTGTCATCGGATCCCCCATGTCCCTTTGAATGTGTATTTCATCCTCCTTTCATTGTATCAGATAAATTTTTTTCCCTCTAATCTCTTTTGACAAACAACAGCCTCTTGCATGACGTTTCTCCTCTTTTTCAAAAGCTGTTAGAGCCTCTTTCTCCCCATCTCTACTTCTTCCCCAACATGTTCGTTCCGGCATTTAGATTGTGGAAACAGATATTGCTTTTCATCCTTTAATTGTAAGACCGGCTTTTCGAAATTTATCCCTTGCCCGCCGATTGTTCTACTTTGTGTTCTCCCCCCTCCCTCATTTGAGTCTGAATCCCTCGGGGGCGCGTCACATTCCCTTTTACCATTGAGTGTAACCGCTACCTGATATGGCCCCCCTCCCTCCTCCCTTCCTCTTCCCAATACCCACTACATAACATTACATCCAGGTCTGGAGGCGTTGACACTCCTTATTACGAAAGTGAATTTTTGTTGCTTCCTATTGTTTTCTGCAGTTCGTTGTGCATTTCCCCCCTTACATCTCCCCATTTCCCTGAGGGGTTTTTGTCCATACGATGCTAGTCCCTTCCCCTTCTCTTTTTTTTTCCCTCCTTCCCTCCTGGAACCGTTGCGACGCCCTTGCATCCCCTTGGTCTGCTTCTCCCCCCTCAGAAGCGGTTACGTTTCCAATGAAAGACTTTCCGCCCCGGAATCTCCTGCAGCTTTTTCTCCCACTTTTCTTGATCTACTCCAGAAGATGCAGGCGTTCAAGTTGTTATTTTCCTTTCCACGCGTTGTTTTTTTCCCCCCCCCCTACCTAACAAATTTTCTCAAAGACCATTTTGCTCCCCATCTTCCATTGTAGATCTTTATAGATCTTTCGCCGTTGCTCTTTTCGGCAAAAGTTGGAATTTGCTTTCCCCCCATACTGCTTGGAAAAGTTCCCGAACCCATTACAGTATCAACGCCTGCAATAGGAGCTGTCTGAGATCCTCCTTTCTCCCCCGACTCTGTTCCGCGTCTATGTGCCTAGAGATGAAAGGAGTTCTTTACGGTCACGCTTTCTTTTATCCTCTCCTATTATGCAATTTATTTTTTCCCTTTAACTCCAGTGTAAATTCTTTAAATAGAGTTAATGGTTACTTTCCCTAATTTTTTTTTTTTTCTTTCCCCCCCACCACCTCGTACGTCTTGTTGCCGTTTTGTTTAAGATTCATCCGCCCCCCCCACGAATCCCCCCAAACTGTTTTGACAAACTTGTGATCCCCCCCCCCCCCCCCCCCCCTGCCCCTTCGTCATCCCGGTCTCTTCGCAGTGCTATACATAAGATTTTATTAGTGTTGAGTTTTGTCTGCGTTCGAGTTTTGCTATCCAGCCTTCCCTCCGCCTGGTAACTGCAGCCTTGTAGACGGCCGAGAAGCAAACAACTCTGCTGTTTTCTCCCCCCCCCCCCCTTGCCAAATCGCTTTCTAATTTGTGGATTTTCCCTGAACCCTGGTATTAATCCATTTTTCCCCACCTCCTTTCCTCCTTATGATGGATCCCTCCTCGAAACTGGTGACTGCCTTCCTCTTTCCTCCCCCCTTTCAATCCCGAACTAATGCCCTGATTGCGGGGCCCTTGCTGTATGAACCAACCTTTAGAGTTAACTATGAGGGTTGCCCTTCCTTAACTCCCTTCCCCTTACTTTCTTTTTGTCACGCGGTCGCGCTATAATTTGGCCGCGTTGGCGCCGGGCGTCCCCCCGAGTCGGCCTCTCCCATAGTTTTCGACCCTTTTCTCCGTCTCCTTGTCTTTTGACTTTTTTCCTCATTTCCATTTCACAGGTCAAGTAACGTTCGCATGTTTTTTTCCGGTATTCCTTTCGATTAATCAAATCGCGCGCTTCGTTCCTCCACTCCCTCTCATTTGCCGATTTCCTTTTTTTCCAGCGAGAAACAGTTGGGTACGCCGGTTGTCTTGGTAGAACTCTCTTTCCCAATTCTTTTTTTTAGCTTGTTTTTCTATGTTTTACCTAATTTGATAAAAGTATTTTCCTTATTTTCCGCCTTAGGAGCCCCCCCCATGGAAGCGTTAAGACCCAAGAAGGTGTTTCCTTCCTCTTTTTGACCTTTTTCTAGTCGGCCCTCTTTTCTGAAAGTCAGCACGTTTTTTTCAGATTGCCTCGCCTCCCTTTCCTCCTCTCGTGTTTTTAGTTCCCTAGTTCGCCTGGACCCAACCCAAACTCCCCCAAAGTACTTTTCCCTGATTCTTCTCCCGCTGTTAATCCCCCCTTGTCCCAAACCAGTTCCCCCCGACTGATGATTTAGTTTCACGTCTTTCCTTTGAACTCCCCCCTCCAACCGTATGAATTCATCATCTACACCACGCTCGCGGACAGGTATGGAGGGCGTGTTCCTTTTCCCTCATTCTCTCCCTCCCGTCTGACAGAGTGAGGGAATTATTTTTAATAGAGTCCTCTTCTCCCCTCCTTCCTCCTGCCCTTTAAGCCCAATGACATCGTGTAGGAACCCCAAATAGAATTGTGACTCACACGTTCTTCCTTCCTATCCAACCTTTCTAACTCAATAGAGCTGGCCAAAGGTTGAGTTAACTTTTCTGCGTATTTCCAGTGTTCCATTTGCGCATGGCTCTCCTCCCGAGGATCAGTCCTATTCCGTAAAACGGTTCCCGCCCCCGACTTTGACGTTTGACTTGAAACTTTCATTCCCGCTGTGCGCCTGAATCCTTGCGTTTGGATAGGTCTGCGAATAGTCATGTTCCAAATCATATCCCCCCCATGGGATAGAACAGCCGTTGAACATTGGACTGAGAGATTCGATCCGGTTTTATAGAACATCATAATCGAGCTGATGGTACTGGTGGTTGTGAAGTGCAATCAATGAGAACACTTCTGTTCTCCCCCCCCCCCTCTCTATTTCAATACCCCTTTTTGTCTGTTTATGTATACAGACTCGCTTAACGCCCCCCCCCACCATATTCACACTCCTTATTCGAGCTCTGCTATCTAGGCAAGATCTCCTGAATCATGTTTCCACCCCTTTCAAAGGCTTTTTGAATAACATCTTTATATTTCCCTCTTCTATTAGGTTAGTTGGAGTCCTGATTTTTTATCCGTTCCGCAGCACCCCTCTTCGAATTCTTCCCCCCTTTAGTACACTGGTAGGTCCAGTTGTTTCATCCCCACTTTTTTTTTTATCAGTCCGATTTTTCTCCAAGGTTTCTTCCATTGTTCACACGGCACTCAAATCCTCCTCAGCCAACCTCTTTTCTTATCCTCCGCCTTTGATACAGAGGGCAGACTTGGATGCCTACGATTTTGGTTTCGTTCCCGTTCCGCACTGCATTGTTTCCTGAAGGCTCTTATGAGATGGACCTCCCTGACGAAAGAATCTTTTCCCTCCCGAACTCTCTCCCGGACGTCTGCTCCAAATAGTCATGAACCTGCCCTCCAGACCCCTTCTTTTCCGCGTTCTCGTGATTACCCTTGTTTCTGCGAGTCAAGGGCATTGTCCCCCCTCACCCGAACCGTCTTTTGAACTTCCTGGGTTGTGGTTGGCACCCTTGCTACCGAAGGCGAACCCTGTTTTTGTACCTTGTCGACTCCTCCCGCGTCGTCGTATCAATTGCAGTTAGACACCCCGACCCTTTCTGCTTTCTTTCGGGCCCCTCCCTTTTCCGCTACAACTCCACCAAGCTCTCCCCTCTTTGTTTGTTGTCCCCCTCTTCTTTTTTCTCTCTGCTTGCCCCCAATCAACTTCCCAGATCTTTGAGTGAGCCGGAGACATAGAGCGTTTGGCACAATCCTTAAGGCTCTTGATCTTCCCTTTTCCATCAGCTTTCCTACAAGATGCCCCTAAACGGGCCCCACTTGTTTGTTTCGCGCTTAGGAGATAATGTTTGGACTCACTCTCCTCGTGCGTGAGTACTCGCTTTTGTCCCCCACTTCCTCCCACTGCTTGTACCTCTGATTCTACTCTGCTCCCGTTTCGCCAACACGGGAACAGAACGTCGTCTTCTCTCGTTCTGTTTCTAGGTCTGAAGCCGTCGACCCTCCCCTCTTTCCCCCTTTTCTTTCTTTGCGCGCCATTGGAGTTTTCTTGGCTAACCATTTTTTTGCCCGTTTTTTCTTTTTTCCTTTTGAATGCAACCCTAATAGTTATTCCCAACGAACCCGTTTGTGTTTCAATCTCTCTTTATCCCCCATTAGCCCATTCCCACATTCTGGTTCATGCCGTTAATTTCACCAGTCTATCGCTTTTCTGCCTTTCACCCAAGTTGATCGACTGCCCTAAAAGGTGGGAGGATGTCATGAGATGTTGGTTCAACATCTCTTGTTTTTCTGAAGACATTTAATTTCCGCAAGGCCCCCCTCGGGCTTCTCAGGCAAGAGCTTTAACTTTTGTGTCCCGCACCCTCGAATTGTTTCTTCCCTCGGTCGACCTTATTATGGGCTCAGAATTTCGTTTCCACCCTTCGGTTTCCGCACCTTGTCTCTGGTCCCTCCCGAGCCTCTACAACACCCCCCCAATACCGACCTTATATGGCTGGTTGGCAGGCCCCATCACTTTTTCCGTTTTCATTTATGTTTGAACCCCCTATACCCCTATTTTTTCTTGCCCCTTTCCCCTGGAAGTACATGAATTCTTCCCCCCTCCCGAGTCCCTCCCGTCCTAGGTTGTACTTCTTACCACTTCCTTTTCCCTCCTATTTAAATCCGGACATAATGGGAAACCAATCTTTGAGACCCCGTAACTCTTCCTACCCGTTTCTATCCCAGAATCCCTTCCGTCCCTTGAAAGCTTTTTACATTTTCCCATTCCGCCCGCTTTCCCCGATCTTTTCCCCCATTTTCATGTTCACCCCTTCCCGTTTTGGCGTTGATAATGTAAGTTGTTTTCCTTGTCGCGTGTTTTTTTTTTCCACCCCCCATCCCTACCAAAATTGCCGACTTTGCCCTTGCTACCTCCTCCTTCCGTTTTTTTTCTCTCTGAGATGTTCCTCAGTTTTTCTTCGTGTAATTTTGCTTTGGCCCCGAACACTTCGCGGTACCCCTTTTTCCCCCCACCAGTTATAACGCCTGACCCCCTTCCGGCTGATCGACCCAAAAGTGGGAGCCACGATGTTGAGGTTTTTTTCTTCTAACCTCTTCCCCCGGTCCCCCTTATGACCATCCGACCTTTCTTGCAAGTAGTCGCACAAGTCATCTGTTCCCCATCGTTTCTCTTAAATATGTAATGTGGACGTCAAGTTGCAATTCGTCCGTGCCAACCCCCCCCCCTTTTCTTTTACTCTTTTGTCCCATCTGTTGTATTTTTCTGGCATTAGAAGACCCCACGATGTAGCCCGCCCAATCTAGTTTTTCTTCAACATTTGTCCTCACCATTGCAATCGGTTTCTCATGCCTTGCACACAAGCCCCTTGAAGCGGCTGGTTTGAGTTGGGAGAGGACGGTCATTTTTTTTTGCAATCCAGGTGCAGTGCATCCCCCTGTTGTTTATGCCGCTTCTGCGCTTTTCGGCTCTTTTGGACCTCCCCTTCGTCGTTGTGCACTAAACCTTATGATACCCTAGTTTTGAGATAGCCCTTGAGTGGCTCGGGCCGCCTTTTTTCTTCCTCACGTTTTCACATTGTGCCCCCCCATATTTCGATACCCTCTCATGTGAGGGTGACTTCCATGACCTTTTTTTATGACCGCTATTTCCTCCCGGTAAATATTCTTCCCGGCGAAATGATTCCCTATGGTCGATTAAGACAGATTCCCCCCCCCACTTTCGATGTACCTATGTCTGGGTCCTCTTCACCTCCCTTGCAAAGGGACTTTTTACAGATTTTTAGCCCTGGAGCAGACGTTTTTTGACCCTTTTGGGCACTTTTCTTGTGATCCCTTGCCCTGAGCTGCCGATCCCCCCTATTTCGCTCTCTCTCCACTTTTGAAAGACGTATCCGTTGCTTTCTTAACCTTGGTCCCTGCCTAAGTTGTTCGGGGAAGTTCCAGGAGGTATGTTATTCCAATTAATCCCCGAGCTCTTCTTTTCACCCCCCCTTTCCCTTCCCTTCTTTCTTCACGCGTCTCCAGCCCTTAGTATTTTAGTGCGCGGGTCTTGGTAGAAAATTTCTTGTTCAATGTATCGCGGGAATGCCCTGTACCCTCTTCTGAACTTCCCCTCTTCCTCAGACTCGCCTTATTTGGCTTTGGCCGCATGAGAGAACACGGAAGCGTTTTTGCCCCCCCGACCCCACCTATTTGTTATTTCCTATTTTCTCCGTTACGATACCCCCGCCTGTTAAGCTCTATTGCTTGAAAGGGTAGTCCTTCGCTGCCTCTCCTCGGTCTTTAGAGGCTCTTGACTACCACTCCAAAGGAGTTTGATTCAAAGCATGCCGTCACATTCCCCCCACCTTTGCCGTTCAGATTTTTTACGGAAGGCCGGCCCCTCCTGGAGCCGCCTAACGGTTTCTCCGCTTTTCATCCCATGTTCCTCCCCAGGGGCCGCTTGCCGTTCTGGAGGGCGTGTTCCCCCTTTCCGTATGCTCCTCCGTATTGCGGGAGTGTATGGCCCTCTTTTTGTCTTTCCTTGATCCTAGAGCTCCGCCTTTCCCTTGCAGTTGTATTAGACTGCGTGACAAACTTTTATTTTTGCTCCAAGTTTTGCCCCCCCCCTCTGTATAAGGGCTACTTTGACTCGACCGATTTTCTGGTTCTTTACGTTTAGTTTTTTCCCTTTTTTACCCTTTCCTTCCCCCTTTCGTTACTGCTTGAACCTAGCTGTAAAACTTGCACATTTGTGACCGACACACCCCCCCCTCCCCCTTTTTCCTAATTTTTTGCAGTCTCTTGTTCTGAATCTTTTTTTCTTCCTGACCAATGCTAATAGTTCATGTTCAAGATAGTCTCCTTCCATTTTTTTTCCCGAACCCTTGCCCTTGTTACTTCCTACTCCTTTTTTTTCGGCCTTGGCCCTATTCTAAAATTTTTTGCTCTAGGCTCTCTGTACTAGAGTTTTTTGCCATCGGTTCAAAGTCTGTATACATCTCCTTTTTTTTCTCCCCCTTCCCAATTTCAGGTTTTGTGTCTTATAACGATTTATTATTTGCCCACGCCCCCCTTAGTAACGAAAGCTCTAGGTTTTATCTAGGCCGCTCTTCTCACGCCTAGTAAAGGCTTTTAGATAGTCGTGTTGCCGAATTACCTTCTTTTTTCGCCGACTCCTTCTTATTGTTTCCCCCGCTTCGATCGCCCACCAGTTAGTCACTGACCGTTGTCAGTTGTTTACACTTTTTCACAAATTTTCCCAGGAACTTTTTTTCTCGCTTCCCTCCAGGCTTTGGTCCTTCACGCCCCTCCCAAGGAACCCCTTCCATTGTGTCGTATTAATTCCCCGGTTTTTTATAATGGGCTCCCATGTTTGTCCTCCTTCTCTTTTTTTGATCTCTCCCCTGACAGCTTAATTGCTTTAAGTTATTCGATCCTCTGTTTGTCTTCACAAGTGACAATGGTCCCGATTAGACCAAAGGCCTACTGAGACTTCTCTAACTCTGGCTTTTGATAATATTCTCCACGCCCTACCATTCCCGTCAGCTACCCCTAGTAGTAGATCTCGGAACCCAGTTTAGGCTCTTCACCCCTTCCAGTTTTTTTCCACACCCTCACTTTCCTTTGAACGGCGTTGTGTTTAATTGGTGAGTCCCTGTGCTCCCCTTCTTCAGTCGAACCCTCAGTGCGTGTTATCCAGGCCTCTGCTTCCCCATACCTTACCAGGAGAGATACTGATCCAAGACTTAATAAATTTCTATTTCGTTTTTTTTTTCCCTCCCTTTTGTTCCGCCTCCCCCCTCACCCTCTTCTAACTTTTTCCACAACGCTTCAGCTCCTGAGGCCACAAAGGTTCAAAGAGGATTTTCGAGGAGCCCATATAGTAGGCGAGCGTTTTCCACATTCCCCCTAATTCCTCCCCTGATTCCTTGGAACTTTCCCCACCTAATACTATACTACGCAATCCCAAGGGTGGTGGTTAGTTTCCGCTCAGGACTCTTTGTGTATTGCTTTGCGTATCTTTCAGCGATCGCTTTTTTTTTTTTTTTGTGAAAAAGAGAATCCTTTCTTCCAACTGTAACGTTTCTCTTGTACCCTTTCTATTATTTTCCCCACCCCCCCTCCTGATTACTCTTTCTTTCCCCCCCGGAAAGGAAACGTGTCCTCGCGGGCTAGACTAGTCGGCCTTCTTGAAATACGTCCTCACGACACGAAATCGTGCCCCCTGGCTCCCCCGGCGCTCCAAGGGCTTGTCCTTGTTAGAAATTCTCCCTTTGCATTTTCGGTCTCCTGACCACTCATTCTCTTTATCTCCTACAGGTTTTTCAATCGCTCTACCTGCTTCGTATCCCCCCCCCCCTAGAACTTTTGTGGTCCTTTGTTTTCATATTCAACACTCCTGTTTTCATAGTAGTATGCTCACCCCATTTCTTTTTCTCCATGAACTTGATTGGTTGATGCGCAATGACTTTTTAATCCGAGAATGGGTCCTCCTTTGGTACTACCTTAATGACCCCCCCCCAATAACGGGCTGGCAAGTTGTTCGTCTTGAATCCGGTTGTGTCTGCCCCTACTTTTATAGAGTGTAGCCATCTCCTCCTCTTTTGCCTCCCAAGTCCTCTTCATTCCACTTTTTTTTCGACTGTTTTTGCAAAAACCCAACCCGGAAGACCCTTAATTCCAACCTCCACTCCCCAATCCCCCTCCTTCCTCTTCGGATTGCGAGTTTTCAGCCCGTTTTCCGAATTGTTTTTTGGTTACCCCCCCTGTTCCTAACCGGCTTGTGTCCCTCAGTTTCAATTCGTTTGAATTCCCCCCTCCGACACAAATTCTCTTTGGTTTCCCGACGACGCTCGTCTACCTAAAGACGGGACTCTGACCAAATTATTGTTTGCTCCTTACTCTTCGTTTCGGTTACGCAAGCGTTCCCTTCAAGAACCCCCAGTCCTTTCACATGCACACAGCTGACAGGACGTGATACACTGTTCGTGATCTCCTCCCCCTCCTTCTTGCAGGCTCCGTACCCAGTTAAGTGTCCAGATTTTTTAATACCCATTACCCAAATTTCGAAGATCCAACTCGAAATTTCCTCAATCCCGTTGTTGTTTTCTCTTCTTGAAGTGCCGTTCGGCACAATTGTTCCTGTATTGGACCCGAACAAGAGTCCACTGAGAAAACCCTTTCCCAACTCTGCCAGCGGTTTGCGTTTGCCCCCCTCACTTCTCCACGACATTGTTAGATGTGATGTTGTCACAGTTATTTTAGGCCCTCTTCTTCCCTTCCTCTAGGATTCAATTTACGTTTTCCCCACTCATCATCCAGATTTCATTCTTAACCTACTTTTGTAAGGAATCAATTATTTTTCTTGCCAACAAACTTACTTCCTATCATTGGTGACCAGGTTTGTCTTCATCATTCATCCGCAACCTTCCACAATTAGTAGACCTCCAAACCCTGAGTTAGTAACTTTTTTGCTCCCCCAACAACATGCCCCATGAGGAATAAGTGTTCTGCCCTCCCACTCAGAGTTCTTTTTTTTTGTCTTTGCTTTGTATCGGCTGTTTTTTTTGCCTATCAGTTGCTCTGCATCATAGTACCCCTTCACTCTTTGCCTTGAAGCTCTGTCGCAGCTCCTCCCCACTTCTCTTTTTACACCCATATTACCCCCCCGCTGTACTCTCTCCACTGCTTTTGATCTTTCTCCTTTTACCCTGAACAGTCCCAATTCGGTCCCAGTCATTTCATTCCGTAACTACCCCTCTTTGGTCAATTTACTTCTCACTTTTCCAGTCCGTATTAGAAACAATCCCCTTTACCTCTTCTCTGAATTTGTTTGTTAAGTGCAGAATCCCGCCTGCACACGTATCGGATACCTCTTATTTTGAATTCTAACTACCACGAACCTTTACTTTATTCCGACTCTCAAGATGTTGAGATCGTAAAAGCCCGTTCCAGCTTCTTTTAGTCTAGGCTCCCCTCTCGCCCTTCAATCTAGATTTTGACTTTTTTCCCTTTTTCAGCTGTGTCAACTCTTCTTTTTCCGTCCCCCATCTTTACAATCATTTGAGAAGGTTGGTCCTGACCAGTTTGGAGTCTCATCGCTCAGCTCTGTTTATACCCTTCCAACCCCCCGCTTTTTTCGATATCCCCTGCCGCCTCACGCAACATCTGTATCTTTCGTGACCGTGTGTTGTAGCTCGTTAGTCCCAATGCATTCTGTTGCCTTTCCCTTCTTTGTTTTTTGTCAACCGCTGACTACGTTTATCTATACATCCGCTCTCCTTTCCTTTCGATGCAGAACCACGGCCTCTTCCCTAACCCCAATTCATTTTCGTCCCATCTTTTTTTTTTTTTAATTGTAGATTTCCCTTTTTGTTGCCCGGCATTCTCCTTTGTCTTCTGAAGTATGATATCTCGGGTAATTTATGCTAGTTGCACCCCAAACTCAAAGGAGTCTACTTTCCCCCCCAATTTTTTCTTTTGCGCCAGTTCACCAGGGACCCCCCCCCCCCCCCACCCCCCCCCCCCCCCCCCCCCCCCCCCCAAACCAAACAAAAAACCCCCCCCCCCCACCCCCCCCCAAACCCACCAACCCCACCCCCCCCCCCCCCCCCCCCCCCCCACAAAAAGACGTTATTTGTAGTACTTACCCTGAACCTTCCTTGAATGAATCAATTAGACCAACTACGCCCCCGATGGAAAGGCAGCTTTTTTTTGGGTTGCGTTCCCAAGACCCTCTGGCCCATCCGCTCTCTTCGTGAGGGCAATTTTCCTTCTATCCGGTTCGGTACTGCTCCTCCTCTTATAGCTTTACAAGCTCCCCATGCAGTTTGTACATTTCCCTCTCCCCCCCCACAAATCCGCCTTTTGTCACCTTTTCGGCCTGTGTCTCAAAAACGCTCTTCATACGACACGCGTCTGCTGGCCAAAGGCCTCTCCC
>Ga0179593_1487912_pt1 | contig 12203 bp, 11 predicted proteins | sample CZODoug2_1_08_16_FD_185931 | JGI IMG/M metagenome (GOLD analysis project Ga0179593, IMG submission 185931) | Vadose zone soil fungal communities from Angelo Coast Range Reserve, California, USA - CZODoug2_1_08_16fungal (PacBio error correction) | ecosystem: Environmental > Terrestrial > Soil >... | reverse complement strand
AGGGAAATCCCCCAAAGACCTCCTTTTTTTCACCTCTCCACTTTCCTCGATTGAGGTTGATTTGTGCAGCGAGACCCTTCTCCCTCATTCCCCGCCTCGATGCCAACCCCTTTGAGCTTGCCACATTACGGCTTCATTCGACCTTTCCCTCCATGATTATCCGGGAATAAGTCGGCCCTTCCTTCTCTTCTTATTAACCTACTCGGATCATTTGATCGTTCTCTTTAAAGGTGGACATGTGTATCCGCTATATCAACGTTTTTTGTGCAAGCCCCTCATTACGAGGTCAAATGTATGAGGCTACTCCCCCCTCCCTGCCTTATTGTCTGTTTCCCACGCCCCACCGAACCTCTAAATATTAAGTTAAAATACCCAACGATTTCGCACTATCCTAATGGCGCCCTTCCGACTGAATTTCCCCCCGGTCCCCTCTACGCCCGACTCATTGGTTCTTCTCAAGTTGATGAGGAGTCTTGAGCTTTTCCTTGGTTCAGACAGATGAATCTTATGATGACGACGCTTGCTCGCTGTTGCTCCCCCGTTAACGCTCTATTTTTTTTTTTCTTGTCTAGCCCACACTTCCCGCAATTGTCCGAGCCTTGACCTCCCCCGTGCGGCAAGGTTAGGAATTCCATGAGGAGACGTCGTATGTCTGCTCTGTCCGCTCGTCTTTGTCACGGTTCAACCTGGCTGAGATTGTACCCGTAAGCATTCCTTGCGAACAAAATCCGCTTCTGAAAAGAGCTTGCGCCAGATCCCCTCTTGAAGCGGTGAATCCTCCCTCTTCCTACATTGACGCACGATGTTTCCCCTGATAATACTTTATAATTTTTTATCCTTTTCTTGTGGTGGGGTGAGCACCCCCCTCCTATTTCCGAAGATACTTAGGTATCTCCTCCCCTGGGGGCCTCCGTGCATCACGCCTCTATACCTACGCCTTCTGTCTGAAATTTCTATCCCCTCTTGTTCCCCCACCCTCTGTTTTCCCTATGACCTTTACTTTACTAAATGGGCAGTTCGTCAATACTTTGCCGGCGAGCCGTACCCTGCTATTTGTGAGTGTCCGTTTCCTCGAAGGTACACGAATCTTGGTTCTTCTTCGTGTATTTGCTTGATTTGAGGATCGATTTTAAATAATTGCTTCCACCCTATCTTGCTCACAACTTCAGAAGTGGTCTTCCTTCCCGTGACTACTACGAAGCACTGGATTTTTTCGACTTCCTTTTGCCGACGGTTTCCTGGCTGGATAGAATACCGTCCAGGCGGTTGTCAGTTTTTCAGATAATTCTTCTCTTCTCTCTTCGTATCCACCGGCCCTTCCGGAGTCTGCTATCTAGCGATGTCGGCAAGGCTCTTCGTAATTACACTCGAATTCTAGCTTCCATAAAATGATTGGAGGGCTTCCCCCCCATTCTTCCCACAACCTCCCATCCCACTTTTCGGACAGTTTCATCTGAAGAAGAAGACTATTTGCAGTCTCTCCTAGGTCTTGCCCATGCCGTTGTTGACTACCCTTGGCTTTTCTGCCTCCTGGTCACGGCCATGGAAGCGCTGCGAGCGGGCTACTTTCGTCGTAGACTGGAGGACTCCTCCTCTTATTCCTTTATAACCTTCCTCTGAGATTGTCCTTTTTTTTTCTACCTATCTCTGCTTCTTGGCCGTTAGATCCTTCAAGGCTCGCCCCGAGGTCTACCTCTCCCCCTCCCCGAATGACGCCCTAAGCAATCCGTTCTTTACCTTCTTTTCTCCCCCTTTCCTCTTCCCTGGCTTTTTTTTTTACCTTAGGACTCAGCTGGTTTGCACGCGGATTCATTGATCGCGGCGGCGGCCTTTGTTGTTTTTAAAAGGCGAAAGGCCCTGAACGTCATTATTTCTTTTCTTTTTCCTCCTGTAGTATCTGAGTGACCCCTCTCCTTTTCCTCATGTAACCCCCCCTCTCTCTCTTTCGCCCAAGTCTTAAGGTCCCCCCTTTCCTTTTCATTCATGGGAACGAAGAGAACTTGATGGATCCGCCATTGGTACCCGCCAGTTCTTCATAGACGTGATGCGCAGGGAGGTCTCTTCTCTTGCATATTCCGGTTCTTCTTAAGACCTAAGTCCCTCCCCCCATTAGCGCCGGCAATCTCTATCAATTTTTTTTTGTAATTTTTTCGCTTTCTACGATGATGTAGCAGTCGGTGTACCCCCTTCTTTGTCCCCGCTTTCTCCTACTGTTTGGTCAGGCAGCGATCCATGTTTTGGTATGACGGTCACGAAGCTCAAGTACGAAGTCTTCGTCATCCCCCGTGCTCAAGACGTCCATCCGAAAGCGTTTTCTTTCTCTCCACGCTGGCCACTGAGTTCTCGGCGTTATAAGTTTTTCGTCGTCTGTCTGGACTGTTTATGAAATTGCTTTTCTTCACCCCTCGCCAGGAGCCTATACGTGCAAATTACTTCCCTTCAATCGAGTCTGCCCTCCTACGCAAACAACGTCACTATTTCCGGTTTCAGACGATAACTGCCGTACTTCCTCAATTGACCACTCCTTTTTTGTTGAGGCTTTCCCGTGCCTTACGGCTGACAGATGTTTCCCTTTCTTCTTCAAAATTGCAATTCCAGATACAGTTTCCATTAAAGGTGATCTGGCTTCCTGATGATGGACCCTCCTCCCTATTTATACGACAACCCTATTTCTCTCGTTTTGTCACTTCCGAGGAGGCAGATCCCTCTTTTTAACAATAGGGTGTGATTGATCATTTTCTTTCCACGGTTTCCCGACCCACCCAACTTTTTGGATTCGATGCTTCGGGGGTGAAGCCTCATCCCATTCCCAACATTTCTTTAGTTTACTTTCGGGCCGATCCGCCCATTGACCACGCTTTTTTTTGTCTTTGTTTTTAGGGAAGGTAACCAAGATCCTCCCCTCCTAGATGTATTTACCGGCCTTGCCCTTCTCCGTGGCACCTTCCGTATGAACTTTCTTACTTAACCCCCCCGAGATGGCGGTAATTCCTATTGACCTGTGGACTTTCTGGTCTTCATCCGTCTCCCGACCGTAAAAGGGCATGGTTGTCTACTCTCAGTTCGCCCTTTTCTTCTCCTTTAGCCTCGTTTTCCCTTCTGACTCGTTACCGTGACCGGGGGTGGAAATTCTTGCGGAGTTTTGCAGGTCCCCCTCCGAAATCTCGCCGAAAACCCTATCTAGCCCCCACCCCCCGCATGCCTCAGGAATCGGATGCGCTGTGCGCTGCTCGATACGATAAAGTCTCGTCTCTCCCTTCCATTTACCTCGTAAGACGATGATAATAGTCTAAAGCCCCACCCCGCGACACCCATCTCTTTGAATCTCTTTTCTCCTCCCCCCCCCTTTTTTTTTCGAGTCTGATCCACTTATATGGATTTCCCGATTTTGGCAGTTTCCCCAGTTCTCCTCTTCTAAGTAGTTTCACTTTTGGCTTGATAGACCCCTTCTGTCTATCCTCCCTGCGTCATCGTCAGCCTTGCCCAAGATATTCAGTTAGGTATTGACTTCCCGATCTCTATTTGCTTCCCGTGCCCAATACCCCAATCCACGCCTCCCCTTCCTCTTCTTTTTCACCCTCACCTTCCTTATAGTAGACTCCAACGCTAATGAAGAAGATATCACCCTGGAGGAACTCTCGCCCTTCCCTCCCGTTTGGAGTATTCTGCCCCCCCTTTTCTGCACGGCAGATCAGGCTCCCCAGCTCGGGGTTTTGAGCTAGATTAGTACTCCAGAAAATTCAGGACTCCGCTTGACTTCATCCTTCATCCTCCTCGCGACGTTGTTGCTTTCCTACACTCCCCCCAAAAAAGTAGTCCCTGATCTCCTAGGCCCGAACCCCTTCCGAGAATTTTGGGAATTTTGGCTTTCCGGTTGGCAGTTCGAGTTCCCCCCCCCCATCCCAACCGTTTTTGAACAAGTTGAGTTTTGCAAAAACCTTCCTACCTCTGAGCGCAAACCATTGGTCCCCCCTTTCGTTCTTCCCGAATATCTCGCAGAGTCATCGATCTAATTAGGAGGGTTTTCCCAATAGGATGGTTATCCCTTTCTTCGCCAGACCTTTCCGTTCGATTTGATATTTAATTTTGACGCTTAAGTTCCCTCTTGTCAATCGACGGCCCTTTTTCCAGGACAGACTACACCCAAAGTATTGTGGTCACAATTGCCGGCTTCCGTGTTTCTCGTCGCCCTGACAAGTGCCTGCTTTACGGGGTCTTGCTTGTTGGCAGCCCCCTATTTCCTGAAATGTAATTCTTTCCTGGCAATTTTCAATTCCGGATTCCTTTTTGCGTTTGATCCCTAACTCCGGCAACTAAACACGCGTAAAGAGATGTCTTCCCCTTCACAACGCTGCTCGACAGTGGCCCTTTTCGAAAGGGCCCCTTTGTTTTGATTCTTGAGTTCTAGACGAGCATTCTACTCTCTTTTCTACTAGCTTTTAGGCCGTTTTTGTCCCCAATGTTTCGCTGCGTCCCCACCACCCCTTTTTCTCCCCGCTCCCCTATGGGCAGCAACGACGGATACTTGGAACTCCCGCGAAAACCTGCTTTCCCCATTCTCCTCTAGGCACCCTCTTTTTACGGACTTAGGTTCTTCCTCAAAGAACGGAGTATCGACGACCCCCTCCTTTCTTCAGTTTCTTTTCACGTCGATTTTTTCCGAAAATGATTCCTTGCCTTGTGGGAGAAGTTCCGTGGGGGGATTGTCCCCACCTTCCTTTTTTTTGCTCCTTAGCTTTTCTGCGAAGAGAGCGGTTCCCCTGACTTCTTACCTCTTATCGCAGTCAAGTAAAGACGTTCCGAGCCCCCTTTACGAGCCAGACTCCCCCCCTTCAGTTTGTTGCCGCCTTTCCTTTCCCAACCGTCCTCTTTCAACATTTCTTCTCTCCTCTTGCCCGCTTCTCCGAAGGGTACCCCGAAACAACTTTCTTTTTTCCACATCTGTCGAAGTTAACGAGGAAAGTTAGTTCTTTCCGTCCATTAGTGGCGCGTGGTTGACCTCGCATCTTCAGTCCTTCTATTCTCCCCCCTCCCAATCGCTTCGCGAGTCTCTTAATTTATTTCCCCTGACCCATTCTTCCCTTCCCTCTTCTATTCCATCTTACTCGCCCCGTTCACTCCCTCCACGACCCGACATTTATTAAAGACCCGCGACTAGATAAATACGGTCCATGGACCATGCTTCCTTTCCCCAGACAGTTCCTATTCCCCCGCTACGGTTCGCATAACCTTAGGAGTTATTCTTTTAGCCTCTTGTCGTCTTCGCCAATTACGCTTGGTGTTCTGGTGTCTCATTTTACCCTCCCCCTTTCTCGCGTTATTTTAGGGGCAGCTAGTCCCTCTATTGGTGGCGAATTGCCTTCCCTTGAACATCTTTTATCTCCGACTACGTCGGGCTTCTTTCCCCTCTCTCAGAGCTGGCCGCCATGCCGCCAACTTATCGAACTCTTAACTCCGTACCGAGCCAAAGCCTCTGCACTCCTCAGGCTTCCTTATTTTTGATAGGAGTCCTTGTCCTCCCCCGCCCACTGTCCGTGTTGTTCCAAGTTCTTTCTGCAGAGAGCCACGTCCTGTGCCAGTTCAAAGACCACTAACGTCCATCCCCCACCTTCCCTGAATTTTCCTCTGAGCTCCCTTTCCACCTGTCTCCAGCACACATAGCAGGTTGCTTGCTATCCAGCTTCAAAAGTAGGACACTTCACTTATCTCCCCTATGTATCTCCCCAAGAGTGTTGAGGATTAAATTCCACAGATCCCTATTGCAGCCCGAGTCTAGATAGGTGATGACTTTATGAAATGACTTTTTCTTTCACAAAGTTAGGCCCCTTCATGTCCTTTATACGGCGATAGGAGTTCGGCGTACCCCCCCCAAACCAGACTAAGGATGTCGCAACATATGATTACATATCAAATATGGCTTTTCCCTTTAATCTTTCTCTTTCCGTCGCCCCCAGAGTCTCTCTTCCGTCTTCCTTAAGAAGGTTAAGCCCGCTTAGGGAGGTCTGCCAACCCTACCGCTCTCTGACAATCTAAGGTTGTCTGGGAACCGATCCCCCCTGCCTCCTTCTCTCCAGATCAAACTGCTTAAAGAGATCTTCCTCTCATTAAGTATTACCTTGCGACATCAGAGGTAGCTAGTTTCCTTGTGTTTCTCGCCTTCTCTCGTACCTGAACATCTGGCCACCCTCTCTCCCCTCCATCAGCAAAAGACTATGGCTCTTTTTTTACGCCCAGCCTCAGACTCAGTTCATACACCTGCTCCTTTCATCAGACGCCTTCCTCGCAATCTCTTGCCGCCTTTCCTCCTCTGCTTTTGCGACGCTTTCGATGGTCTTTTCGGGAAGATTTCATGTTGGCTGGTAGTGTGAACGACCATTTTTTTCTCGTGCTTGTCTCTCGTTTCCCGTTAACCGGATTTCTGAATTAGAGTTCTGTCCCCCTTTTTTAGGTCCCCTTTCTGCCGGATCCCCCCCCCATTTTCCCCTATCACCGAGCCATGATAGCTAGTCCTTGAGTTACTGTTCTCGGCAACCCTCCGATTAGTTAGGTCGGCCGCCTGCTTATCCCCCCCTTCTTCTCCAGCTTCGGCCTCATTGTGTCCGCGTCACGTTTGTCTCCCTCGAGGCTGGCTATTTTCATAGGTATAAGCACAACCATCCCCCCTCCCCCCTTCTGAGGTCGTGGCCTCAATCTTGGTAAGGGCCTGCTATTCTTCTCTCTCATCCTACCCTAAGTTTTTGCTTTTTTTCTCTTATTTCAATCTCATGACCACCGATTCTAATTGATGTCGCTCCCATTCTCTCTGGCTGGATGATTTGCCCCTGATAATTTCAAACCTCCGGCTGAGAAAAAACAATTGCCGCGCCCACCCTCCTTCCTTATTGAGCGCGTTGTTTGCGCTCGCTGTGCTCTTATACCGGATCCTTTGTGCGACTTCCTTTAACTCCGCTACTCGACGCTTTGTCTCCCGTATCTTTACCGGGGATCCTTCGCGGTTTATGTGCTATCGCTTTTTGCGTCCTTTTCCTTCCCGAGCCGGGTCACCTTGGTCTGACGTTCAACTCCCTATAACCTCATATTTTCGGTATCACAGAATCCTTCCAAACTCCTTCTTCCGGTCCAGAACGAACGTTTTTTTCCTTTCCCCCCCCTCAGGTTTTCCCGGTCCCGCGGTCCGATCTTGCCTTTCTTACTCCAGACATTTGGTGAGAAGTTGTCCCGCTGTGAGTCTGAGCGCTGTTTTTTCCCCCCCTCAGCCGCTCCATCTCTTTAGTTGATACTGGGAGAGAGCTGTCGACCATCTTTCCCTGTTTTTACTTCCGGCAGCGAGCCGACATTGAGAGATCAAGAGCTGCGAAACGGTTCTGACCCCTCCTTCCTTCGCTCGAATCTCTTCCTGCCATGGCGGAGCGGGTATCGGCGTTCCCTCTAGGAAGGTGTCCGCGGTTTCAGATGAGATGGTAGCCGATGTATGTTAATCATATGAAGAGTGACACTTCCTTCTTTCTTTTCCGAGGCTACTTATCCTCTGCACTGGCCGGCCAAAGACAGCTCTTACTCCAATTGTGACCGCCAATTTCATGAGACCTCTCATTTTACCCCTCCTGTCTGCTTTTTTGGGGAACTTCCTTCTATCCCCTATATCTGCCCGCCTTTCGACCCCTCACCGGGTGCCTAGCGGGAATCAAACTATCCACGCGAGCGACGGTCCCTTCGGTTGCACCCTATTTTTTCATCACACCACTTTATGTTGCCTATTACCCCGTTCTCACCCTCACATTTTTTCTTCGCATCTGTGGACGTAGTTAAGGAGAAGAAAGGGGTTTCCGGAATTTCTCAACCTCTGAAGTCCGAAGTGTCGCGGTATTCGCTTGCAGGCATGAGTTTCTGGGTAACACACCTGCCGACACTCTCTAGCCCGCACACCCATTATCCTTTTACCCTACCTTGCCGCCCCCCTCCTCCCCCCCCCGTGTTTTCTTCCCCCTTTCTTCTACTTCCCCACGCCCGCCCCCACTTCCCTCCTTACCCGTTTTTCCCTACCCCTTTTACCCTTCCTTTCGCTTCCTCGTTTCCCCGCACCACCCACCTCCCCCCCCATCCATGCTTACCCTCCGCGTTACCCCATGCCTGGCCCTCCCCTCCCTTTCAGTCCTAAAATCGCCCGTTTCCCCATTACTCTTAAACACCCTCTTCTCTGTGATACGTCTTCTTCCTTCTCCCCCTTCCCCTCTCCACACTTCTCACCTATCCATCGCTACTCATATATTCCTCTTCCCTCTTACACCTCTCTACCTACCCCCCTTCGCACCTGTTTTTGCTCCTTTTTTCTCCCTCTCACCCCCCCTAAACTCTTCTCCTAGCATGCCGCCCGCCCCGTTTCCCTCGTTTTTGCTAACCCCCGCCTCCCTCTACCCTTCCTATTGTCCCCCTACTCCTCGCTCTCCCCCCATCCCTTTCACATCCTTTATTCACCCTCACCCCTCTCCCTTATCTCCCTTCCCTTCTCATTCCCCAATCCCCCCCCCCTCCCCCTCTTGTACCGCCTTTCCCCATAGCCCCCCCAACACTATCCCCCATACCTTCTCTTCAACCCCCTGACTTCCCCCTTCATTCTCTCCTATCCACACTTGTCCTTCTCTTTATCCCCCACTAACCGGTCCCACCTACCTCTCTTCTCCCTGATCCCTCCCCATGTCTCAGCCGCACCTCTCCCCCTCCCTTTGCTTCACTCCATCCTTCTTCCTCCTCCCCCTTCCATCCACCCTTTCCCATTCTGCTCCACTACTACCTTTAGTAACTCTCTCCCCACTACCCTCCCCATAGTAGTCCCCCCATGCTACCTTCCTCCCTGCTTACCTCCGACCCCCCCATCCCCCCCGCTCCCTCTACCGCTACCCCCCTCCTACTCTGTCCATCGTATTCCATCAACTCTTTCACCTCTCTCACTCCCTCTCCCTCACTCCTTCCTACGCATCCCCTCACCCACCCCCCTCTCCCTATTCTCATCCCCCACTACATTCGCCTCCCCCCCCCCCACCCTTTTTCCCTTCCTTTCGCTCAACTTATCCCTCCTCCTCCTCCCCACCTTTCCCACTACCCTTCGCCTTCATCGGGTGGTGTAGAGCTTCAAACCTATTCCCACCAATTTACTAACTTTTCGCGGGATTCCCTCCTTTCCTAATTATGAGCTCATTCTTTTTTTTCCTTAAGTTGAATTGCTTGGATACTAATGACCAGTTACCCCTTTCCTTCTATGTCCCCCTTCGGGGCAGATACTCGTCCTCTTTTGCGGCGCCAATCACAAGGTCCCAGTTAGGAATTCACGCCGACCCTCTGCCTGCAATTTATTCCTAGGCCGCATTCGATATGCCATAACAACTTCGAGATTCCAGGGAGGGAGTCACAATTTCGGAAAGTCTCTCACGAGTTCTTTTCTGCGCATCCGAATAGCTTTTCTGGGATAGCTACTTATTTTAGACCGCGGCATTTTCCTCTCCCCCCTTGGGCGGTTACATATTTCCATGGTTTTCTTCTAATCTCAGCGCGAGGTATTATTGTAGTTCCGACCCGATCCCTGTACGTCACGTCGAATGTGCATTTGATTCACTTCTCTATGCTTGCTGAGCCTCGAAGTTATCAAGCCTCGCCCCGACTAGGTATCCCACCGCTCTTCAGAATGTCCCTCTACTCCCCTACATTCCAGGAGTTATAGGTGAAAATTTCGGCGAGTTTTCCGCGATATAATCATGTTTTTTCCTCGTCGTGCGTTGGCAATTCTGCCCCGGCGTCCTGCACGTCAATTCCTTGACTTGATTTTTTGATAGGTCAACAAATGAACTCGGCCGAACTGAACATAACCTGATTACAGTATGGTTCAAGGACAATTCAGTTCTCTTGACAACCAAACCAGTTCTTTTACCCTCCAAGTCCATTTTTGACCCTAACTCATTTAGGTAAGTACCTTCTCTGATTTGGTTGCGGTTTCCTCTTTGATCTCCCCCTATCCATTTTTGTTGGATTCCCCGTAACCCCGATGATTTGCACTCGCACTATTAACTGTTTTTAATCGTGTTTAGCCTGAGCCCCCCTGGTAGCCTTTCGTTTGCGACCTTTCTTCTATTTCAGGGTTGGATCCTGAACTAGATGAGACCGCCCTCCCTCCTATCGATGTCTATCAGCTCAAGAATGCTCCCTCACCCCTTTGGTCTTGGCGTAGGGACTTCGAGCTGTTCGGCGCTTACTAGTTGTGGCCCCTCTTTTTTTGTTTTTCCTCCTCCTCTGAGCCGTTCGACTCCCTGTCTTCGTCATGCTCTGCTTTCACTTATGTTTTCTGTCACAGTAGAAGTCAGTCCCGCTTCGTCGAGAAGACACCTTTCCTTCCTAAGGAAAATGTGATCCCCCTTTCTTTTGGTGGAGGCTTCGGGCAGTCAGCTTTATTCCTATTTTTTCCCCTTCCTTTCCCATTGTATAGATAGACTTTTCAATTTTTGAGCCGCCAGGAGAGACCGATGTTTCTCCCGACACCTCCCTACTCTTTTCTTTTATCCCGTCTTTCTCGACGCTGTTCTCACACTGATCGGTGGATTTCGGCTGGTAGTGGACCTTCCTCCGCACTTTTTAAAATTTTATTTTAGGTCGAATTTTTCTGCAGACTGCCCTATCCCTTCCCCCCAACCTCTCTGTACTTCGGGCCGAGTACCTGCCTTACGACGGGGTTTTTGTCGTTTTTTCTTGTCACTTTTAAACGCTCGTCGTTTTGTCTCCTCTTCTCGCTGTTATTCGGACTGGCCCGGATTACGTGGCATCTTTTTCTTACTCTTCTAGCTCCCCCAATCCCCCTATCTTTTCGGTCCTTACTAAAGCTCTGGTTAAGCGATGCCATTCCTAAATTGGATTTTGTCTCGCTTCATCCCTTTGGCCCTTATCCTTTCATTCTCCTAGGTTTCTTTCCTCCCCTCGACTTCAAATGGAGGGTTTTTTAACGTATAGGCTGAGTTTGTTGTCTTTCTCCTCCCTTAAGCCTACTCCCCCCAAGATCGTACTTATTCTTTCAACAGGCGCGCTTCTTTCTCGACCCCAGATCCAATGCAAGAGTCGTTTTTCGCACTTCAACTTGACTCTTATCCTGCCCCCTGTTCTCTATGAAACGACCCAATATTCCCCTAAGGCCTAATTATAGGTGTGTTTTGAGATAGACCACCTTTTTCGTTTTTTTTTCCGTTAATGATGCGCAGCGGATAAGATTCCCCTTTGCTTTTTGACTCGGGCCGTCCTTGACCCCTTTCGTTTTTTATCAGTTGAGTCCGAAGATTTTCCATCTGTATTTGTGCGTAGATCTGGCTTCCTGCCCTCCAAACCATTCTGAAGATAGTCCCCCTCCACATTTCCTTTCTCCTATCGAGCCCACTATGCTCCCTCCTGAAATCATTCTCAAAGGAAAATGAAACCCTTCAGCCCTCCCTTCGGTTCGTCCTGTTTGACCCATCGGAATTAGTGAACGGTCCCTCTTTCCTTGACCGTCAACATCTGTTTAGCTGAAGTTCCTACGCCAATTCCCAGTCAATCTGACAAAGAGGTTTTCCCCTCCCCATCCGCTATAGCTTCAAGACGGGGTACCCATTATTTCCTCCCCACCTGACCCCCCCAGTAGTAATGCAGGGACCCTTGAACCCCGACTAATAGTGATCGAGACTTTTCATCGTATTGCGTTACTGCATACTCTCCCTCTCTCAATCCCCCCCCCCCCTTTTTTTAACCCTTTTTTTCTAAAACAGAGCCCCCTAGAGCCGATGGTCCCCCCAATCTTCTCTTTTTCCCCGCATTCTCGAGCATCCTCTCATCCGATGTTCTTCTTGTAGCTCATCGTTCCTTTCTTTTTCCATCCTACTCCGTTTCCGATTAAATTTTTTGACCGCCCTGAACCCTTTGAAAAGCGAGACTATTCCCATTGGTACTCTAAGGAAGCCTCCCCTCCACCCCCAAATACTTCTGTTTGGTCAACCATGGCTCCTTCTTCGTAAAGTGACTTCTGGAACAATGGGAAACGCCGAAAAATAGTGAGAAGTTTATGCAACCTTTGCAATTCATCGGCTCTTTTTTTCTTGTGAGCAGAGCCCCCTTTTTGAAAATAATAACCTCAGTCCAGCCCGTGAGTCGGCAGGAGAACCTCATTAGAGCCCCCTGTGGCTTGACCCAGACAA
>Ga0179593_1396859_pt1 | contig 12203 bp, 9 predicted proteins | sample CZODoug2_1_08_16_FD_185931 | JGI IMG/M metagenome (GOLD analysis project Ga0179593, IMG submission 185931) | Vadose zone soil fungal communities from Angelo Coast Range Reserve, California, USA - CZODoug2_1_08_16fungal (PacBio error correction) | ecosystem: Environmental > Terrestrial > Soil >... | reverse complement strand
TCTTTAACCTTTCCGTGCCCCCCCCCCCTCCAGGTGACGCGGCGCGCGTTTGGCTCGCTCACTGCGGACCGCCATGCAGACCGACCACAGTTCGTTCCGGCTTTCTTGACAGACCCTTTTTCCCATCGGGACCGCGTCACCACCCTCTCGTGATCATGTCCCAACAAAGGATAGTCTCTATTTCCCGTATGGGCAGAACAGGCGTTTCCGCTCGGCTAAGGATCTTTCCTCTTCGCAACCCAAGTTCCCGACAGAATCGAAGCTTCCTTTTCAGTCTCTGTTTTTGGCCCCCCCAAAGGTCGCAGGGAGTGGGTCTAAAGGCAGCGGAGGACGTCATCCCTGAGAAGGTCGAGCGCGAGTAGCTCCCTCTTTCCTTCCAGATCTATAGTTCTACACGGGCCGACAATCCCTAGGATAATGAGAGAAAATGAGCAAGTTAGCCTCCCCAGACCGAATGAGCGAAACCAACCGAGATTACGATTTATGCTTAAAATCGTGAGATCCCCCCTGGGAGATATTTTGAGGATGACACCTCCTGCATACCTGATCGTGGCCGTGCCACCAATCCCCAAGGTCCAGGAATAGTTTTAGCGGTTTTTGATAGAGGACCGGCCTCGGCCGTCAGACAGCTGGCAGACTATTCTCCATGGCCATTGCCCATAACCCAATCGCGGCTGAGTATAGGAAGATTTCTGAAGGCCAGGCAGTCGCGCGCATATCGGAGCTTAGGCCGCACCGAGGATGGCTCGGATCCGTTCTCTCCGCAACCTAGCCACAAGACCGCTTGAGTTACCTGGGCTAACAAGGAGATAGAGTTGGGACCCAAGTAACCCTGACTCTCTTCTGCACCCAGTATCCGTGCGCCCGTTCAGGGGACCAACACCTCCTCCCCACGGCTGAAGGCCACCTTCTCGGACGACACCATTCCCCAAACGGGGCTTTTCAAGGAAGTCCACAAAGCCGGATAGACTGGAGATCTGGGAAAGTAGACTTTCTCTAAGCGTTCTTCTGGGTCTCCAAGCCGAGCATGGGGTTCGATGTCCTCTGACACCCAGGGAAGATACAGATGACTTTTAATGTGCCCGCGCCCCTACAGAGACAGTGAAGAGCCAGTAGGGGTCCTCGTGCGACAACGTACACCCTCGGAACGATAGTACTCAGACCCCAAAGCCGCAGATCTGTGTAGCTTTCCAACCGTTTTGAAGATCGATCTGCTCTTCCAACTCAGGTATAACCGCCCCCGCTTAAGTCTTCTGCAGTTCCTCAAAGTGTTAGGCTCGCCTTCCTACAGGATCCAGTGTATCATGGTGTCGTCATCCACCCCTGCAGTCAACCGTGCGTTACGCCCTTGTTTACCTTCACACTCCCGAGGGCAGCTTCCCCTCTTCTGGAACTCACCGTGCATTGTGATCTGATTGGATGGTGACTCTGAATAGTGCTTTAACTTCAGTCCTTGAAGCGGCCACCTTTCTCTTAGGTCTAGGCGTCCCAACACTGGCTGACTGTTCCTGCGCTGGGCGACTACGCCGGCCCCCGCAGGCCATTTCTCGGCAGAGGACGCTGTGCTTTCCCCCGGACCACGGAGGAGTCTGGCCTTAATCCCAAACTTGGTGAGTCTCGCACTGAGTTCTTCTCTTTCCCTCTGCTGGTGTCGGAGTGAGTCTGGTATTCAGCCTTCGTCCAAACGATCCCCCCCGATGGATCTCCCCCCGTCAAATGCCTTTATTGAACTTTTCCCTCCCATGTTTTGTTGTCAGAGATCTTCGAAGAAGGCTTCGCGCCTATGATCCTCGTCGTTCCGTTGTTGGTTTTCCCTCGTCGAGGAGACGAACTTCCTTTTAACGCTCCCTGATGATGACTCACGGACTCCATCTTTGATAAGGACGATGATGTAATTTTCGAGCAGCCTCTTGGCTTAGACTACAGTCGGTACACTCGCGTTCGTATTTCCTCGCCCCCTGTGTCCGCTTCAGCGATTAAGCTGCCAGCAAAACCGGTTTGGAAAACGGTGTACGACTAGGCCGTCTACCCCTTCTTTTTCTTTCCGCGCAACCATTCGCTATCCGCTTCTCCGATAAACCCGGACGGCGTCATTGGTCTGTGATGGCTTGAGAGCGGTGTGAAATTAGTTTACATCGTAGGTTTAGCCTGTCCCAGCGTTAAGGAACATGCCCCGTGTACTGGTGTTGATGAACGAGAATCCCCAGGCCCCTTCTTTCGGTTTTTTTGCCATGGTCCAGCGCGGCCGAAATTGGCGTTTTCTCCCCCTTTCGTCAGTCTGACTCGTAGGGTGGTGTTCTACCTGTGCGCTTGGATGCACCCTCCGTGGCAGCAGTGAATGTCCTGCCAATGGCCATTGCTCTGGGGTCTGAATCATTTATCGTAGACCTTTTTTTTTTTGTCGTCCCTATAACAGTTTCATCTCGGCCTAGCTGGCTGCTATTCCCTCCCCCCGCTCTTGTTCTCGAGCGTGCATGGTCAGAAGGACCTCTTCCATGCACCCCGATCTTCCTGAATTGATTTTTTCCTCCCTTCCCCCGCCAATCCTAATCAAGAGAGCTGGGTCCGACCGCGAGCAAGACAGAGTGTTGTTGGAAACTGTTGCTTTTGAAGGGGGGGTTTCCTCCTGGAATACCCCCTCTCCGTACTTATTCCCCCAAAGCCGTCTCTCAGAGCTTCGTTATCACCTTATTGAATCACAAGGATCAGTTTTTAGCATTTTCGCGGGTGTTTCTTGGCGATGCGCCGGTGAGAGCCCGAGTACGGCTTTCCTCAAGCGAGCCGATTCAATAGCCTACCCAGGACATGTGACCAAGATGTTTGTTCTAGCCAGAGTTGATGCTAAATGCAAGACTTGCTAAATGCAACTATGCCCCCTCCGATAAGTCACCTGAGTCTTTCACTGCGAACCCTCTTCGTCTGGGTTAGTTGGCCCCCGGCGCCCAGCTCCCCCTTGCCCTGCACGAGCCCTTTCATTTTCGCCGACCTGCAGGACAGGTTTCACGGGACAGCGGTTCCCTTCAACAGTATGCTTGATTGGCGCAGCCGTTCGTCTCGACAGGTCCGTTTCCGTCGAAGTTCCCTTCTCTCGGGCAGGTCGGCTTGTTCCCTGAGTAGATCGAGTCGTTTCCGTTTGAGGTTCAATCTTTTGCTCTTTCTCGTACGTGCCCCGACCCCTGGCTGCTATGCTTCCGAATTCCCGTTCTTCTCTTTCTCAAAAGCCCCTAGTCGGCTGTTTGGAACTCCCTTGAAGGGAAATCCGTCGACGGTATCTCCTGGCTATTGCGTTCCGGTCAGCCCGGTCAGCGTCTTGCAGCCAGAGTTCTGATTCGTTTTTTTTACGCCCTTTTTCCTGTACTACGTTTCAACTTTCCTTCCTCACTCCGGCATTGTTTTTCGAGATTCTATCGGTGTTTTCCCCGCCTGAAGAGGTCCAAGCCGATGTTCCTGATGATTTTGCACGCTCCGTCATTGACAAGTAGAATAGAGTGAGTGCGGCCGTATTTTGGGTTTGAGAGCCTACTCTCTACGGCCCGCTAAATGGCCCCTTTTTCCCCCCTCAGGCAGCGTTTGGCCCCGAGACCCGAATGTCTCCCCATTTGTCCTTAGGTCGGTGGTACCCCCTCACGCTTCTCCTTCTTTTCGCCAAGATCGTGAGTCGAGCGTACTTTCTCCACCGAGTTCCTGGTTTTTATCAGTACAAGTTTTCCCCCTGTTCTTCAGACGTTATTAGACCAGTTTCTCTTTCTTAATACCAAAGGTCTGACCGCGGGCCCCGATTTCTAAAGGACGGTCCCTGACGAAGTGCAGACCAGATTCCCCTTTTCTCCTTTTGCCTGATAGTCCCATCGTCCTTTCCTATCCAATCCCCCTCGCTCCGATAATTGGTCCTCCCCGAAAGACGTCTCTTAGTGTTTTCTAACAGCCCTTCTGTTCCTTCGGATTACAAACTCCCCTGAAGTATATCTCGCCTTCAAAACACTCTTACCTTCCTTCTTTTAGGCCTAGTTTCTCCCCTCTTCGTTTTCGGTTTGTCCCTGCTAAGGGAATTCCCACTGCCCCTGTGTTGTGAGGAGAACTGGTTTGCCGGATTTCTTCCCCCTCTCTGTGATTTCCTCTCACCCTGACAGTCGCCCGACCCCTTTCCCCTGTTTTCCCGTAGAAGGGCAAGAACACCGCCTCTGCTTACGCGCGCTGCAGCTTCTTTGCCCTTTTCACTCCCCTCCTCTGCGTTTTCAGCGATACGCGTACGGCGCCGAGGTTTCGCCTTCACGACACCGCCTAAGTACTTCCCTACTTCCCGCGGAGAAATTGAAGCTGCCACCTTGCCCCGAGCATTTTTGGGCCATCGCCGACCAAGTCGGCTTTTTCTCCCACGGCACTTCCGCGTGGCCCTTTTGTGGGTGCTGCGAAATATGCAGACAGTTTCGAGTCGAGCCTTGGCGGGAGTTTCGTTCCTCCAATTTTGCAGCTGCACGACTCCCAATTGTAGATGGCGCAGACTATTCTGAGTTCGAGTTCCGAATTCTCCCTCTTAACTCCCCCCATTTTGTTTTTTTGGATGAAATCGTCCCTTCACGGAGCTCGCGTTATGGTTATCGGCCCGTCCTGTAGGGTGAGCTCCATCAGTTCGATTCGACTTTCCCTTCCAGTTCCCCTCTGATGGTGATTCTTTCTCGCTTACTGGATGAAAGAGAAGTGAATAGCGGGGCCGTTCTCTCCCCTCCTCTCCGGTCGCTGCCACCTTCTCGTGGGGTTGCCTGCGTTCGAGTCTTCTCCCATAGAACGTCTTTTCCTTTCCTATCGTCCTTTTCCCTTTCCGTCGACTCCCCTCTCGTACGAGCAAGTGATTCCGCCTCGTGATCGGCTTTCTCTCCAACCTCCCTGTTGTCCCGGTCGCCCGGCCTTCTCTCCTGCGAATTCTCCGAGGCGGTTATGGTCTTTCTTCGCCAGTTCCTGACCACCTGGCCGGAATGTGGCGACTGCGAAAGGCACACTTCAGGGAATTTTATTTTTTTCCTTTAACCCACCCCGATCCTTCGAGGCCTTCAACGTGCAAGGATGTGGGTTATGTGACCTGATATCCCCTTTTCGCCCTGTAGACACGGTACGCTCTTCTTGCCTGCCCCGGGACGACGAGTCCTGTGACTTCTCGGTTCTACTTGTTCCCTGAGAGACGTCGGAGGATTGCTCCTCCCCCCGCTCACATTTCTCATGCCAACTAGCGGCTGTCTTTCCATGTCGTCTGCGTTTTTGATCGCCCGTTCGCGGGGTTTCGTCAGAAAATGATGTTGAAGTTTTGCGCCCGTCCGTTCCCCCGTCGGTCTTTGGCGAAGGTGGCATGGCCTCGTCTCCCCCCGTGTGAAGGACATTTTTCCGTTCTGCCGCAGTGTACAATTTTGACTTCTGACGCACCCAAACTCTTCATTTTTCTTTCCTCGGTGCGAGTTCGCCCCCCCTTAGAGTATTTGCAAAGTGTAAGATCGGGTTTTTCCAAGTCTCAGTAGCGGTATCTTTGCCAACTCCTTGCCTTAGGCCAACCCGCTCCCTCGTCTTTCTTAAAAGAAGGTTCAGCGACCTTTAGAGAGTCTTGTTCTCTGCAAACACAAGACGGACGGGCCGTCAGACACGGTGACCGGAGTGGCGTTCACGCAGAAGTTTCACTACTTTGTCCAGCTGGGCAGCGACCCAAAGACTGCGAAATTCCACGCACCAATGAGGGTATCGACCTTTTCCTATCATTTCTGGGCAGCAATGATCTGTATTTTTTTTAGCGGCGATCATGCTATGCGCGCGAGATGCCGCCTTGGCCAGCCAGTCCATCGAAGCGGTCCCCCTTGTGACCTGCCACGATGCTGGCCCCCCCGGTAGCGGTCGGGGTCAAAAGGCGATCCCTACGTCCTAATCGCTTAACGTGCATTGACTGATGTTTTTGCTCTTATCTAATTCGCTCTAATCTCGACGCAGAACCTGCCTATTTCTAGTGCCCGGGTACCCTGCGCTTTTTTTCCAGTTCGCCTCCATGTCACTGCGCCCGCCCCTCGAGCCTTTTTTTTTGACGGAACCGCTGCCCGCGACGTAATGGATTTGAGTTTCTTGGGAGTCTCGACTTCCCTGAGGATACGGATGCTCCTGGTTCCCCTTAAACATAAGGCATCGTTACAGAGATGAGGCCTGACGGCCTTCTTGCTTAGACTGGTCCATCGTTCAGGGTCCTACGCACGCGTCCCGGCCCTTCTTATCCAGAAGGCACTGTGTCTTTCCGTAACTTCTCTCTCTGCTGATAAGGTGGTTTTTTTTGCCTTCGTCTGACGTCACGACGGACTGGTTTATCCCGATTCTTTCGCACCTCTCCGAACGGGGAAGACCCTAGATTGGGTCCCCGATGTGGATCCCTTCCAACTGATCGCCGTCCTTCCCTGTTGTCTTTTGAACGCGGTAAGGGGGATTCCGTAGTAGTAAAGGAAACCGTCACCTTTTTGCGTTAAACCCCCCCATGCTTTCCGCTGACGTTTCTTGGGTCCCAGCTCGATGTACCCTGTGCCGAGGTTTGCGCTAATTTAGTCAGCACAGTTGCCTTCCTCGTCCTTTTACGTTCCGATGTTTATGATGACCGAGTTCCCTAGGTTCCACTGTTTCTCTTGACCCGGCTCCGCCCTAATCCGCAATTTTCCCTTTTGCTCTCCCCCCGTACCAAGTTTCTTCACGGCCTCTCCTACAACAGCGCAAGGCCGAGATGGCGTTGTCGTCGCCCTTCACGAACGCTGCTCGGTTGTTTATCTTCCCACTCCTCTTCGGAACCGACGCCTTTCCTTCGAAATTTCGCCATTTTGTTTTAACGAGGGCTCTGTTGACATGATAGCTCCTTTCGTCGAGGGTTTTTCGTTCATCACCAAAGTAAAGGGGCGGCACGCCTTACCCCTTGAGAATTTCCCAATAGGGGAAAGAAATCTTTCAACACCATCGTTCTCGTCACAGGCCTCACGCCTTTTCCCTGCCTGATGCTGAATATGCGATCGGTCTCTGCAAGAGGTCACGTCACGTACGTCGGAACGATCCGCTTTCTCGGGCTCTTCTTAGAGGCGTCCCAAACTTTTTTTTGAGGGTGAGTGCGGCGATCCGTTTTTCATCCAAGGGCTTCCCCTGAGGTAGACGGGTTCTTTGTCCTTGCTCTTCGGCCTTTTCGTTTCGAGGTGATCTTCAGTGTCGAAGGCGGCGTCGTAGTTTCTCTGGAGTTTTTCCAACGATGATTTGCCGAGGATCTTTCAATCTTCCCCCGTTATCAATCTCTCTTTACTTTCCTTTGGGTGGGTTTGGAGTCTAAGTTCGAAGGACGGCGTGAGAGACTTGATCTCACATTTCCGCCCCCTAGGGCCAGGCTGACCTTCGTCTTCCCCAAGGGCAGCCATCAAGACGCGTCAGTCGTAATAAATCGCGGATTCAAGCTCACCTTTTCCAGCCTGCGCTGTGCGAGCGCATCTCCCTTTGAACGCTTCATACCGGCGCGTCCTGACGGCCGTGTGAGGGAAGCGAGTATTAGCAGCGGCCTTGCATGCTCAGTCTTCAGCGCGGTGGTGGCTTTTTTTAGAAGCTTTTATAGACGGATCTCTTCACGTTACGTGACTCCCCTTCGCTTAGCACATCCAGATTCCACTCTTTCACCAAGGAGAGGCGCGGGATTTCCCTTTCGAGCAACTGAGGGGGGAACTTTTAGTACTCGTAGGTGTATCCGGTCAACAGGGTGCCCGTCCCCCGTTGTACCAGTTTTGGCCCTCTAGCCTCTTTGGACTTTCCCCCTTACGTTACAGCGCGTCTCACTTCCCACTTGCCGCAGATGCCCTTTTCGGAATACCCGTCTTTCTTTTTAGCACAAGAGAGTGCACCTTTCAGATGAGCTGTCGCGAGACACCGCCAATAATTGTTGGTGAGCTGTTCAATTGCACCCCTGCGGTAGGGTGGTCGACTCTAAAAGTGAACGTGCTCGGTGCACTTTGGAGCGGCAGTCCCCGTCTGATGCATTGTAGCGGACACGTTGCCTGCCCGTTTCCCCCTCGATTGCGCGGCAATTCAAATTCGGCCCTCGTATCACCGTCGAACGACTGCCGCTCTGTTTACGACGCGTATTTTTTGATTTGGTGGATTCCGGGTGACCGGGGTTTTCCAGTTTCTCGCGCTGCCAACGCCGTCTTCTTTGTCTTGATTTTCAAAGTCGGCGATCGAAGCCGCAAACCTGCCGACTTTGCCGAGTCTTCCCCCCTTCGAGTGGTTGGCTGGGTTTTTTTTTGACCTCGAGTGCAGGGATCCTGCCCCGAGTCTATTTCCCAGTCGAAAGCACCTGATCGCCATTCAGCTAGCCCTTTCGGCAGTCACCGATTTATGATCAGTGACGAACGCGTGGATTTATGGCGAACATGCATGTACCATCTCGCGCAGCTCGTCGGAATTCCCAGAGATGCGAACCTTCTGTACTTGGTTCCCTTGACCCCTTTCCTTTTGCGTTACACGTCAGTTGCCATCGTGCCTGAACGTTCCCAGATCCGAATAATGCAGACAGGTGTACATGCCGTAAGCGTACCGTCTTTAAGGGCTGTGCGGCGCGTAAGTATGTGTAGGTCTGCACCGTTGGCTAGTATCAGTACCAACGCAGGTCGGCTTCTGATATAACTCTCGCCCTCACTGAGGTTCCAGAGGTACGTCCTCGAGGCCCTTTTTCAGTGCCGTTCCTTCCTGCCGTTCTGAACCTCGACCGGCCGTCTCCCCTTTTACCTCACGTCTGTCATTACGAGAAGTTCCGAGCTTCGTAGGATTCTCGTGTCATGAGATGAAGAGTCAGCCCTTATAGCCTATTTGGAATGTTTGTTTCTTCCACGTGCTCCCGTTCCACATACTCCTCCTTGGTTTAAGCGTGTGTCTCTTTCGTTTGTACGTGAGGTTACCCCGTTTTAGTTCCCCTCCCTTCTAGAACGTTGGATCGGCTCCTGATGCTGGGCTTGCGGAGCAACTGAGGCCCTCTTAACTGGATTTTACCACCTAGGCCCCTCGGGTGGCAGACGAGGCGACGGCGCTTAGCCTGTTTAGACTGGGCGAGATGGCAGAAGCGGTTGGTCAAATTCTCCGCTCTTACTCTTCCGGCGAACGATTTCTAACTACCCCCCCGATTGTTTGGGCTTCTCTTAAAGTTTTTTGTCAACGTTTCCGGATTCCTCTCCCGTTTGGTAATTTTAAACTGGTGAATGCCCCCTCCCGGGAGCCGTTATGGCTGACTTTCTAACCTTTCTGATTTTCGTAGTTCTTTTAACCCCTCTTCCTGTCATTTAACGCGGACGACCCGGTTACGGCGCTAAGAGTAGTTTGATCCTTGTCAGGTTTCCCCCCCCTTCCTGGTATTCCTGGATCCCCGGATCCTTGCACCAGCTCAGGTCGTCTACGGCCCATTACTCGGCTTTCTCCTCGTATACGGGGTGGCTCTCCCCCAGGGACATCCCCACCCTCTTGCCAGAGGTGGAAGGCTTTCCCTCTTCTTTTTTGGGCCCGTTATCATAAAATTAGACTTTACTGAGTTTGACTCTTGACACAACTATTTTCCCTCGCAGTCCAGGCACCCACCCCTGTTTGGTTCTCCTTCCTTTCCCCTGAATATGGTCCCCCCGACGGCCCGCCGTTATAGAGACTTTTTACTCACCCCTTCGAGATTCGTTTCGTGTTCTTGGTCTACTTTAATCCGGAAAAGACCAATAGTACCCGTATCTCTTCTCTTCATCCTTGGAGCTGAACCCGCCCCCTCTCGTGCTCATTCGCAAACGCTCCTCCCTTCAGGAGCTTTAAAGTCGGGCCAGTTTCAGTCTTCTCCGGGATTAGGTGGAGTAGAAACCCTTAGCTTTTTCATTTCCCGGCGCCGCTGGCCGACATTCCCTGCGCTCGAGTGCGCTGCAGGTTTTCTATGTTCCTCCTTTTTTTGTCTTTTCGAGAGATTAGCAGCCTCTTTTTTCCTTTTGGGGCCGCGGCAAGTTCCTTGTTTTGCGCTCTGTCTCGCTAGACGCACAGTCCTCTTGTCCCTGGCGCCTCTCCTTAGCGACCACTCCTTGCAATAGCCGGTCGCAGAATTCCTTCTTTGGTAGACGAGAGCCAGGGTGTTTGGTTTTTCGCTCCCTTTTCTTCTTTAAGTTTTTAGGGGACGATAAGGGCGGTTTACCTTCTACTCTCGACCGCTGCGGGTGTACACTCGCCGCCGATCGACGGAGCCCCAGTTACGCTTCATTCTCTTCGACAAGACTTGAGTTTCTTTTTTGTTCTTTCGGCTTTAGAGTTAACGTTTTGAGCGGTTGAGTCTTCCAGGCAAATCGACTGAGCTTTCCCACCCCCCCCGCTAGTGCTCCGCCTTCCCGCGGGATCGGTTATTTCCCCGGAGAGAGAACGCTGAGTCCGTTTCACACTTTTTTGCTAGTCCAGTTGGCCGGCGCGGTTTTTGTCGAGAAGCGGGAGGTGTTTTTTTTGGGTTTTGTGGGTTTGAGGTTCTTCTTTTAAACACTTCCATAACTGTTCCCAATTTTTCTTTTTGTCTGTTTTTTTAGGATAGTTATGTTTTTGTCTTTCTTCTCTTCGATTTGGAAGAGCAGCTCCCAGGTTTCTTTCTTTTACCTGACTCCTCTCTTATATTCGTCCTTTCCTTTCTGTACCGGTGGCCCTCGTCGACGTGTACTTGTTTACGACCACCTTTCTGTAATTGGGCGTTTGCAGAAAGTAACGTTTTCCCCGACAGCCCACTCACTCTCTTATGTCTAAATCCCTTGATAGAGTCTAGTTTCTAAGGCTCTTCCATGATGTGCTCAGATGGGTGGTAAGCGATCCCCCAAGTGATTGTCCCGCCGTCTGCGTATGGCCCACCTTCACTAGTATGATAAACGAAACTTTTCTCCCTTCCCGTAGAGGGCCCTTGAGGAGCGTCCTATCGTCTCCACGTTTTTTTTACTCAGTGTAGTTGAACCTGCAGACCTCTACTTTGGAAAGTCGCTCCAATGAGAGGTCCAACACCGCTTAGTAGAGACGTGATCCTTTCCAGTAACGCCTCGGCGCAGGATCTTTTTTTTTCGCTCCCTCCGACGGAACGATTCATCCTCCCTTGTAAAATCCCATAACGCCCAGTTCTCCGTCCCAGGGTAGATGGTTCAGCGTGACTGAATTCCAGCCGCTCCTTCCTTCGTGAGCGCGTATAATTGCCCCCTCTTCAGATACGATAGTAGCTCCCTGAGTTGTCCCGGTACTTCTACCCGTGAGTCACTGTTAGACCCGAACCTTGCAGCGAATCGCGATGGTTAATTTGGAGTTTTCAAGCTTCCCGCGCGCAAGTTGAATGCGCCGTGACGTTTTGGAAAGTGCTCAGGAGTCCGGGCCCCCGCCCCCTTCCCCCCGTTTTCTCATAATAGATTCTCGGATTGTGTCCGCTCCGCTCGTGAATATGGGCCTCGCATCTGGTGCTTCAGCGTCGGATCAATCGATGGGCTGACGTTGGCTCGCGGGCGTCGGAGACGGCGCTCCTTCCACCGAGCCGAATTTTGCTCGCGCTGCTTAACCCGGAGCCACCCTCTCTTGCGAATTTCTCATAAGTCTTCCTATTTGTCTTTCTAAGGTCGATCGCGACGTGGTCCCGTGGTAGGGGCTGGAACCGACGACGTCGTACCTTTTCCTGTCGATTGCAACCATTTGTCCACGGACGTCCACCCAGACTGTCTTCTGTCGTCCGTGTTTCTTTGTTCGACGAGTGCCCCCTTTCTTGCTCCAAAGTTGACTTTCCGGATTTTTGCGCTGGTCGATGTTTTTTCTGACTGACCCGGCCAAATGAAGCATCAATTCTGTTTTAGTCTTCCACCAGAGCGTGATTCCCCCCCCCCTGTTGACCTCCTAATACCCCCAGTTTGCACCCTCTTCTTTCCAGCTAAAGAGCTTTTTCGATGGCGTTTCTCTGAACACTAATTCCCTTTTCCGTCTCATCTGATCCGAAGCGAGTTTTGGCCTAGCAGGTCCTCGTCCCGTTACCCCTCTTGCTACGTTGTCCTCTTCTAGCCTCCGATCCTGGGCGCGCTAGGGCAGCACAGAGTACCTTTTTCTTCTTCACGCACTGTGTGACTCTCATCCTCTGGCAATCCCGGTTCCCACCCTCGGCAGTAGTTCATACATTTCACGTTTGTATTTGATTGTAATCTATC
>Ga0179593_1350309_pt1 | contig 12203 bp, 16 predicted proteins | sample CZODoug2_1_08_16_FD_185931 | JGI IMG/M metagenome (GOLD analysis project Ga0179593, IMG submission 185931) | Vadose zone soil fungal communities from Angelo Coast Range Reserve, California, USA - CZODoug2_1_08_16fungal (PacBio error correction) | ecosystem: Environmental > Terrestrial > Soil >... | reverse complement strand
TCCGGGATCCCCCTCCGGCAAATTCCTACTTCTCTTAGTTTTTGTCTCTCCCTTATAGTTTAATTCGGCACTGTTTTTGCGTGTGAATAGTCTGGCTATCCTTCTCGAGGTGATACCCTCTCCCCTACTGTTGGGGGTTCTGAGCCTACCGTATTTGTCCCCCGCCACCCCCCAAACATGCCGGTACATTGCTTGACTAAGGCAGCTCCAAATAGCATGGTTCCAACCCTTCCGTCGGTTCTTCCCTTGGGTGTCCCCAGCACTACTTTTACGTCCTGCTGTGTCTTGTCAATGATATTCCACTCTTAAAACTCTCTTCCAACTCCTTTTCCAGAAATCCTGAGATATAAAGCCTTTGCACAGCTTTTGCGCCCCCAAAACCATTAACATGGACGCACACACTACAGTAGCCACTGAATCCCACCACAGTATCTCCACTTTGTTCCATTATGAGCCATTGTCTTATTTATTATCGCTAAACTTTTTTCTAACACCCGCTTTTTCCCTTTTCCAACCCCTGCACACCCTCTACTCCCTCAGGTATTTTTATTTCCTCCCCCTCCCTTATTCAACCCCGCTGTTCTGAAGATTCTACGCCCACCATAGACCCAACCATCCCCGAATCTCCACTGTACCCCGCTCAAACCCATCCATCAAACAGATTACAGTCACCTGCCGACGTATATAGACTCCCTTTCGATACACCCAGAAAGAGTCTGCGGGTGGCTCACCCCCCCCCCGGCCGCCGGAAAAGATTCTCTGATAGTTCTTGCCTAGCCCTGCCTTTCAATCCATCTCAAGCCAAGAAATCCACGAAAAATCAGGAGTCTTCGCGCCTATGAGCAAAACCTTTTTTTAGCCTCATCTGGATATCGAAAGACCACCCTTGATCGCCCTGCGTTACTTTCCCCAGATATATCCCTTGCGGGCAGTAATAGACACAACTTTTGAGATGTTTAAAAGGACCTACCTCCCCTCACCCCCCATCCCACACTCTAAAAACCGCAAAGCAACCCTCCGTCCGTAAGAAAAGGTTCTCTACCCACCGAGGTAAAAATCTTTCTTAATTCATCCCATTAGTTCTTATTCAGACCGCCGTCCACTGCCTGCGAAAACCCCCTCCAATTGAGACCACATCGCGCCAGTTTGTCCTGCTTGCTCACATGCAGCTTGGAAGGCCCTGACTCCAAACATCTGATTAGTCACCTAATCTGTACCACACTCAATCCATTGCTTTACGCGTACCAGAAATAGACAGCCCCATGACCCACCCCCATTCAGCTCACAGAGAGCCACTTTCCTGTTTTTTCCCTCCCGCCGCGCCAGAAAGGCGAACGCGCGTCCCCTCGAACCTTCAGAATTCTTCCCCCCCCTGATTTTCAAGGCCTTCTTCATCTTCCTTTTTTTTCGAAAAGCGCCCACCCCTCCCTTGCATGACGGCCCGGGAACTCCTATACCCGCCAACTTCCTTTCTTACCCTGGAAACTATTTCACCCCCCTTTCCTACCCGCTTGCTTTCGCCCTCGTCCGCATTTTGCTTACCTCCTTTCTTTCTGACCTGGTACGGTTCTCCCCACGTGCGGCCCCCCAAGAGGTCCACCTTGATATCAACGTCTCTTTTTTGGCTCCTTTTTCATGTTTTTCCTTTTTCCTTCCCCCCAACTATGTCGTTTCAAAGAAAGAGATGAATTCCCATGAGACTGTTATGGCTGGTGGATTGCACAGCTCTTTTTTTTTTAAGGCTCTAATTATGCCCATTCGAGCTCGCACTGTTGTTTTCTTTCCGGTTTCTGCCAGTTTTGCGATTCTTCCTTTTTCCGATGCTTTGGTCGTGTGTGGGCCTCTTCTTCCTTCTTCTTGCGGCCCCAAAAATCATTCAATCGCTTTCTTTTTACCCTGTGTTTGAATTGTGGTTACTACTTTTGGTTGTTCTACATGAGGTGTATTCAATTTTCCCGACTCCTGACTATCACTATCCTATGCCATCCAATATGTTCAATGTTCGTGTGTCTCCTCTCTTCTTTGCTTCTAACAATTCCCAGGGCGCCCCGCATTTCATGCATCTTTCGAAACCACCTCATCTCCTAATCTTCACGCCTGTAACATTCGGGTTCGTATTTCCCATGAACGGCGTGTTGCCTCGAATCTCCCTTATTTCTTTTTGTTCGAAGCCCGGCCGCTTCCCCCCCGAACATTCCCTTTCTGTTAATACGATCCCGGTGTTCTGCTGTTCTCGCTCGAATTAGCCCCCCACATCAGGAGTCCCTGCTTGCTTACCAACCTCACATAGGTCCCGTTTTCGCATTCTCTCACACTCATGGGACATCTTTGACTCCCTAGCCTTCTGTTTTTTATGGCAGACCCGCCTCTGCCCTCTCCCCTTTTTGAGAGCACAGACCCTCGGAAACCCCCCACCCTCGGCTCTGTTTGGATGCTTTTACGTTTTTTTTTTTTTCTTTGGGGTTGTTTCGGTGGCATTGTCTGAAGACAATGCACCCCCCCCTCCGTTGAACCCCCTTCCCCCGTGAATACACCGCCTTTCTTCTGTGAAGCACGAATAGGGACCGCCATCATCCCCAACCACGTTTTTTCCCCTCCCTTCTGGCCATGCCGCGAAGCCCTTTACCGTAACCTACAACGGGTCGCCATCATTTTCCATTGAGAGTTCACCAATTGCCTGTTACACCACCGCACTCCCCAAAGGCCCCCTCCCAAGGATAAGCATACCACAGGCAATCTTTAATCCTCATGACGAGACTTACTCTAGCCGCCCATCTTTGTTTACCCAACTGACCCTTAGCCCTCTTCTGAACTAAGACATGCCAAAAACGTCTCGCGCGACGGTCAGTATCCGACTTTGCCAGACGTGTTCGAAATGAACTCAGTAACAACCGGTAAAGGAGTTAGCAGCGGGCTCCGCTGGCCGATCAGTCGCTTGTAGTCCAGTTGAACCTGTATGTTCCCTCGAATTTTTTGTCGACAAAGGTTGTAGCTTCCTTTCTTTCCCATGCCCCTTTTTTCCGGGTCTCTTCACTTGCTTCACGCTCCTTGAACTAGGCCGTGCCCCCCTAACTGCATGATCTTTAGAGTGTCCCTGCGCGTCCTTCGAGGTCTGCATCGCGGTGGCGGCCTTGCAACCAGCCCTAGGTTATTGAGCGTTGTTGTACTCTGTTTTGGCTTGTCTTCGCTTTCAAAACCGCGAGTTCTTTTGCTCTTCCATCCCTTCCAGGTTTTGTCCTCTTAGTCCGTGCCCTATTCTTTGTCTTCTTTTGTACCATTGATTGGAGAATGCACCCCACCCTTTACCGCTTTCCGCCCGAGGCGCGTCATGATAAGGACCTGGTGTCCCAGGAACCTATGTCTCCGTGTTCAGCCGAACTGCGACGTGACCTGCGATTTTCGTGTTTCCAAGTCCAAATTTTGTGACGATGATAGCCTATTTGAACTGGCCGTTAACCCCTTCCGGCGCATCCATTTTTCCTTTTCCAGAACATTTATTGCCGGCGACCACCTTTGGCCCAGCCTCCGTCCTATCTTCTGATTTGGCTTTGTCTTGCCTTGTCGTATGGCTTTCGAGGGATAGTTGTACCCCTTCCCTATACTTCCTTTTGTTTTTTCCTTTTCGCTCACACGCCTCTTTTTTTGGCTTGATTTCCCCCAAGGAGTTGATCTTCCTGCAGATCGAGCTTTTTTGTTTTGCTCTTTCCGTTTCGGGGCCTCCTTTGTTTTCTTTCTTGTGGTTCAGGTTTCCTCTAGATTCTCCCCCTAGCTTTCATAGGATTTAGATTCCCCCCCCCCCCCGATTGTTATGGAATTTTGTTCCTTTTTTCCAATGAAACACGGGTGATTTGGGTCTAAGTTTCGATCTACGCCCCTCCCTGATGACTACCTACAGTGGCTGCTCTTTTTTTTTTTGATACGGGGAACATTGCTGAGTCACTCATGTTCTGCTCATCTTGACCGCCTTTGACAGCTCCTTTTATCTTCTTTCAGTGACGCGTCTTTTCTGCGACCGATAGTGGTGAGACGGAAAAGATTTGCATGTCCACCTCACCTCCGATTGCACTCCCATTATTAGGTTCACCCCCGGCCGCATACATCTCCCCTGGCAACTGTTCCCATCACGCAGGAGTAGTCTTTTTCGTTCTGCCATTTAGATCCTTAAGACCGTTTGGTCTTTAACCTTCTAGCCCCAGATATCTTTCTTTTTAATCCTAAGTTTGGTGGTCTGAGTAATCGATACTCCCCCATTACTCTGTAACATCCCCCCCAGTGTTTCAATCTCAGATCTGAAGCTCCCCCCCTTCCTCCAGATCTGTGTTGGAAATGTTTCCTCGGTTTTTACCATTGTTGCCCCCTAAGAATTCTGAGGCGTATTTCATTCTTCCTTGGTGGGGAATCACCTTTTTCCCCCAATCTTTTCCTTCCGACATCAAGGCTCTATCCCAGTCGTTTTGAAAAGCTTTCTAAAAACTAAACAGGAAGCCCCCCCGTCTCCCTCTGCCCCCGAGCCCCCCGAGCTACACTTTGAAATTAGTTCTTTTTTTTCCCTTCTCTTGCTTATCTTCACAAGTTTTGACCATACCCGCTTTTGCATTTTTCCCCCCCTCTTAGCAAAACGACCTTCCCCCCCCCTGTGGTTGTTTCTCTCACCTGCCCTATGAAAAGATGTTGATGGTGCCTATTTATCTTCCCCTTCCCCTCGCCCCCCCCCCCAGGACCCCGACATTAAACCCCGTTTAACCCCCCCCCCGCGATCTTCCGATCTTTCCTACGTCTCTAGAAGCCGTTGGAACCTCCCCCGCTCGGTTTTTGAGCCCTAACCCGTAGCCGGCACAATCCTTCTTTCTTGTAGGGACCTATAGCCACTTTCCAAGCCCCCCCTCCCTCCACTCGCCATCCGACACAATTTAACTTCTGTCGATATCTGTCTATGTGGCCCCAAAATTTTTCTTTCCCGAAGAATATGAGTTCCCTCCTGAAACTTTTATCCCTTCTTCCCGGAACACGCCTCGCCTTTTTTACTGATGCCCTTCTGCCCTCCTTTTTCACACATCCTCCCTTCCCGGCAATCCCATCAAAGAGGATCCCCGAGTGTCCCCCTTTTTTCCCTGACCGCCATCGTTTCCCGTATTCCTTGACGCGAAAGCGGCGCACCACGAGCCTTTGGCCCTCTGCCCTTTCCATGCCCAGAGGTGGACTGCCAACCATCCAAGCCCCCCTCCCCGGTTTTCCCCCCCAACGAACTTCGTACCCCCCCTCTTAAGTCTTTCCCGCGACCGACCTCTTTATTGCATCGACTCCCGCCCCAATCAGCGTCCCCCTCCTCTCACTGATTGAATGTTTCCTCCGTCCGCCGTTTCGATTCCTACCTCCCGTCCCTTGCCCGGAACCCCGCTTTCTCTGGTTGCACCCCTGATTTTTTTCACCTAATGCCAGCTTCCCTCTCCTCGCACAAACAATCGGGACCGGGCACCGTCCCACGCAGTTTCCCTCACCATTCTGAGTTTTAGCAAAATCCTTTCGAAACTTTTTCCCTAAAAACCGCTACCTCCGATAGCAGAAGCCTTCCCTTATACCCCCACTTCCCTTCTATTTCGGAGGATAGGTACTTATGGATATAAACGTGACTACCCTTCTATACTCCTTACTACCATGATAGTTTTGTGATTTCTTGATCCTGTTTCTCATTGGGAGGTTTCCTATGGAAGTCTCCCCAGAAGGAGCGTCCCCCCTTTCTATTCCCATATTAGTTCATCGTTTTTTTTTTTTGGTCTGCATTCCCTGGCCCTTTCTTTTTCCACAGGCGAGGTAAATTTTTACAACTTCTTTCCTCTAGGCTCACGGTTCTGTTCCCGGTTTTTTCCGCGAAGTTATGCTATTTCTTGTGCACGATTTCCTGGTGTTTCTGTTTGCTTGATCTTTACTTTCCTTAGTTCACCAGACAGGCAGCTTCTTCTTTCTCCCGGTGGTGCACCTCGTTGTTGTGGTTAATGAGTTAGTTTCCCCCCCCCCCCCTTTCACCTTGACTCCTGACATACTCTCCTGCTGTCCCATCCAACTGTACCCTGTTACTTTTTCAATCCTTCTTGCTCCTCTAACAAATTTCCCTTGGAGCAGAATTTTTTCATTTCATTCCTTCCCCCCCTCCTTGCTCGACTCTCCAACTCTTTTTTCCAATTCGTGTGCGAGCCTTCTCGACCCTGTACCTCTTTCGGGCTCGTTTTTTTCTCACGAGACCCCATGAATCCTGTTTCGAAGTTCTTCCCCGCGTCCTGACCAAAGACTCTCGCTTTCCTCCTTGTGTTGTTGAGATACCTTTTACTGACCGCACGCTCAACTGACACCACGTCATTCTTTCGCTTTCCCCCGCCCATCTTTTTTTTCTTTTATTTCATAGAGAACAGCCTTTTTCCTTGAATTCGTTTCTTTCTGTTTTTATCTGAATGACTCACGGACTGGAACTTGACCCTTTGTTGAAGCCATCCTTTCTTTTTCCCCCTCCCACAGTTTCCGATTGGCTGAGGGGTTATGAGGATGATGGCCCCCTTTCTTGAATTGAGGAATACCTTTACCCCCCCAAACGACTGGAAAACCCACCCTTGCGTTGGCCTACAAGCGCTCTTTTCCCTCTTGGTGAACCCCTTTTGAAATCCTCTTTAAGATCCAGGGGGCCCCCCCCCCCCCCACACCACCTTTTTGGCCCCTTCTCCTCGTCCAACCCTCGGCCCCACTGCCCCGAACCAGGGCGTCTATAAGAATGTTCCCTACCCTCGCCTGTAAACTAATTTACTCCTTCTCCTAATCCAAGGATTCCCCATAATCCAGAGTCTTACTTTTTCCATCGTCCTTTTGCCCTCTCCCTTGTCATTTTTGACGCCATGGCCCCAAACGAAAGTACGTTAAAACTCGTCCAGAAGACCTTCCCCCCCCCACCCCCCTCGCGTTTTTTTCCAGCAGGTCTCCATTCCCGAATGGCTCCGTATTCCCATGCTTCTTCCTTACCCAAAATACAGGAAGTCTATATGAAGAGGTCTGTTCCCTCTTGTTTTCTACTTTTTTTTTTTTTTCATCTGCTTTTCCCAAGAATTTTTTCCGCTTTTCGGTGCCCTTGCCGATGGGTGTCGTCTTTTTTTCGAGGACAGTGCTACCTAATTGTCCCCCTCCGTTCTGGTGACAATGCTCCTCATAGTTTTCTCGTCCGGAAGGTAGATCGTCCGAGGCTGTCTTCGGCCCATGAGGAAAAACCCCACCCCCTCGTTTACGCGCTTGAAGATGATTGTGGCTTGCTTCCGTATCTTTCCCCCTCTGCGTCCCTTCTGAAGCGTAAATCCATTATCCGGTTTTGACTATTTTCTTCTCCCCCTGAGACCCCAGAGTTATTTGGTTGGGGCTACACCAGTTTTTTTATTTTCTCGCGGGCGCCCTCCTTTCGTTTTTGCGAGGAATAAGGTCCCGATGTCGGGATACAACCTTTTATTTTTCCTTCCTGGTCGCCTCCCCTTTGCTTTTTTCCCGGAGATGGTGAAATCTCCCAAAGTTTTTTTTCTCCTTTCACGCAATGCATCTTCTCCTCGCTTTCGCCCTCGAGATACTGTGGTTCGTAACTATCCAGATTCGGTGAGAACAATTTGGGCCATGCGCGCTTCTCATCACTCTTAATGTGATTTCGTAGGCGCTTTCGTTCTTCCTTTATGGCCTTTTCATGTTTAGGGCTAGGTCCCATTCTGAGCAGACTTTTTACGTGCCCGGTGTAGTTAAAATTTCCCAGAAGTGAGTTCCATTTTTTTTCCCACAGTCTTGCATCCCTTCTTCCCTCCTCTCGTCTGTGCTATCTGTTTTTTGTATGGAGTGAGCTTTTTTCGATTCAGGGTGTTTTTTTTTCGAGGTTCTTCACTTGAATCCACCCCCCAGCGGTTTTTTCCACTCTTGATTGAGACCCCCGATTGTTATTTTTCAATTTTTTTTTTGAACCCTCCCCCCCTTTTGTTTTGACTTTTTTGTTAAGATGTGATCTCGTCCCATACCTGGGGATTTTCTCTCCCCAAGTGAGCTTTTTTTTATCTGCCCCCTCACCTTTTCTTTGTAATGGTTGTGAGAAGGACTTTGCCCACCCTGCTGATTTGATTCCTTTCTCCCCGGTGGGTTGGATTTCTTGAGTTCACCTAGTTCAGGTTTTTCCCCCCACGCATGACGATTTTTATTCCTTGTTCCCCCCATTTCCCTCCACTTTGCCCATTGTTCAAGCACCCAGACCTTCTTCTTTTTGTTCCTCCTCTCACCTTCCTGCCCTTTTTTTTCGTGCTCCAGATATGATCTCTTTCGCATCTCCGTTGTTGTTTTTTTTGATCGATCTTCCAATCCCTATCGGCACGACCCACCTTTCTTAATGATCTCCCTTCGCCCCTCCCCCCCACTCCTCGATCAGGCCTCTCCCTGCCGATGCTTTCCCTTTGGGGGATGCCCCGAATATATTCATTTTTAGTCGTGACCTTTTCCTATGTTCCCCTCCCCCCCCCCCCCCTCAGCCCCCATATTACCAGTTCCTAAGGGCTATCCCTAATGGCACAGCCTTACCCGCACCCCATCCTTGTAACGCAACCAATACTTCGCGATTAACACGAGCTCCTTTAACTTTCCTCTATCCGGTTGGCTCCTTAGTTGAGACCCTCCCTTTTTTTTTTCTTTTTTTTTTTTCCCCACCAAATTTCGAACACGAGGTAACCTCTTAGGTTTCTCACCTTCCCCTCTACTGCCCCTCTGTTGCTTGATGTAGGCCCCCCCCAGGCACACCTCTATCCCCCTGACCAGCGCCGACCCCCCTTTTTTTCAATACAGAACAAACCGATGATCTTCTTCATATTCAGTCTTCTCTCGCACTCTTTGATACCACAGCACGTCTTTCTCCCCCTTCGCCTTACACCGCTTCTTTGTCATGTTGACAGAGTCTGAGTGCCCGCCCCTTTCGCCCCCCCACTGGCCCGCCCGGACCCTTCCGTTTGCGTGGAGGTCTGTCGCGTCATTGGCCACAATTTTTTTAGCTCCTCTGGCGCATTCCTTACGCAAAGTGATTCCGCAGTGAACGTCCCCATCGATCCCCCCGGAGGCTTTTCCTTCTCACACTTTTTTCTTTCCCCCTCTCCCTTCCCAGAACAAGTTCGGTGCAACCCGATGTAACAACTCTTCCATGCCCAAATTTCTTATTCCTGACGTTTCCGCTCTCCTTTCTCCAAGCTCCCTTTTTCTGTCTATTAACCGGAATTCCTTGTGGACGGCCTCCCTACCCCAACTAACTCGGTCTCGTCCTGTACCTTCTCCCCCACCCCGACAATTGATGTACTCGTAAACCCCACCGCTATCCTCCGCCGCACGCACCTCCTCGTCCCCCGAGACAGAAAATCTTCTGAGTTCCGCACTCTCTTCCTCCCCATCCCTCTTTCCTACCCCGTAAAGTTTCTCCTCTCCAAACGCTCTCATGCTGTTGCCCACCACACTCCTAAAGGAAGGCTTTAAGCCCTCCTCAAATTCCCCTCAAAAAATAGGTTTCCAGTAGCACCTCACCCCCCGCAGTAATTATTACCCCGCAAACCCACCCCCTGAAGGAAATGATCCCTCCGATGAACTTTTCTCGCAAGCGCACTTAGCCATTCTGAATCAGATTCCCCTGCCTTTATTTTTTTCCCTTCATGGTACATTCCCCCCGCCAATTTCGTCTCCATCCTTTCTACACATTTTTTTTATGCCGTGTTTTCTGGACTTTTTTTCTTCTTTCCGGATGGAGTAACTTTCCCCCCCCGTGCGGCCCATTGTCCAAAGTCTCGTGTTATGTTTAGATCCTTTTGGTTTCCTTCGTTTCCTCTTCTTTACAGGCGATTTTCGACTTCCCCCCCTTAAGGCGAACCTCTTTATGTTCCCGGTTTGGACTGAGTTTGCAGCTCCGTAATGGTGAAACCCTGGTGGGGTTTTTCCTCTTTTTTCTTTATATCCCTTCTCGTTTTAACCAACTCTAGCCCCGTCTTTTATTCCGCCATTGGGTTCCCTTTGGGGGTTCATTTTGTGTATTCCCCCCCTCCCCCCTTCCTTGTAATTTCATTCCTCTCCCGCTTCCCTCCCCCGGTCCCCGTTCGGTTGCCCTTTCCTTCTTGGCGACCCCTTTCCATGGTCCCAGTTCCTTTTTTCAATTTCCCTTTTCGACCCCCAAGACTATTCCGCGTAATATTACGTGAACACTCTTGTGCGCTATGTATTTAAATCCCCAGCCGGCTGGTGTATCATCTGAAACTCCCCTGATCTGGGTATCATGCCCCTGGGCGCCCCCCCTCCTCCTGCATCCTCAGCAGTTTGGGGAGTCGCTTCTTCTCCCTACCCTGTCTCCCTCTGAAACATCTGCTCTTTATACCCCAATACTATCAGTTTTAGGTCTTAGATCCCCTTAATGGTTACATTCTTGATCTTCCTCATAGTCCCGGTCTTCGTTAGCGACAATGAGGATCTTTACTTTTTTCGTCAGCCCCCGAAGATTGTCCCAAGAACCCACAGAGGGGCTTCCGTTGGTAGCGGTTGTTTCTTTTTCTTCTTTTTTGCGATGATCCCTTTGACCCCCCCCCCCCACTCGGGCCATGCGGAATAAAGATTCTTTGCCCCCCGAAATAATACTTTACTCCCGCCCCCCCCCCCCGAAAATCACTGTTTGCCCCCCATTTCGCATCGCCTAACTCGGTCCCCCCCAATTAGCAACTTTTCGAATTCTCCCGCCTTTCTCTAACTTCTAGATTCACCAAGAAGATCCTCCTCCCGCCTCATTTGGAGACAGCAATCTACCCCCCTTCCCTTCTTTAATCTCCATTTCCGGCCTACGCAGAGGAGAAACTGCAAACAGACCCATGCTCCCTTCTAGCACTTCCATCCAAACCGCCCTTTTTGCGGTGCCTGTCTGATCCGACTCTTGCCGCCCGGAAAGAAGATCACCAACCCTAAAGGCATTCAGTTCCTCCCTCTTCTTCGATTCGCCCTTTTGTGGGGTTGTGAGGTGCTTTTTTCTAATTTCATCTGAGTTTACTCCAGAATCAAGTGATTTATTTTCACGTCTGCAAGATGGTTTGCCCGCTATTTTCCGAGGACTTTCCTCCCTTTCATTGAAATCTGGTTGTTCCACCCTCCTTCTAGAGTTTCGATCGACGTCCGCGTAGAGGTGGCCTTATGGCTTTGCTGGCTTTGGAAACTCAATCTGTTCTCGCGGTTCAAGAGGAGGGGAGTCGGGCGATTATTTACCATTTTCCCCTGTTCTTGGCCCCGGTAACCTACCCCCCATTCTTTTGTCACATTGTTTGAAGAGCGATGTTCTTGGCTCTTGGCCGTCCCCCATTTTCCTTCGACCTCACTTCCCGTCTCAGACGTTTTAGCCTCATAGTTGCGGTCTTCAGTCCTGCAACGTTCCGTTTGTTCAGCCCCCGCTTTTTCACCTCTTTTCTCAGAACTATTTTAGGATCTGCGTTGGTTCCCGACCCAAGTTTTCTCCCTTCCTCAACTTTCCTTCATCGACCGGAGGACCCGGAGATTCATGGTTTTCTTGAACTGCCCCACTCCTGCGAACCCTTGGATCTTATCCTAATATCCCTTTTCCTGTATCTTCGGATTTTAGTGATTGGTCGTTTTTTAACCAGGCTTATGGTTCCCACCCGAAGCAGATTTCCTTCTCCGGGATTACAACGCAGACTACGATGTTGCTTTTTTCTCACTTCTTTCGAGTGATATGCCCTTTTCTTCCCTGGTGTTTTTCGTGCATTTGTGTACGGGTGATTGTTATAGGTTCGTCTCCAGTTTTGCCCGAGTATATTCATTGCTCATCACCGTGAAGGCGTTGTTGGTTCTACTCTGTTTTCTGCCCCTTCCAAAGGGGGATGTTTCTAAACTCTTTTGCGCCTCTAATCATTGCCTATGCTGTGATTTCCAAGTGAGATCTTTGTTATATTTCTCCTGACCTTAGTGTGATTCCCCTTGAATGTGTTTGCGAGAGTGCAACATGGGATATTAGTGCGCTTCTCCCGCTTATTTTTGACGGTGCAAATAGTTTCGTCCCCTGGAATAAGCAGATCTCATCTTTTTCCCAATGTATCTCGGAACTGTTTCAAGACACGATAGTAGTCTTTGTCTTCCCCCTCTCCTATATTCCTTCTCTCAATGTTGGTCGACAGACCGAGGAT
>Ga0179593_1301786_pt1 | contig 12203 bp, 22 predicted proteins | sample CZODoug2_1_08_16_FD_185931 | JGI IMG/M metagenome (GOLD analysis project Ga0179593, IMG submission 185931) | Vadose zone soil fungal communities from Angelo Coast Range Reserve, California, USA - CZODoug2_1_08_16fungal (PacBio error correction) | ecosystem: Environmental > Terrestrial > Soil >... | reverse complement strand
ACCACATGAGCCATCTCCCCACTTCGGTAACCCATGCACTCCTCCCCTTTTCACTGCCTTTGTATTCCCCTTTAAAGTTCTATCCGAAAACCTTTTTGACTCACTTAACTTTTCACGATCCTCTATGGCGGAATCCCAATGGTAAATCCTTAATCCTACTGGACCCCCCCCACTGAGCGGTCTTAAAATTTCCCCCCACTTTTGAGCCTTCGCCCTCCCCGACCACATTGATCCCAGGTTTTTTTATTGTTTTCCCGCTTGAAGGACCTCCTTCTTTCCCTTTTTTTCCTTTTCCCCACTGCCCCGCCTACCTGATCTCGTGAAAGCTCGCCCCCACCCGAGTATTTTTTTGAAGTCCTTTTTTGATTTCAGCAACTCGCCCGTTCCCCAGGCAGTGCCCCACTTTCAATTTCTTTACTCTGTCTCCTGTTTTCATCATTAGTGTTTGTCCTTGAAGTTCCCCCCCCCCCCCCCCTTGATCACTCCCCCAAGACCCGTATCCTCTTAAGTTGTCACTCACTTTTCTTTTAGATTGATGATTTTTCCTCCAGCCGACTTTTTCCCTTGGCCTTTCCTTCACTCTACATGGACATGAATTCCGGCCTTTCCCTCTTTACCATCTCGATCCGCCCCCCACAGGATACTTAACTTTCGTTTCCCCAATTTCACCCACCGCCAGGAAGTATGGCACCCCAGTGATCCGTCTCTCCTTCTGACCCTTCCCCTTCCCATACCGTTTTTTTCCTCGGAAATCACCCCTTTTTGCTTTTAGGAGTGACATTTGCCCTTTTTCTTTCCTTGCATTCACTTTTGCACTTTCAATGATTGTCATCAGTCCTGTCCCCTCCCACTGCCCGTAGTCCGCAAGACCCCCCTATTTTGATCGTCGGAATCATCACGTGGATGTGCGTAATCTAGATTGTAAATTGAGAAAGACAAATCCCGCTGTTTCTTTTTTTCCCCACCACCACTTGCAGTTGTGACTTCGGGCCAGTTCTTTTTACCCGATTTCCTTCCCCCCTCTTCCTTTCAATTAGCAGCCCTGCCCGATTCCCACACCGTTTCTCTCCCTGACCCCCTTTGCCACCTCCCGGATTTTTTCCCACACATGCCCGAGGATTTGCCATTTATGGTCTTTTTTGAAAACTTTAAAGCTCTCCCCCCCGTGCACTGCTCTTTCTGATTGCCCTTTGCGCGCACGATTAATGTGCTTTTTTTCCGTCATAAATTTTTGTTCAGAGGAGACCATCCCAATTTCTTCCTTCGACCTTGCACCGTCCCTTCCCCTCTGCCTGTATTCATGGCGCACTTTTCAACTACGCCTTTCTCCCGGTGTAGTGCCGTCCGTCCGCCTTACAGGGCTGTCCGAAGGGCCCAGTTGAAGTAAGGGTCCATGACTTCGTTCATGGTTTAGTCCCCCTTCTCCAAACCCCTTTTCCCATTGCTCCGAGCGCATCTGGATCTTGGTTGCCCTTGTCCTCGTTTGTCCCCTTTCCTGAAATACCCCTCCCGGCGTCGTCACGTTCTTTTTTGAAGCTTTGGGCTAAAGAGCCCATTTAGGTAAATTGTTCGCCACAGTCCGGGCAAACGCTTTGTGGCGACTTTCCTCACCCTCTTCTCCCACTTTGTCACCTTCTTGAAAACGCCACCGTTGTTTCCGAGGGTCCCCTGGCAGGGTTTCACTTTCTCGTTAGTGCTCCCCCCATGCCATCCGCAGTGGTAAGAGACCTTTCTGTTTTTTTTTCCAGAGCACGGAGATCGCCACCCCCGGGATCACTCCTCCTGGTACTTTTCCACGTGCCTGACATCCGTTTCCCCTGACTGCGCCTTCTTCCTTGTTACGACAGTGCGACAAAATTTGCTCACCGCCACTTGAATCAGTCCTTCCCTCTGGCGTCCTCCCCTAACTTCCTATGGAATTCCGCGCTGAAGGTTAATGGTCTCCCCAGGTCGACAGCATTTGCAGACTAGCCACGCCCCTCGATCTTTTTCCGCAAATGGCCTGTTCCCCGGAGCCACACCTTAAATTCTCGTTGGCCCCTTTTTGCCCCCCCCAGGCCCCTGTGCCAAACCCTATTCCCCCTTTTCCCTTTTTTAGGTCACTTTTCAAGGAAAAACTTCTGTGCGAATGGGTCCGTTCATCATGTCCCTACTCTACCTCTCCTCCCTTTTGATTTAGGAGACACCTTTTCCAAAGTGGGAGGGGCTTCCGTTCTCATTCAAGACTGTGTTGTTAGCTTCTCCTTGGCCCTCCCCTCTAGTCGAACTTTCCCCGGTCGCGTTTTTGACAATCTTTCGTCGCCGGAGAGCTTTTAAAGTAAATGAGTTCTTTGCCTCCCCCAACTTGTTGCCATTTTGCACTGACCAAACCCCACCCTCGTTATCCACTGCGCTTCCTTGCACGGAGTCACCTTTTCAATTTCCGTTTCCCAATTCCCCCCCCGGGTTTTTGTTTTTCTTCAAACCCATTGTTGCCAAGCTTTAAGGTCTTGCAACGCCGATATTCACCCATCTTTGTCCCCTTTTCTTTTCTCTCTTTTACTCCCTTTTTGTTCTCTCTGACATTTTCCTCTTTTTTTCTGCGTGAATCCTGCCCCTTCTGCCCCCTTTTGATCGGTTTAAGTGGCTGCGTTCGAAATTTCTAGTGAGCCCGATGTTTGATACTTCCGTTTTGTGTCCCTCAGGGCCTTCGCTTCTGTGTTTTTCCAGCCTTTTCCCCCCGGTGTTTGCAGTTTTTTTTTCCTTTACGCCGATAAGTGAGGCCGTTTGGTCTCCGCTGCTGCACTTCTTATCTGATTTCAAGACTAGACTCATCCAACCCCCTGCTCTGATCCAACTTTTCTTAACTCCCTCCCGTTTCCCCTCCCTAACTTTTTTTTTTTGGTTTATCTTTCTTTTGATTCTGATACCTAACAGTATTCTATTTTCCTTGCCTCCAGGGTCATACACAACCTTTTTTTCCCCCTCGGTTCTCGGCCCTTTTCCCTAGTTCCCAATATTCCAAGCCTTCCCTTTTGGTATTTTTATAATTTTTTTTTCCCATTTGTCCCTCCAAGCTCCAGATTCGTTTTATTTTCTACCGCTTTGTTCACTCCCCCTCCTTTTCTCTGGTTCCCAATTACTCGTCTGGCTGTTCCCCTATTCCTCCAGATTGCTTCGATTTTCCCCCATGTCCTTTAGACCATGTCTGCAGGCCTTTGTTTTGTTCCCCTCTCAGCCTTCCTTTTACCTTCCATTGGGATGTCTGGCCGTTTCCACCCTTTTTCAATTTTTTTTTGGTAGATTTAATCCAAGGTTTTCGCCACTGAGCTTTTCTTATTCCCTTTTTTATCATCCCACTTTTGAGGAAAAAATACCGGTTTATGTTTTTCGTGGTACAAGTTCTTTTCTCCCCTTTGTTGACCCCGAAGTGGTCCTCCCACACCTCTTTTTTTTTTTTTCCTGGCGCATTTCCTTCAGGGGTCGTTTATGACAATATCTCCCAATTTGAGATGTGAACTGGTTCTTTCTCGGGAAACCTTGTGACAATCACGCACTTGTCCTCGTTTTCTGTCTCCTTTTCCTCTCCATGGTTCCGGTTTTCCCCTCCTTTTCTCAACCCCTCCCTTCTCCCCCCGAATTCACGTTATGGAAGGTCATCCACCTGCGGATCTCCTTTACTTTTTTCGGACGTTCTTCTTTTTTCCCCTTTTGTATGTCCCATTATTTCCCTCATTTCCGTCGTTTCTCCCCTTTGATTAAACCGGAAGGATCTTGTGCCGGTTTCCACATTTACCCCATCGGAATCTGCAAGGATCTTGGCTAGACCTTCCCGCGGCCACTCTCCTTGCCTTCTTTCTCTGTTTAATTTGAGCTCCTGGCCCCCCCCATCTGAACGTCTTCTGGAAATAATCTGCCATAGCTGTCCCTGTATTATGGGCAATCCTGTGGACCCTTCTTGAATTCCTTTCATTTCTTTTCCTTCCTTCCCCTTAATAGATTGGTGTCCCTTGCCCGTCTTTTCTTTTGCACTTGTTCCTTCCAAAGGCCAATTGTTTGAACTTCAGGGTCTTGTATCGTGCCTTTAACGTTCCTAAGCGCTTTCAATCCTCACTCTTCCCTTTTCCATATTGGGTTTCGTCCTTTCGACCCTTTTCTTTTTTGGGTGTTTCTATGACCATCATGCCATCCCCCCCCTGGACTGTCCTTTTTTTTTTCCGCACTCAAAGTCACTCCTCGCCCTCCCCCACCCATTGCTCTTTCCGAGGATTTGGTCTTTTTCTATGTTCGATCGAATCTTTTCCGATTTTCCATACGTCGGTGTGTGAATTCTTTCCCCCCCTGTGCTAGGAGCCTGTGCCCTCCGATATGGCCCCCATTTTCCTGGGCACCTTCATGTCTTTCGTCCGTGGCGGACCGACTTGTTTTCTTCTTTTTTTCCTTCTTCTGACACGCGCTTTGTGCTTTCCCCGTAAGATCTTTTTTTTTGATTGTATCCTTGTTTTTTCTTCAGTCCACGTCCTTATGACTTTCCGACCCAATCATTTCCCTAGTTTAATTTTCCAGATTTTTTTTTGACGCCATTGTGCGAATTCGACCATGAACATATTTCTTTCATTTCTTGAGCGTGCTTTTCGTTCGTATTTTTCTTTTCTTGATTGGCCCTTACAACATTTCTTCTCCTGCCAATGCCCGCAGCTTTCGCTTGTAGCCCCTCTTTTGTCAAATTGTTTTTTTGCGATGGCTCCATTTCGACGTCTTTTTTCCCAGAAATGATTGTCTTATTCCCCTTTTTATTACGCCCCATCTTAATTTGCTTTCTTTTTTTTGATAGAGTGCTTTCCTCCCCCTTTTCGCTACTTTATTTCCACCAGGCACTGTCCCGTAGGCTTTTTCCGCTTTTGCAACCTTTGGCGAATTGGATCTCTTTCCCCTCGTTTTGTTGCTCGAGCTCCCCCACTCCTCCCCTGCTGCAACCCCCCTTCCCATTTTAACTCCTACTTTTTCCATTTCCCTCTTTGCATAAAGAGTACTAAACGGTCCTTAAAGCCTTCTCTTCAAGCTCAGATTACCTCTGCGAATCCCCCCCCCCATTTTCTTCAGATGCATCCTTCGGTTACACACCCCCTTTTCTTGCTTCCACCCCTCTACCTGGCTCCCCTTAGTCGAAAAATTTCCGTTTCGGCTCCTTTAACGGTTTTACCCCAGCATTTTTCAGTTCCTTCCTTGCCCGCCTACATTCCCGACGCATCTCGATCCCCCTCAAATGACCTTACTTTCTACCTCTTTTTCGGATTTCTCCAAATTGTGTAACCGTGAACCTCTTGCCAAAAGGTCACTTTTTTCGCCTTTTCATACGTCCTTTCCTTTACGGATCCAACCAATTCTCTCCCTCCAAAGACCGCTTCTCTCCGTTTCCTTCCCCCCAGGTAGAGTGCTAGAAGTTCCCCATAAGACCTTCTTTTTACTTTACCTTCCTTCCCAGGGAAATCAGTCCGGAATCTCCTCTTTTGCCATATCGACTCACCAAAGGCATCCTTAAACCCTCTTTTTTTTCATAATGTTCCCCCCCCCCTCGGTATTGCCACCCTTTTTCCTCCTCTTCGAATCCCGTCCCATTCCAAGACCAAGTACTTTCCTTTCAAGAACGCCTTTTGCCTGCGTTCATCTGTGATTCCCGGTTCTTTTAAGTTTTTTCATCTCCTCTTTCCATAGCCGTTTTCCCCCTTGCCATTTCTTCCTTCGGTTCCCCCCCGAGGGTGTATTTTAATGCACCCAATTTTCTTGGATGTTGATCGCTTTTCCTATGAACTAACCTCCCAAACCCTCTTTCAGGTCCCCCCAACCTGTCTTTTACTTGCCAATTGCCCTCCTCCCCCTCTGGCCCGGTCCCCCCCCCCTTCTATTAATTTTGCAATTAGAAGCATGCACCTTTTTCACAAAGGATTTCCCATTGAGGACAGCTCTTCTTCACAGTATTTGCCACCTTATGCTTTCCCCATTCAAGTTTCTTTCACCGCTCCCCCCCCATCCCGATCTCCCCCCCACATCGCCAACTTTGCGTTTGCGGGCCTTTTTACTCCTGCCGTGCAGTTCGAGCAAGTTGGGCCGCCGGAAGAAATTCACCCTCCCTATTTTTTCCTTTTAAGATTTCTCACACTGACAGTATGAGGACTGCATTCAGGGCTACTCCCCATAACTCATGTTCGCCCTTGCTCTTTCCTACTTCCACTCATACGTAATTTTTTTTTCCAAGACTTATCAAGTGCATTACTTTGCACCCCCTTTTTCCTTAGTTTCCCGCCCCCATTCATTGAAAAACATTTCCAGTGATTCGTGAGCGTTTACTCAGTTCGGATTTCTTCACCTTGTTTCCCCTTTGCCCGGCACTTACACCCCAGTTCCCTTGACCTTCGCAAGTTGAGAAGATCCCCCGTGCCTCCCATGCGTATTAGCCAAAGTATGGAAACAAGCCGTTGTTTCTGAATCCCCCCCTCTCGCACGATGGTTCCGCCCCTTCAAATTTTTTCCAAACTACAAACTTGAAAGACTCCCTGGCGGGTTTCCCTGCAGGCGTTGTCTTTTCCAGACCCAAGGCTTCAAGCGTCCGCGTCTTATCGCTTTGCCACGTCCTTCTTCTCGAAAACCAGTCTCCATCGTCCCCGTGTACTACTTTGCACTTCCTCCCTTTTACTTTTCCTGAAAGCCCTTCTGCCTTGTAAACCACCGCTGTTGCGACCCAAAATTTGCTTCCACCCCTTGAATCAGTCCCCCTCTGTCTGCCTTCGTCCAACTTCCCCCTCTCTGAACGCGCTTGCATTCCTTCCCGGATTCTGGCCCTCCTCCTTCTGAATTATTTTGAAGTCATCTGCCATATAGAAATGGCTCTTCGTACAAATTGCCGGTCTCAATTTTTTTTTTCAGTCGGTTCGTACCCTCACCTTTTTCCCTTCCTTTTTGCCTGGCCCCCCTTTTTTGCCCCCTCTGTAGTTGTCTTCCTGCGCAAGGAACCCCCCAATCTGACTGATGGGAGGTTTCATTCCCTTACATAGCCATAAGCGCGTATTTTTTTTAAACGGTCCCGTGTTGAGGCTGTTACGTCTACGTGTCCCTTTCGCTACGGTTTTTCTGTTTTTTCCTTTTCCCGGACTTTCGAGCTTTTCTTGCCACCGTTCCCTTGAGACCCTAGTATCCCGCAAGTTGAGTCATTCCCTGATATCCCCTCAAAAAGCCCCCATTTTCCAAGCCTTTTGTTACCCGTTTACTTTGCTTCCCCCCACCCGAGTTACCCCCCCCTCGCTTCATGCACTTTCTCCAGTTAAATTCACTCAATTGAACGTTCCCACCCCCCATTTTTAAATCTGTGGGAAGCCTTGTCGGATTCCCCTTTCCCTGATATTAAAAGAGTTGTCCCCGGGTCTCTCTCTCTTTTTCTCCAAGCCCCTTTTTGTGAGTCTCCCCATCCGCTGGTTATATCTTAGTGGTCCAATTCTTACAAATTCGCACCACATACTTTCTTTTTTTCTTTTTTCTTCACTGATTTTTTCCATTTCAGCCATGCATCAGCCTTTCGTACGTTTGTTTTTTTCCCACAAGTTCTGCGTCTGATTTGTTTGGCGCGCCTGTTTCAGGTGTTGTGGGAAGTTTGAGCCGGTCATTTGACCGCGATAATTTTCACCGAGTTTTTTCCCCCCTTTTAGGTTCTGCAGTTTTCCTGCCCCCAATCTCTTTTATTTTACCAACACCTTTATCTAATGAACTTCGCCCTTCAATTTCGTGTAATTCCCCTAAGATTCTTTGTTTTTCTTTCTGTTAGAGTAGCCCCTTCCTCCCTAACAGTCGTCCCTCTTGTTCTTGCGTGAAGGGCAATAAAAACTAGATTTGTGGACCAACTTTTTTAGGGCCCCACACTTTACTTCCCCCGACTTTACGGCCTTTTCTCCTTTGCAATTTTCCTCCAGCATTATCTTCTTTTCTTTTTCCTGAGCTTCTCCCAGGAGTTTTTCGGTTTTTTACGGTCCATTCCTTCCTTGCCGTGCTCTTCACGGCGGGATTGAGAGGCGACTGTTTTCCTTCTTCTAAAAGTTCGGTTACAAACCTTTTTTCGCACTGTCTTTTTGGGTTTGTACCCCCGTCCTCATTTTTTTTTGACGTCAAGGGAGAGTTTTCATTTTCTCCAATCGTACACCATTACCCCATGGTAAGTATTTTGTAGATCCCCCCGGAATCTTTTCTCGTTTTACCCCTTCTGTCTGATATGGCACCTCAGCCACTCCCCTTCATTCTGCACCCGTCCGGGGGACCCTGCGTCGGTTGGTGAACCAACTTTCTTGAGCCACGTCCTTGCGTCCTCTCAGTCCCCCCCACCCGCTTTTACCGGCCTTTTTGACTCCCCGCCCTGTTGATTGCAATCTCGTCCAACACTGTTAGCCCCTTGCCACTGATTTCTTCGACCGCTTTTTGCGTGACACCCCCGTTCCTTTTGCAGCGCCTGCGTCCTCCTCTCAATGGACTGGTTTCCTACTGGGTAGAAACCATCCCTTGCAATTCAATTTTATTTTATGACTTTCTTGCATCCTTGCGGACCGCGCAAGCGTCCGGAAATTAGCTTTCCTCCAAGCACTAATTCGGCCTTTAAGTTTCGATATTACTCCCTGAACGTTTCTTGGCCTTTACTTCCCTTCCGCTGGGCACCGCCAATCGCTGAGCACGGGTGTTTTCCCATCTCCCCATTTTCAACGAGCATTTCTATGTTTCTCTTGACTTTGCTCCCCCGGTGCCCCTCCCCCTGAAACTTTCCTGCCACTCCTCGTTATTTGTTTCCCCTTGAGGTTTTATGCCAAAGTTCGTCTTTTTTTTCCTCTTGTGGCAGTGTTGCATTAATTTTATTTCTGATGGTTTTCCTTTCCCGGGGGTAGTCTTTTCCTGTCGCATTCCCCCGGCAATTTTTTTCCTGCGTTTGTATTTGTTGAGTTTCGTGCTTTACCTTCCAAGCTATTTTGCTTCAACCTCTCATTCTGGCCCTTCCCCTTCTTGGGCACCATTCCTTTTTAGTTTAAGGTCTTCTGTCCCCCCCTCCTTGCAATCTCCCCACGGGATTGCCGTTGCCCTTTTTCCCCCCCCCCTTCCCCAAATTCACTTTGCATCCCAACCCGCGTTTTTTTTTCTCAGTTGAGGAGCGGGTACTTTTTTGAATTCTCCTTTCTGCCTCGTTTCTCCCCCTTTTTCCATCCGTCGTGGTGTCCTTCACAACTTTTAGTCTCATTGTTTTCCTTTCTCTATTTAGATGCGGCCTCACCTTCATGTCCATGTATCGTGCGACTGCGGTTGCCCGTAACGTCTATGCCCTTCTCTGCCCAGCGCTTTGATGTCCATCCTTCAGAGAGCCTGTCTTATTGACCTCCCTTTTTGTTTTTTCTCCCTTTCCTGCAAGATGTCCTTTTGGCCAATTTTTCTTTGTTCATCTTTGGACTTTCCTGCATTGCGACCAGCCCCCACCCCCCCACACAAACCCCCCGAAACATTTTTTCGAACCTTCTTTTCTTCTGCTCGCTTTTGTACGAGATCATGTCGTTCCCCGTGACTTTCGCATTTCCAAGTACCTTCCCTCTTTTAGTAAACCTGTTCTCACCTTTTTTCTTCCACCCCCCCCCCCTCCTGTTTTCCCACGGATCATTTGACTTCCCCCTCCTCGTCGTCCAGGTGTGACCCCAAGGATGCCCTCCTTTGACTTTCCTTTAAGATCGCTTCTAGAGGGCTCCTCCCTTTCCTATACCTCATGCACTCCATTCACTTGACCTTTTTGGTTCCTGCTTTTCCTCCTTGTTTGTCCCCAGCTGGTTTGTTTGACCTCTTTTCCTCTCCGTTGTTTGTTTTCAGAGCCCCATGCGCCGACCCCCCCCCTCGCAAGCCTTCTTTTTTGGATCCATAAAGTGCCCGAAAACGTTGGCTCAGTTTTCCATTGCTCTTTTCCCCGAATCAGACCTCCTTTTTTGGAATCCACTTTTCCCAAGTTTGTTTTCATCCGTTTCCCCTTTCCCCCAACGTCCCGATTATTCAACCTGATGCCATTTTTTTATCGCAGACCATTTTTGGCCACCCGATGTTCCTTGAAAGCCTTTTTATTTCGTCTGAACGCAATCACTTCCCGCCATGTTTCGACGTCCCTCCCTCCCTCCGTATCCTCAAAATAAAGATTCCTTCTTTCGTTTTGGGACTGTGTCACCATGTCCGTACCGGCCCCTGATTCCACAAATGCCCTTTTTGCATTATTTTCCTTTTCTTCCTTCCTTTTCATTGACTGGTCGGCCCCCACATTCTGCCACTCCCCTCCCCCCTCCATTCGGTGGGTATTCACATCCTGTCGATTTTGCGCACTTGTCCCCATCCCTTCTTTTAAACTTGCCACTTTTTGGCACTCCTTTCCATTTCACGTTTTTCGCTGCCCCCTCGCACAAATTCCTTCCCTCAGAGTTTTGTCCTCCCTCACACCCGGACGTTTTCCTGGCCAAACCTTTTTTGGCTTTTTCTACCCGACCCCATCCATTTCCCCCCCCTATTTTTTTCCTCGTTCCCCCCCGCCCCACGCATTTGGTGGCTGCGCGGGCTTTCCTTTTTTCCAACGGCAGCTCCCTTTTCTAATGCACTGCCCTTTTTGCCGACACCTGCCTTTCCGGGCGACCCCCCTCATGTGAATTTGGAATGCCCATAATTTCTTTCGTTAAAGCCTCGCTTTTTGGTTCCATTTTCTCCCCCAGTTTTTGAAACATACCCCCACAACCTGTTCCAGGCAAAACATTGCCGTTTGAATGCTTTTGACAAGTGTTACTCGTTTGACCTTCCACTCCTATTGTTTCATTTTTTTTTGCACTTTTGCCCCAGGCGCAACCTCCCTTTGCCCCTTTTGAAGACGCAACCTCTTTTCCACAACTGCCGGGTCTACCGTTCTTTTGCACCCCCTCTCCCCCCCAGTCCCGATCCCTTACACATTCCCTGTTTTTCGTTTTTCGTTGGCCGCGCGAACCGCTGCGGCCCCGTGATTGATTTCCTCCCGTGTTTTTCCCAGCTTACCGCCCTTTTTTCCCCCACACTCTCTGTCCGTTATCGAGATCTCTCACGCTGCCATTTTCTGTGTGCATTTTCCCTTTCACTTGCTTCTCTTCCTTCGTTCCCCTCCCCCCCTGTAGCCTGGGATTTTTTTTCTCCCTACTTGACTCTGGGCCTTTTTTTTAATTGAATGTGTCTCCATTTTCAACCCAAGTCTTTTAGGTTTTTTTTCCTGGTTTTTTCTGATTTACCTTTTCCCGCCGTTGGCATCCTTAGGAAATCCTCCCCTTTACACGTTGCTTTCGACGTTTTGCATAGACTTCTGTCGTGTCAATTCGCCTTCGTGCCAAAATCTTTTTTGCCCTTATTCTTCAACTTCTGGTTCGCCTCCCACTTTCCACCCACTACACCCGGAGCGTTTTTTTTTCTTTTTGTATCAGTCGTTTTTCCTTACATTCCCTACGCTCTTTCTGTCCCTCTTCACTTTTATCTCCAAACGGCTCCTTTTCGCAATGTACCGCTCGGCTTTCCACCGTTCCCTTAAGTTCGGCTTCTTGAACGCTTGTAAAACCACAAAATCTTCGACCCCCTTGTACCTTTTCCCCCTATCCTCTTCCTCTGGCGCCTCGAACTCCCAGTCTTTGACCTCGCGCTGACTTAATGGCCGTAGACGATTTAGACCATTCGACGAGTTTTTGTTCTTCCTCCTAGATTTGCTCTTTTTTTAAATTGCGCGCCCCAATTTACCTTCTTCTTTTTTTCACTTTGTTTCTAAGTGGCCCCCCCAAATTGCCCCCGGTACTTGTTATTGACCCGGTTCTGTCCCCAATGAAGACTGGTGTGAGTTCTTTTGCCTCCCGCCCCTCTCCGACTTTTTCCACGTCCCCGTTTTTTCTTATTACTTCGTTCATTCATTCCTTACTTGCTCTTCTCTTGGCGGCTCTTTTTTCACTTTCCACCGCCACTGCTGCCCTATTCCCGCAAGGAGCGCTGCCATCTCCGTAGAACGCCACCCGAAACAAGTGATTTCCCTCCCATCCCTCTGCAGTTCTTTCACCAACCCACCCTCCATGCGGTTTATCACGCGACCTCCCCCTCATTTTTTTTCCCCCCGTTAAAAAAGGTCCTATGGGAGCCTTTTTTGCCACGCCGATATGCCACCTTTTTTTTTCAATGGT
>Ga0179593_1568331_pt1 | contig 12204 bp, 17 predicted proteins | sample CZODoug2_1_08_16_FD_185931 | JGI IMG/M metagenome (GOLD analysis project Ga0179593, IMG submission 185931) | Vadose zone soil fungal communities from Angelo Coast Range Reserve, California, USA - CZODoug2_1_08_16fungal (PacBio error correction) | ecosystem: Environmental > Terrestrial > Soil >... | reverse complement strand
AGGATTGGGCGCTCGGATTGCGGGAACTTTTTTGCAATTACCCTTTTTCCCCCGAGATCCCCCAAAATAGTGTTCCGCTCCTTTTGCAAGTGCAATCCAATCTGAAGGAAGTGGAAAGAGACTCTCCCCTTCCCCTTTACATCACTACCCCTATACCCGTCTGCCTTACTTGCTATCCCCCCCTCCTACTTCAGCAAGGGTTATTTACCAGGCGTTTTTGAATGTCCTTCTCCCTCCCCTTGCGGATAAGCCTCTTGCTGGTTAATCTTCCGGCGCCCCTTTTCGCGGACGCTTTCATTTTTTGAGTCAGACTACCATCCGCGCACCGCCCCCCCTGCGAGTCTGACATCGATCACTCCATTTCTATTTTCTCGATCACTCCCATTCTCCTTTCCTGCAACGTCTTTACAGTGAGCAGATCTTCATGCAAGTACGCGCACCCCGGAGGGATGGAAACTGCGTTTTCTTCTCTCGCTGCTTGGAGGGTTTTACTGACGCAGTGGCCAACCGATGTATCCCCGACGCGCATCCCCGACGAGGAAGATTGCCCCCCCCTTTATGAAGCGGGCCTCAAGCGTAAATACGCTAATATGTCTCCCAGCCTTCAAGAGCTGATCTGCCTCCTGCAAGCGACGAAGCGCCCTCCCCACGGAACTCGTCATCCTCCTTTTTTCTCCGGACACAAAAGTTCCCCGCCTTCGTCTTTTCGTGGCTCATCTTTTGATCATCAGCATGCGTTTTAGACTTCACGGCTTGCGCTGATGGTCGATGCACTCCTTCCTCTCACTGGAGATCCCCCTGACCCTCTTGTATCCGAGTATTTTCCTTTCTCTCGGTCCGAGAGAAAGCGGAGCCTCTCCTTTCTTTCCAGAATTTTTCGGGCGAGTCTTTTCCCCTTCGGCTACTGTCTTAAATCTCCCCTTTTTTCTTTGAGACCCCCTCACCGAATGACAGCCACTTCGTGCCCGCGGTTCAGAATCCGGACAAGCTCTTTTTCCGCCTTCTGAGTGTTCCCCTTCTTTTTCTTTGCGTGCGATTTTTTTTTTTCCTTTTAGTGACGCGTTCTGCGTTGATCCAAAAGTGCGGTCGGTTTCTCCTCCCGGACTTTTAATGCTATGCCCTCTTACACTTCCGCCGACGTTTCCCCTCTTCCCTTCTGCACTTCCCCGTCCGTGATGCTCGCGGAGTCTCCGGAAAGTCGACTCGAGACTGCTTATCTTTTTTCCGCCAAAGTATTCTTTCCTCAAAACTGTCCACTATGCTCTTTCCCCTATAGTTGTCACTTTTTTATTGAGCCTCTTGATTAGTTTTCCGCAAGACGGATTTTTTTCTTTAACGTCCCGAGGCCGCCCTTATCCTATCCGGCGAAGTTTCCATTCACGTCCCCAGCACTTTTTTCCCTTAGCGTTTATTTTGTTTCTTTTAAGTTATCAAGCTTTTTGTACCTCCGTTTTTTTGTGTTGTTTTTGGGTTTGAAGTCTCTCTTAGTCAACTCCCTTCCCCCCCTTTGTAAAAACCAAAATCTCTCCATAGAAGTGATGGTTCCTCCTTTTTCGCTCCGAATGTGCACTTCACTTTCGCAGGATATTCTTTTTGATTGCCTCCCCTTCTTTGTCCTTGCCTCCACCTTTTTCCCCCCAAGATTCTTCCCCTCCTGAACCAGCCATTCCTCGGCATGAGAACAGCTCTGAAATCGTACATGACGAAAGTTTTACCTCTCCCTCTCTTACCTGATGGAGGCCCACCCTTCTTGTTCATCACGGGAGCCTTCCGCAGGTCTTTTCTCAATAGCTTTTCCCTTCTCCCCTGCGGAATCAGATAGTCCTAAGCTTCCATGAAGGAGCACCTTTCTTCCACGCGAGAATGTATCCCCTTGAACGTTTTTTTGTTGGTTCTCCTCGCACTCTATTTTCGAAGTCAATCGTGCGGAGCCGAAATCCCCCACCCCCGTTCACCAGCATCGGAGATTGGCCGGATTTTCCCCTTTCTCACCTCCTTGGAGCCCCCCGTTGAATTGGGCCATCCGAAAGTCTTCCCGTATTTTTTCCGCCCCCTAGTCCTCACGGAACAATCAGCGGATGAGGGCTCCTCTGTACCTTCGCAGCAAGGAATCCTCTCCCTCTCCTACCAGCGTGATGTTCTTATCATTGGCATTTTCCTGCACGACCCCCCCAGCGTGCTGCGTCCTTCCCCGCATCAGTTCTCACCCATGATCCACGGGAAGAGGATCCCCAAGAACATATATCGTTTTTCTTCCTTCCTGTTATTTTTCCTTCTTTACGGTTTTTGTCGGGGTCCGCAGGCTCACTGCTTTTCTTGTGGGGGGTTTGACTTTTCTGCGGTATTTCGCGCTCTTTTGACGGGAATGAACGCCGTCCCTTTTTGTCGAATCTGCTTAGGAGCTTTTTTTTTCTATTTTTTTACCGGCGCTTTCTATTCCCCCTCCGTTCCGTTAATCTTACGACGCAGTTACAGCATCCTTCGTGTGAGGTACTTGCTGGCCAACTCTCCTCCTTTCTCCTTTTCTGGCCGACCTCGCTTCATGTTGATTCCCTTTCGCCCTGGCTTCATCTAGGTTCTTTTCCTTCCCCCGATGTTCTTCATTCAACTGCCCCTCCGTGTCATAGTTACTTTACGTATTTCTGCGGTTACTGCGGAATATTTCTCCCCTCCTCCTTTCCGTTGGACTTTTTTTCTTATCCCCCCTTCATCCCCCTTGCTTCAATTAGACCTTTTTTTCTCTCCAAACCGCTGTCCCTTTGTAGCGCAGCCCCTTGGATAGAGTTTCCGGACCTTGAGTGTTTTTCCCGGTTGATTCCCTTCCATAAGCTGATTTTTTCAACTTGATTAAAATTCCCCTCTTTTTGGCAGAGTGTTCTCCACTTTGCATTACTCCCGAGCTTCATATTTTCGAATCTCCCTTTCTGCGAATATTTCCTGTTTCTCTTCGTGGAAGCGTCATCTTTCTCCCCTTTTTCCAGGTGCCGATGATCCGACCTCTTTCCCGCTCAATTGCTTGAGGGGGCTCCCCCCCCGTAGAGAGTCCATCTCGCCGCTCGGACACCTTTTTTCTCCTGGATTGCAAGCCGTTCTCCCGTGTCTTTCAAGAATTTCATCCCCCCCCTTTGCTTCTGCTTCTCTTCCTTTCCTTTTCTCTTTGAAGTAATAATATTTAGAGAGATGAAAATTCCCAAGCCGGAAGCCATCCCTTGCTTCATCTGGATTCAGTTATTTCCGCGCGGTGCCCATCTTTCAGTTTCCGATCATTTTCCCCTTCGAGGCATTTTCTCTTCCGTCGACAGGGTCCCTCCCCCCCCCAGTGGCTTAGTTCCCCCCGCGGCAATACTTTTTTTCTTTTCATCGGCAACCTGACGAGACCTTGAACGATTCACCGGCTGACGCAAAACCCTCTCCGTATGATTCCGCCTCCGTATTCCGATCTGGTGCCTCTCGGCCTTTTTTCTGTTCTCCCTTTTTCCCCCCCGATCCGCAGAACACTCTGTCCCCCACCAAATCGTTCCTTTTCATTCAATCAATCCCAATCAATTGGAAGTGGCTTTTTTTCCCATGGAGATCGTCCCCCCCCTGAAGTGATCTTCAACTACGAGTCCAGTTTTTCCCCCCACCAAGACGGAACTATCAGATGCGCACCTTTGATTCCAGTGTCCCTTCCCTTCGACGACGCTCCAAGTCCAACGTACTCTGCTGGTGAAAGATGCCGCCCGACTCTCCCTTTCCTCAACTACGTACTCCTCCTTTGCCCCGTTGCTCATTTTTTCTGCCACTTGTCTTCCCCCATGAGCAAATTCCTCGATCACTTCGCTTCTCCCATGATGATAAAGTGTATTTCTGGTAGGCTCTCCTCCCGCGGTGCAGGCACTTTCTCCAGTTAGGGCTGAACTTCTGGAGAGCGGTGACGGGCTTCGTGCGGGATGTAGATACTGCGCTTTTCTCCCCCCTTATCGAATCTAACCCTTCTCTGAACGACGAGCTCTTTCCCCCAACTGGATGACGCGGGCCCCCGTCACCCGGCGCCACGGTTTTCTCTCCTTCCTTCACCCCACCCCTTTTGCTCTTTTCCCTTCATGCTCACCCTCCCCCCTTCCCCTCGTCATCCTCACCCGGCACGTGTCCGGAAAAGCACCGTCCTCCCCTTTTTTCTCAGATATGTTTGCCATCTTACCCGTTCCTTTTCCCGGAACTGCATGCGGCTGTTGTCGAATTCACGGGCTTGCTGCTGGTAGATGCACGCGCGCTCTGCCCCTGATCAATTACCGACCATTCGTTCCAAAGCCAGCTGGCCCCCTGTCGAACGTTTTGCCTTGCTGCTCATTTTTGGCGCCCGCATCCCTCGTTCCGTAATTAGATTTTTCACGTGCGTGATCTCTCTCTGAATTGGCAATTGACCACCCAATGAAAGCATGCGCAATTCGTGACTCCTTAGAAATCCGACCAAATTCCTGCTGTGGTTTCTTCTTCACAAGCTTCTGGACGCGGCTTCGGTTCTTTTCGTTCCCCCCTCATTTCGTGCCTCTCTTTCTGTTGAGATCAAAAGTGCTGGTAACATGCGATCAGTTTCCTCCTTTTCACTTTGCCGCGCTCCTGACCTTTTACCCCTCTTCAAAGGGCCTTTTGCCCTGCGGAAGCATTCTCGCGGAGTCGGTACATTCTCGAGACGAGAAGCGCTCCCCCCGTTTCATTCATCGCCAAGGGATTCCAATCTTGCGAGTCGTGCTTTTTGAAGTTTATGCGTGGTTCAAGGTTCTAGAGTCCGATTATGTGTTTCCTCCTTGATGTCTTACACATCCCGCGGCCGCTCTCTCTCCGAATATCCGGCTTTTCTTTGCTGAGGACCCTTCGGATGTTTCTGGTCCTTTTTTCATTTGACGAGTCCGGTTCCACTCTCAGTTTGTTGTGAGTCGAGATCCCCTTCCGTCCAAATAAATTCCCAACCCACCAAATAAATTTTCTGGTCCTCTTTCGTAATTTCCCCTCAACGGGCACCCCTTGATTCATTCTCCCCCTTTTTTTGTGGTAAAAGAACCCCTTCTTTGTCGGCAAAGAACATAATCGTTTCCCCCCTTTTCCATAATCCCTTCCCTCCTCGCATATTTTACTGTCAAGCGCTGAATGTCTTTCTTTTTCCGTCTCAGCGACTTCCTTCCCCTGACTAGCATCTGAGCGGTGATTTCCCTTTTCCTTTTCCTGAACTCGATGGTAAATTTTAAGGCGAATTTCCATGCTGTGCCTCGTCTTTAGGCCCGATTTTTTAATCTCGTCTTCCCAGCGAGGACGAATGCGGTGTTTTCTCCATCGACACGTCGAGAACAAGTTTTTCTCCGTATCCCACTCACCCCCTTCCTTTTTGTCCGGCTTCTTCCTGCTGGTCACGCAAGTTTTTTTTCCTAGAATTGGGTTCCTCCACATCCGCAATCCTTTATTGGCTCCATTAGGCGCGTCTTTTTTCTCCCCGGACAAAATTCTTTCTCCGCGTCTCGCTTCGTCAGTCCTATATAAAGCTTTTTTTTTTTTTCAGGTGATTCCTTTTGGCGGTAAGTTATCCATTGAGCGCCTTTCTCCGAGCGCTTTTCTTCCACCCTCTTTTTTTTAGCTTTTGGATTGATGCTCCCGTGTCCGCAGTAGAGCCCACTTCGAAGGTGAGGAAGGTGCTTTTTCTTAAGTACTTAGTTGCCTTTTTTCTTTTTCAAGGTTTTCTCTCTTTCTTTCGTCTTTGGTTTTTGTCTTTCCTCCCTTTTGCCCCGTGAGGCCGGGCTGACTTGCCTGGAATCCAGTTTGTGAGCAACTCCCTGGTTTTTCCCTTTTCCGACTTATTTACAGGAGATGATCTTTCCAGTAGCGACATAAACCCACGTTCAAGCTATAGCGAAGTTCTTCCTTTCAGCACGGCTTTTTGGCTGGAACTTTCTTTAAGGGTTGCACGTTTACATCCGGACTTTTTTTTTCCTGGAGTAATTTCCTTTGCCTATTTTCACCGCGCAATGATCGATTTGCAGAATGCTTATGGTGTGATGAGCTGTTAGATGTCCCCTCCTCTCCGTGAAAGTCCGGTAGGCTTTCTTCTCCCGCAGACTTCCTTCTTTCCCGGAATACGTCCTTATTCAAAACGACATTGCCACTGTCTTGCGGAAGTAGGACATCGCTTTCCCCCCCCCTCGTTAGCGAAGTTTTCCTTTTCTGTTTCGTATCACGGGGAGTTGAGATTTTTTTTTTTTTCGAGCGGTGCCCCCCTTCAGATGATTGGATTGCCCTTAAAACCTTTCTTCTTACACGATTTGGTTCGATCCCTAGCAGCCGGCTCCCCCCGCCCACAATATCGGCTCTCAGTTCTTCCCCCAATGGACAGGGCGTCCTCCTTTTTCCTCCTTTCTCCATTTTTCTTGGAAGTTTTTTCCCCAGTTGTGCCTATTTCTCGTATTTCCTTCCGCCCATCTTGTCTTCTTGCCACTGGAGTGGTCCCGTTCACCCGGTCGACGAATCTTTTCCTTCGTACTTCTCTAGATTTTTTTTCAATTCCGCCTCTGTCTCGTCGCCCGCCCGTTTTTACTGATTGAAGTAAACTCCCGCTCCTCCTTTCAAAGTTCTCCTGAACTTTCCTCCCTTTGTTTAGAGTTCTTTTTCCGTGAGAATCCTTTGAATTCCCCCCTCTAGTTTTTTCACTTCGGCGACGGCGGGCAATTTGCGGAAGTTCCGAGCGTCCTTCTTCGAGAAAGTCCTCTCCTTCTCCCTGTTTTTCCTACCACCTCCTTTTCCCCCTCTGTTCTTTTCGTCTTATCTTCTTCTTTCCCCTTATACATGACCTCTTCTCAGCTGACGCAAACTTATTAGAGGATGATTTCGAGGCCCCCTTCCAGTGTTGCAGTTATTAGTTTTGGACTTCTCCCTTGCAATTACTGCTTTTTTCCGATTGGCAAAACCCATCCCCCTTTCTCATTTGAAGCAAGCAATCCCTCAGCTGAAGAAGTGGACCGGCTTTTTTTCCCACCTTCAACTGGTACCCTACTGGCTTGGAGTGATTCCTTGACTCGTTTTTCTCCGCCTTTCAAAAGACGGAGACTCTTTTGGTCGATCTGTTTTCCCTTCCGCAAGGGGTTGGGAAGGCTTCCCTTCCCGATATGCCGCATGCGGCTGATCTTCCGGCTTCTGGTGACCTCTTCCTTAAGTGCTCACCAAAGGAAACGATAAAGGCTGCCCTTTTTTCTTCCGAACCCCCTCCAAATCTTTTTTTTTTGCCACCGCGCCCACCCCCTTACGGGCAGGCCGCGCTTTTCCATGATGATAAAGGATAGCGGAAGAGGTCGGCGTGCACCCCGTTTCTTCTCTGTGCCAGCACTCGTGATGGAACGCGAGGGAGCTTTGGCCTGTCTTTTTTTTCTTTCCCCCGCTCAAGCTGGTAAACCCTCGAAGAGGAAGACTCCTTCCCCCTGACCTTGACACCTTTTACGCGGTCATTACGCATCACTTGTTTCCCTCCTCCATGAGGAATTCCCCCCCTCCCCGCGGGAAAAAGAATTGGACAAGCACCTTCCCCTCTCCTCTCCACGACCTTTTTCATCCTGCTCCTGACCCCACCCTCTTTCCTCGAAGTCTCTTTGCTTGTGGATAATCTTCCCTTGTTTTTTCATCCCCCCCCCCCTACTTCTTCCTGGCGGGTTCCCCCTCGCGCTGCTCCCCTCGCTTTTCTGCGAAGTGCGCTGCCCGAAGAACTTTGCTGAAGCCACTGAAAAAATTCCCCCTTCCCTGCTGGTATATAATCGGTGGCCTTTGTTTAGGACTGCCCTTCCGATTCTTACTCATTTTTTCCGCCCTGAGAGTCTTTCCTTCCGCGAGTAATGGAGAAAATCTCTTCTGTATTTGGTGATTTCCATCACGTGCACTTTCTTGCGATGACGCAGTTTTCCTCTTTGAAAAGAGGCTATTTTCCGTGGTGAGTTAGGATACCTTCTTTTCTTGACCGGAATTTTCCGATTTTTCTTGCGCTTTGCCACTTTGGGACTTTTAAGGCTTCGCTCGTTCCGCCTCCTTGATTTTGCGCAGCATGGCCCTTCTTGATTCCGCTTTCAAAACTTTCTTCGCAAATGTGGCACCCTTCGTGATTTTTGTAGTCTCTTCGAAGAAGCTCTTCGCCCAAAGTCAGTCATCGCTCCTCTTCAACTGGCCCTTTTCAAATCTCTTCGCTGGACTTGTTCCGATTGACTTTAGATTCTGTTGGCGTGCCGACCAATCCTGTTCTCTTTACAATCCGAGACCCTTTTTAGAATAAGGAGAAGTTGGAGCTCCCCTTTTTTCCCTTACGTCGCCTCCCTTCGATGGTCCTTTTTCTTTTCGTTTCCTCTTTCTTCAGCCCATTATCTCCCTCATAAGTTGTTGTTGTTTCCCCTAACCGATGAATTCGTCTCCCTTTCCCCCCAACGCACCTTCACCGCCACATTTGGTAGTGCGTTCTTACATGTTTGCCCCAACCTTCGCCGGATATTCTATTCTCTTGCTGTGTAAAGAACCTTCTTTGTCGGCACGCACATAAGGACTCTTTCCCCCTCTTCTTCCCAAATCCCGGCACTGAGACTTTCCTACGCCATTTTTTTTCCCTTCCCGTCGTTTTCCTTCCAACTTTTCCGAGATTCTCGAGCTGCCTTACCGACTCCGCGAGTGCATCACTTCTGCTTACAGCCTGTGCAGCGAACGCTCTTTCCCCATCTCCTTTTTCCCCTTCGCGATCTTAGGTCTCAAATTAAACGTCTCGTAGATGTTTTGGGCCACTTTTGGGATCGCTCCCCGTGATGCAAGCGAGGACACGCAAGTCGTTGGCAGAATCGCACGTCGGATCCCTTTTTCCCGACGTGTACTCATTTCTTCCTTTTATTTTGGCATTTCTTTCGGGCCTGCTTTTTGCTTCTTTCAAATTTTGCAGCAATTCGTGCACGTTTGGGTGGTATCACCCCACATCAGCACTTTCTTTTTTTTCCATTAGCGCGCTTTTTTCACTCCCCATCTTCCCTTATCTTTTGCAGCGCCCTTTTTTTCCCCCAGAAGGGCATATCGTTCTCTTATACCAGAGTGATGGGATGATCTTTGCTCCTCCGTGGCGGCTTTGCTCGCTATTTGCAGCGTCCTGGCGTCTTTCCTTCTTCCTCTCCTGCCTTTCCTCCAACTTGATGAGATCAACGTGATTATCACGAAGTAGAAGACCTCCCCTTTTTTTTAGGACGGGCTTCCTTTCAGGTTTCTTTTTTTCTTCCCGTGGGTCGTGCTTCTGCGTCACTTTTCTGCTTCATCTCTCTTTTCCGGAGTTGGTGGTGCTGGGAATTCTCATCTTTCTTCTTTTCGCGACCGTGCGCCGTCCTCGTCATCCCCTTTTCCTCCTTCCTGTCATTGGTTATTCCCGGCGTCTTTCTTTTTTTTCCAGGAGCTGATCGTCCCTTTCTTCTCACCTACGGCCGTTCACGTCTTAAGAACGACAGCATTCCCCCGAATTGCGATTTTCTGGCCTTTCCTTAACTGGAAGTTTGACCGCACTTCCTTGCTCCCTTCCGGTGCGTACGGCACGTATCTCTGGTCCCCTGGAGCGAAATGATCGACTTTCCTCCTCCTGCAGGATGTTTCCCTTTTTTTTTCAGCCTTGATTTCACCTAGTAGTTTTTTTTTTTCCCCCGTTCGGCTGGATCTTTACGCGGTAAGTTTTACTTAGACGCAGTTGCTTTTCTCCTTTTCATTCAAAACGCCTGCCGCTGCCTCCTTTCCCTGGGCTGACCCACTCCCCTTCTGTTGCTAGCGCCTGCCCCCGGGGATAGAGCCGCGATAAATTCCGTTCGGTTGGTTTTGTCCTCCTTCCCCCCTTTTCATGCTTGATCCTTTCCAATCGGCACCGATTTGTTGGCGTTTATGCGTATTCCGCTTTCAATTGCAGCATCCATTCTTTCACGACCCTTCTCCTATCCTCTTCCTCACCCTTTGCGTCCTCGCATTCTCGAATATTTTAGTTTCCAGCTATTAGGTGGAAGTTTCCTTCTGCGTTCTTCTGCGCTCTTTTTTTTCCTTTGTCCTTCCACTATGTGACTCCTCCCTGGAGTGTGCCCCCAACCCGGTCTCCTCTCTGTTCCCTTCTCAGAATTCTTCCCTCGGAAATTGGTGATCTCCGTCCCGACCTTTTACTTTCTCCCCTTCCCCTCCCTACGGTCGATCCCCTGGATTGGATTACTGTTTTTTCTCCAAGATTTTTTCCATTCTCTCTTCCTTCCGTTTTTTTCTCCTCCTGTCCCCCTGTTGGTTTTTTCCAAGCCCTTTGCTTTCTTTTTCGGAGTTTCTTCAATCCTGGACACGGGCGGCGCGTCCTCCCCTGACTTATCGTCCCTCCTTTCCCCTCCCCTTCTTGAGTCGACCGGTTTTTTCCCCGACCCCCCCCAGTGGCAATTGAGCGTCCCCTCTTTTCCTGCACACCGTTCAAAACTTTTTTTTCATCATCGAACCCTTGGCCTTTTTCCCCTCCCTTCCAGTCCCTTATCTGGACTTCACCCCCCCCTATTCGCATTCTGCTTTTCGAGAGCCCCCTGGCAGTGTCCTCGACCGTGGGTGCGTCTCCCCTTGTAATTCCTTGCTTCCTTTGAAAGAGTTCGATCTCCCTTCCAACACGATGGCCCCCCCCCCCAAATCGTTTTTTCCGTAAGCATCCCCCCTCAGCTTAAAATGTCCCCTTTTCCCACAATGCCCTTTGATTTTCGTCAAACCTCTCAAGTGATTCCGGAGGCCCCTCTCCCCCGTTTCGCGCCGCTTTTTTTCCACCGTTTTACGTCGCCAAGTTTTCACCAGTGGACTGCGTTTCTCTGCCGCAACTGTTGTCTTTTTTTTCTCAGGACTTGGCGCACCCCCTACGGAAAACGATTCCCTGCCGTGGCAGTTGATGCCTCCCCTCGAAGCGCCCCCCCCCTTCCTGCGTTTCCCACCCTTTGCGCCCCGTTGCGATTTCCCTCGCCTTCCTTCTTGAATCCATGCTGACCCTAGTAGGGCCTTTTTAAAAAACAAAAAAAAAATGCGTCCCACCGTTCTTTTTTTTTTTTTCGGTCCCCAGCAATTCCCCCTTTCCTCTCAAGCAACGTTGCTGGAACTGCGTCTTCCTTTTCTTCCGAGTCTATTCCTTCTCTTTGGCTTTTACATACTGACGCTCCTTTTCTGGTCCCAAATGATCGAGAGGAAGCCCCCCCGCGCTACCTGACTTTCTTGCTCACACCCCCTTGCGATTTTTCCCCCTGCGCAACCCTTTCAATACCGCTACCCATGAGACTCCCCCTCCCCCCCACAAACGCCCTACTGAGCTCCATCCTGATTCCAAGATGCCACTAAGTCCACTAGGTTATCCCCCCTTACTTAACGGTTCAATTTCCTCCCTCTGCTCTCTCGTTTATCCTTCCCATCCCTATTTTTGCTTCTTTCGGGTGCAGTTCCTTTCACGAGAGCGGCTTTTTTCGATCAGGAGTTTTTTCCCCCCCTTCCCTACTGAGCCCCCCCCAACGATACATCCAATCTTTTATATATAGAATTTTTTTTGTCTGCGCCTTCTCGAGCCGCGTTCCTCTTTTCTGAAGAATTTTTCCTTTCTAGTAGTATCAACTGAGAGAGATAATGGCCTCCCCCTTTTTTCACGATTGACGCTTTGTGACCCCCCAATAAAAGATGCACTTTCGAAAATTAGTGACGCCTTGTTTTTCCCCTCTTCCGGTACATTCGGTGATCCCCTAGGACGCTGGACTGTTATCAAGTGCCTCTTTTCCTTTATGCGCTGATGCGCCACGGGGAGAGATACCTCCAAAGTGAGGCCCCTCGCGGGTACTTCTTCTTCTTTGCCATTCCATGTTATCCCCTTTCGCATTACCTCGTTTTCAAAAAGATATTTGACCCCTAGGCTATGCCCCGATACCGTCTTTGATCTCTCCCTTTTCAAGTCCGACCTTCCTCTTGATATTCATCCCTCCTCGCGGATTTGACACGGTTCCCTGTCGTAAGGAACGATTCCTCTCTTTTTTTCTCATTTCCGAGAAGGATCCTAGTCCGCTATTGTTTCGTCTCTGTTCTTTACACATCCCTGGCTGGTATAGACCTAGATTCGAAGTTGGAGCGACCTTTCTTTTCCCCACATTACGTCTGGACCTGTTGATTTGGTTCCACTGGTCTTTTGTTTAACTTTTTCTCTTC
>Ga0179593_1550546_pt1 | contig 12204 bp, 11 predicted proteins | sample CZODoug2_1_08_16_FD_185931 | JGI IMG/M metagenome (GOLD analysis project Ga0179593, IMG submission 185931) | Vadose zone soil fungal communities from Angelo Coast Range Reserve, California, USA - CZODoug2_1_08_16fungal (PacBio error correction) | ecosystem: Environmental > Terrestrial > Soil >... | reverse complement strand
TCCTAACGATCCCCTTCACCTAGATCCCCCCGCCTAGGAGAAGTAGTCAGATATCTTAGCAGCTACCTTGCCAATGTCCTTCATTAACATTGGACACTCTGTACCTGAAAACCCTTTATTACTTTTCAGACCGTGCCTGGCGTGGTACTCCGGTGCGGTCGGCCCCTCATGGCTTTGGAGGTAAGATTTATTTTTGCTCCGTCTCCTTCTGTCTGGAACGATGCCCTTTGTCCGACCATTCGTTTTGGCCTGGACGTCCCTTTAGGTTCAAAGGAGCCCCCCCCAAAGGTGTTTTTTCTTCCTAGTTCCCTTCGCATAAGAGGTTTCTCGTCTAACACGCACGCTTCTCAGACTACCATCCCAACGCGTAAGTGATCTGACGCCCGCAGCTGTCCTATCCCTGCGCGACATAGTGCCAGAGGCCCCCTTTTTGGATCCACCCCTTTTCCTGAAATGGTTGCTTACACTCCCTTTTTTCTTACAACGTTCTGGCACTTCGATTCATTTCCTTGGACCTCCTTCACTCGGTCGTTGCAGTCCGGCTCGGTCTATTAACCTGACTTCGTCCGATTTGCCACGATGTGTATGCTCTTTCCTAGTAACTTCTTTTCACAACATTTTCGTGCCGCTTTCCGTCCTTTCTTTTAGATCTGGACATTTCTGGGGTTACGAGTGGGTTAAGTCCTCTCCCATCGAATCCCCCGCCTCATGGTCGCACGCTTTGCCTTGGACCAAACCCTTCACCCCCCCCCCCTTCGTCTTGTTGAGGTCTTTCTTTTAGACGCTGTCCCTCTCGGCCGTGAACCTTCAATTTCGGGCTATCCCGCTTTCCCAATCGATTGTTTGGTCACTGATGAGACTTTGATTTCCCTTTGACGAGTTCCCGACGTCGCGGCGCCCGTAGTGCATTTCATCTCATGACGGCTTCTTAGTCGATCCTTAGAGTCGACCGGCTTTCCTGAAGAAGGCCTTCCTAAACTTTCTTTTCCGATTCATGCCCAACGCCGCCTTCCCAAGGATCCTGCATTTCTACCCGGGCCAAGGTTTTCAAATCCACCCTTTCCCCCCCCAAAATCATTTCCTTTTCACCTTCGATGGTTTTGCTTTACGTCGACACAGTTGTTATTGCCTCCGAAACACCCATCCATCCCCCCTCCCCATGCCGTAGACAATGCCGACTACCGGATTCCCGCCCTTATCCCATCATGGGGCATTGAGTCCACTAATCAACATGGAGAGGCTTCTCTTCGATCTACCTTTCCCCCCCGGAGTCTTATTCGTTCAACGCTGCTCGTCCACGCTGACTATCTGATTCGTCCTACGGTCGTACTTACGCCCAAATATCAATTCCCTGAAAATTCCCCCAGCGAAGGACTGTCTCATTCGCTTTTCGTTTTAGCGAATCCCTTCCTTATAACTGTAGGCCCCCGCCGTCCCCTCTCTCCCTTCCTATTCTGTACTTGGTGAATTGAAAGTGGCTTCACTCTCTCTACCCTCCCGTAAGCTCCCGGTGCACCTTCTCTCAATCGTCCCCCCCCCCTTTCTTTGGCTTTGTTCTCGCGGTCCCTCTCACAATCTACACCCTATCCCCAGCCCTCAATTACTGTTTCGTTTCTCTTCTTGTCCCGCGTGACTCCCTTCGCGTTTGGAAATCCCATTCTCAACTGACTTGGCTTTCTCTTGTCGACTCTTTCCCATTCCCCCTCATTTAGCCTCGAGTAGACTTCCTTGAGGCTCGCGATTGATCGCGACCCGACGGCTTCTTTTTTTTTGGGGGGGGTTGGGGTCAGTCGGACGATTCGCATTAGATTTTTTCATTTCTGTGAGACTCTTTCATCCTTGAATCCATGGACGCTCCACCTCAGTCTCAATATGTTATAAGGGATGCGGAACCATGCCGCATGAAAGGGGGGAAGTTCACCCGCCCAAAAAAAACCATAGCCCAAAAAGAGCAAAAATCATGTCGCCCACCAAAAAAACCTGTCGAATGGGAAACAACAAAAAAAAAACCCAAAGGTTACGTCCAGAGGTCGGTATACCGCTGCCTCCTGAATGTTACCCAAACCGCCATTCTTTTCTTCAATCGTCTAGCTTGATCTCGTTTCAGCCCCCCCAAAGATTTCCTTTTCAACTCCTATTTTCGGCGAGGGTTTGCATCTATCCTTATCTGTGACTTTAACATTGATTTCGGGATCTTTATATCCTTTTTGCTGTCCGTTCAGAAGACGAGGCGTCCTTGGCTTTGATGATTTCTGGGGGCCTGATTCAAACTTTGGAATGTCCCCTCTTTTTTAGATCGCCCTTTCATACCTTTTTTTGTTCGAACTTTATCTTTTTTTTCCCCCCTTCACGACCGAGATGGCTTGATTTGATCCAGTTGGACGTTCTTTTTTTGATTAGATAGGGTTTTGCCAGACGACCCCCCTCTATAGGTTTTCTTTACAGGCGAATATAAGCAATATCGTGCTGATGATGGACCTGGCGCACCGATGCTTTTTTTTGTTGCAGGAGACTGAGACCATGTCCATTTTTTCACTTTTATCCTCTTTTTTACCAAACTCAAGGCTGATCGTCCAATCTTCCTCTCCTCTTTGTGGTTGTGTCGATCATCTCATCTGGAGAACTTCAAGCCCCCGTTCCCCCGGTAAAGCAATCTCATTCTCTTTTGTTCTCACCATAAATCCAGCAGTTTGATAGCATCGGAAACCGTTCTCTCGGTTATCTATGCCTTCTTTCCCAGACGAGAACGAAGGAAATTCCCTCTCTCTCTTCCCTCCCCCTTACAACTGACTGCCCTCAATTCGCCACAGGATCCCACTTTCACTCCCATCGCGGCGACTTTTTTTTCCCCCCCCCTCTTAGCCCCTCCCCCCCTTCTTCCCGAATTAGGCGTCCCTGTTCGAAAAGCCTCTTTTAGGATCAGCCACCGAGTGGAGGCAGCCTGCACCTCTGCCTTCATAGATTGGTTTTCGGCAATAAGTCCCACTTTGAGCTTCCGACCAGCACATCTTGCACACCCTTTTTCCAGTTGCAATGAAATACGAACAGGAGAGATCCTTTCCTCAGATGATAAGGGAACATCCTTTCCAGGTTCGGTCCTTTATCTAGCCCACCGATGTTCTGCTAGATCTTATGTTTCCCTCGTTGAATTAGGTCTCTCTGGGAACGCCTCGCCAAAAGAGACCCCAGCTCCTGCGATATTTCCCTCAATCCCCCTTTTTCAAGGAACCTTTTGGGTTGCCGGGGTTCCTCTCACCCACCTCCGGCTGTCCTGATCGGCTAGCCTCCACAGAGATTCCCTGCTTAAGACTCGGACTTCGAACCTTAGACGACACGTTTTTGTCAGTAGTTTTCGTCTCTGCGATCCCCACTGTCTCTCCCCCCCCGTCTTCAGCTAATATCTACCTTCATGTTGAACTATCCCTCCCTAAACACCTAGGCAATTTCCCACTCTTACACCCATCTTACATTTCTTCTCGCAATCAGCACAAATCCCCCCACGGCCGGTCAAAGATCGGGTGTTATCTAAGGGGTGCGGCCTTACCCTCGACGAACCACTCCCAAAAACCCTTTGGTCGTTTCTCGCTAACTTACCAAGCTTTACTGTCTTCGCATATGCACCCTCCATTTTCCATTATTATTCCCTTTCCACACTGAGTTGAATCGGGTGTGTTAGACATTTCCCTGGTTCTTTTTTGAGTCTTCACGCGCGCCTGAGCTCGTCCTTATGCCCCTTAGGGATTTATACCGCGTTTCTCTTTTGTAGGCCCTTTCCAGCTAATCAATCTCTTTTAGCGCTCGTTCCTGGGCAAACTCCGGCCTTACTTGAGCGCGTCCCTTCCCCCAGAATTTCGTCGTTGGGTCTCGATGCTCAATTAGTCATGTACAAGGCTTGACCATTCGGAACTTCGGCTCGTCGCTTCCCGTGTTGTTTTAGACGCGCTAGCCCCTCCCAAATGTTTCCCCCCCCCTCCGGAACGTACCCCCCCTCCCCCCTCCTCTTTTTGTCCGTATTGGTATCGGAGTCTTCAATCCTGTCAAGGGTGGAAAATCCTTTTCTTTTTTTTCCCTTTCGGCGTTGCTGCAACTTTCTTTTTTTTAGTTCGACGCGGTGTCACATTGATTTCTAATTTTCTTTCCCTTCCTACGAAGGCAATTACTCTCCCCTTTGATTTCTCCCCTCCCCCCCCGCAATCCGGAGTCCCGCTACCCCCCCCTAGATTTTTTCCCGGTTGACCACAAGCTGCGAGAACTGCATTGTTTCCTTCCTCTGGTTTTCCGCTGGGTCTTCCTTCTTCACGTTATTGGTGTGCCTGATCGGGTAATGTATTTTTTCCCCCTCGTACACTTCTTTTCCTGATGATAGTTCGATCCCCTTTCCCCAACGTCCACCCCCTTCCTCCAAGGCTGCTCCAGATTCTCTGCTTCTTGTAACTTTCCCGTTCCCTAAATTTTGTAGGGATATCACTAGAATCTCTCCCGAGGGGGAGTTCGATCTTTCCCCATCCCCCTAGGACGGCCACGGGTTCCAACTGAATCCTTCCACATTCCCCGCCCCCAGTCCCCTGTGAAACAGTTCTTGGCTACAAAATGTTCCGCCCACTTCTTCAATGCTTGTGGCTATGCGCGCACTGTACCCCATGATCCTTGCGTTAATTTATCATCTTTTTTCTGATCAGTTAGGTCATCGCCCATCCCTCTTTTGATTGCTGCGAGCATAGAGACGACTTCCCGGCTGATCTTTTTTCTTTCCGCGACAGGCCTCCAAAACGTCTGTCTCAACAGTCTCAGTCTCTTACTCCAAGTCCCTCCCTGACGGAACGCAAGATCCCCGGCATTCCCTCCTAGTCATTTCGAACAGGAATCCCCGGATGTAGGCGAATTACAGTTTTACGAACCCCGTGAAGTGCATGTCAACTTCCGCGTCTCGCTTGGTTCCTCCCCCGAGACCGAATAGATAGAAGGTTGATTCTCCTCCCTTGAGTCCTCTTTTCCACTTATCCTTTCTCTGTGGTGTGATATCTCCCGCCGTAGTATCAACAATACCGCCTCGACGAGAACCCTGTCCCCCTTTTTCTTCACACATCTCCGGAGCTTTACGCGACATTTTGCCTTCAGACAAGAGTAGAAAACACTTTGACGCGGCCGGCAACCGGGATTAATGGTTCCCTGTGCCCTGGCGTCACTGGGCCCCGGTGCGGTCTCCTAATTCCGGGTCTTTTCCCTCTTTTTTTGGTGACCGACGGAATGCGGTTGCCTTGAAATAGTTTTTGACGGCTTTTTTCTCTGCCCCCCGCCACCGTCCTTCCTATGATTCTCCAAGCGCTGGTTATTAATCCTTGCATGCGAGTTTCCTTGGCTTGGAGCCCCGATCTTTTCTAGACACCCCCCTCTGTGCGGCTGATTCTGATCATTTCGATACGAGACCTCGAATCGTTCGCATCCCTATCCTCTGGTCAAATTTTTTTGGAACTCCCTTTGTTGCTCCCATCTTTTTTTTTTTTCTTTATGGAAACTGTACCGGCTTTATTGGAAGTCGATTTGGTACACCTGCCTCCCCCGGAGATTTCGACCCTTTTTAGTAGCCGCCTACCCCCCTCCGTGTTCCTGCGGACACTTTCGTTCCCTACCCAGTTCTGCCTCCTTGGGCCGTCAATTCACTCTATTTCTAAGCATTGATGCGGTTCCCCTTTGTCAGGCGTACTTCTTACACGTCTCGTCCCGCCTGGCTCTGGTCCCTACCTTGGAACACCTCTTACCTCTACGCTTTTCGAGCTCTCTGGGGAGTCCTCCCTTTTGCCCCCAGACGGCAGCACCCTCCCTGAGCGATGACCTCCCGCTTGCACCGGGTGTTTTTCCGATGTTCTTTATTGGCTTTTTTATGTAAGGACTGTGCTATCCGCCCGCAGTCAGCTAATGACGTTGCACCCCTTTTCCTCCTCTTTCAAATCTACCCCTTTTTCTTTCGTACGAATCCGGTCCTGAACTAAACCTGGTCTTAGCTGCAAGCCTTGCAGACCCTCACGGCGTCCCCCTTTTTACCATTTTTTTTGACTGAGCCTCCAAACTACCCCCCCAATCTCGTTGGACATAGATCTTCTGTGATTCCTCTGGCTCCCCACATGTGGGTTTTCGACCCAATTCCCCCTCTCCAGCGAGACCCACTAATAAGTGAACTTTCGCCTGTATAAGGCATTTTCCATGTCAGCCTCGGCTCACTTCTGAGGATTCTCCTCACCCGATCTAATCTCTTTTAAGCAGTCCTCTCCACTCGAGAGTTCTTCCTTCTTGTAAGAATACACTTTCCCCCGCCCCTCTTGCCTGCTACCCTCCCATTACTTTTCATCGCTGTCCTTTTCCCTCCTCTAACCAACTCCCCTTTTTCCAGTTCAACTAAATTGATTCTGTTCCTTTTTCCTTGAAACTGTTGTGTGCCTCCGAGAAGCTTTCCCTTTTTCACTGTGCGAACACGGCACCCCTTTTTGCTTGTCTGCCGAGTTCCTAGCGACACCCCCACCTCCCCCTTACTTCCTGTACCGGCTTGAGATTCTTTTTTCCTAAATCCCCGTTGGAATCATATGTCGCCTTTCCCGCGGGCTGAGTATTTACTTCTCACATTTAGATCCCTGCTGACAGGATCGTTTGACGTTTTTCTCTCTTTGATCCAGATCACGAACCTATTACGCTTTCCCTTAATTCGACTTCGCTTTCCTCTTCGGTCCTGACTGAGCGCTCATTTGATATGTGCGTATGCCAGTAGTATCTCAATGATTTTTCTTTTTTTCAAGGCTGCGGATTTCCCTCGCCTTTGCTCCCTGGTTTAATCTCTCTCCTGCCCCCCCCCTGACATACATCCTTGGTTTCCATCTCTCGAGAAACATTTGATAGACTTTCCCGAAACCTTGATCTTCCTAACCGGTGTCGGGAATCGGGCGGACGATCTCCTCCCTCTGTATGCCTTGGACAATGCCCTTTAGTTTTTTCCCTTCTTGTTTGCGGTCTTCGCATTCGTGATGATCAGTTATTCTTTGTATTCTATTCTCGATTTGGGGCATGATCATCCTCTTCTGACGGATAGGTTATGACGCAGACCTTTCGTTTTTCCTTTTCGCCTACCGCAACTTCACGTCCGCTGGGTTGACTGTTTCCTAGTTGGAAGATTTTTTGTTTGCATAGAGACCCCTTTGCCGGCGTTCTAGTTCCTTTACCTCAGGAAAGTTCCTTACGCCCGGTTCCGATTGGACTGGCGGGCCCCCGATGCTTTGTGACCGGCGCCTTGATTCCCCCCAATGCTGAGTCTTGACTTTCACTCCCTGCTGATCTTCCCATCTCTCCCTTTTCCCATCCTACTAACCATGTTTTTCTCTTGACTCCGCATCAGCCGTCGTTGACCCCACCCGAGTGGTACCTTTTACGAATTTGTGTCCTTCTTGTCCCGTCCACCAAAGGTTTGGCCGCGCAGTCCCCCTCTTTTTGAAAAAAAAAAAAAAAAACCAACAATTTTCCCTCCGGCTGATCTTGAATTCAGTACCTGCCCGCGAAAAAGCAGTCTTTGTGTTTCTTCTGATCCCCCCTCCGCGATCCTGAAGAACCTTTCCCCCAAACGCTCCTCCTTCAGCGTGGCGTGGGGTGTTGTTCCCCTCGTAGACGGCCCAACCCGCTCTCCCTAATGTTCGGGACCAAAAGCCTTTCACCCTATCTTGAGGATTTTTTCCCGACCCCCTCGCAAACGCTAGAGATCGCTCCGATTTTCTGACTCCCCGGGACCCTCTTGCAGCACTGATCGCAAAAATGTACTCGCTCCGTTCCGTCACCCTTTTTTCAGTAGTGTCCTCCCCCTTCCCCTATTATATCGCCCGGAAACACAGACCGGTTCCTTTTCGTGAGTGGATAAAAGAGCCCACGTTCTGTCGTCGAGCTCTTTTCCCATTTTCCTCTCTAGGCCGGTCATGTCAGAGCTGAGTCCCCCCGCCGAGGCCCAGGGCTTGCTATCCATTATCTTTTAGAAGTCTCTTTCAATAAGCCATTTCCACGATCTTCAGGTTCCCAACCCCCCGTCTTTCCGATCACTCTTTCGTCGCCCACCATAATGAAAATCTTCATTGGACCTTCTTTTCCCTTTCTGACTCGTTTTGATCTTACGATCCACTTTTCGTGCCCAATACCTTCGATAGCTAATGAGGAACTTTGAATTTGCATCGCCCAGCTTGCCTTTCACGGGCACTTTGCTTCCGGTCGGCTTTTTCCACCGCTTTTTTCTCGAAGCCGATCTCAACACCCAAATCTTTTTTGAAGGCCGGTTGAATTGAGCCTTCCTTTGAAAGGGTGCGCTTAAGACTACCCCCTCCCCCCCCCCCCCTTGCGGCTTCCGGTTTTAGTCCCTCAACTTGAATCCGTGCGCTACGTTTCACCATGTTCAATCCCAATTCATCTTTCTGTTGAATTTTTTTTCGACATTAGTCAGGGGCTTTGATGTTCTCCTCCCCCAGCCCGCCTGACGTCCCCTTACGGTTGGCGGCCTATAAATGCGGTGCTCTTTGAGTAGAGATCCTTCTAAAGATTTTTTCTCCCGAGTTACGCCTAATAGCTTGGTTTATGTCTGCATCGAACGTGCACCTTGTCTGCCGGCTTGCAGCTTCCATTTTCCGATTTCTCGCCTGATTTTCCTGACAGCGTTCCAAGTCCGTCTCGTTCCCGTGGATCGGCAAGAGGTCTCTCTGTTTTCGCGGAGCTTCCCTCATTCTCGGTGCCGACGAAATGACAACCCTCCATCAGACGTTTTTCCGTCCCCTTCGCTTGTTAGTTCTTTAACTTCTTTTTTTTAAAACGGGTCACGGATTGCTCCTGAATTTTGGCCGGCGTTGCGCTCCAATCTTTTACATGTTTAGTTCTGTTTCGATCGTTTCACCGCGGAGATTTTCATAAGTTCTCCCCCCGGTTCTCTTCTCGTGGAATGCACTGTCAATCTGGCCCTTTCCCCTTGGCACATTCTCCCCCCCCTTAAGCGAGGACAATCGTGGCAGGGGTGACCCGATCACATCGATTGCATTGTGCCGGAAGGCTGTGGGCACTTTTTTTCTGCCACATCGAACGAGGACACTCGCCTCGCGTCTTTGTTCCCAATCGTATTCCCCATAGTCGACCATGCTTTTCTTCTATCGGTTTCCCCCCCCCCCCAACGGTGCGACTTTCCTCCTCTTCCCCAGAGGAAAATCCGTTTCCCGATAGGACTCCCTCCCCTTCCCTTCAGCTGCCCCGAAAAATTTGTGGAAAGAAAGGTTCAGAGATCGCCCTTGGGCTTCGATCTTTATTAGATCTTCCGGCGCACCGGTGTCCTCGTTCAATAGTCCCAACGCCTTACTTTAGTAACCTTGAAACCGGCTCTTGCTTTGCAAAAAATGTCGTGTCACCCGCTGCCTGTCAGTTGCGCGCAGGAGATTGATCTTGGCGTCATCTCCTTTCAGTTAATATTAGTTTTCATCCTTTTTATTGACTCCTTTCACACCCGCGGGCTGATGGCTAATGGAGTCTTCGCTTCTCTTTGGCCTCCTTCTTCCTTCGCCCCGTCTCCTTCATACCCCCCCCCCCCCCCCCTCTGTCCGCCACCACGGATCGGCCAGGCCCGGCTTGCCTCCGGCAAGCGGAAACCCATTTCGGATTGCGACCGCCGTGTTCCCATTGTGCGCAAGGCCGGGAACCCGTTGCTTTGCCGGCGCCTTTTCTTTTTTTTTTAGAATGTACGTAAGCGCATTTTCTGGGTTCTACTTCAGTCCGCACGGTCGCGGTGGTGGGTGGATTTTTTGGAATTTACTCCCTGCCATTGCGTTAATCTCCCCCCCCCTCTTACTTTTTTTTGTGTTTGAGAGATCATCGGAGCTCCGATCCCTTTCCCCTACCGGCCCTCGCTAACCCCCGTTGCGGGGCGAAAAAGCTCTCCCTCGCCACCTCCAATGCTTAACGGACTCCGGATCCTTTCCCCTCCTGCCAGTATTCCTCGGTGCCGCCGGTGCCTGGCGCCCCATTGAACTCTGTGCGGTCGTCAATGCTTCCCCGGTCGTTTACCGCTTGCATTTCTATGTGAGATTCTTCCTGCTCTTCCGGTTGCGACATCGTTTGGAGGCTCTTCTCGTAACCCCCCCGAGGAGGCCCACCGGAGCCGTTCCGATTCCCGATTTGCACGCGTTTCGGGATTGATTAGATCCTTGCCCCCCAGATTAGTGCTTCTTCTGGATATTTGTTTAGGCAGCAGAGGTCAAGTTTGTTCCCGACCCCCCCTTTTTCGCTACAAGCAGCTGTGCATTGGCCTTCCCTTTGATTACCGATTTTACTGGGGTCCCCTTCAGGCCCTAGCCTGTTACTCTCCTATCCCTCCCACGACTTAAGCCTAGGCTCTCCTGTTCCTTCCACCATTTTCCCCTTTTCTCTTGTGCAAACGTAATCGATAGGATCTCTCTGGTCGTTCATGTGGGTAAGGGAGTCTATTTTTTTCTCTCAGTGTTCTCCCTCTTGAACACTACGTACCAACCCAGTTGTCCCCTCTGTTGGAGGTCTCGATTTGCTCCTCCCAGCGTTCGCCGCGAAGGCCCAACAATCCCCCCCCTTCCCTCTATTTTGGACCCCCCCCCTCCCCCTTTCTTGCAATTCGATTTTTGTCCCTCCTTGCGCCCTTATTGCACAGCTCCGTGCCCGGTTCAGGAGCCCGAGTCTGCAGTCAGCTTTCCCACGTACTTCCCCCCCGCTGTGGACCTGTTTCCAGGAAGCGGCGTAAACTAAAAAGGTATCTCCGATTCGGCAACGAATTGCCGTCATCCCCTTGCCTGCATCCCGGGACACCCTTTTAGGCAGCCTCAAAACAAACCCCCGGCAATCTTCGGACCCTACTATGTTTTATTTACGGTTTCCTCCCCTTTTTTTCGGGACCGCCTCCTAAACCCGTTTCAACAGCGTCACCTTTGACCCCCCCCCCCCCCATTAAGATAAGGCCTTGGCCGATGCCTCACTTTTAATTTTTGATATCCATGGCCGAGACCCAGAACTTCTCTCCTCCGCGTATAATTAAATCGGGCAAGGAAAACGGCTTTTATTCTGCCTCCCAACCGTGAATTGATGGGATTCCCTGAACGAGGGCCATACGCCACTCCCGGCCCAATTGTCCCCTCCCGACCCCTCTCCAAGTTGTCCTTTTTTTTCGCGTCTCCCCCAAGCACTGATAACTCTTCCCCCCTATTCCCCTTCCTTTTTCCTATCCTGGAATTGGCAAATGAACCTTTCATGACCTATCAGTCTCAGTTCGTTCATTTTCGAGAAACACCTCTTCCTTATCGTGTGATTTGGTCCGCTGAGTCATTCCGTCGACACACGTTCCCCCTGCCCGGAAAATTACATTTTCCTTTCTGTATTTATTTCGCGAATTCCTTTCGGATCTCAGCCGGGCTGAGATGCGATCTTTCCCATGAAACTATTCCATTTCTGACGGATGTCCATTGGGTCTCTTTTCTTCTACGAATCTTGATGTAGTTTTTTTGCCCCGAAGGTTCTCCCTTCCTATATTAGATTTCTATCTATTTCTTCCCTTCTGCCGTTCAAATTGGTTGTGAGCCTGACCCCTCTCTGATCCTTGCATTCAGCTTCTGAATGAGATGGTGTACTTCTTTGATACACCCTTCGTTACTATTGCCATGACCGCATAAACTGTTGGTATCCCACTCCTGACACTCCGAGGTGGGATCTATATCCTCCCGAAATGGATCTGGAAACGTCTTTTTTTCTAAGGCCTTCTTTCCTGGCTGATGACTTAATTGACGGTCTGGAAGATTTTGATCGTTCTTATTCGACCCTTGATGAGTCGTCCCCGAAAACGAGGCGATCTTTCTTCCGGCGGCTCAGGGGATTTTCGCGGTTTTGTATAACTCTGCTGATTTCCCGTTGCTTTTCTAGTTCGGAACGACAGAGGAAAGGTTTGTTCCTTCTCCCCCCGACACCCCTTTCAAGAAAGCTGTCTGCGGGTCCTCTTTTGATTACGCTGGTCTTGGCGATTAGTGTCTTGCCCGCTGGACTCTTTCTCGGTTCTGTACTGTCCCAAGACTTCTATCTTCCGACGTTTTCCACTGTCTTACTGGGAGAAAACTGCTTTTCTTTCTGGTGATTCTCCTTCCGAGACCATGCTTACCTTTCCTTCCGACGGGTCTTCCCCCCTTTTCTTGC